>Ga0308164_10000064_pt1 | contig 320447 bp, 279 predicted proteins | sample PhyTR2_FD_201031 | JGI IMG/M metagenome (GOLD analysis project Ga0308164, IMG submission 201031) | Phyllosphere microbial communities from UC Gill Tract Community Farm, Albany, California, United States - DLSLT.R2 | ecosystem: Host-associated > Plants > Phyllosphere > Unclassified | place...
GAACGGGCCGCCGCCCCAGTAGTTTTGCTCGTTGAGGTAGATTTTGTCGCCGAACGCCTGCAACTCTTCGCCGCCGGCTTTGTAGCCCCATCTGAAACGGATCACCGGCGAGCAGGCGTTCCCCATGTCGAAAAAATTGTTGGAATTGAGTTCAGGGTTGATGAAACCGTCGTCCGTCAATTCCTGCGCATACTTGATGGCCTTGAGTTGTCCCGACGCCGGTCCCGGATACTTCATCTGGTCGTCCCGGCGCGCCAGCCGGGTATTCAAACCTTCGCACAGGCCTTGTTCACAGGCGTCGTACCACTCGCCATCGGAATTGACGCCGTGGACCAGGATCACGATGCCCGGCAACGGCAAGGCGTGCGGGATGTCGTAGTGAGTCGCATCGAAGTCGGTGTGGGCGCTGCCTCGGGCGAAGGCCACGCAGTCGTTATCGGGTTTCAGCGCCATGGCATCTCTGTGTCCGTTCAATCGCGCGGGATGAAAAAGGTGGCGGTCAGCTGTTGCAGCTGGTCGCCGGTGATGGTCGGGCCTTTGCCGTCCGCATCGGTAATGCCGGAGACGACCTTGCCGTCCTCGGTTGCCACCGACACCTGCACGCCTTCGCACGGCGCGCCGTCGAGGGGGCTGACCAGGCGCGGCGTGCGTCCCAGTTGGCCTTCGCCGAAGGTGGGCAGTTCGCCGCGCTGGCTGGCCGGGCCGTTCCAGTGGTGGCCATCGGTCTTGATGGTGAGGGTGCCGGGCCCGCCCAGTTCCACGGTGCCGCCGGAGAGCTTGAGGTAGGCGCCGCCCTGGGTCATCAGGGTGATTTCGTCTTGCGCCACGCCGACGATGCGGGTGGCGGAGGTCAGCCGCAGGTCGCGTGCGGCGTCCAGTTGCATCAGGTCGTGCTGGCTTTGCATCCTGTACTTGCCGTGGTGGGCGATCTGGGTAATGCCTTGCTGGTGCGCGAACAATGAAATGCCCTGGCCGGCGTTGATGTTGCAGCACTTCGCGGCACTGAACTGCAGGTGTCGCAGGGCTACCTGGTCGATATTGCCCACGGCGTAGTGGACGATGGTTTTTCCTGTGCCCAGTGCGATGCCGTCGGGCGCGGTGATGGCGATGGTCGGCAGGTCGGCCGGCTTGGCCGCGCTGGCGCTCGAGAGCTGTTGCTGCAGTTCGCTGGCGCCGGCAGCGTCGAGCGCCAGCGCCTGGTGCTGCGCTGCGTACGTGCCCAGCGACTTGAACAAATCGAGGCAGTCCTGCATCAGCGCCAGGTGCTCTTGCTGGTCCAGCTGCGCGCCGGCGGCGTCTAACCGCTGCCATGCCGAGATCAACAGCGAGCGGGCCGTGCGCAGGCTGCCGCTGCCGTCGGTGCGCAACTCGAAGCCGTCGCCGCGCTGGTCGGCGCTGCCGGCCTGGCGCGGGGTGGTCAGACAGCCGAGATTTAAGGCGCTGGCGGCGTGGTCGCTGGCCAGTTGAGCGCTGATCTGGCCGGTGGTGTCGTCGAAGCGCAGCTGGCTTTTGCGCTGGCCCCGGATTTCCTTGCTGCGCATGCCGGACAGGTAGCGGTTGCCGGGCAGGCCGCCGCCTTTGCCCAGTTCCGGCGGCACGCCGACGCCGTTGAACAGCTGGCCCACGATCACCGGCCGGTCGGGATCACCGCCGAGGAAGTCGATCAGCACCTCGCTGCCCACGCGCGGCAAGCTCACGGTACCCGCTTGCTGACGGGCGGGCCCCGCGCCGGCCCACGATGTGGCCACGCGGATCCAGGCGCTGTCGGTCTCGGTGTTGGAGGCGCCGGCGCCGCTCGCATGCTGGTGATCCTGCGCCCGGGTGGCAGGAAAGCATACCTTGACCCGGCCCAGCGCATCGCAATGGACTTCCTCGCCGGCGGGGCCGACGACGATGGCGCTTTGCGGCCGGGCGCCCGGCACATCGATGCGCGGATCGTAGGCCGGCACGAGGTGCACATCCTTGCGCACGCACGTAAAGCGGTTGCGATAGCGGTCGCTGTGCGCGTGGGCGACGGCGCGCCAGCCGCTCTGCGCGTACAGGCCATCAAGACGCGCATCGAGCGCTTGCGGGAAGTTGTTGCGGGCTTCGATTTCCAGCGCGGTGATCACGAAAGCGCGTTCGGCTGGCGGGTGCTGGTCGATCTCCGGGTGGCCGGATAGTGTGAACCACTCGCCGGCCCGTAAATCGCGCACGCTGCTCTCGCCGTGAAAGCACTTGGTCTCCAGATCGAACCGCGCCATCCGCAGCGCGCCCAGTTGGCGCAGGTCGTCGTTGTCGCTGCCGGCGTGCGGCGTCTCGACCAGGTAGTCGGTGAGCGTGGCGGCAAAGCGGTTGCCGTGGCTACCCTGGTCGGCCAATGCCTCGCTGCCGGTTTGCATGAACTCGACGCCTTTCGGGCGCTTGTAGTCCCAGCTGAAGCGCTTGACGGCGCCCGGGCGCAACTGGCGCGCGGCAGTCCAGGCGGTGATGGCGTCGCGCTCCTCGGTGGCGTGGTTGCGGTGGAAGCGGATGGTTTCTGCGGCGCTCGGGGGCAGGCGCGCGGAGTCGTTGAACAGCACCAGCGTATGGGCAGGATGGTCGGCATCCGGTGCGCCGGGCCGTACGTACCACGAGATGCCCCGGCGCTTGAGCAGCCGGCGCAGGAACTGCGCATCCGATTCGTTGTACTGCATAGTGAATTCACGCGCGGGGAAGGCGCGCTGTGCCAGCGCGGCGTCGATCTCGTAGTGGAACGTGACGGCCATCACCGTATTGGTTTGCCTCCACTCGGACATCAGGATAGCGGCGATATCCAGCTCGCTCTGGTTGCGGAAGATACGGGTGTTGGTGCGCTGCTCCATCAACGCCAGTGCGTCGCGCAGCACCAGCTGATAGGTGGCCAGCCCGCCATCGCTCATGCCGGCACAGGCTTCGGCGACGATGCCGCATACCGCGTGCAGGTCGCCGCGATCGGTGACCAGTTGCAGCTCTGCTGGCACGGCGATGAACTGCTTCAGTGGCAGCGTGGCGTCGGTGGATACGCACAGCACGCGGTACTCGATGCCGCCGCACACGGTTTCCGTGCCGGAGATGCGGTGCGGCAGCAGCAGGTCGTCGCTGATGCCATCGTCAAAAGCCAGCCGTAGCCGCAATGGACGGTTGCTGGTGTTGAGCAGCGCTAGCGCTTTGTCGATGGCCATGTGTGCTCCTGTGCGGTCAGTTGCCCAGTATCACTGTTCCCATCGGCAAGTTATTGCGGAGGCGCAACTTCAGGATGCGGTGCGTATCGTTCCGGGATGGACGATGTCATGGCAAAAATCGTCGCTGTCGCCGCTGCGGCCATGCAGGAATACGCCGTGGCCGAGGCCCGCGCTGGCGGACAACTGGCAGGGTTCGATGTCGTCTGCGTGGAGAATCAGCCGCACCCGGTAGCGGACATTGACCACGCCGAACATGGCCAGGATGTCCGTCAGTTCTTGCGCCCCCTTTGCGCCGGGCAGAAACTGCTCGTACCGCTCGCGGCGTAGCGGGCCGATTTTTATCTCGGCAGCCAGGTCGGCGCGATGACAGCGCTCACCCAGCATGGCGCCCTGGCCCAGCGTGCAGTGTTCGACGCCCAGGTGCAGCCGGTCCTCGCGCAGGTACCAGCCGCCGACGAACGGCTGAAACGTCACCGGCACATCGAAATAGTCAGTGATGACAGCGGTGATGGCCGCCGCCGTCACCGGTCGCTGGCGGAACAGCGCGGAGTGGCGGGCCAGCGCTTGCGGTGGCAATCCAGTGCCTGCAGGCGGGGCACCCGCCAGCGCCAGTTGTAGCGCCAGGAACTGGTCGCGCTCCGGCGGCTGGCTGTCGATGCGGTGCGCCGCCCAGGCCTGGTAAAACTGCATGGTGGCGCGCGTGCCCAGCAGGTCGAGGAAGGCGCGCGGGCCGGCGTCGTGGTGCTGGCGTTCGGCGTCTGCGATGGCTTGCGTGTAGTGGGCGGGCAGGGCGCTGCTGTTACCGAGCAGGCTGAATGATGCCGGGGTGAGGTGGATGACTTGCGCGGGATCGTTTTCGAGCAGGTCCAGCAACTGCTCGCCGGTGCGCACTTCGCGGTTGTCGCGCGTGCGCGCCCACAGCGCCGCCAGTTCGCTGGGCGGGAAGCTGCTGGCCATGCGGCTGTGGAAGCGCAGGCGTGCTGGCGGATCCGCGATGCCGGATTGCTCGAGCCAGCGCAGCAGCAGGCGCACGGCCTGGAACAGCTCGAACCGCGTCGGGTCGGCCAGCAGTTGCTCGATCAAACCAGGGCCAGGTGGCCGCTTCGGGGCGGGCATCGCAGCAATTCCTTTCCGGAGTTCGACAGCACGATCAGGCGGGTGAAATTGTTGAATTGGACGGTCAGGGCCAGCACGTGATCGATCACCTGGGCAAACAGCGACAGCCCGACGCCAGCGAACGCGTGGTCGTCCAAGGTGAGCATGATATCGATGCCGTACACCAGGCTGCCGCCGCTGCTGTCAGTGCGCCAGACGCTGGCGCTGCGGTGCTGCAAGTCGGTGATGCCGTCGATTTGTCGCTGCGTGACGTCGGAAGCGGCCAGGTTGTGCAGCGCCAGTATCTCCTTCAATGCCGGCAGCCCCTCGTGGCTCAGGCTCTGGTGATTGAGATTGAGGAGCGACACCAGGCGCCACTGGGTGCTCTGGTCGATGGCGAAACGCCGTGGCCGGGTGGGGCGGCGCAGGAGCAGCACGGGCACGTCGCTGGCCGGTCCTTCGTGGTGCAGGTCGCCGGTTGTTTTGCCAAAGGGTAGCCGACATGACATCTCGCCATTGGTGCAGGTGAGGTTGATGGAAACGGATGCGGTGGTGGCTGCGTTGGTGGCTGTCGAGGGCTGCATGGCGCTGTCGATGAAAGCGATCTTCATGGCGTAGCCGGGCGCGGAGATGGCCAGCGCCTCATCGCGGCGGACGGTCCAGTAACGGCCACCCGCTTCGCCGTGGCGCATCGCGTATAACGGGTGCAGGTCCGCGACCCGGCTACGGGCGCCGTCGTGGCGCAGCATGCTTACCTGGTCCACGCTGAAGATCTCGAACGTGTACGCGCGCGGGTTTTCCACTGACAGCGGGTATTCCGCGCGCGCGTGATCGAGTTCGATCGGGCGTGCCGGGTGGCGGAACAGGTTGACGACCGGTGCACAGCTGGTGAGCAAATGCCTGGCGTCGAGCGACTTCAGGCGCGCCATGGTGTCGTCGCGATTCGCATCGGCCAGTATCAGGTGCAGGGTAAAGCTGCGGCAGTCGCGCGGCAGTGCGGCGCCGATAGCGTCCATGTCGAGATCGACGAAATTGAATTTTTCGGGAAAGCAGAAATACTCGGTGAGCAGGCGATAGGCTGACGGGTGGTTGCCGGTGGGGAGCAGCGCCTGGTCCGGCTGGAAGCCTACTGCATGCAGCGGCGGCTCCGCCAGCAGCGACCATATTCCGTCGCCGCTTTCCACCAGCGCGCAGGCGGTGTGCAGGAACAGCGCGTCGCGCAGCGCGGCGGCCAGGCCGGCATCGGCGTTGAGGTAGAGGCGCAGCGTGCGGCTGTTGCACGCGGCGGTGGCAGTCACCGAGATGCTGATGGCCGGTCCCGCGTTGACGGCCAGGCGCAAGTTGCGCGGCACCTCGAGCGCGGACTGCAGCCGCACGCTGTCGATCCTGAGCGGTTGCAGTACCAGGTTGTCGGTGGTGGTGAACTTGCACAATACGCCATCGTGTTCGGCAGCGCTCATGACGGTGCCGCGCGGGATCACGGCGGTGTGGTCGAGCGGATCGTCGGGTGTCGCATGCACGATCGAGCAGGAAGGAAAGGGGCGCAGGTAATGCGGAAAATTGTTGTGTAAAACCGATTCGACGAACTGCACATGCGAATCGTCGAGGCGCTTGGCGGTACGCGCGTTGAGAAGGGCGCAAGCCTGTACCAGGCGCTCGACGTGAGGATCGTTGCAGCTTTCGCCGCTGATGCCCAACCGGCCTGCGACGGCCGGATAGCGCGTGCAAAAATCGCCAGCCAGCGCGTTGAACAGCGCCAGCTCCGCCTCGTAGTATTTCAGCAGGTCGTTCATTGTTGTTCCTTTACCCGTGGCGGCGCTGGCAAACCTCCATTATTAAAGACAACAACAATTTAATGCTGATATGCAACAATTGAATTTCACTATTCGGATGCATCTAACGGAACTTCGATATATGAATGCAGTCATAGGTAGATGCAAATCGCCTGTGACCCGGATAAAGATCGCTTAAACAAGGCCAAGCATGGGTTTCATTGGCGCATGCGGAAAATATCGATTGGGATCTGGCGCTTGAAAGCCTCGATGATCGGCGCGACTATGGCGAAGACCGATATGTTGCCTTGGCACCTATAGGGAGTCGACTTTTTTATGTCGTGTTTGTCGATCGAGGGATGAAGCGTAGAATTATCAGCTTGAGAAAGGCGAATGCCAGGGAGGTCAAATATTATGTCGAAGCACAAAATTAAAGACGGATCCTCGCGTGCAGCCTCGATAAGCGAGGTCGAACTTAAACGAACTAAACTACAGAGACGTGCTGTTCCAGCGCTGATGATCCCCTCTGCAGATGAAGATCGCCTGATCACCGCCGCCGCGCTCAGCGATCCCGATGCGTTGCCGATGACCGACGCACAACTGCGCGAGCTGAGGCCTGCGCGGCCGCTACCCAAGTAGCCATCCGAAGGCCGAACGCTCAGAACCGCGTCTCACGCGCCACCCGCAAAAACTGGTCAAGAATGCCCGTGCAGTCGAGCAGCTCCACGCCGCCGGCGCGGTGGAATTCGGGGTGCCATTGCAGGCCCATGACGAAGGGCGCCTTGCGGTAGCGGATCGCTTCCACCATGTTGTCGGGCACCGATAACGCTTCCACCATCATGTCGCGGCCCAGGGTTTTGACGGCCTGGTGGTGAATCGAGTTAACCGTGCCGCTGGCCTGACCCTTGAACATGCGCGACAGCGACGAGCCGGCCGGGAAGGTGATGTCGTGGCGGTTGCGGTCGTAGTCGTCGTTGACATGGGCCAGCGAATCGGGCACGTCGGACGCGATGTCCTGGTACAGCGTACCGCCGAACGCCACGTTGATCAGTTGGCAGCCGCGGCAGATGCCCAGTACCGGCTTGCCCGCTTCCACGAATTCGTGCAGCAGTTCCAGTTCGTACATATCGCGCGCGCGGTCGCCGCTCCACTCGGGGCGAGTGGGCGTTTCGGCATAGCTTTGCGGCGAGACGTCGGCGCCGCCTTGCAGCACCAGGCCGTCGAGGTGGCGCGCATAATCGCGCAGGCGGATGTTCGATGGGTGCAGCAGGCCGTCGGTGTTCACGGTGGGGATCATGAAGACCAATACGTCGCGCGACATTACCCACTGGGCGATCGATTCTTCGAGGTATTGCAGGTTCTTGCTGCGCAGGCCGGTGGAGCCGGCTTCGGGATGGAAGATGCGCGCCGAGATGCCGATGTGGAGCGGGCGCTGCACGATGTGGCGCGTGACCGAGGCGGCCACGCGCCGGTAGCGCGCCATCAGCACCCGGCCCCACAGGCTGAACACGGTGTCGCCGGGGTCGAGGTAGCGCGGTGTGGCGCTGTTGCTGTCGTTGCGCGCCGGCCGGCGTTCCTGGTCGGAGGCGCGACGGTGCGGTGTGCTGTCCTTGTCGTCAGGGCCGTCAGTCATGCTGTTCCTCATTTACTGTTGACGTGTTGTTAGTGTGCCACAAGCCAGCGTCGGCAGTCGCCCGGTTCACATTTCCTTACATGTGGTCCGCGCATGTCACCCTGTATCAATCGGAAAGCCCGGCCCGCCTGGGCGGCCCTATAATCGGGCCATGAGAAAACTATGGAAAACCATCGGCCGCGTGGTCGCCTCGATTGCGATAGGCGTCGCTACCGCCTGGGGTGCGCTGGCGCTGTGGTACCAGCCGCCGTTGCAGGTGGAGGCGCTGCGCGTGCCGGCCATGGGCCTGTGGGTATCGATCGCGCCGGTCACGCTGTTCTGGTGGTGGCGCCTGCGCCGTGCGCGCGTGCTGCTGCCGTGGGGCGTGGCCATGGTGGCGCTGCTGGTGTGGTGGGGCACTTTGCAACCGAGCCACGACCGCGTGTGGGCCGACGACGTGGCGCGCATGGTGACCGGGGACGTACAGGGCAGCGTGGTCACGCTCGACCAGGTGCGCAACTTCGACTGGCGCAGCGACGACGACTACACGCCGCGCTGGGAACGCCGCAGCTACGATCTCGATCAACTGCGCTCGGTGGATGTGGCGCTGTCGTACTGGATGGGCCCTGCCATCGCCCACACGCTGGTGTCGTTCGGTTTTGCCGACGGCCGCTACCTCACATTTTCCATCGAAATCCGCAAGGAGCGCGGCGAAAGTTTTGACGCCATCGCCGGCTTTTTCAAGCGCTACGAAACGGTGCTGATCGCCGCCGACGAGCGCGACATCCTGCGCGTGCGCACCAATGCGCGCGGCGAGGATATGTATTTATATCGTTTGAACATTCCGCAGAAAACCATGCGCTCGCTGTTCCTGTCGTACCTGGGCGAAGGTGCGCAACTCAAGCGCACACCGCGCTTCTACAACACCCTCACCGCCAACTGCACCACCATCGTGTTCGAGATGGCGCGCAGGATCGATACCGCGCTGCCGCTCGACTGGCGCCTGCTGGCCTCCGGTTACCTCGATCGCTACCTGTTCGACCTGGGCGTGCTGGCCGGTCCGCAAAACTTCGACACGCTGCGCCAGGCCGCCCACATCACGGCGCGCGCGCGGGCGGCGGACCAGGCGCCCAACTACTCTGCTGCCATCCGCCAACCGGTGCCCTGAGAGGCGATTCCCTCACCGCAGAGACATCGGTAGGCCACCTCTAGAAACCTAGCCTACCGCTCGCCGGTTCGGTAAAATTCTGCATCAGCCCGCGACCAATGAGTACCACAATTATGAAGCCCCGGATCAGCCTGTTTGCAGAACATGAACGCGAAGATCGCCGATCCAAGATCGGTGATCCGCTGGTCGGTTTAACCAAACACGTGGACTTCGACGCGCTGGCCGCCAGCATCGACGCAGCCGCACCGAGGCCATCTCGCGCCAAAGGCGGTCGTCCGCCGTATGCGACTGTGTTGATGGTCAAGATCCTGGTGCTCCAACAGCTTTATAACTTGGCCGACGACGCGCTCGAGTACCAATTGCTCGACCGGCGCAGTTTCCTGCAATTTCTGGAGTTGACCGAGAGCAGCAGTATCCCCGACGCCAAGACGATCTGGCTGTTCCGCGACCGCCTGGCCCAGGCCGGCGCCGGCACGCTGGTGTTCGAGCAGGTCCAACAGCAATTGCAAAAACATGGCTACATGGCCCGCTGCGGTCAAATCGTTGATGCCTCGTTGGTGCAGGCGCCAGTACAACGCAACAAGCGGGACGAGGCTGACACCGTCAAAGACGGCACCATGCCCCTGACTTGGAAACCCCACAAACGTGCGCAAAAAGATGTCGACGCGCGCTGGACCAAAAAGCACGGTAAATCGCACTTCGGCTACAAACTACACGCCAGCGTGGACAAGCGTTACAAACTCATCCGTAAAATCGCCGTCACCAACGCCGCCGTAGCCGACACCTCCGTATTCGAGGCCCTGCTCGATCCGAGCAACACCAGCAAAGCGGTGTATGCCGACCGGGGCTACCCCAGCGCTGAGCGAGAAAGCGCTCTCAAACAGGCCGGCTGGCAGGTCCATATTCAGCGCCGGGGCCACGCCACCAAAGGTATTTCGGCCGCGCAGAAACGGCGCAACCGCCGTATCGCCACCCCGCGCGCCCGCGTCGAGCATGTGTTCGGCGCGCTGGCGCAGATGGGTGGAAAACTCGTGCGATGCATGGGCATCCTGCGCACCACTTTCGCGTTGCACCTCAAAGCGGCGAGCTACAACCTGAAGCGGCTCGTCTTTTTGAAAGAACGAGGGCTGGCACCGTTCTAAACAGCGAGATGGGATCGGCCGGAAGGAGCCGTTTTTCACCGTTTGATCCGCTTGCGCGCTCATTTACACTTATTCCGTCCAGCCGCGCGATTCACTTTTTTGTTACCCGCAACGTCGGCTGGCAGGTACTTTTTCCTTCACGTCGTTACGAAAGCTAGTTATTCGAGGTGGCCGTAGCGGCGGCAACACCGGCGCCGCTACCGGAGTGCGCAAACCGCGCCTCACTCCTTCCCGGGACAGGTTCTTAGCCGTCCCTTGAGGATCTTGCCGGTCGCCGCTGCCGGCAGGGCCGCCATCACGATGATGTCGGCCGGCCGTTTATAGGGCGCCAGGTGTTGCGCCAGCCAGGCGTGCAGGTCGTCCAGTGGGACCGCATGGCGCGCGTCCAGCTCGATATACGCCACCACGTCTTCGTCGCCATGCGCACCGGGACGTCCCACCACCGCCGATTGCGTCACACCCGGGTGGGCGTTGAGCACCGTTTCCACTTCCAGCGGGTAGACGTTGAAGCCGGCGCGGATGATCAATTCCTTCGTGCGGCCGACGATGAACAGCGCGCCGTCCGCGTCGCTGCGCGCCACGTCGCCGGTATCGAGCCAGCCGCCGTCGCGCATGCTGGCGGCAGTGAGTTCCGCATCGCGGTAATAACCGAGCATGACATTCGGACCGTGCACCCACAGCTGGCCATCGATGCCGGGTGCAACCGGCACGCCATGCGCATCCACCACGCGCACCGCCACGCCAGGGATGGCATGGCCGACCGAGGTATCGGTGCGCGGCTGGTCCAGGCGCGTCTGGCTGACGGTGGGGGACGTCTCGGTAAGGCCGTAGCCGTTATGCAGCGGCACGCCCAGTACCCGCTCCACGCGCGCCTTGAGACTGGGCGAGAGCGGCGAACCGCCTGCATAAGCGAAGCGCAAATGATTCGGTAAAGGGGCGTCAACGCTGCCGAGCCTTTCCAGCAGCTTCGCATACATGGCCGGCACGCCCTGGACGATAGTCAGTGCGTGCTCGCGCAGCGCGGCCAGCAGCGCATCGGGCGTGAAGCGCGGGCACAGGTACAGGCAGGCGCCCGCGTACAGGGTACCCAGCATCACCGACGTCAGGCCATAGACGTGGGTGATCGGCAGCACGCCGTATGCGCGATCGGACGGTACCAGCCCGCGCAGGCGGCTCGACACGGCAGCGACGAACAACAGGTTGCGGTGGCTGAGCATTACACCCTTGGGCGCGCCGGTGGCGCTGGTGGTGCCGGTGGTGTACACCAGCGCTGCCACCTGGTATTCGGACGCCGCATGCACCGGCTCCGGTACGCGGCCGGTATGCAAGGCGCCAACCATCCAGGCGCCGAAGGGCGAGTCTGCAACGGTGGCCGCGTGGCGCAGGCCGTGGGCGGCGGTCTCGGGCGAGGTGCTGGACGATGCGTTGGACGATGCATCGCCGCCGGGAGCGCTGGTATAGATCACGCGGCGCGCACCGCAATGGTCGCGGATGTGGTCCACCTCGTGCGCGGAAAGGTGGCCGTTGACGTGGACGATCCAGGCGTCGAGATCGGCGGCGGCAAAAGTGAGCGCCACTTGCGCTGCACAGTTTTCGCCGACCACCATCAGGCGGTCGCCGGCGCGCACGTCCAGCGCGCGCAAGGTGGCAACGGTATCGTCGATGGCGGCGGCCAGCTGGGCGTAGGTCCAGTGGCGGCGACCGTCGTGCAGGGCGGGGGCGTGCGGGGTGTCGTGCGACCAGCGGCGCACGATGGCGCCGAGCCGCGCCGGCAGGGATGCCAGCAGGGTATGGGGATCGAAGTCGTTCATCTGGCCGGGACCGTCATTGGCGAAAAAGCGGCCAATGTGACGGCACCGCGCGCCAGTGTCAAGCCTTGATGTCGAGCAGCGAGCCCAGCGTTTCGTCGGAGGTCTTGATCATCGACAGCGACGCTTGCGTCTGCGCCTTGTACACCAGCGAATTGGTGATGTCGCTTGCCAGGTCGGTGGCGCTGGGTTGACCGCCTGCGGCCAGTTGCTGTCCTTGCAAGGAAATCGATACGCCACCGCCGGCCGGGGTCGACTCGCGGAAGTTCACCTGCGCCGGCTGAAAGCCTTGCGTGGATGCGTTGGAGATCGAGTGGGCGCTGTTGGACAGCGCGCTGAGACCGGCGGTAACGCCGCTGGCGCCGATGTGTAGGGCAGAGATGGCCATGATGAGATTCCCCTAGGGCAATACCTCGATTGTACACCTTTGATCCAGATCATGCTTCGTGCGGGATGCTCATTTAGGCTTGCAGTTCGACCTGCGCTGGCGCAATGCGCCGGGTTCGCTTTCCTTGTTGGTCAACCCGCAACACATTCGTGGAGGACTCCTCAATGTTTCCATATTCTCAATCCGTCACGCCCGCTGTCAAATCCCATCTCGACGCCCAGATGGCATTTTTTAATGATATGTCGCGGTCGGTATTTCGCACTGCCCAGCAGTTCAGCGATCTCAACTTGCAGATGGCGCAAACCATGCTGGAAGACGTCGCACACACCGGTTGCGATTGCCTCACCGCCCATCGCGCCACCGACATGATGTCGGCCGCCGCCAGCCGCGCCCAGCCGGCCACCGACAAGCTGCGCGCCTACCAGCAGCACCTGTCGCGCATCGCCGCCGACACCCAGCTCGAAATGTCCAAGGTCGCCGGCGAACACGTGGAATCGACTACCCGCACGGCCAAGGCGCTGGCCGATGAAGTGGCGCGCACCGCCCAGGAAGAAGCCCAGCGTGCGCTGCACAATCAGCAATTGGCCATGGAGCGCTCCACCGATCCGTTCCGGCAGAACGGTAGCCAGCGCATGCAGGACGGCCAGGACCACCAGCCCTATGGTGCCAGCGCCAGCACTCAGGCGCCCGGCCAGGCCACGGCAGCGCAAACCGCAGCGCAAGCCGCCGCCCAAAGTGGAAAGCAAAGCGGCGCCCGCAAGGAGGCATGAGCATCGGATTCCCCCTCCTGAGGCAGACGGCACCATCGTCAACGATGGTTTATCATCGGGGCTTGTTGCCCTGGAGATAAAGATATGACGAATGCCACCACCCAAACCGATTCATTGCACATCGTTTGCCCCCACTGCGACGCCGTCAACCGGCTCCCCGCCGCCAAGCTGGCGGCGCAGCCGGTGTGCGGCAAGTGCCAGAAACCGCTGTTTGCCGGCCAGCCGGTCGATCTGACCAGCGCGCGGTTTTTAAAGCAAATCGAGCGCAGCGACATTCCGGTGCTGGTGGACTTTTGGGCGCCATGGTGCGGGCCTTGCCGCACGATGGCGCCGTTCTATGCGCAGGCCGCCGCCAGGCTCGAGCCGCACTTCCGCGTAGTCAAGGTCGATACCGAGCAGGCCCAGGACCTGGCCACCCGCTACGCGATCCGCAGCATTCCCACGCTGGCGCTGTTCAAGGGCGGCCGCGAAGTCGCGCGCCAGCCGGGCGCCATGGATGCGACCAGTATTATTGCTTGGGCCAATCAAAACAATCGCTAAAATCGCCATCGCCATCGCCATCGCCATCGCCATCGCTGTATTGCAGCTTCTCGCCGTACGTTTGTACCGCCTTGCAATGAGGGTTTCACAATGAAGGCTTTATCATGCGCTGTTAATGGCTGGCCGCGTTGCGCATGATGCGTACCGGCTTGCTGCCGGACTCGGCCGGCTCTGAGGGCAGCATGTCGGCCAGCGTCTGCTGGTCGAGCACAGCGAGAAATGCCCTGGTGGCGTCGTTGAGCGTGTGTTTGAGCTTACAGTCGTTGGTGAGCGGACAGGTATCGTGGGCGCGGTCGAAGCATTCGGCCATGAAGAAATCGGTCTCGGTAGTGCGCACCAGCTGGCCGATATTGATGTCGGCCGGTTCCTTGGCCAGCCGCAGGCCGCCGTTGCGGCCGCGCACCGTCTCCACCAGCCCGGTTTGCCCCAGCTGGTAAACCACCTTCATCAGGTGGTTTTTCGATATCCCGTGCAAGTCCGCGATGTCCTGGATGGTCACCAGGCGGTCGCGGTTGGCGCTCAGGAACAGCAGCGTGCGCAGCGAGAAATCTGTAAATTGGGTGAGGCGCATCTGCGGAGATTCAGGTAGATTGAGGCGCTATTTTAACCGGGGACAGGGTTTTGTGCGGATGCGCACCGACGCCCTGGCGGCCCCGGCCGACACTACCCGAAATACCTAGGAGGAAACATGATCGACGACCAGGCACGCCGAGAGTTCATCAACGAACTGTGGGAACGATTCGAACAACTGCAACAATGGGCCGAAGCCAATTGGCCCGACCAGGAAAACCCGCTCACCAGCGCCGACTTTGTGGAAGCGCGCAAGGAAATCCTGGGCTTACGCAATCCGGCGCAAGCACCGGGCAAAGTACCCGAGGCGCGCGAGCCGGAGCAGGGCGGCGCGCAGTACGAAAACCTGAATCCTGCCCCGTGGCCGTGACCGTTATACGATGATTCGTCGCCCCGCGAAGGCGGGGGACCAATTTTGCAAACGCCGCAGCGACGCCAGCTGGCTTGGATCCCCGCTTTCGCAGGAATCACAGGTTAAGCTTGTTCGCTCAGTGCACCACCGGCTTGCCCACCTGCGCCAGCACCCACGCCAGCACCGCCACCACCAGGCTCCCCAGCACGCCCCACGCCAGGTTGAGCGCACTGTCGAACAGCAGCGGCGCCACCAGGCCAGACACCAGCGCGAACAACAGCATCTGCACGAACGACTGCATCGACGACGCCAGTCCGCTATTGTTGGGGAAGTACTCGAGCGCCATCAGGGTGATCGGTGTCATCATCAGCGACAGGCCGAACGAATAGATAAACAGCGGCAGCACCGCCCACGGCACGGCTGCAGTGAAGTACAGGTTGTAGCCGACGTTGATCACGCCGGCCAGGACCATCACCGCAAAGCCCATCCAGGCCTGCGCCTTGCGCGCAAACTTGTGGGCGAATTTGCCCGACAGCGCCGAGCCTACCACCATGCCGCCGATCAGCGGCACGAACATCCAGGCAAACGCGGTTTCCGGCAGGTGCAGGATGTTCATCACGAAGTACGCGGCCGAGCCGATGTACAGCGCCACACCGGCAAAGCTCATGCCCACGGCAATCGCCAGCAGCAGGAAATGGTGGTGGCACAGCACCTTCCAGTAGTTGCGCGCGATGACCCCGAGGTGGAACGGGTGGCGATCTTTTACGGCCAGGCTTTCCGGCAGCAGGCGCGTGACGGCGACGTACATCACGATGCCGAAGGCGGCCAGGAACCAGAAGATCGAGCGCCAGCCGAAGCTCACCTGCAGCCAGCCGCCCAGTACCGGGGCGATGGCCGGCGCCAGGCCGAACACCATCATGATGTGGGCCAGGATCTTTTGCGCGGCGGCGCCGGTAAAACGGTCCTGCACGATGGCGCGGCCGACGACGGAACCGGCGCCCGCCGCCAGGCCCTGCACGATGCGGCAGGCCAGCAGCACGCCAATCGACGGCGCCAGCGCGGCGCCGATCGACGCGGCGATGTACAGCACCAGCGACACCAGGATCACCGGGCGGCGGCCGAACGAATCGGACAAGGTGCCGTAAAACAGCATCATGAACGCAAAGCAGAACAGGAACATGCTCAGGGTTTGCTGCACCATGATCGGACTGGCGTCGAACGCCACACCGATGGCGGGGAACGATGGCAAATAGGTATCGATAGCAAGCGGGCCGACCATGGTCAGGCCGGCCAGCAGGATGGTCAGCAGAATATTCATTAAAGGCGTATTGTTCGTTGGACCCGGCATTTTACGCGATATGCGGCCAGCGCATATCGGGCGACATTTTGATTCGTTCACCTGGCGGCGTGGTGCGCGTATGCTTGATCATCGGCGTACTATAGCCAGAATTATCGCCAGAATTTTTAGATTATCGAGACATGACTATTGATACCTTCGACGCCACCGGCGTCAAACCATCGCACTGGAACCTGGCCAGCGTGATCGAACAGCTGCGCGTCTCGCGCGAGGCCACCCATAATATCCGCCACCAGGGCCGGGTGCGCGAGCTGCCGTCGCGCGAGGCACTGCAAATCATCGTCAACGGCCTGTCGGCGGTACTGTTCCCCACCCATTATGGCCGGCCCAACCTCACCGACGAGAGTATCGACTACTTTGTCGGCGACACCCTTAACACCACGCTCAACCGCCTGACCGAGCAGGTACGGCGCGGCCTGCAATTCTCGGCCACCGAAGAAGTGCCCGACGACGCCGTGCTCACCCAGCAGGCCCACGCCATCACCCGCGAATTTGCCGCCAACTTGCCGGCCATCCGCGCGCTGCTGGTATCCGACGTGCACGCGGCGTTTTCCGGCGACCCGGCCGCCACGTCGGTGGCCGAGATCATGCTGTGCTATCCCGGCACCATCGCCATCCTGTACTACCGGCTGGCGCACTGCCTGCACCGCCTGGGCTCGCCGTTCCTGGCGCGGCTGATCTCGGACATCGGCCATTCGCTCACCGGCATCGACATCCACCCCGGCGCTCAGATCGGCGGCAGCTTCTTCATCGACCATGGCACGGGCGTGGTAATCGGCGAGACCGCCATTCTCGGCCAGCGGGTGCGCCTGTACCAGCACGTCACGCTGGGCGCCAAACGCTTCCCGGCCGATGACCAGGGCGTATTGATCAAGGGCGTGCCGCGCCACCCGGTGGTCGAAGACGACGTGGTGATCTACGCCGGCGCCACCATCCTGGGTCGGATCACCATCGGCGCCGGATCTACCATCGGCGGCAATGTGTGGCTCACCCAGAGTGTGGCGCCCAACAGCAATGTCTCCCAGGCCCAGATGCGCAACGACTAGAAATAGCCTTCAGCGGGCCAGCAGCGTGTAGCAGATGGAACCCGAAAACCCCATCAGCACCACCGACGCGATCCGGTGCACCATCGGCTGGCGCGGCGTGGCGCTGGGGTAGGCCAGTACGGCAGCGCCCATCGAAATCCACAGCGCGGCGATCGGCAGCAGCAGGGCGCTGAAGATCAGGTAAGCCTCGAGCAGCGCTGCCGGGCCGGCCGCCAGCGGCGGGAAGACCACCGTCGCAAAAAAGAACGCCTTGGGGTTGAGCAGTGTGACCGTGAACAGGTCGCGTGGACCGATGCCCTTGCTGCCGGCCGCCCCGGCCTGCGGCGCGGTGCGCCACAGCTTGATGGCCGACCAGGCGATGTACACGGCCGCACAGGCGCGCGCCACCGGCGGCGCCCATGGCGCCACGGCAGCGGCCAGCGCCAGGAACACGCACCACACCCCGATCGCAATCAGGTAACCGACCCACTCCGCCGCGATCAGCGGCAGCGAGCGGCGAATGCCGTCGCGGCTGCCCGCCAGGAACAGCAGCGTGTTGGTGGGACCGGGCGTGAGCAGCACGGCGGCGATGGTCAGCGCAACGAACGTGGTGCCGTGCGGCGCGAGCTCCGACAGGGAAGGAAAAGCCATGGATGCTCCGGAAAATGTGCAGGCGCCAGTGTGCGGCAGTTTTGATGCTTTGGCAATCTTTCAGTATCAGAGCCGTACCGCGTGCGCCACGTGACCGGGCGCCAGCCGCGCACCGCCACCGAGCACCTGTCCACGCAAGGTAGCGCCGTCGTACGCCGTGCGATACCGCCCGCGCCGCTGCAATTCCGGCACGATCAGCTCCACCACGTCGCGCATGCTGTCGTGGGCCACGGCAAAGGCAAGATTAAAACCGTCGATGCCGGTGTCGTCCTGCCATGCTTCTAGCTGGTCCGCCACCTGGCGCGGATCGCCTACCAGCGCCGGGCCGCGTCCACCGAGGCCGATGAACAGCGCGGCCTCGCGCACGGTCCAGGTACGATCGGGATCGGCCTGGGTGAACGACGCCAGCGCCGAGCGGCCCGCGTCCGATTCGATGTACTCGACGGTGGCGTCGAGCGGAAACTGGCTGAAGTCGATGCCGGTCCAGCCGGACAGCAGGGCCAGCGCCGCCTCGATATCGACGTGGTTGCGGTAGTCCTCGTATTTCGCCCTTGCTTCGGCCTCGGTGGCAGCGGTGACGATCAGCGCCTGGGCGTAAATTTTGAGGTCGTCGCCGTCGCGGCCGGCCGCGCGCACGGCGGCACGCAGGTCATCGGCGTACTTGCGCACCACGGTCTTGCTGGGACCACTGACGAACGTGCACTCGGCGTGGCGCGCGGCAAAGGCCGTGCCGCGCGGCGAGGTGCCGGCCTGGTACAGCAACGGCGTGCGCTGCGGCGACGGTTCGCACAGGTGAAAGCCCGGCACCTTGTAAAAGCGGCCTTCGTGGTTGATAGCGTGGATGCGCGACGGCTCGGCATACACGCCGCGCGCCTTGTCGTTGACCACGGCGTTGTCGTCCCAGCTTTTCTCCCACAGTTTATAGACCACGTCCATGTATTCGTCGGCCAGGTCGTAGCGCTCGTCGTGGCCCAGTTGCCGGTCCAGGCCCAGGTTGCGTGCCGCGCTGTCGAGATACCCGGTGACGATATTCCAGCCGATGCGCCCGCGCGTCAGATGGTCAAGCGTGGAAATTCTCCGCGCGAACGTGTACGGATGCTCGTAGGTGAGGGCGCAGGTCACGCCGAAGCCCAGGTGGGTCGTGACTTGCGCCATCAGCGGCACCAGCGCCAGCGGGTCGTTCAATGGCGCCTGCACCGCGTGGCGCAGGGCGGCGTCGGCGCTGCCCTGGTACACATCGTAGGCGCCCAGCACGTCAGCCAGGAACACGGCGTCGAACAGGCCCACCTCCAGCAGGCGCGCCAGGTCGGTCCAGTGGTCAGGATCGGTGTAGCGGTGGCCGGTGTCGCGCGGATGCGTCCACAGGCCCGGCGACTGGTGGCTCACCGTGTTCATCTGGAAGGCGTTGAAGCGGATTTGCTTGCTCATGTCACTTGGCCGGTTTGGCCGCCACTTCTTTGGCCAACGCCAGTTGGTAGTCGGTGCGGGAATAATCAGCGAAGTGCTTGTTAGTGATGTCGAGGAATTCGCGCGAGCGGTAGGCGGCAGCGATATCCTTCGCAAATGGCTTGTCCTTGTCGGCCGTGCGCACTGCCACCAGGTTTACATAGTTGTCCGAGATTTTCTCGGTCTTCAACGCGTCCTTCAGTTTCAGTCCCGACGCCAGCGCGTAGTTGCCGTTGACGAAAGAGTAGTCGGTGTCTTGCAGCGACCGGGGAAGCTGCGCCGCTTCCAGCGGGATCAGCTTGATCTTTTTGAGGTTGGCGGCGATATCGCGTTCGGACGCGCGCACCGGATCGTACTTGTCGCGCAGCTTGATCCAGCCTAGCTGGTCGAGCAGCACCAGCGCGCGCGCCTGGTTGGTCGGATCGTTGGGCAGCGCCACCGTCGTGCCTTCCTTCACGTCCGCCAGCGTCTTGTGGCGCTTGCTGTAGATGGCGATCGGCGCAGTGGGCACCTTGACCAGTTCGGTGATGGGCAGCTTGTTCTCGGTGGCGAACTTGTTCAGGTACACGATGTGCTGGAACACGTTGGCGTCGAGCGAGCCTTCGGCCAGCGCGAAGTTGGGCTGGATGTAGTCGTTGAACTCCACCAGCTTGACCTTATATCCCTTCTTTTCCAGCAGCGGCTTGATGCCCAGCTTGATCTGGTCCGCGTAAGGGCCGGCGCTGGTGCCGATGACGATTTCTTTCGGGTCTTTGGCGTGAGCGGGCGTGTTGGCGCCGAGCGCCAGCGCCAGTGCTGCCAGCATCGTGGTCAATGCGGCATGGCGGCGTATCGGTTTGATCATGGTTGTTCCTTAACGTTTGTCGATGCGTTTTGCAATGCGGTTGCCGGTGAACTGGATCAGTTGCACCATGATGATCAGGATGGCGACGGTGGCCACCATGATGTCGGTCTCGAAACGGTAATAGCCGTAGCGGATCGCCAGGTCGCCGATGCCGCCGCCGCCCACCACGCCGGCCACGGCGGAATACGACAGGAAGCTGATCGCCAGCACGGTCAATGCCAGCACCAGGCCGGAGCGCGCCTCCACCAGCAGCACGCGCAGCACGATCTGCAGTTCCGAAGCGCCCATGGCGTGCGCCGCCTCGATCACGCCGCGCGGCACTTCGCGCAGGTTCTGCTCGACCATGCGGGCGAAATACGGAATGGCGGCAAACGACAGCGGCACGGCGGCCGCCAGCGGCCCGATCGATGTGCCGGCGATCATGCGCGTAAATGGCACCAGGGCGACCAGCAAAATGATGAACGGGAACGAGCGCACGGTGTTGACAAGCCAGCCCAGCACCAGCGCGGCCGGGCGGTTTTGCAGTGACTGGCCATCAGCCACCAGGAACAGCACGATGCCGAGCGGCCCGCCGATCAGCACTGCTGCCGAGAGGCCGATGCCGAGCATGGTGAGCGTCTGGCCGACGGCAGTGCCCATCTCGGGCAGCATGGCGACGATGGCGTTGAACGACACGCCCAGCGTGGAAAACAGTTCAGACATGGGCGGCCTCCCGGTGCGTGCCGGCCAGCGTATTGGCAGCGTTGAAGGCAGCCAGTTCGCGGCCCAGCGCCGTCTTGCGCGGCGCATTGTGGCCTGCCGCTTCGTTCAGCGCGAATTCCTCGGCAATCGCGCCATCCTCGATCACGGCCACGCGGTTGCAGATCTCGGCCAGCACCGACAATTCGTGGCTGACGATGACGATGGTCACGCCGAGCCGGTGGTTGATATCGCGCAGCGTGGCCAGCAGCGCGCGCGTGGTCTCGGCGTCGAGCGCGGACGTGGGTTCGTCGCACAGCAGCACGGCGGGGCCGCTGGCCAGTGCGCGGGCGATGGCCACGCGCTGCTTCTGGCCGCCCGAGAGCTGGGCCGGATAGCTGTCGGCTTTGACGCCCAGTTCCACCAGTTCCAGGCACTGGTTGACGCGCGCGGCGATCTGTTCCGGTTTCTGGCCGCCGTGGATGCGCAGCGGGAAGGCGACGTTGTCGAACACGGTGGCGTTTTGCAGCAGGTTGAACTGCTGGAAAATCATGCCGATATTGCGGCGCGCATCGCGCAGGTCGCGCTTCGACAGCGACGTCAGTTCGCGACCGGCGACGGTGATGGCGCCGGCGTCGGGCCGTTCGAGTAAATTGAAAAGGCGGAGCAAGGTCGATTTGCCGGCGCCGCTCTTGCCGATCAGGCCGAAGATGTCGCCCTGGCGCACGTCGAGCGATACGTCGCGTACGGCGTCGAAGCTGCCGCCGTCGGGCAGGGTAAAGGTCTTGCTCGCATGTTCGATGCGGATCAGTGGAATAGTCATCGAGTACTTCAGGAGTAGGCGGTGGGTTCGGGCAGCGAGCCATCGAGCGCATGGCGCCCGAGGTCGCGGATCTTGTAGTCGACCGGGTCGTGCAGGGTATGCACGCGGACGTTGCGCCAGAAACGGTCGTAGCCATAGCGGGCCGACGTTGACCGGGCTCCGGTCAGTTCGAACATCTGGTTGCTGATGTCGATGCCGGCGGTGTGGGCCAGCACCTTGGCTTCCGCCACGGCGATTGCCAGTTCGCCGCGCTGGCGGGCGGTAACTTGCGGGCCGAGGCGGAACAGCCGTTCGAGTTCGCGCGCCGCGTGGTCGGCCAGCACGGCGGCCGGCCTCAGCTTGAGCCACAGCTGGCCGAAGCGGTGCTGCACCAGCGGATCGGCAGCGGCCGATTGGGCGCCGGACGCAAACCACGGCCGCGCCTCGTCCACCGTATAGGCGCGCGCTGCCTCGAACGCGCCTTCGCCGATGCCCAGGTACAGGTTCGTCATGATCAGTTGCGCCACCTGCGAGCGCAGCGTCGATTGCGGCGTGGCTGCCGCACCGGGCGCCTGCAGCACTTGCGTGGCCGGCAGCGCCACGCCGCTGAAGTGGACATTGCCGCTGTCGGTCTGCTTCTGGCCGAAGGCATCCCAGTCGGCTTGCACCTCCACGCCCGGTTGGCGCGTGGGCAGCACGCCGATCAGCGCGGTGCCGGTGGGCTCGTGCCAGGCCGAGACGGTCAACCAGTCCGACCCCACGGAGCCGGACGAGAAACTCTTGATGCCATCGAGCGTGTAGCCATAGTCCGCATCCACGGCCGCCGTGCGGCGGTCGAGCGGATTGAGGGCATTGCCCCAGAACAGATTCTGCTCGACGGTGAGCGTGAGAAAGCGGCGCTGCTGCTGCGGTGTGCCATACAGCTGGATGCCCGCCAGTTGCAGGTGGTGAAAACCGAAGATATGGGCCAGTGCGCTGTCGGCGCGCGCCAGGATGCGCACCACTTGCAGCACCGTGGGCCAGTCGGCGCCCTGGCCGCCGAATTCGGTCGGTATCGACAGCGTGAGCAGGCCCGAGGCGCGAATCGCGCCGCGTTCCAGCGCCGCGTGGCCGCCGGCCTGGTCGCGGGCATTGGCGGTTTCGCCCATGCGGCGCGCCAGGTCGGCGGCCACCTTGAGCGGATCGGGAAACGTCGGCGGCGCCGGATCGGGCGTCGCTGTTCTGAGTGCGTTAGACATGGTATGTCCGTTGTCGTTAAGGATGCGGTGGCGCAGTATTGCACCGGGCTCCAAACCGCGTACACGAAGAATTCCGGCTATTTATATGCAAAAAAGTCATGTGTCGTAAACCGCATATGGATGCGCAAAACTATTCGTTCTGATTTCAACAGGACGGCTCTATTCTGGCCGGCACAAACAAATTGACGGGGATCGGATCATGAGCATTCTTCTATTAGGCGGCAGCCCGGCTGCGGTATCGAGCACCGGCCGTTTGCTGGACCATGTAGCTGAAAAACTGGCTGAGCGCAGTACCGGACATCGCTACACCAAGGTGCAAGTGCGCGAACTGCCGGCCCATGCGCTGCTGCACGCCGAGACTTCGGACCTGGCCATCAAGCGCGCGCTGGCGGCAGTCAGCGAAGCAGATGCCGTGATCATCGCCACCCCGGTGTACAAAGCCTCTTATACCGGTTTGCTGAAGGCCTTCCTCGACTTGCTGCCGCAGGACGGCCTGGCCGGCAAACTGGTGCTGCCGCTGGCCACCGGCGGCAGCCAGTCGCACATGCTGGCGCTCGACTATGCGCTGCGCCCGGTGCTGCACGCGCTCGACGCGCGCCACGTGCTGGCGGGCATTTACGCCACCTCGTCGCAACTGGTGTGGAACGAGGGCAGCGGCCTGGCCGTCGATCAGGCCATCGCCTGGCGCGTGCAGGCTGGCGTGGAAGGGCTGGCCGCAGCGCTGCACGGCCACAAATCGTGGCAAGCACAGCAAGCGCAGGCGCCGTTCGTGGCGCCGGTCGAGCCGATCCGCCTGGCGCGCTGAGTGGAGACCCCTACATGACCATCAAGACCATCAACGCAACCGGACCGGCCGACACTCGGGCGCAGCAACGCACCGCGCGGCGCCATACCCTGGGACTGCTGTTTGCCGTTGGCGTGCTGGGCGTCACCGCCCACGCGTCGACGCTGGCCCAAGCCAACGCTGCCCAGGGCAAGCAGGAAATCCGCATCGGCTACCAGAAATATGGCACGCTCACCCTGCTCAAGGGCCGGGGCACGCTGGAACAGCGGCTGGCAAGTAAAAACATCACGGTCAAATGGACCGAATTCCCGGCCGGACCGCAGCTGCTCGAGGGGCTGAACGTGGGCAGTGTCGATTTCGGCACCGTGGGCGAGGCGCCGCCGATTTTTGCGCAAGCCGCTGGCGCCAACCTGGTGTATGTTGGCAATGAGCCGCCGTCGCCGGCCAGCGAGGCGATCGTCGTGCCCAAGTCGTCCACCGTGCGCAGCGTGGCTGACCTCAAGGGCAAGAAGATCGCCCTGAACAAGGGGTCCAATGTCCACTACCTGCTGGTCAAAGCGCTGGAAAAAGCTGGCGTCGCCTACAAGGACGTGCAGGTGATCTACCTGCCGCCGGCCGATGCGCGCGCCGCGTTCGAGCGTGGCAGCGTCGATGCGTGGGTGATCTGGGATCCATTCCTGGCCGCCGCCGAGAAGCAGATCGGCGCCCGCGTGCTGGCCGACGGCAAGGGTCTGGTCAACAACTACCAGTTCTACCTGGCCGCGCGGCCGTACGCCGAAAAAAACCAGGACACCGTGCGCATCGTGCTCGAAGAAATCGCCAAGGTTGACGAGTGGGGCGCTGCCAATCCGAAGGACGTGGCGGCCATCCTCTCCACCCAGACCGGCCTGGAAAACGAGGTCGTCGCGCTGGCCGCCTCGCGCTATGCCTACGGCGTCAAGCCGATCAGCGCCGGCGTGCTGGCGCAGCAGCAGCAAGTGGCCGACGCTTTCGCCAATCTCAAGCTGATTCCAAAGCCGATTGCCGTCAAAGAAGCCCAATTGGCGCCAAGCCAGGTAGCGAAGAAATAAGGATTTACATCATGTCGTTGAATATTTTCTGGTTCATCCCCACGCACGGCGACAGCCGCTATCTTGGCACCACCAAGGGCGCGCGTCCGGTCGATGCCGACTACCTCAAGCAGTGCGCGGTCGCCGCCGACACCCTCGGCTACGACGGCGTACTGCTGCCCACCGGGCGGTCGTGCGAGGATGCGTGGGTGGTGGCGTCGTCGCTGATCTCGGTCACGCAAAAGCTCAAGTTCCTCGTCGCCATCCGTCCCGGCCTCACCACGCCCGGCCTGGCCGTGCGCATGGCCGCCACCTTCGACCGCCTGTCCAACGGGCGCCTGCTGATCAACGTCGTCACCGGCGGCGACCAGGGCGAGCTGGAAGCGGACGGCCTGTTTGCCGACCACGCCAAGCGCTACGAGATTTCCGACGAATTCATCCGCGTATGGCGCGCCTCGCTGGCGGGCGAGGGCGGCGAGGCCGGCTACGATTTCGAGGGCAAGCATATCCAGGTCAAGGGTTCTAAAACCTTGTATCCGGCCGTGCAAAAGCCGTATCCGCCGCTGTACTTCGGCGGCTCGTCCGAACCGGCGCACGCGCTGGCGGCCGAGCAGATGGACGTGTACCTCACCTGGGGCGAGCCACCCGCAGCGGTGGCCGAAAAAATCGCCGACATCCGCGCGCGCGCCGCGAAACATGGCCGCACCGTCAAATTCGGCATCCGCCTGCACGTGATCGTGCGCGACACCAACGAGGAAGCATGGCGCGCGGCCGATGAGCTGATCAGCCACCTCGATGACGACACCATCGCCAAGGCCCAGAAGGCGTTTGGCAAGATGGATTCGGTGGGCCAGCAGCGCATGGCGGCCCTGCATGGCGGCCGCCGCGACAAGCTCGAAGTCTCGCCCAACCTGTGGGCTGGCGTGGGCCTGGTGCGCGGCGGCGCCGGCACGGCCTTGGTGGGCGATGCCGAGACGGTGGTGGCCCGCATCCGCGAATACGCGGACCTGGGTATCGAAACCTTCATCTTCTCCGGCTATCCGCACCTGGAAGAATCGTACCGCTTCGCCGAGCTGGTATTCCCGTTGCTGGGCAAGGGCAAAGCGGCCGGCACCCACTCGCTGAGCGGTCCGTTCGGCGAGATCATGGCCAGCGATATCATTCCCAAGAAGGCGGCGTAATGGCCCAGGCAAAGAATAAATCACCGAGCGCGCTGGCGCCGTGGATATTGCCGGTCACGCTGATCGTGCTGTGGCAGGTGGCGTCGCAGGCCGGCTGGCTGTCGAGCCGCATCCTGCCCGAACCGTGGGCCGTGGCCAAGGCCTTCTGGGCGCTGGCCGTGTCGGGCGAGCTGTGGGTGCATTTGCGTACCAGCCTGTGGCGCGCGGCGTCGGGCTTTGCCATCGGCGCCGGCCTCGGTTTGCTGCTTGGCCTGTTGACGGGCAGCTTCCGCCGCGCCGAAACGCTGCTCGACACCACGCTGCAAATGGTGCGCAACATCCCGGCGCTGGCGCTGATCCCGCTGGTGATCCTGTGGTTCGGCATCGATGAAACGGCCAAGCTGTTCCTGCTGGCCGTCGGCGTGTTCTTCCCCGTGTACCTGAACACCTTCCACGGCATCCGCTCGGCCGACCAGGGCCTGATCGAGATGGCGCGCAGCTATGGCCTGTCCGGCTGGCCTTTGTATCGCGATGTGATCTTGCCGGCGGCGCTGCCGTCGATCCTGGTGGGCGTGCGGTTTTCGCTGGGGCTGGTGTGGGTGCTGCTGATCGTGGCCGAGACCATTTCGGCACAGGCCGGCATCGGCTACATGACCATGAACGCCCGCGAGTTCCTGCAAACGGACGTGGTGCTGGTGGGGATTTTGCTGTACGCGCTGCTGGGCAAGGCTGCCGACCTGGCGTCGCGCGGGATGGAAAAGCGCTTCCTGCGCTGGAATCCGGCCTACCGCTAATCGATCTGAATTGGAGTAAACCGTATGAATATTTCCACCACCTTGTTCGATGTCGGCGGCCTGGCCCGCGAGAACCTGTCGTCGCTGTCGGCGGCCGATGTCAACCGGCCACCGGCGCGGCGCCAGGGCGTGTCGCTGTCGCTGGAGGGTTTAAGTAAATCGTTCGGCGAGCGCGCGGTGTTGCACGACATCGAACTGCAACTGCAGCCGGGCGAATTTGTCGCGGTGGTGGGCCGCAGCGGTTGCGGCAAGAGCACGCTGCTGCGCGCCATTGCCGGGCTGGAGACGGTGGAGCAGGGCACCATCGCGGTGGGAAAGGGGGCCATCGGCAGCAGCATCCGCATCATGTTCCAGGAAGCGCGCCTGCTGCCGTGGAAGACGGTGCTGGAAAACGTGGCGCTGGGCCTGCCCCGCTCGTTGAACGCGGCGGCAGCCACCTTGAACACGGTGGGCCTGGGCGAACGCGCCAACGACTGGCCGGCCGAACTGTCGGGCGGCCAGCGCCAGCGCGTGGCCCTGGCGCGCGCGCTGCTGCACGAACCGCAATTGCTGCTGCTCGACGAACCACTGGGCGCGCTCGATGCGTTGACCCGCATCGAGATGCAGCAACTGATCGAAAGCCTGTGGCTGGCGCGCGGCTTCACGGCAGTGCTGGTCACGCACGACGTGCAGGAAGCGCTGGCGCTGGCCGACCGCGTGGTGCTGATCGAAGAAGGACGCATCACGCTGGACCTGAAAGTGGACCTACCCCGGCCACGTGCGCGCGGCAATGCGGCGTTTGCGGCGCTGGAGCAGCAGCTGCTGGAAAGCATCCTCCATCCGGCACCAGCCAGGCAAGCCGGCAAGATCGCGGCTGCAGCCTGAGCCTTGAGTCCCACTGCGCCATCCTCCACCCGGAGGGTGGCAGGCTCAAGGTGACTCAATCCTCACCCTTCCGACAGATTCCTCTCCCTCCCATCCCCCAGTATCATTCCCACCTGTGCACGAGATTGAACTTAACCGCCGGTTATGATCGATTTTCTCGATAGTAACGAGGCAAATTTTTCGTTTTACAACGTCAATTGTGCAGAGCATAATCATTGCCACCCGAGACATGGACTTCGCCGGAACCCCGGACCGGTCGCATGTCTCACTGTTCCCAACACACAGGAGTCTGACAATGAAAAAAATCTTTGCCCTGCTGGTCGCCGCCGGTATCTCGATGTCCGCATTTGCCGCCCCGGAAACCTTCACTTCCGATGCCAACCACACCTTCTCGAGCTTCAGCTACAGCCACTTCGGCTACTCGATCCAGACCAGCCGCTTCAACAACACCACCGCCAAGTTCACGGTGGACCGCGCTGCCAAGACCGGCTCGGTGGAAGCGACCATCGACACCAAGTCGGTCGATACCGGATCGAAACTGTTCGACGGCCACATTCAGGGCGAAGATTTCCTGGACACCGGCAAGTTCCCGACCATCACCTACAAGTCGACCAAGGTCAACTTCAAGGGTGACGTGCCTGCCACCATCGACGGCAACCTGACCATCAAGGGCATCACCAAGCCAGTGACCCTGACCGTCACGCACTTCCAGTGCGCCGATCACCCGATGATGAAGAAACTGGCTTGCGGCGCCAACGCCACCGCCAAAATCAAGCGTACCGAGTTCAACGCCGGTAAATACGCACCGAACGTTGGCGATGAAGTCACCCTGACCCTCGCCATCGAAGCCATCAAGGAGTAATTGAAACGGGCCGGTCCGTTGGGCTGGCTTCATTTCATTGCACTGACCTGGACTGTTGCGACATCGTGTCGCAGCAGTCCATTTTTTTAGGAGCAAGACAATGAAAATGACGCAGCTCGCGTTTGCTATAACCGTATTGGCCGCCACGTCGGCGCACGCCACCGACCTGATCATCACCAACGGCAAGGTCGCCACCATGACCAAGGAGGGCGCTTTCGCCCAGGCCGTCGCCATGAAAGACGGCAAGATCACCGCCGTGGGCAGCAATGCCAGCGTACTGAAACTCAAGACCGCCGCCACGCAAGTGATCGATGCCGACGGCAAGACCGTGATTCCCGGCCTGAACGATTCGCACCTGCACATCATCCGCGAGGGCCTCAACTACAATGCCGAGCTGCGCTGGGACGGCGTGACGTCGCTGAAACAGGCGATGCAGATGCTCAAGGAGCAGGCCGCGCGCACGCCGGACGGCGCCTGGATCAAGGTCGTCGGCGGCTGGAACGAATTCCAGTTCGAGGAAAAGCGCCTGCCGACCCTGGAAGAAATCAACGAAGCAGTGCCGGACAAGCCGGTATTCCTGCTATACCTGTACGGCCTGGGCTTCCTGAATAAAAAAGGTATCGAAACGCTGGGTTACACTGCCGAGACCAGGTTCAAGGACGGCGTGGTGGAACTGGACGCCGACGGCAAGCCCACCGGCAAGCTGATCGCCAAACCGAACGCCATGATCCTGTACACCACGCTGGCCAAGACCACCGTGCTGCCGCGTGATGAACAGCTCAATTCCACCATCCAGTACTACCGCGACCTCAACCGCCTGGGCCTGACCAGCGCCATCGATGCCGGCGGTGGCGGCCAGGCCTATCCCGACGATTATGCCGTCAGCCTGGAACTGGCCAAGGATGGCAAGCTGACCGTGCGCACGTCGTATTACCTGTTCGCGCAAAAGCCGGGCAAGGAGCTGGAAGACTACCAGCGCTGGCTCACCCAGACCAAGCCCGACAAGAACGAACACCTGTTCTACGCCAACGGCTACAACACCGAGGGTGGCGGCGAAAACCTGGTGTGGAGCGCGGCCGACTTCGAGAACTTCCTCGAGCCGCGCCCCGACATGCCGCACGAAATGGAAGGCGAACTGGAACCCGTGCTGCGCCTGTTGATCAAGAACCGCTGGCCGTTCCGCATCCACGCCACGTACGACGAGAGCATCGACCGCGACCTGGCCGTGATCGAAAAGGTCAACAAGGACTTGCCGCTGAACGGCCTGCGCTGGTTCTTCGACCATGCCGAAACCATCAGCGACAAGCAACTGAAACGCGTGAAAGCGCTCGGTGGCGGCATCGCCGTGCAAAACCGTATGTATTTCCAGGGTGAGCACTACTGGAAACAATACGGCGCCCAGACCCGCCAGATGCCGCCGATCAAGAAAATGCTGGAGATGAAAATCCCGGTGGGCCTCGGCACCGACGGCACCCGCGTGAGCAGCTATGGCCCGTGGCCATCGATCTACTGGGCGGTGACCGGTAAAACCGCCGGCGGCCTCAAGCTGTGGCAACCGCAGGACGTGCTGAGCCGCTACCAGGCACTGAAGCTGATGACCCAGGGCAGCGCCTGGATGAGTGGTGAAGAAAAGCTCAAGGGCACGCTGGCAAAAGGCCAGTACGCCGACGTGGTGATCCTGCCGCAAGATTATTTCAGCATGGACGTCGAGCAGATCAAGAACCTGGAAAGCGCGCTGACCATCGTCAACGGCAAGGTGGTGTACGCCGGCGAGCAATTCAAGCAGCTGGCGCCACCGGCGCTTGAAGTCAAGCCCGACTGGAGCCCCGTCAAATATTACGGCGGTTACCAGAACAAGTAGCTTCTAGACCAGCTGGAACCATCCCAGGATGGCGCCGGCTGCCAGCAGCCACAGCAGGTGGATGCGGGTGCGCCAGATCAGCACGCCTGCTACCACCGACAGCAGCCACAGCGGCCAGTCGAGGGCGAAGTCGCGGTGGGCGCTGCCGAGGGTAATGCCCACCGATACCATCAACCCCACCACCACCGGCGCCATCCCCTGCTTGAAGGCGCGCACGCCCAGCTTGTCGCGGTGCAGGCGCGCCCAGCGCGCGGCCATGTAGGTGAGGCAGGTGCTGGGGATCAGGACGCCGGACATGGTCACCACCACGCCGGCAAACGCGGCGACGTAGCTGCCCGCATTCAGACCCACGTTCCAGCCCATCAATGCCACGAACAGTACGTTCGGCCCCGGCGACGCCTGGGCGATGGCCACCGAATCGTTGAATTGCGATTGCGTCAGCCAGCCTTGTTCGAGCACCAGGTAGCGGTGCATCTCGGTCGTGGTGGAAATCGCGCCGCCCACCGACAACAGCGACAACAGCAGGTAATGGCCGAACAGGCTGCACCAGTCCGCCATGCTGAGCACGATGTGGATCGGTGCGCCGCTCATGGCGTTGCCGCTTTCAGACTGCGCGTCTTCAAGATCCGGTACGTCAGGCCCACGCACGTGCCGCCGAGCAGCAGCAGGGTCCAGGCCAGCGGCACCTTGAAGACCACCAGCATCGCCACGCACAGCACGGCGGCGACGGCGCTGAACCAGCCGGGCAGCGGATGGTTGCGCAGTGCCGCGGCGAGCTTGATGCCGGTGGCGGCGATCAGCCCGGCCGCCACCGCCGCCATGCCGCGCAGCGCGCCTGCCACGCCCGGGTGGTTGGCGTAATGCGAATGCAACACGGCCAGGCACAACACCAGCAGCAACGGCACGGTCAGGATGCCGGCCAGCGCCGTCATGGCGCCGCGCAGGCCAAAATAACGGTCGCCGATCATCAGCGACAGGTTGACCACGTTGGGACCGGGCATCACTTGCGCCACCGCCCAGTCCTCGATGAATTCTTCCTGGGTGAGCCAGCGCTTGCGTTCGACCATCTCGCGCTGGACCACGGCCAGCACGCCGCCGAAGCCCTGCAACGCCAGCAAGGTAAATGACACAAACAAGTCGGTGAGGGAGGCGGGGCGGTGATGGTTTTCAGTCATCTTGGCATTATGACCCTGCTCATTGCTTCGTGTCCACGCCCATCAAATTCGCGCAATATTTTAATTGCGAAATGATAGGAGCCTGACATTGACTTTACAAAACGGTCGCGCATACTGCCGTTGCATGTCTGCTTGATCCCGATCAAAACCCCTAATTTTTAGCGAGGCTCATGATGAACGATTTGCACTTCCCCCCGACCATGCAAGAGCACTACCAACGCAGCGATAGCCATAGCAGTGCCATCGTCGAGCGCGGCATCATTGTCCAGTCCACCTTCAATACCGTGTGCGCCATCGAATACCTGCGGTCGCACAACGTCCAGCCCCAAATCATCGAACGGGTGCTGCTCCATCCGCAGCAACGGCGCCAGGCCGTGCATTAGCCATCCATAAGCTTTACCTCATGTAAGTGGCGGGTTTACTTATGCACACATCATGATGGCAAGAATGAATTTGAAAATTTTTCGTGTTGAAAAATATATCAACGTAAGTGCTTGATTTATATGGGGATAAAAACTGCCTGTTGGATGGGCAGTTTGTTGAACCCCGCGTCGTTACAGGCGCGCTTCGTTGTCAATGGGGAGATATCCACATAGATATCCACAGAGCTTGTGGATATCGTAAAAAACGCTTGAAAATCCTGTACTTAGCGTTGTCTGCGCGGGATCAAAGCGGTTTCTTCAAAGGCTGCATCACGCTGCCCACCACGACGTACGGCGCGACCGGGTCGTCCACCACGCTGGCGGTTACCCTTAGCCGCAGTTCCTGGCCGTCGCGGCGCCAGCCGGTGACTACGTCGGTCCAGGTTTCGCCGGCGCCCAGTGCGCTCAGGGCGTCGGCCAACTGGTCGGGCGGGTAGGGCGGCGTGTGCAGCAGGCGCAGGTCGGCTCCCACCAGGTCCTGGCGCGAAAACTGGAATTTGGCGCAAAACTTGTCATTAACGCTGGCAATGCGGCCGCGCGCGTCAAACGTGGCGATGACGGCGTGCTGGTCCACGGCGTCCAGCAGTCGTCTGGCATGGTCGAGCTGGGTTTGCAGGACGGCGGCGCGTTCCTGCGCCTCTTGCAGGCCGGCATAGGCGCGCAGCGACGAGATCACGGTGGTAAACAGCTTGCGGGTGGTGAGGTCGGTCTTGCACCAGAAATCGTTGATGTCGTAGTCGAGAATGATGCTGTGCTCGAGCGCCTGGCCCGGCTGTCCCGTGCGCAGCACGATGCGCACCAGGCTGTTGTGCAGATTGTCGCGGATTTGCCGCGCCACGTTGAGGCCGGCATCGCTGGTTTCCATGATTACGTCCAGCAGCACCAGTGCGATGTCGGGGGTGTTGCGCAGCGTGGTCAGCGCTTCTTCGCCGCTGTAGGCATGCAGAAAACTCAGGCGCCGTCCACGGAAGCAAACATTGCTGAGTGAAAATTTTGTCACAACGTGGACATCGACGTCGTCGTCCACGATCAGTACCCGCCACGGCGGTGGCGCGGCAGCGGCCGCCTTGCCGCTTGACTGCGCTTCAGCGGCGACAGCATCGTCGTCGTCGATCATCCAGTCTGTGTCGTCATCATTCTGATTCATGCATTGATCCCGAAACGAGTTCTTGGAAGAAAATTGCGAAACTCTGGAGTTACACTATTCCTCGTATGCGGATTTGTCAAAGAATTCGCGGGGTGATATCCGATGGACCGTACTTATGCACACAAAAATATTTTTCAAGCGGGCTGAAAAGCACGCGAGGGCCTTTCGGCCCTCGCTGTAAGTCATTGATTTTATTCGGCTAAAATTTTGCCTTCCGATTGGGCATTTTGTTGAAACGCCCGCCATTAAAGGCGGTCCCGGCTGTCAAGTGGCGGTTATTCACAACCTTATCCACAATTCGTGTGGATATCTTTAAATCGCCACAATTTCGGACAATTGCTTGCGTACGGCGCCGTGCGCCATCACCAGTTCGGGGCCATCGTGCAACATGACGTTGTACTTGGCGCGGAACTCGAGGTCGCCCTGTTCGGACGGGCCGATCAGCGCTTCGATGGCGCGGCGGAAGGTCACCGCTTCTTCGGCTGTGACCGGTTCTTCTTCGTCCAGGCGTTCGTCCATCTGCGCCATCAGGCCCGACAGTTTTTGCAGCCAGGCAAAGTTGGGATGATTGGTGACCAGTTGCAGCAGTTCCAGCGGACCGCCCACGGCGCCGAAATACTGGCTCTCGATGTGAATCAGCTGCTTGTGCAGGTCGCGCAGGGCGCGGCCCAGGCTGGTCAGTTTGGCGCGTTGCGCGGTGTCGTCGTTGTTCATGGCTTTTCCTGATCATGGGGATGGCCGCAGCTTAGCAGAGTCCCCCCTATGGCGGAGCCTATCTTATTGCAGTGGTGGAGGGCGGTTGCGCGCCCTACCATGAGGGTTCCTTTACACCACTCTGGAAGCATGATGATGAACCCAAAACTCGAAGTCCTGACCCCGCAAAACTCGCAGCTGATCTTCATCGACCAGCAGCCGCAAATGGCGTTCGGCGTGCAGTCGATCGATCGCCAGGTTCTGAAAAACAATACCGTTGCGCTGGCCAAGGCCGCCAAGGTATTCAATATCCCGACCACCATCACTACCGTCGAAACCGAATCGTTCTCGGGCCACACCTACCCTGAACTGCTGGACGTGTTCCCGGGCAAGGACATCCTGGAGCGCACGTCGATGAACTCGTGGGACGACCAGAAAGTGCGCGACGCGCTGGCCGCCAACGGCAAGAAAAAAGTGATCGTGTCGGGCCTGTGGACGGAAGTGTGCAACACCACGTTCGCCCTGTGCGCGATGCTCGAAGGCGGCTACGAAATCTACATGGTGTCCGATGCATCGGGCGGCACCTCGAAAGAAGCGCACGACATGGCCATGCTGCGCATGGTGCAAGCCGGCGTGATCCCGGTAACCTGGCAGCAAGTACTGCTGGAATGGCAGCGTGACTGGGCCCACAAGGAAACCTATAACGACGTGATGGCCATCGTCAAGGAACACTCGGGCGCCTACGGCATGGGCGTGGACTACGCTTACACCATGGTGCACAAGGCCGCATCGCGCGCCAACCCTGACCACAAGACACTGGCGCCGGTGCCGGCCAAGTAAGCAGGCAGCCCCCGGTCAAATGGGGGCTGTTTCTCAGACGCGCTCTCAGAACGCGCTGAGCAAGCCGCGCCGGGACGCCACCGTGGCGGCCTCGGTGCGGCTTCCGACGTTGAGCTTGGCTAGAATATTGTTGACGTGGAATTTCACCGTACCGACCTCGATCGCCGCGCTGCGCGCGATCATCTTGTTGCTCTTGCCGGTGGCCAGGTGCGCCAGGATTTCCAGCTCACGCGGCGACAGCCGTGCAACTTCCGTGTGTGCGGCCAGCTTGCTGGCCACTTCCGGCGGCAGGAATTTGCGGCCCTGGGCCACGGCGTGGATGCACGCAACCAATTGTTCCGGGCTGCTGTCCTTGAGCAGATAGCCGCGCGCACCTGCGCGCATGCCCCGGTGCACGTCTTCGTCGCCCTGGTACGTGGTGAGGATGACGATGCGGGCATCGGGATCGAAGGCCAGGATTTGGCCGATTGCCTCGAGCCCGTGCATGACCGGCATGCTCAGGTCCATGATGGTCACTTGCGGGCGATGCCGGCGGTACAGTTCCACCGCGCGGGCGCCGTTGTCGGCTTGCCCTGCCAGGGCGAGGCCGGGCATGGCGGCGATCAGGGCGGCCAGGCCGGCCAGGATCAGCGGGTGGTCGTCGGCGATCAGGACGGAAATGGTGTCGTCGGGCGTATTCATCCGGGATGTCCTTTGAGGCTGATGTGGAAGGCGGCGCCATGCGGCTGGCGCGAGGTGGACCAGATGCGCCCGTTATGCGCCTGGACAATGGTGCGGCAAATCGCCAGCCCCAGTCCGGTGCCGCCGGGCTTGGTGGAAAACAGCGGATCGTACAGACGCTCGGCCAGCTTGGCCGGCACGCCCACACCGTTATCTTCCACGCTGATGCGGACCGTGCCGGCAATATCGGCCAGCACCGAGCGCACGTGCAGCTGGCGCGGGCGGGTATGCACGTCCTTCATCGCTTCGATGGCGTTCAGCACCAGGTTCATCATCACTTGCTGCAACTGCACGCGGTCGGCGCGCAACTGGTGGCCGTTCAGCACCAGCGCGTCGTGGACGGCGATGCCGTGCTTGTGGAATTCAGCCCGCAGCATGCGCAGCACTTCGCGCAGCGCTTCATCGACATCGAAGGTGGTGGGTTCGGTGCTGGTGCGGCAGGACATGCCACGGATGCTGCGCACCACGTCGGCTGCGGTGGCGCCCGCGTGGCGGATCAGCTGGAGCGCATCGCGCACGCGCTCGGTGTTATTTGATTGCAGGGACATCAGTCCCACTTCGGCCTGCAGCACGATGGCCGCCAGCGGCTGGCTGACCTCGTGCGCCAGCGAGGCGGCAAACTCGCCCATGGACGAGATGCGCGCCAGTCTTGCCAGTTCTTCCTCGGCTTCCCGCAGCGCCTCTTCCGCCTGCAGGCGGCGGGCCTTTTCGGCCAGGTAGCGACGGTACAACTGCTCGTTGTCGAGCGACTTGTCCGTCGCGAGGTCTGCGGGAGCGGGCATGTTGCCTACTTGGCGGCCTGGGTTTGCGCGGCCAGGTGTTCGCCGATGAACCAGCTGTGCAGTTCGTTGCTGCGCACCACCTGGCTGATGATCAGGTCGTTGGTGCCGTCGTCGCCGTTGTCGGCAGCAGCGCGCGCCAGCGGGCGGGCTTCGATCAGGATGGTTTCATGCGCGTCCAGCAGGCCGGACAGCTGGGCTGCCGCCGTCTCGCGGCCACGCGGGGCGCTGCGCGAAATGGTCGATTCTTCCATGACGTCCTGCGCCAGGGCGAAGGTGACGCCGCCCAGGGTTTGCACGCGTTCGGCGATGGCATCCATGATGGTGACCTGCTCGTTGTAGTGCTGGTCGAACAGCAGGTGCAGTTGATGGAAGGTGGCGCCCGACACTTGCCAGTGGGCTTTCTTGTAGGCGTCGCGGATGGCCATGGTGTGGGCCAGCAGGCGGTTCAGCGCCTGCACGCTGTGCGCGCGCACTTCGGCCGACAGGCCGATGCGTACGTCCGCCAGCGAACCGAAGTCTTGCAGCACCTGCCTGGTATTTGCTTTGCTCATGATGTGTTTCCTTTAAAAGTGCCTTCTTGCCCACCGATTCATTATGGACCGTGATCGCCATGGCGTTTAGCTCCGAAAGAGTGAGGCAGAAGATTGAACAGGGGAGGGATTTGACTCACCCTATCGGGTGATCAGGATTGCAGGAATTCCAGCAAGTCCGCGTTGAGCTTGTCCTTGTGGGTGGTAGGCAGACCGTGCGGCGCACCTTCGTAAATCACCAGCTTGGCGTTCTTGATGATCTTGGCCGAGGCCTTGCCGGCGGCGTCGATCGGCACGATCTGGTCGTCGCTGCCGTGCACGACCAGCACCGGCACGTCGATCTTTTTCAGGTCTTCGGTAAAGTCCACTTCCGAGAACTGCTTGATGCAGTCATAGGCGTTCTTGATGCCGCACTGCATGCCCTGGGCCCAGAACGTGTCGCGCACGCCTTCGGACACCTTGGCGCCAGGGCGGTTGTAGCCGTAGAACGGCAAGGTCAGGTCCTTGAAGAACTGCGAGCGGTCGGCCAGCACGCCGGCGCGGATGCCGTCGAACACTTCCATCGGCAAGCCGCCCGGGTTGGTTGCGGACTTGACCATTTGCGGCGGCACGGCGCCCACCAGTACGGCCTTTTTGACGCGGGCGCTGCCATGGCGGCCGATGTAGCGCGCCACTTCGCCGCCACCGGTGGAGTGGCCCACCAGCGTGGCTTCCTTGATGTCGAGCGCGTTCAGCAGCGTGGCCAGGTCGTCGGCATAGGTGTCCATGTCGTTGCCGCCCCAGGGCTGGCTCGACAGGCCGTGGCCGCGACGGTCATGGGCGATCACGCGGTAGCCGTGGCTGGCCAGGAAGATCATCTGGTCTTCCCAGGCATCGCCTTGCAGCGGCCAGCCATGGCTGAACACCACGGCCGGGCCGGTGCCCCAGTCCTTGAAATGGATGCGGGTGCCATCTTCGGTGATGACGCTGTCAACTGAGAGATTGCTGTTTGCCATGTTGTTGCTCCTTGGTGTGTGAAGGGTGACTACCTGCCCAGTGTAGTCAGCGCACCGTTGAAAAGCTCCTGCCAAAAGTGCAGTGCCGGTGCGCCCGTATGGGGTGCTCGTCAGTTGACGGTGCCGGGCGCGCCGTCGTAGTTGAGCGGCAGCCAGTCGTATGCCTTGCCGTTCTGGCGGATGCGGCCCAGGCCGGGGAAGGCAATGTGTGCCGCGCCAACCAGCGTGTGATCTTTGGCGAGAGATTGCAGCAGACGGGCGCGGGTAGCAGCGGCGTCCGCTTCGCTGCTGTCGTACTTGACGGTGGCTTGCGGGTGCTCGAGCTGGATCGCGGTCACGTGCACGATATCGCCCCAGATCAGCAGCGTCTGACCGGCGCTTTGCACGCGGTACATGGCGTGGCCCGGGGTGTGGCCTGGCGCCGGCAGCGCTTCGATGCCGGCGTCGAGCTGGCCGAATTGTTGGTACGGCTGATAGTGGTTGGCGGCCTGGTATGGCGCCACGGCGGCCCTGGCTGCATCAAAAAAGGTCGAAAGGAAGTCGGGCGCCTTGGCTTGATTGGCGGCGGACAGCCAGTAGTCGGCTTCCAGCTGCGACAGGCGCAGCACGGCGTTCGGGAACACGGCCTTGCCCTGCGCCATGATGCCGCCCGCGTGGTCCTTGTGCAGGTGGGTGAGCAGCACTTCATCGACCTGTTCCGGCTGGTAGCCGGCGGCACGCAGGTTGCTCAGCAGCTTGTTGCAGCAATCGCCGTACAGCACGCCGGCGCCGGCATCGATCAGGATCAGTTTCTTGCCGGTGTTGATCAGGAAGGCGTTGATTGAACCTTGCACTGGCTGCGCCAGTTCGGCCTTGGCCAGGTCCTGCTTGATCAGCGCCGCTTCAATATGGGTCATCACCGTATCGATGGGGAATGGATGGCTGCCATCGGACAGCGCGGTGATTTCAAACTCGCCCAGCATGGTGCGGTAGTAGCCGGGAGCCTGGGTCTTGACCAGCGGCGCGGCGGCCTGGCTGGCCACGGCGATGAGCAGGGCGCACGCTGCGAGCAGGGGCAGCAGCAGGGTTTTATTGAGTTTCATGGCGGTCCTTTACGTGTCATCTTGGATAGATGAATGGTAAAGGTCCGCTGTCGTTACGCCACCTCCATTAAGGCGGGGCTGAGACTGCTGCCTAGACTTCGGTTTCCGCTTCGTCGATGGCTTCGCGCACCTCGTCGGCAAAGCCGAACTGCACGTCGTGGCCGCCGACGCCGTCCTGGTAGAAGAAATGTACCGGGCCGTCTTCGTCGGCGACGATCCAGGCATCGACCTCGGCGCGCTGGTGGCGGTCGCCGATGCGCACGATGTCGATCTTGTGGCGCTCGCCCGGAGCGAGCAGGTGCTTGACGACGTCCTTGGTGCGGGCGGTGGCCAGGGGAACGTAGTGGGCGGTATGGCGGTCGATCATGGTGACTCCTTGTGATATAGGTGCAATATGCTCCCACGAGTGTACCGCGCGCGGGAGCATGGCACCTCTGCCATTGGGGGAGTTCGGTGCGCCAGCTTACTATCTGATTACGGTTTGATGCCGTAGCTGGCGTACTCGGCGTCGATGCCGGGGCGTTTTGCCCGCGCCGCTTTCAGGTCCGCTGCAGCGCCGGCGTGCTGGCCCAGGTGTTGTCTGGCGATGCCGCGTACGAACTGGGTGCCGGCCATGGCGGGCGCCAGCGCCAGGGCGCGGTCGAAACGCTCGACCGCCTGATCGAATTTGCCCAGGCGCAGCAGGATCACGCCTTCGGTGTCGAGGAAGGCTGGTGCGTCCGGCTGGCCGGCATTGGCCTTTTGCGCCAGCGTCAGCGCGGTGGGCAGGGCGGCATTGTTGGTGACCAGGATCCATGCGAGATTGTTGAGCCGCTGTGCCGTGTCTGCCCGGGTGCGGGCCTTTTCCACATCTTCAGCGGCCTGGTCCGGCTTGCCCGCCATGGTGTAGGCCACGCTGCGCAACGCCAGCAGCTGGATCACGGTATCGGTATCGTCCAGGCGCTCCATCGCTCGCTTGTAGGTGGCGATGGCGTCGTCCGGACGGCCCGCTTCGCGCTCCCACCATGCCCGTGCACTGAGTACTCCTATCGGATTGTCGGTCAGCGCAAGGGCCGAGTCGAAGTCGCGCTCCCTGCCGGCCCGGTCGCTGGCCGGGCGCAGCAGGGCGCGGTCAAGGTACATCGTGGCGTCGGGCGCGCTTGCCACGCCCCGCGTCAGCACCTCCATGGCCTTTTCCAGGTTGCCGTTTTTTTTGTGGATAAAGGCGATCAGGTGATACACGCGCGGCTTGTCGCTGAAATGCGTGAGCATCGATTCCAGTTGTTCCAGCGCTTCCGGCGACCGTTGTACATTGAGCAGGACTTCGACCTGCAAGATCCGCGTGAAATAGAGGTCCTCGTCGCCGGGCAGCAGCCGGTCGATATCGCGCAGTGCTTCCTGGTAGTTGCCGCGGTTGGCCGAGATCGCGGCGCGCAGGCGCAGCAGCCTTACGGAATCGGGATTGAGCGCGGCCGCTTTTTCCAGCATGCTGTCGATTGGCTGGTCTGCGCCGGCCAGTTGCCACAGGTAGGCGCGCATGGCGTAGGCGTCGGCAAAGTCGGGCTTCAGGGCGTTGGCCTGGTCCAGGCTTGTCATCGCCGCTTCCATCTGGCCGGCCAAGTACTGATTTTCGGCCTGGTCTACCAGGGCCATTTCGTCGAGGATGGCGCCGTGTGGCGCCGTGTCGGCCTTGTGGTTGCCGCTGTTGACCAGCATGCGGATGAGGAATACTGCGATCACGAATACCAGCCAGCCCCAGCGCCAGCTGGAACCTCCGTTGTCCAGCTTGCCGCTGGATGCCGGGCGCTTCTGCCCCAGCAGCGCCAGCGCGCGGCGCCAGCCCGGCATGGCCTCGTTCATCTTGCGCCAGCTGACGATGGTGTCGACATCCGCCACCATGGAAAGCCAGTTCGGGAAGCGCAATACCATGGTCTCGAGCGTATGCGATTGCAGCGCCAGTTCGCGCCACGTGGGTATGGCCAGGGCCGGATCGCGCAGGCGTTGCAGCAGTCGGCGCTGGTCGTCGGTGTCGCCGTCGTCCTGCGAATCGAATAGCGCGCGCTCGTCGATGGATATGTCGATCAGCATGCCGGCGTGTCCCAATCCCTGCACGCGGCGGCGGTCGGCCGCCCAGCCGAAAGTGTCGACGGCTGCCACCAGCAGCGCCTCGTGGCCCGGCCGCCAGCCTTCGGCCAGCAGCATTGCCACGCGCCGCTCGAACTGCTCGCGCGCGTCGATGCCGAACAGGCGCAGGTCGTCCAGGCAGGTTTGCAGGGCTTGCGTCCACGGCGTTTCGCTTTCGATGGGGCCCTTTGCGGCGGCGGCCAGCGCGGGCAGGCGCGCAGTGAATTCTTCGAAAACTTCGTCGCCCAGCGCTTGCGGGTCTTCGTCGGCCTGCAGCACCTCGGCTGGCAATGCGGTGGCTTCGATAACCGCGGTGCTGCCGGCATCAGGGGCGGGTGGCGCATCGGCCTGCACTTGCGCGGGCTTTTCCTCGCCATCGCCATCATCATCCGCAAAATACTCGGGATTGCGCACCCAGGACAGCGCCGCCTCATACGCTTCGCGCAGGCTCTGGAAACCGGCCGCGTCGTGCTCCTGGTCGATCAGCTTGAGTTCGCGCGCATAGGCGCGGCGTATGGTGCGCTCGTCGGCATCCCCGGCCAGCGACAGCCGCTGCAAAAACATCAGTTCCATCACAGCCTTATTGCGGTTCGTTGAGTGGCATAACAAAGCTCTCATGCTCGATATCGTTGAGCATGGCCTCGAACTGCTTGCGGGCCGGTTCGACCACGCGCTTGTCCTGGCTGTCCAGCGCCTGTTCGAACAGCACGATCTGGGCGCCGAACCATTCGCGGCCCTGGCCGCGCATCAGCTGGTACAGCCGTTCGCCGCGCGCCAGCAGGGTGCGGTGTTCGATGCGATCGCGCGGGTGGATTTTAAGTTCCGACAGCGAGACGAAACGTTTGGCGATATCGGCTTCCGACAGCAGGCCCGGGTTGCCCTCGATGACCAGCGTGTGCACCGCGCTGGTGGCGGTCACGGTGGCCTCCACTTGCAGCAGGCCGTTGACGTCGTAGGTAAAGCGAATATCGACGCCGCTGTCGGCAATGGCGCCGCCAGCCAGTTTCACTTTCAGGCTGCCGAGCAGGATGTTATCGCGCGTCATGCGCGCCTCGCCCTGGAACACGCGCAGCTCCAGCCATTTCTGCTTGTCGCTCACCGGGTGGTACTGCTTGACGCGGCTGACCGGCACCGGCGTATTGCGCTCGATGATGGGATCGAAGTGGCCGCCGGCGAAATTGCGTTCGCCCAGCTGCATCGACACCTCGATCCCCAGCGAATAGGGCGAGACATCGGTCATCACCACTTCGTCCAGCGCGGCGTCGCGCATTTTCAGGCCCGCCTGCACGGCCGCGCCGAGCGCCACCACTTCGTCGGGATTGATGTCGCAGGCGGGGAATCGGCCGAACATGCGCGCCACCAGCTTGCGCACCACGGGCATGCGGGTGGCGCCGCCGGCCAGCACGATGTTGTCGAGTTCGGAGATTTTCAGGTTGGCGTCGCGCAGCGCCCGTTCGATCGGATCGCGCAGGCGGCGCAGCAGCACCGTGCAGATGCGTTCCAGCGCCGCTTCTTCCAGCGCCAGCGTGTACTGGGTGTCGTCGTGGTAAATCTCGATGCTGGCGCTGGCAGAGTCGCTGAGCGCGCGCTTGGCCCGCTCGCACGACGCCAGCAGGCGCTGCATGAAATATGGATCGTTCTTGAGCGTGGCCGGCAGCTTGTGGTGGGCCAGAAAATGATCGACCATGGCCAGCACGAAGTCTTCGCCGCCCAGCATATTGTCGCCGGCCGAGGCGCGCACTTCCATCACGCCCTCGAACAAGTCGAGCACCGAGACGTCGAACGTGCCGCCACCGAGGTCGAAGACCAGGAAGCGGGTTTCGGCATCGCGCTGGTGGATGCCGTAAGCGAGCGCCGCAGCGGTCGGCTCGTTCAGCAGCCGGTCCACCTTCAGGCCGGCCAGTTGGCCGGCCGCGCGCGTGGCCTTGCGCTGGCTGTCGGAAAAGTAGGCGGGCACGGTGATGATGGCTTCCGTCACCGGGTGGCCCAGTACGGCCTCGGCGTCTTCCTTCAGCGAACGCAGGATCAGCGCCGACAATTCCTCGGGCCGGAAATCGCGCTGGACCAGGCGCAGCGTGCGGTCGCTGCCCATGTAGCGCTTGAACACGGCAGCCGTGCGGTCGGGATGGGTTTGCAGCCGTTCGCGGGCAGCCCGGCCGACGAGGATGGTGCCGTCCTCGTCGACACTGACACACGACGGTGTCAGGATTTCTCCCAGGCTGTTCGGAATCAGGCGCGCGGCGCCGTTTTCCCATACTGCGATCAAACTGTTGGTGGTGCCTAAATCTATCCCGACGATCATTTTTGGTGCTCAGCAAAAATAGTTATGCTAGCACAACTTGCAAACTTTGTAACGGTGTTGCTGGACTGAAAATATCAGGCGAAATGGACCAGGCCGCGGCGCGCCGCCACCATGGCGGCCTCGGTGCGGGTGCAAACGTTCAGCTTGGACATGATGCTCTTGACGTGGAACTTGACGGTGCCGACGCCGATGCCGGCGGCGCGGGCGATGACCTTGTTGCTCATGCCGGTGGCCAGGTGACCGAGGATGTCGCGCTCGCGCGGGGTCAGCTGGTTGCCGTGGATGCGGCTGGCAAGCTTGATCGCCATTTCCGGCATCATATATTTTTTACCTGACAGCACGGTGTGGATGCAGGCCATCAAATCGTCGAGCGGCGCGCTCTTGGCCATGTAGGCGCTGGCGCCGGCGCGCATGCCGCGGTCGGCTTCGTCTTCGCCTTCGTGGCCGCTGAGGATGATGATCTTGGCGCCGGGATGGCGCGCGCTGATGCGGCCGATCGCTTCGATGCCATCGCAGTCGGGCATGTTCAGGTCCATCAGCAGCAGGTCCGGTTGCAGCCGGTCGCACATTTCCATCGCCTGCATGCCGCTGGCGGCCTGGCCCAGCAAGGTGAACGAATCCTGCTTTTCGATCAGCGACGCCATGCCGGCACGGATCAGCGGGTGTACGTCGGCGATAACGATGGATGCGGAAGTCAGGGTATTCATGGTCGTGCTCCTCGTGTGGTTGGATGAGCACATTTTGCGCAAAGCTGGCGGTTACGGATAGTTATACAAAGGTATGGTGAAACGGTTAAAAAGGTTAAATCCACCACGACGCTAACCCGATAGAGTTAGTGCGATCTCATCCTCAGGTTATCGCTGCCGGTTTGAGTGCGGCAAACCGATCGAGGAACAAGGCGTAGGCGCGCTCCGGCCCCACCGGCACGATCACGCCTGCGGCCGGTGGCGGCAGGTGGCCCCATTCCATCCAGGCCGGTGGCAGCAGGTCGCGCAGCTCGGTGGCCATGCACACCAGGTCGGCGTGCTTGATTGCCGGGACGTCGTCCTGGAAGCCGAAGCGGCTCCGCAGCGCCTGCTTGACGGGATGCATGCGTTCTTTTACATAATCCCTTCCGAGCATGACCTTGACCGGCGACGGCCAGTCGCCAAGAAATTCCTCGCAGTCGTGCAGCAGCGCGGCGTACGCGTGTTCGGGCGCTACCAGGCGCGAGCACATGATCGAGTGTTCGGCCACCGAGTACCAGGGCCGGGCGGCGCCGCCCCAGCGCGGTTGCGAGGCCAGGCACAGCGCGATATCGGTGATCGGCAGTCCGGTGGCGTCGGGCGCCAGCAGGTTGAGGACGAAGCCGGAGGGCAGCAGGATGGACGTGCGGCCATCGGGTTTGTGGGAAGCGTGTTGGGTCATCGCCAGATCGTACACCAGCAGCGAAAATTTTATTTCGGCAACTTAATCGGCAATTTGCCGGAGTTTTGTCCTACACTATTGATCTTGTTCAATCCTTAACTTAGGCTTTTATGGCAACCAGACCTTCATACATTTATCAGGGCGGTTCGGCGATGATGCACTCGCCGCTGCAATTGAAAAACGCCGAGATGTACGGCTTTTTCATCAAGGGCGACAACGCCCGCTTGCAGGCCACGCTCGACGACACGCTCAACCGCGTGGCCGGTGCCCGGATGCGCTTCAAGGCAATTTCCCCGTACGTGCTCACCACGTTTACGCGCGTTAATCACGCCAATTCGGCGGTGCCGGTGGACCAGGCCAAGGGCTGGATCACCGAGATCGACATCGTCACCTGGATCATGGTGGGCGCCATGGACGAGGAGGGCGAACTGGCCCACATCTATTACTACCCGGCGCACATTTTTGTCGATGACGGCATGGCGCTGATCAACGGCCGCGAGCTGTTCGGCTACCCGAAATACCTGTGCGAATACGAGATCCCCACCGCCGGCACCGAGCCGCTGCGCTGTGCGGTGGCCGCCAAGGGTTTTCAGCCGTTTTCGCCGGAGACCCGCATTTCGCTGCACCCGTTATTGGAGGTCAACGCCACCCACAAGACCGGCGTCGAAAAGCCCGTGCACAGCGTGCTCGACCTGATCGAGGAAGCGATCACGCTGTTCCTGTCCATCCCCGATTTCTTCAACCTCGACGTGGCCGGCTGGGAAGACATCATCTCGCTGCTGCGCAGTCCGCGCATCGACCAGATTTTCCTGAAACAGTTCCCGGACAGCGCCGGCATCAAGGCCGTGTACCAGGCCATCCTGGCCGCCCCTGCCACCATCGAGAAAATCCACGGCGGCAAGCTGCTCGGCTACGAGTACCAGGCCGTGCTGCATGCCTTCGACAGCTTCCCGCTCGACCAGACCCTGGGCTTCAAGCTGGGGCCGCAGCAAGCGATCCTGCCGTTCAACCTCAACTTCGATTTCACTGCCCAGCCGGGCGAAGAACTGATCGACAACTCCACCATCGCGCCGCAAAAGATTGCCGTGCTTGGCGGCGGCGTGTCGGCCATGACAACGGCGTACTACCTGAGCGACCAGCCGGGCTGGCAGAACAACTACGACATCACCGTGTACCAGCAGGGCTGGCGGCTGGGCGGCAAGGGCGCCAGTGGGCGCAACCCGCAATATGGCCAGCGCATCGAGGAGCACGGCCTGCACATCTGGTTCGGCTTCTACACCAATGCCTTCAAGATGATCAAGGAAGCGTATGGCAGCTTGCACCGTCCGCCCGGCGCCCCGCTGGCCACCTGGCAGGACGCGTTCAAGCAGCACGACTACGTGGCGCTGTCGGAAGACGTGCGCGGCCACTGGCGCAACTGGTCGATCGTGTTCCCGACCCTGCCGGGCGTACCGGGCGAGGGCGACCAGGAAATCACCCTGTGGCAGCTGGCCGTGGCCATGGTCGGCTGGATCGAAAAATGGATCAAGAGCCTCGACCGGCTGACCGAAGCGCTGGACCTCGAAGACCACCCACACCACACCGGCATCGTGCCCGACTGGCTGTACCACCTGGCCGAGGGCGTGGCCAATACCGTGGGCGAGTTGGCCGACGACTTCAAACTGCTGGGCAGCGCCTTGTCCGGCATGGTGGCGAATTTGTCGCCCGATACCCGCCGCCATAGCGCGCTGGAGCACCACGCGCTGGCCGGTGTAATGGCCGGCGTGCGCTCGCGCCTGCACAGCCGCTACGGCAAGCTGCTGGCGCGCGCGGAAAGCACCAACGCCGGTGGCGCCGGCGCCGACATCATGGACGATGTGCGCCGCCTGTTCATCTGCATCGACCTCGGCACCACCGTCATGAAGGGCGTGTTCGACGACGGTGTGCTCAAGCACGGCTTCGATGTCATCAACGACATCGATTTCCGCGCCTGGCTGCGCAAGCATGGCGGCAACGAAGAGCTGTCGGTCAACTCGGCGCCGGTGCGCGGGTTCTACGACCTGGTGTTCGCCTACGAGGGCGGCGACTTCGGCAAGCCGAATATCGAGGCCGGCACGCTGCTGCGGGCGATGGCGCGCATCGGCCTGTGCTACAAGGGCGGTATCATGTTCAAGATGCAGGCCGGCATGGGCGACGTGGTGTTTACGCCGCTGTACGAGGCGCTGGTGGCGCGCGGCGTCAAGTTCAAGTTCTTCCACAAGGTCGAAGAACTGGTGCCGGACGGGTCGCAGATTGGCAGCATCCGCATGACCGAACAGGTGACCATGGCCGCCGGCCAGGAATACTACCCGCTGGTGGACGTCAAGGGCCTGGCTTGCTGGCCGAGCCAGCCTTTGTACGAGCAGCTCGATCCCGACCAGGCCGAGCTACTGCAAGTCAAGGAAATCAACCTCGAATCGCACTGGACCGACTGGCCGCAGCAATACCAGGAGCGCTTCGGCAAGCCGCTGCCCACGCACACGCTCAAGCGCGGCATCGATTTCGACCAGGTGGTGTTCGGCATTTCGATCGGTTCGCTGCCGGTGCTGTGCCCGCAGCTGCTGGCGCAAAGCCCGGCGCTGCTGGCCACGTCCGAGCAGGTCAAAACGGTGGCGACGCAAGCCTACCAGGTGTGGCTTGACAAGGATCTCACCCAGATGGGCTGGAGCTATCAGCCCAACGGCCAGCAACCGGTGCTCAGCGGCTTTACCGAGCCGTACGATACTTGGGCGCCGATGGACCAGCTGCTGGTGCGCGAAGACTGGCCGGTGGGCTTGGAGCCGCGCAACGTCTCGTACTTCTGCAGCGCGCTGACCGTGACCGATTACCCGCCGGCCACCGATACCGGTTTCCCGGCGCGCATGGCGCTGCAGGCGAAGGAGGGCGCGATCAACCAGCTCAGCCACGAGATCGCTGCGCTGTGGTCGGCTGCCGGCCCCGCTGGCGCGTTCCCGTGGCAATGGCTGGTCGATGGCTCTGACGCCACCGGCGTGCAGCGCTTCGACGCCCAGTATTGGCGCGCCAATGTCGATCCGTCGGAGCGTTACGTGATGTCGGTGGTGGGGAGTACGAAATATCGGCTGCGCACCGATCAGTCGGGATTCAGCAACCTGTTTTTGACCGGGGACTGGATCAAGACCGGCCTTAACGCCGGTTGCGTGGAGGCGGCGGTGATGGCGGGGATGCAGACGTCGCGCGCGATTAGTGGCTACCCGGTAGATATAGACGGCGAAACCGACTTCATCTGATGGAGCGCCAAACGAAGCCTCCATAGCTTCGTTGCAGCAACTCGTCGTACATTCTTACTGTCTTCGTTGCTGCGCCTCGCTCAGGAGGTTCGTTTGGCGCTCCGAGACTTGCGCTCAATGCATAAAAAGGGCGCTGGTTGCGCCCGTGTTCTGCAGTGGTGTGCTTAGCGGCTCTTGCCGGAATTGCTGTCGCCCCTGGCGCCGGCGGCGTTGTAGCGGTGGGTGGTTTGGGCGGCTGCGGAGGCGGCTTGCTTGCTGTCGTAGTAGCTGCGGCCCAGGTTACCCTGGCGCACGCTCTGCTCGGAACGGGCGGGCTGGCGGCCGTGTTGTGCATTGGTGGTGGGGTTGTCGTTGCCGGGATGGCCCACGGCGTGGTTGCCGCTGTCGGACATGCCCTGTTCCATGGGATCGTAATCGTCGTGCGGCATGTTGGCGCCCGGTTTGAAACCGCGTTTGTTCGCTTGGTTCATGATGATTCTCCTGGAAAGCTGCTCAATGAGTGCTGAACTGGCAACGTTAAATTTAACATTGTTATTGCCCGAACTCACATTCTATGCCGTCCCCCTTGCCGCGCGCGTAGGCGCACATGCCGTCCAAATGTAGGAAGCTTCTTGAGGAGACTTCTGGAAATCTAGGTACGCAAGCGTACAGAGGGAGATATCTCCCCGTGCCACGCTGGCGCATCAAGGAGACTATCATGACCAAACCCATTCCCGACGTCCGCACCGGCCAGGCGCCCGCCAAGCTGGGCCGCAACGAGTTTCACCTGCAATTCATGCGTTCCTACGCAGATCCGCGCTTTGACGATGTCCATGACGCGCTGGCCCAGGTCGAGGAAGTCGCCTGGCGCAACTATGACGACAGCCGCAAGGCGCCGGTCACGCAAAAGGCCGGCCCCGGCTTTGCAGATCCTGACTACGATATGTCGGTGGAGTGGAAGGCAACGCGCGACCGCCTGATCGAGGCCGAGCGCGTGCAAAAGGATGGCGCCACCCGCTCGCGCGTGTTGCTGATCAACGCCTCGGCCCGCAACGACGGTACCTGTCCCGGCGAAATCTCCAAGACCCATCGCATGGTGGAATGGGCGCAGCAGACGCTGGCCCGGTCCGATATCGACAGCGACGTGCTCGACCTGAGCCTGCTCACCTCGAGCTACGATTTGCACATCCATCCGTGCAAGGGCTGCGTTTCGACAGCGATGCCGCTGTGCCACTGGCCTTGCACGTGCTACCCGAACCACGCCGAGCGCCAGACCAGCGACTGGATGGCGGAAATCTACGAAAAATGGGTGGCCGCGCACGGCGTGATCATCCTCACGCCCACGTACTGGTACCAGGCGCCGGCCGTGCTCAAGTCGATGATCGACAGGCTGGTCTGTGCCGATGGCGGCAATCCCGACCCCACCACCACGCACGGCAAGAAGGCGGCGGAGGCAAAGGCGATCGAACTGGCGGGGTGGGATTATCCCAAGCACCTGGCGGGCCGCGCGTTCGGGCTGGTGGTGCATGGCGACGTGGCCGGCATCGAAACCCTGCGCCGCAACCTGTCGGACTGGCTGACCTGGATGGGGCTGATCGATGCGGGCAAGCAGTCCACGCTGGACCGCTACATCGGCTACTACGAATCGTATGCCGAGAGCCACGAGGTGCTGGACCGCGACCAGGCGTTCCAGCAGGAGGTGCGTAACGTGGCGGCGTCGGTGGCGCAGGCGGTCAAACTGCTGCGCGCCGGGCAGTTGCAGCAGCCGGACGCCGAAGTGCCGCCGGCGCGGCCCAAGTAGCTCCGGCTACTGCTTCAGGCCACTGCGTCAAGCCGCCGCATCAGGCCAAGTACGTCAGGCCAGTACGTCAGGCCAGCGTGTCAGGCCACCGCGTCAAGCCGCCGCATGAGGCCACCGCGTCAAGCCGCCGCATCAAGCCACCGCGTCAAGCCGATGCGTCAGGCCAGCGCAGCCATCGCCTCGCCCAGGCGCACCGGGCCGGCCGGTTGCCAGGCGGGGTTGAAGCAAAGCGTATCTTTCGGGAACAGCATCACCACGGTGGAGCCGAGCAGGAAGCGGCCCAGTTCATCGCCTTTTTTGAGCACGATGTTCTGGTCGTCGTAGGTCCATTCGGTGACCTTGGGCAGGCGCGGCGGGTTGACCAGGCCGTGCCACACGGTGGCCATGCTGCCAACGATGGTGGCGCCCACCAGCGTCATCACGAACGGGCCGTGGGCCGTGTCGAACACGCACACCACGCGCTCGTTGCGGGCGAACAGGCCGGGGATGCCGCGCGCCGTGGTGGGATTGACCGAGAACAGCTCGCCCGGCACATAGATCATGCGCGTGAGCTTGCCGTCCACCGGCATGTGGATGCGGTGGTAGTCGCGCGGGCTCAGGTACAGGTTGGCGAAGCTGCCATGTTGAAACTTGGCCGCCAGCGCGGCGTCGCCGCCGACCAGTGCGGTGGTCGAAAACTTGTGGCCCTTGGCCTGGAAAATCTGGTCGTCCTCGATCGCGCCGAACTGGCTGATGCGGCCATCGACCGGGCAGATGAACGCCGCATCGGCCAGCGGCCGCGCGTCGGGACGCAAGGCGCGCGTAAAGAATTCGTTGAAGCTCGGGTAGCTGGCGATGTCCGGATTGAGTGCCTCGCCCATGTTGACGTCGTAACGGCCCACGAACCAGCGGATCAGGCGCGTGGTCATGGCGCCGCCCTTGGCGCCGGCAACACGGCCGGCGAAGTTGGTCAGCGCTCCCTTGGGAAGCAGGTATTGGGGCAAAACGGCAAGGCGGTCGGACACGATGGCATTCCAATAACGAAGAGACGATCGCGCATTATAAACGGATCGCCTCTGTTGTAGCGAAGTCACGCGCAGGTGAGATTTTTACCAAACTCCGTTATGAAATTTCGCCAAACCGGCGCGTGGACGCAACAGTAGTGCCCTAATTCATCAATGTTTAACATGGGCAATGCATAATGACGCATCCCATCGTTAATCTCCTGGTCATCCCATGTCCAAGTCCGTCCTGCGTCCTACCCGGATCGCTGCTGCCGTTTGCGCCATTTTCCTTGTCAACCATGCTGCCTGCGCCGAGGACGCGCCAGCGCCTGCGCCGGCGCCGGTCAAGGCCAACTCCACCAGCGCGCAAGCACCGGTCATGCAGACCGTGATGGTCAAGGGCAGCGCCGCCACCTACGATGCACGGCGCGACGATACCGCCAGCAAGGTGGTAGTGAACAGCGAGGAAATCCAGAAGTACGGCGACACCTCGGTCAACGATGTACTCAAGCGCCTGCCCGGGATTACCGTCGGCGGCGCGGCCGGGCGGGGCGGTGGCGAGATCCGCATGCGCGGCCTCGGTTCCGGCTACACGCAAATCCTGATCAACGGTGAAAAAGCGCCGGCCGGCTTTTCCATTGACAACCTGGCGCCGGACGTGATCGAACGCATCGAAGTGCTGCGCGCGGCCAGCGCCGAGTTTTCCACCCAGTCGATTGCCGGTACCATCAATATCGTGCTGAAAAAGACCGTCAAGCTCGACCAGCACGTGGTGAAAATCAGCGGCGCCAAGGGCAACACGTTCAGCTCGCCCAGCGCCAGCATCCAGTGGTCGGACCGCGACGGCGCGCTGTCGTACTCGATGGGCGCCAACGCCTGGCGCTACCAGTACGACCGCACCACGCCCAGCTACGAGACCGGCACCGATGCCGGTGGCGTGCCCGATGTGGCGCGCGCATCCACCTGGTCCGACCGTGGCCGGTCGGACGGCTTCAACCTGTCGCCGCGCCTGAACTGGGCGCTCGGTGACGGCGACACCCTGACCTGGCAAACTTTTATCAACTACAACACCTTCACCAGCAACAGCCAGAGTTTGACCAGCGTGGAGCTGGCCGCCGACCGTGGCCCCGACTACGACCGCATCGACGGCAGCTTTGGCAGCCACAACGGCTTTGCCCGTACCGACCTCAACTGGGTGAAGCAGTTGGGCGATGGCGCCAAGCTCGACGCCAAGTTCGGCATCAGCGGCAACCGCAATGCGTCCGACGGTTACAACCTGGGCAGCAAGGGCGGTGCAGCGCTCACGCTGGACCGCAAGGTGGTGTCAAAAACTACCGAGCAGGGTTTCAGCAGCCAGGGCAAGTATTCGCGCCCGCTAGTGCTGGGCGCCACCCAGGACGGCGTGGAAGCCCCCGAGCACGCGCTGTCGCTCGGTTGGGACGTGGGCGTGACCGACCGCGACGACACGCGCCGCCAGCGCGAAGCGCCACTGCCCGGCAGCAATCCCGCCAACTTCGATGAGGATTTTTCCGCCCGCATTACCCGCGTGGCGGTGTACGGCCAGGACGAGTGGAACGTCAGCCCGAGCTGGTCGATGTACGCAGGCGTGCGCTGGGAGGGCTACCAGACCGAGATCGACGGCGCCGGCTTTGCATCCGTCAACGAGCGCTCCAGCGTGCTCAGCCCGCTTTTCCAGACCCTGTACAAGCTGCCCAACAAGAAAGATCAACTGCGCCTGGCGCTGACCCGCACCTACAAGGCGCCGGCCACCTCCAATATGGTGCCGCGTAATTTCATTTCTGCCAACAATAGCCGGCTCGACCCCGACCGCCGCGGCAACCCGCGCCTGAAACCCGAGGTGGCGCTGGGCCTCGATGCGTCGTTCGAACATTACTGGGGTGACGGCGCCATGCTCAGCGCCAGCGCCTCGCTGCGCCAGATCGACGATTACACGCACAATGTGCTGATGCAGGATGGCGAACGCTGGCTGGCGATGCAGGTCAACGACGGCCGCGCGGAAACCCGGGGCATCGAACTGGAGGCCAAGTTCCCGCTGCGCGCCGTGCTCAACGACGTGCCAGCGATCGATGTGCGTGCCAGCGTGAGCCGCAACTGGTCGCGCGTGGACAGCGTGCCGGGACCGGACAACCGGCTCGACCAGCAAGTGCCGCTGAGCGCTACCGTGGGCCTTGATTATAAAAGCGCCGATGGCGAGCTCAGTACCGGCACCAGTTTCAGTTTCCGTAACGGCGGCCTGGCACGCCTGACCGATATCCAGAGCGGATACAACTCGGTGCGGCGCGATCTCGATGTTTATGCATTGTGGAAAATCGATACCCGCAATAATGTGCGGGTAGCGGTCTCGAATTTACTAGCACAGGATTACTCCACCGAATCCCTGTATGCCGATGCCCAGGGAACCTCGACCCGTTCCACCACCAATGCCGGAGAAACCCAGTTCCGCCTGACGGTCGAGCGCCGGTTTTAACGTCTTGAACCGGGCAGTGCAATGCTGCCCGGTATATCTGTGCGCCGGATAATCGATCCGGCCCTTTAGTCTCCACCCTCCGATTCAAATCCCTTTATCGATTCGCTGTTGCCATGATACTGATCGAACCCGCGTTCGATAGACAACGAGATTTGTGGAAAAACTCCGGTTTTATAGCTATATTGGTATTTGTAACGTGCGCCTCTGGAGAAAAGCGCCAAAGTTATGGTAAATTGCGCCTATAAAATTCTCACACATTCTCACTTGTGGTTTTTTAGTGAACAACCCGCCGATAAGAAGGATTTAAGATGACGACCTACCAAGAGTACAAAGCAAAAATCGCCGAACTGGAAAACCTGGCTGAAAACGCCCGTAAAAACGAAGTGACCAAGGCCAAAGAGCAAATCGCCACCATCATGCGCGATTACGGCCTGACCATTGCCGACCTGGGCACCGTTGCCAAAGTTAAACCAGTCAAAACCCGCGCACCGGTGCCAACCAAATACCGTGACGAAGCTACCGGTCAAACCTGGACCGGCCGTGGCCGTGCCCCTAAATGGCTCGAAGGTAAAGACAAGAACCAATTCCTCATTAAATAATTAGGTATTGGTTTTTGCAAGTTTATTTGCAACCTGTGGTTGCAAAGGCAGGCATGCGTGACCGTTGTTCAGACTGGTAAACGCGTGCCTTGCATTTCATTACGGTATTTATAGCCGTTGCTTTTCTGATGAAAGGCGAACGCGCTGAAACCGGTCGCGGCAGTTTCGTGCGATGATGGCGGCATGGCTTCGATTCCTCTTTTCCCCCTCAATACCACTCTGTTCCCTGACGGGCATTTGCCGCTGCAAGTGTTTGAAGTTCGTTATCTGGACATGGTCAAACGCTGTATCGAACAAGACGAACAATTCGGCGTGGTTTCCCTGCTCGAAGGCAGCGAAACACGCGTGCCAGATCAGCAAGATACTTTATCCACTGGCGGCACCATGGCCAGGATTACCGAATGGGTTTCTCCGATGCCGGGTCTGTTGCAGATATCGTGCATCGGTACCACGCGTTTCCAGGTGCGTTCCGCGCACCAGTTGAAACACGGTTTATGGATGGCCGACGTCGATAACGTGGCCGAAGATATGGTGGTGCCGGTTCCGGCTGAACAGCAGGACGTGGCCAATGCACTTGGCTCGCTGATCCGCTCGTTGCAAAAAAAACAGATTTCGATTTCCAAAATGCCGCTGTCGCCGCCTTATCGATTAGATGAGGCCGGTTGGGTGGCGAATCGCTGGTGCGAATTACTGCGTTTGCCGCAGGAAGAAAAACAGCGCCTGCTGTTGCAGGAAAATCCAGTATTACGCCTGGAGTTAATCCAGGACGTGCTCAGCGAAAACGGTTTATTGGACCAGTAGTAGAGAAATATTTAATCGCCTGGATGGACGGTGCCGGCACTGTCCAGCGCATGCACCCGAACCGACCACATCACGCCTGTCACCAATAACAGCATGGCCGCCACTTCCAGCACGCGCGGCCACTGCTGGTGATAGATAAAACCATAGCCAAGCGCGAACAGCGTTTCAAACAATATCAGCTGGCCCGACAACGTCAGCGGCACGGTGCGGCTGGCGATATTCCATAAATGGTTGCCGATCACGGAGGCGCCCAACGCCAGCAATGCATTGACGATCCAGAAGACGGTCCAGTCGCGTCCGCTCGCCACGGCGCCGGCGCCGGTCACGTCATCATGGAACACAGCCAGCGCCACTGCCGCGATCACCAGCGCGATCAGCCCGCTCGAGACGCCGTACAGCGCCGACCATTCACCGCTGCTGAAATGGGGATTGCGCTTGAGGTAGCGGGCATTGTCCACCGAGTACCAGGTCCAGCACAGCAGGGCGCCGACGGCGCACGCCACGCCGGCCAGCTTGACCGCCAGCGTTGCGCCGACACCGGTGCTGGTGACCGCATCGTGCGAGAAAACATCGATGTTGATGCAGGCAATCCCGGCCGCGACCAGCAGCAGCGGCCACGCCAGCTGGCGCAGCGGCACGGCGCCGTGGTCCTTGCGGCCCATCAGGGTGACGGTAATCGGCAGCACGCCGATGATCAGCGACGTGGCCGACACGCCCGCCATCTGCACACCCAGCGCCAGCAGCATGTAATAAACGATGTTGCCGGCCAGCGCATGCTTGATCATGGCGGACACATCTGTGCGGTCGAGCCGGCGCAGCAGCGGCGGCAGGCGCCGGTGCAGCAGGCCGGCGGCGATCAGGCCGTAGGCGATATAGCGCCCGCAGGCCATTTCCAGCGGCGTGAACGCGGTAAGGTAGGCGGGCACGATGAACACCATGCCCCACATCGCGCCGGCCAGCAGGCCGCAGAAAACGCCACGCCACATGTCAGTAGCCCCAGCACAGCCAGCCGAGGGCGGCAAGGTTGAAGGCTACCGAAATCCAGAACCGGACCTGGAACGAAGTCTTGGCGGTTTTATGGCGCAGCCGGCGCTGGGCCAGCCAGCCACCTGGCCAGCCGCACAGCAACCCGAGCAGCAGCAGAACGCGCTCGGGAATACGGCGCTCGCCGCGCCGGGCGGCGGCCTTGTCGACGGCATACACGATGTAGCAGACGGTGCTGGCCACCGCATACACCGAGGCCAGCCACATGGCCAGCAACGGCCACATGGTCAACACGCCGGGCGTGGGCACGCTCAGAAGTACGACAGGCCGAGTGCGGCCTTCACTTCATCGGCGGTTTTGGCCGCCACTTCGCGCGCGCGGAACGTGCCTTCCTTGAGCATTTGCATGATGTAGCCCTTGTCCTGAGCCAGCTCCTCGCGGCGGGCGCGGATCGGCGCCAGCATTTCCTGCAACACCACTTCCAGGCGCTTCTTGACGATCGAGTCGCCCAGGCCGCCACGTACGTAATGCGCTTTCATTTCCGCCAGCTTGTCTTTTTCAGGATCGAAGGCGTCGAGGTAGATGAAGGCGACGTTGCCTTCCAGGTGGCCGGGGTCTTCCACGCGCAGGTGCAGCGGGTCGGTGTAGACCTTCTTGACGGCGGCGGTGATCTCGGCAGCGGTGGCGCCCAGGTTGATGGTGTTGCCGAGCGACTTGCTCATCTTGGCCTTGCCGTCGGTACCCGGCAGGCGGCCGATTTCCGGCACCAGCGCCTTGCATTCGACCAGCACGTCGCGGTTGGCGAGGCGGTTGAAACGGCGCACGATTTCATTGGTCTGCTCGATCATCGGGATCTGGTCCTCGCCCACCGGCACGATCGACGCCTTGAAGGCCGAAATGTCGGCCGCCTGCGAAGCGGGGTAGGTGAGGAAGCCGGCCGGGATGTCGCGTTCGAAGCCGCGCAGCACGATCTCGGCCTTGACGGTCGGGTTGCGCTCGAGGCGCGCCACGGTCACCAGGTTCAGGTAATAGAAGGTCAGCTCGGCCAGTTCCGGAATCTGCGACTGGATCAGGATCGTCGATTTGGCCGGGTCGATGCCCACAGCCAGGTAGTCGAGCGCCACTTCCACGACGTTGCGGTGGACCTTGTTGACGTCTTCCATATTGTCGGTCAACGCTTGCGAGTCGGCCAGCATGATGAATTGCTTGTAGTCGTCCTGGTACGTGACGCGGTTGCGCAGGCTGCCCACGTAGTGGCCCAGGTGCAGCGGGCCGGTCGGACGGTCGCCGGTCAGGATCACGGTCGGCCCCTTGGCTGCGGTGGCAGCGTTGGCAGCGGGCGCGGAAGAGATAACTTGGGACTGGTCGGGCTGGTTCATCGGGCAGTATTCCTTGGGTTGCCCAAGTCCGGATCGACGAATAAAAACGCCACCAGACTCGGGCGGCGTTGATAAAAGTATCACATCACTATCGGTAAACAGTGGCCGCGCTCGCTAGGAGCGGCGCCAATTCAGCAGCAATGTGGTGAAAAAATTCATGGCCGTATGGTTGCAGTTCGGCGCCGGTCTGTCAAGGCCGGTCCGTCGCATGCGGGTGGGTCGTAAAGTAGCGCCGCGCCACCACGATGGCCGCCACCTGCATTGCCGCGCACAGGAAGAAGGTGGCGCCAATGCGCCAGTCTCCCGCTGGCAACTGGCTTACCCGGGCCAGTATGGCGGAACCGAGCAGCGGCATCACGATCACGCCCGCGCTGCTGATCGACTGCAGAGAGCCCATCAACTCGCCCTGTTCATTGGCCGGGGTGGCGCGCGACACCAGGCTTTGCAGCGCCGGGCCGGCGGCAAAGGCCAGCACATTGCACACGATGATGGCGTACATCATCCAGCCCTCGGTGGCCAGGCCATAGGCGAGGTAGGCCACCGCGCCGGAGATGATCCCCAGCCGCGCCAGTTTGACTTCGCCCCAGCGCTTGATCAGTACCCCGAGCAGGCCGGCCTGCACCACGGCGGCCGTCAACCCCACGCAAAACAGCGCAAAGCCGTTCTGGCCCGGCGTCCAGTCGAAGCGGAACGTGGTGTACAGCACCCAGGTGGTGTTGAGCATCATCTGGGCGCAGGTGACCAGCGTGAAGGTGATCACCAGGCCACGGATGTCGGTGCGCCGTCCCAGCTTGATCAGGGAGGTGAACGGGTTGAGGCGGGCCTTGTCGAACGGCGGGCGCACGCCCGGCGCCAGCGATTCGGGCACCACCAGGTAGCCGTAGATGAAATTGGCGGCCGACAGTGCGGCGGCCACGTAGAACGGCAGGTGGATATCGACGCCGCCCAGCAGGCCGCCCAGCATCGGGCCGCAGATGAAACCGAGGCCGAACGCCGCGCCCACCTTGCCGAAGCTCTTGGCGCGGTTCTCGGGCGTGGAGATGTCGGACGCATACGCCGCCGCCACCGACATGCTGGCCGACGACATGCCGCCGATCACGCGGCCGATGAACAGGCAGGCCAGGTTGGGCGCCCAGGCGGTGGCGAGAAAATTGGCGCACATGCCGCCCATCGAATACAGCATCACCGGGCGCCGGCCCACGCGGTCGCTCAAGGCGCCCAGCATGGGCATGAACAGGAACTGCATCAGGCCGAAAGTGGCGCTCATCACGCCGTACCACAGCGATTGCTCGTCGCGCGAGGACGTGAACTGGCCGACCAGCACCGGCAGCACCGGCACGATCAGGCCCACGCCCAGCATGTCGATGAACACGCAGATCAGGATGAAATTGAGATTAGCCGCCCGTGGCGTGGCTACTGGCGCCGACACTACGCCCACTCTTCCGCGAAACGATCGCGAAACGCCAGCAGCTCCGCCAGCCGTTCTGCGCCCAGCTGGCGGCCGGTGGCGGTCTGCATCTTGCCGGGCAGGGTGGCCAGCTTGGTTTCGATATGGTCGAGCGCATAGGTGCGGTCGTCGCGCTCGCGGTGGCGTGCCAGCGGATCGTGGCTGTGCGCCAGGTGCGACCCCATGCGGCCGGCAATGTAGAACAGCCGCGCCAGGCCGACGGCGCCCAGGGCGTCGAGGCGGTCGGCGTCCTGGACGATCTGCGCCTCGATGGTGTGGGCGGGCAGGGCGGCGGAAAAGCTGTGGCACTCGATGGCATGGGCCACGGCGGCCAGCCGCTCGGCCGGAAAGTCGCGCGCAGCCAGCTCGCGCGTGGCCAGTGCGGCGGCCTGGCGCGAGGCCAGGTGACGCTCGGGATGGTTCTTGGGCAGGTTGACCAGGTCGTGCAGGTAGCAGGCGGCCAGCACCACCAGTGCGTCCGCTTCTTCATGCCGGGCCAGCAGCAGGGTGGCGTTGCGCCATACCCGGTGCAGGTGGTTGATATCGTGCGCACCGTCGTCGTCCTGCCCGGCGGTGGACAGGGCGATCAGGCGTGGCTGCCAGTAGTCGAGCAAGCTGTCCATGAGACTCCACAATCAAACCGCCATCATACCTTGCCCAAGCACTATTTTCGTGCGGTGGGGAGGTTTACGAGTGAATAGTTGATGCTTGGAAACTTGACTTGAGGTAACATTAGGCCATATTTTTAGTGAAGGATTACCGCAATGAACACCAACGTCACCGAAATGCACGCCAATTCCCCTGCCGGCGAGTTTCTTGCATTTACCCTGGGCCAGGAAGAATACGGCATCGATATCCAGAAAGTCAGCGAGATCCGCAGCTACGAAACCCCGACCCGCATCGCCAATGCGCCGGAATTCGTCAAGGGCGTGGTCAACCTGCGCGGCATCATCGTGCCGATCGTCGACATGCGCATCAAGTTCAACCTGGGCACGCCGAGCTACGACCAGTTCACGGTCGTCATCATCCTCAATATCGGCCACCGCGTGGTGGGCATGGTGGTTGACCGCGTGTCGGACGTGACCACGCTGACCCACGAGCAGATCAAGCCGGCCCCGGAAATCGGTTCGGCCATCAACACCGACCACATCGTGGGCCTGGGCACCATTGAAGATCGCATGCTGATCCTGGTCGATATCGACAAGCTGATGTCCAGCGAAGACATGGGGTTGATCGAAAAGACCGCTATGGCAGCTTGATGTTTTAATGCCGATGCTGGCATCCGTTGCAGATTGTTTTTGAACCAAGAGGCAAGAATGAATATGTTGGCGAATATCAGTATCGGCAAGCGCCTGGCGTTGGGGTTTACGGTCATCCTGGCGTTTGCCATGGTGATCACCGGCATCGGCGTGTGGCGCCTGCAAGGCGTGGCGTCGGCCACGGCCGACATGATGCAAGTGCCGCTGGCCAAGGAGCGCATGATCGGCGATTGGTCCAGTAACATTGATAGCGCTATCAAACGTACCACGGCAATTGCCCGCAGCACCGACGCCAGCCTGGCGACGTATTTTGCCGATGAAGCGAAGGCGTCCTCCGCGCGCTCGTCCGAATACCAGAAGAAGATCGAAGAACTGATCACCGAACCGGACGAGAAGGAACTGTTCGCCCGTATCGGCGCGCAGCGCAAGATCTACCTGTCTTCGCGCGATGAACTGAGCAAGTTCAAGGCAGCTGGCGACCTGGAACAGGCGCAGCGCGTGTTCGATACCGTGTTCGTCCCCGGCACCGCAAAGTACCAGGCCCTGATCGCCGATCTGCTCAAGCTGCAGCGTGCCCGGATCGACGCCACCGCCGCCCACATCGACGCCGTGGCCGACAGCAGCCGCAACCTGCTGCTGGTGCTGGCGGCATTGATGCTGGCCTTCGGCGTGCTGTGCGCCTGGCTGCTCACGTCCGGCATCACCGGTCCGCTGCGCGCGGCCGTGGTGGCGGCCCGCCGCGTGGCCAGCGGCGATCTCACCGGCCACATCGATGATCGAGGCACCGACGAAACCTCACAACTGCTGGGCGCACTGAAAGAGATGAACGCCAGCCTGCTGGGCATCGTCACCGAGGTGCGCAGCGGTACCGACCATATCACCACGTCGTCCACCGAAATCGCCGAGGGCAACCAGGACCTGTCGCGCCGCACCGAGCAGCAGGCTGGCGCGCTGGAAGAAACCGCGTCGTCGATGGAGGAGTTGACGTCCGCTGTCAAACACAATGCCGACAACGCGCGCCAGGCCAACCAGTTGGCGGCATCGGCGTCGCAGGTCGCGGTCAAGGGCGGGCAGGTGGTGTCGCAGGTGGTGGACACCATGGATTCGATCAATGAATCGTCGCGCCGCATTGTCGATATCATCGCCGTCATCGACGGCATCGCCTTCCAGACCAATATCCTGGCCCTGAACGCTGCCGTGGAAGCGGCGCGCGCCGGCGAGCAGGGACGTGGCTTCGCGGTGGTGGCGTCGGAAGTGCGCAACCTGGCGCAGCGCTCGTCGTCGGCCGCGAAAGAAATCAAGCAACTGATCGGCGACTCGGTGGACAAGGTCAACCAGGGCAGCAAGCTGGTGGCCGACGCGGGCGCCACGATGGACGAAATTGTCAGCAGCGTGGCGCGCGTGAGCGACATCATCACCGAAATCACCGCCGCCACCACCGAGCAAAGCGCCGGCATCAACGAAGTCAACCAGGCCATCGGCTCGATGGACGCCGTGACCCAGCAGAACGCCGCACTGGTGGAGCAGGCCGCCGCTGCGGCGGAATCGATGCAGCAGCAGGCGGCCATGCTGGCGCAGGCGGTCGCGGTGTTCAAGGTGGAAGGAATGGCGTACCAGTCACGCCCGGGCGCCAAGCCGCGCAAGGCGGCGTTGCAGATCACTTAGAAGCTATCCCGGTAGGGAATGAGGCGCTGCTTGCGCGCCTCGACAGCGGGGCCAGCATTGCTCGTCATCGCATGGCCTACCATGCTTCTTGCCCGCGCCTTGCCGCCGCCACCGAGACATTGCAATCGGCTGCCTCCTCCTTGTTGCGACAGACCCTCAGTCTTCTTCCTCGGCCGGCGATTGTTCGATAGCCTGCTGCGACAGGCGGTCGGCGTCGCCGTTGCGGTGGCGTGGCACCCAGTGCAGGCGGCTGGTGTTCACTTTTTCCATCAGCTCCAGCACGCGGGCGCGATGTTCTTCGAGGCCGCTTGCGCCGGTCGCTTCCGGTCCTGCATTGACATCGTTGACCACCACCTGGCTGTCGCCGTACAGCAGCAGGTCGTGCGCGCCCGCGTCCACGGCCGCTTCCAGCAGCGCGGTCAGGGCCAGGTATTCGGCCTCGCCGCTGTTGCCGTGGCCGGCGCGGCGGCTGATCTCGATGCGTTCGCCGCCAGGCCCGCACAGCAGGGCGCCGATGCCGATGCGGCCCGGATTGGGGTGAGCGGAGCCGTCGAACCAGCCGCGCCAGCGGTCCTGCGGCGGCGCCCGTTGCGCCTTGCGCTGCGCCAGCTTGTCCGCCTGCTGTGCGCGGCGCGCGGCGCGGCGGTCCTCGTCAAGCTGTCTCGCTTGCGCACGCACTGCCAGCAGCGCCGCCAGATCGGTCAGCCCGCCCTGGCTTGCCGCCAGCGTCAGTACTTGGTGCAGCGCCTGTGCTTCGGTGAGGTGCGCGCGCGCGGCCAAACGGCGCGCGGCCACGCGCTCGCCGTGGAAGGCGGCCGTGGCCAGCGTTTCAAACTCGTCCGGTTGCTGCATCGATGACGTCAATTGCGACGCGGATTGTCGGGACGGTTGTCGTGGCGGTTGGGAACGCCGTCGCCATCGCGGTCGCGGTCATAGCGGTTCGGCACGCCGTCGTGATCGCGGTCGCCCCGGCCCCGGTTGTCTCCGCGATGATCGCCGCGATAATCGTTGCGGTGGTCGCGGCGATCGTCACGGTAGTGGCCCCGGTTGTCGTGGTGGTCGTAGCGGTTGGGGATGCCGTCATGATCGCGGTCGCCGTTAGGGCCACGGTTCCAGCGGGCTTGTTCTCGGTACCAGCGGCCCTGGCGTTGCACCCAGTGCGGCTGCGAATAGACGTAGCCGGGACGCACGGCCACCCAGTCGCCGCCGATCCATACGTGGCGGTTGCTGCGCCAGTCCCAGTAGCCGGGCGACCAGATGTAGCCGCTGCGCGGTGGCGGCACGCGCTCGTAGCGCAACGGTGGCGGCGCCTGGCCGATCACCACGCTCACGCCCACCTGGGCAGAGGCGATCGTGGGAGTAAAGGCCGCGGCGCTCAAGGCCAGCAGGGCGGCGGCGAAAACGGTGTGCGAGCGTGTGGTCATGATGTGTCTCCGGTTTGCAGATGAATCCAATATAGCAAGCGCGATATTGAGCACCGCTGATTGATGCAACTTTTTACATATGACACAAAGTCAGGGCGGAATTGTAAGCGACACGCCACTTTCCGTCTCCCCCTGCTAAACCGCGCTGTCACCCATTGAACCCGAGAGCCGGATGCCACGATTATTCAGCCAGTTTTTGCAGGCGTGGACCGAGCGCCGCCGCGCGCGTCGCCGCCAAGCCAACCTGCGCACCGGCGACCGGCTGCGCGCGCGGCCGCAACTTGCGCTGGTGGCTACCCGCGCTGCCGCCGTGGCGCTGCCATCAAGCCGCTCCGCGTGGCTGTGGACCACGTTGGCCGTGTTGCTGGCGCTTGCCGGCGGCGCGCTGATCGTGGGCCACGCGCGCCACCTGGGCGCTGCCGCACCGGCGCGCTCGACGCAGCCTGTCGATACCCTGCGCACCGCCTTGCCCGGCGCCGTCTTCACAGTGCCGGACAGCGCTGGCGCCACCACCAGCCTGCATGCCGACGGCGCGCTGCTGGTATTGGCCGGCATGGAGGCTGCGCCGGTGGTGAGGGTGGATTTGTGCAGCCAGTTACGTAATCCTGATAATCCTGGCGATGCGCGCCTGTTACCGCTGCGCCTGGGCGAACGCTTTGCCGATGTCGAGCGCCAGGTGGCCGACAATTTCGCGTCTGGCACGCCGGCGGCGCTGCGCAATGTGCTGCTGGTGTCCGACAGCGGCGCGGGCCTCGACGCCATGCCGCAAGTACGAATCGAAGGCAATGCCCGTGCCGATTTCGCCGATCCGCTGGCCGAACCTTTGAACCTTTCGTGGCGCAGCCGCCAGGGCCAGGCGCGCTGGATCGGCGACGCCAGCCTGGGCCAGGTGGAGCAGGGCGCTTCCGGCCAGGTCGCGCTGCGCCGGCAGGGCTGGTTGCTATGGGGCGCCGCCTCGGCGCTGCGGCTGGAGCGGCGCGCCAATGTGCTGTGCCCGCGCGCAGGAGAACTGCTGGTGCAATTGTACCGGCGCGCCGCGCCTGCGGCCGTCGATGCGGCCACCGCGCTGGTTGTGGCCTTTCCCGCGCGCGGCGCTGCGGTGCGCACGCGTCTCGCACCCGGCAGTTACCGGGTACCTGCCGGCGCCGCGCCGGTGCTGGAAGACCAGGCCCTGTTTGGCGCTCTGCAAGCAGCCGGTCTGCTGCGGCTGACCGCCGCCGGCGTGATCGAACTGGCGCCACGCGACTTGTCGCAATGGCTGGCCGCCAGGCCCGCAGATCGCGTGGCGCAGCTGGAAGACTGGCGCCATATCGCACCCGGCGCCGCCACCGACAAGCTGTTCAAGCGCCTGTACTACCAGGCCGACGGCGCATATGTGCGGCAGCAGGTCGATATCTTCAACGGCGAACGGCGCTTGCTGGCATGGCGTCTGCGCGGCGATGCCTCAGCGGCGCTGGAGTTGCGCGCCAGCGTGAGTGGCGGTGGAGGGGATGGCAGCGCTGGCGACAGCGGCCCGGTGATGGTCGCGACTACCTCGCGCATGCCGGTCGCAGCGGCGCGCCTGTTCGCTACCTTGCCGCAAGGTTGGCAGCCGTGGACGCGGGTGGCACGCTGGCCGACAGCGGGCGAGGGTAGTGCTGGCGGCAACGGCAACGGCAACGGCAACGGCAACGGCAACGGCAAAGAAGGCAATGCGGGCAACGTCGGCAGCGTCGGCAATGAGGGGCACGTCGGTATCAACGGCATCAATGGCAGTAGCGGCGACATCGTCAGGGTTGGCAATGTCGGCAACGATGTTCAGGCTGGCGGCGATGGGGTAGGCAGCGACAGCAACCGCAACGGTAACGGTAAAGGAGGTGGCAACGACAAGCAGGCGCCTCTGATTCGGCTGGCCGCGAACTTGCCGCAAGCGGCAACTGGCGGCGAGGTGCTGCGCCTGCTGGTGACGGGAACGGTGGTCGGCAGCAGCGGCGCTGCTATGCGCGCTGTTCCTGCCTGCACCGGGCGCGCCTGCACTGGACCCGGCGATGTACAGGAAGTGTCGCTGACCTTGCACGCCGGCGTGCGCGAGGTGGCGGTCAACGTGCGCCCACTTGCCTTCAGCGCACCGGACGACGAGCAGTATCGTCACCTGCGCCTGGCCGGCGACAAGCTGGTATGGCAGCCCCTGGCCGGCGGTACGTCGGCGCCGGTCGCAGCACCGTCGCCGGTGCGGCTGGCCGACCGCCACGGCGTGCCGCTGTGGACCGATGGCGCGCCCACCGAAGCTGCCAGCGCCGCCGGCCTGACGCCGTTGCTCGGACTTGGCCCGGAACACGCCAGCAGCATAGCCGGCATGCTGGCCCGGTTGCCGACGGCCGGGGCGCCCGTCACGGCCACGCTGACGCTCGACCTGCCGTTGCAGGCGCTGAGCCAGCGCATCCTCGAATGCGTGGGCATGCGGCAGGGCCGCTGGACCGGCGCCGGCTGCGCCGGCTGCGCCGGCGGGCCGGTGGCACAGCCTACACCGCAAGCGCGGCGCGCCGGCCTGGTCATCCTCGACACCGAAACCGGCGACGTGCTGGCAGCGGCCGGCGCCGGCGGCGGCGAGGTCAATGCTGCCAACTGGACCGAAGCGCGCGACCACGACCGCACCAATCCCGCCCGCAGCGCCCTGCGTCTGCCAGCCTTGCAGCACGACGGCGGCGCCCACCAGAGTCCCGGTTCCACGTTCAAGGTGATCAGCGCGCTGGGGCTGGAAATGGCAGCGCAAAAGGATCGCCAGCTCGATGCGCTGCTGGCCGGCCTGCCGCTGCCAACCATCAATGCACTGGCGCGCCAGCGCGGCTTCGGCTTTCAGACCGGCGCGCCCACGTATCCGCAGGAACCCCGGCAAGCGCGCATCACCAACTACCGCGAGCAGGGCCTGGACCGGCGCGCGCAGGACGGCCGGCTGGGACTGGCGCAGGCGCTCACCTACAGCCTCAATACCTGGTTCGCCTGGACCGGCGAGTTGAGCGACCGTAGCCTGTTCGGCCGGCCCGACGGCGGCGCGCCCGGCGTGCAGGCGCTCGACGCTGACGCGCTTGACGCCGTACGGCCCATCGTCGCGGCCGCGCACCGGCTCGGCTTCGAGCAGCCGGTGCGGCTCGATGGCGGCCTGCTGCCATCGGACTTCGACTGGCGCACCTGGGATGCCCTGCAAGCCACGCCGGCCCATATCGACACCATCCACACCCGCCACGAACTGCGCCAGATGGCGATCGGCCTGCGCATGCAGGTCACGCCGCTGCACATGGCGCTGGCCTCAGCGGCGGTGGGGCAGGGCCGGCTGGTCGTGCCCCGGCTACTGCTTGATCTCGACGGCCGTCAAAGTAAAATTCCCGCGATGGCGCCTACCGGCGTAAGGCTCGACCGCATCCGCGCCGGCATGAAGGGCGTGGTCGATGCGGGCACCGGCGCCGGGGCATTCGGCGGCCCCGCGCTGGCCGCCGTGCGCCCCGGCCTGTATGGCAAGACCGGCACGGCACCCACCGGCGACGACACTGCCACCGTGTGGTTCACCGGCTGGCTGGAACCGGGCACCTTGCCTGGCCAGGCCCACCGGCTGGCATTTGCGGCTTTCGTGAGCCACTCGGACAGCACCGGCGGCGGCCATGCGGCGCCGGTGGTGGCGGCCGTGCTGGCTACCCTGGCAGGGCAGAACGCCGAACAGAGGGGAAAATAGCCTTGTAAACGCGATAATGGCGCGACCTGGCTGTGGCATGATGATCGGGCGCGCGGTTATCAACCCGGCGGCGTATTTCGATTGATTATCCACGACAGGACTGTATGCGTTTGCCAGGAACCCGGTACCAGGAGCACGGCTGGGAACAAGTGCGCAAGCTGCTTGGGCTGTGTTCCCTGCAGGCGTTCCGCCGGCTCGACATGGCGCTGGTGCTCGACCCGGCGCAGCACGGCGTTTTGCTCGATGCTTACACCGGGGCGCTGGCGGCGGCCCTGCGCGCGCACGCCCGCTCCGCGCGCGGCGAGATGGAGGGAAACAGCTACGGCGAGACCGTGGCCGAACTGGCCCTGGCATTGGTCTTCGAATTGCAGGCGTATCCGGCGTTCTGGGACGCGTTTGTCGCCGCGCTGGTCGCCGAGCATGACCGCAGCGGCGCCTTCTGGTGCGACCCCGCCGCTGACGGCGTGCTGCGCAAGAAAGTCAACGATATGTACGCCGGTCTGCGCGACCGGGTGGACGCCGACAACTACATCGTTGCCACGGGACGCGACTGCTCGCCTAACAAAATCTATACTTACCGCATGCTGGACACGGCCTACCGCGACATTGCCCGCCTGTTCGCTGACTGGCACGACCATCGCGCCCAGGTTGGCGCCATCCTGGGTCGCGCGCTGGACGCGATGCCGATCGAAGCGCGGCAAATGAAGTCCATCGCCGGCTGCAAGCCCGAATGGATCGTCAACTGGAGCGCGTCGCTGGCGGAATACGGCGGCGCCCCGGGGCCGCTGCACACCCGCTCCAAGCGCTTCGCCAGCCTGAAAAACAGCCCGGACAAGATCGGCGCGATGCTGCTGGAGATCGGCGACTACGAGGAGCTGTCGTCCAATCTGGACCACGTCGAAGGCTGGCAGGGCGAAGCCGGCGAGGCCGCAGCCTGGCTGGAAGACTACTGGCGCGTGATGGGCGACTCGGCCACGCATGAAGCGGGGGGCGGGGTGTTCGACGAGGACCGCCTTGTGCCTGCACCTCCCCAATCAGACGACGAAGAAGTGGACGACGCCAGGGATCAGCACGACGATACCCCGGAACCCATGCCGCCCGATCCGGTGCAGCAGGCCGCCGAACAGCAACTGGCCACCGGTCTTTCCCTGCCCCCCCGCTACATGGAACTGGCGCGCGGTGCGCAGGCGGCGGGCAGCCGGTTGCTGCGGATACTGGGCGAGGAATCGCTGCCGATCCGGCTGGCCGTGTACCAAAAGCTGCTGGGCGCCATCGACGACACGTACCCGGACGCCTGGTGCGATCCGGCGACGGGTGAACTGCCCACGCTGGCGCAACTGGCGGCGCTTGACGGCATTTCCATGCCCACCCTGCGCAAGCGCCGCGACCAGGCCATCGACAAGCTGCGCGCAGCCAGTGTATTGAACGCCACGCCGACGCAATGAAGGAGAACGAGTTGACCTCACATGATGAACAGGAAGCGCTGGCGCTGCGCCTGCAGGAGCGCGCGCTGCTGACGCCGGCAAGCAGCCCGGCGCGCGACCGCCTGGTGCTGGCCGACGCCACACTGCTGGCAGCGCTGGCCGGCACCCGCCTGCTCACGCCGAACGAGCGCACGGCGCTTGCCGCCTCGCCGCTCACGCTGCGGCGGTTTCGCCAGTTGTCGCTGCAAGGCAGAGCGGCAGGTTGGTCTGCAAGCGCCAACTCTGCGCTGGAAGTCAGCGCGAATGCTGCCTTGTCAGAAAACGCCAACGCTGCTTTGGAAGTCAGCGCAAACGCCAAGTCGAACGATCACGCCAACTCGAACTCCCTTGGCGGGAACACCAGCACTTCCTCGACAACCAAAGCCGCCAGCGCCATCGCGACCGGCAATTCGACAGCCCCTGTCGCCGCCAACGACGCCAACTGGTGCGGCAGCACCGGCATGCTGCGCGCGGCATCCACTGCGGCTGATGCACTGGCCTCCTTGGTCACCGACGACAATTGCTGGACCCTGCATTTCGTGGCGCAGGATGGCGGCTGGCAGGTGATCCTGGCGCTGTCGGCACAGGCGCCGTTCGCCGCGCGCCTGCTTGGCGAACAACCGCTGCTGCGCGTGATCGACGGCAGCGGCGCGACCGTGCTGCAAGGCCGACTCGACGCCGACGGCGAATGCGAGTGCGCCTGGCCATTTGCCACCGCCCCGGCGCCGCATTTCCAGCTGCACGGCGCCAACTTCACGGTGCAGCCGGCGCCACCGGTGGCGTTGTAGCTCATGGGCTGGTTTTCGCTGCGCGGCAAGCCGTCCGCCAATACTGCAGCCATCGCCGACCTGGGTACCGGCCTGGTGGCGCTGCGGCTGGACGCTGGCGACGTGGCGCCACCGGGCACGGTGCTGGTAGTGTTCGGCGGCTCCGGCCAGGCGCGCCGGCTGGCGCCCGGCAAGGTGGCGTCTTCGCCCGGCGATACCGTGTTCTGCTTTCACCCCGGCCCCTACACGGTGGACCTGGCGCCGTTTGCCGCCGCACCCGAGTGCGGGCTGCGCGTCCGGCTGCTGGTCGATGCGCCCAATCCACACGCGGAGCAACAGCGCTTCGACCTGTTTCTGTATGCAGAGCACCATGAGCAGGGCGGGCAGCTGTCGCTGGCCGATCTGGGCGCGGCGCTGCAATCGGCCTTGCAGAGTGAATTGGCGCAGGGCGCGCTCGACCTGCCGCCGTGCACCACGCTGGAGGAATGGCACGCATTTCGAGGCGGCTTCAATCAACTGCTGTACACACGCTACGGTTTGACCGTGGATGACTGCGTGCCGGTGGATTTGGGCGGACAAGTCGATTTCGCCGACGTGCTGCGGGCGCGGGCCTTGGCCGCCAGCGTGGCTGCCGACGACACCATGCAAGCCGCTCTGGCGCTGCATACCATGTCGGCCCTGCCGCAGCCCGAGGCACCCGACGCGCAGCCGACGGAACCCACATTGCAGCCGCTGTCACCTGCCGTGTCGCAGTCCGATTCGCGGGCCACTTCACAGTCCGGATCACAGCCGATCTCGAAGGCGGCCACGCAGCCGACCGCGCAGTCAACAACGCCCGCTGCATTGTCTGCTATCGCAGGCGCTGCATCGCAGACCGCAATGCAGCCTGCATTACACTCAATACCGTCGGCGATCGAGCCCGAATCCCGGCCCCAGCCCGAGTCGCCGACGCAGCCGAAGCCGCAGCCGCAGCAGCCGGACACCCATGCCCACCAAGACGCCTCCGGCCTGCGCCGCCTGTTCGTGGAGCTGCCGGTACTCAGCCGCCACCTGCGCTTGCTGGTACTGCCCCAGGGATCGGCAATCTTCCAGGCGCACCAGTCGCTGCTGCTGCGCCTCGATATGGCAACCCTGAACGTGGACACCATGCCGTCGCTGGCCTGGGCAGCGCCCGACCAGCCGCTGGGCGCTGCCGACCAGGCCCGTCGGACCGCGGCCACCGCAATCGCCGTGGCCGCGCTGGACGAAGCCTGGTCGCTGCTGGCGCGCCTGCACCTGGCCGGCAGCGAGGAATGGACCGCGCTGCTCGATGAGGCGGACCGCATCTGCGCCAACCTCGAAACCGGCCTGGCGCTGCGCCGCGCCCCATACGCCCCTCGCCAGGAGCCCGAACTGTGACCACGCTCTCGATGACCGCCACGCCGTTGAATGCGGCCTGCACCTGCCTGCTGGCAGACGGCCGCTCGCTGACAATCACCGCCAGCCGCCGCCCGCGCGCCAACCGCGCCGACGTCAAATGCACGGTGCCCGGCGCACCGGCGATTGCCGCGCAAATGCAGCAAGTGGTTAGGCTGGCGCGCCATACCGAGGCGCGCCTGGACAGCCGCGACCAGGTGGTGCTGAGCATGGATATCGCGCCCGACCCAGGCCAGCGCGAATGGGAACTGGCCGCCGTACTGGCTGACCGCATGGTGCGCGGCCTGCGCCCGATACCGGTCGGCGCACCATCGATGGCGCAGGGTTGGTCCGACCGCTGGCACCTGGGCCAGGCGAGCGAGGCGACCGTGGACGGCGTGGCCATCGGCCAGCTGGGTGCGCTGGACGGCCACGCCGACCTGGCGTCGGCCGTCTCCAGCGTGCGCACCTGGTTTCCGCTGCACAGCGGCGGTATCAACGATGCGCTGGCGTGGGTGGAGGTGAGCGTGTTCGCCATCGAAGTTGGTGCCCACGACGACGCCGGCGAGGAAGAGACGATTACCGCGCCCGAACTGGACCTGGCCGCGCAGCAGGACGTGCGCCAGGCGCTGGCCGGCGCCCGCCATTTCGACGGCCACGGCCTGGGACGCTGGCGCACGGTGGTGCGCTTTGGCCAGCCGCGCTTCCAGGGCGGCTCGTACCAGCTGGCGCTGGTGATGGCCGACCGGCTGGCGCGCGGGCGCGAATTCGTGCCGCGCGGACGCCTGATCGCTACCGGTACCTCGAGGGCGTGGCATGCGGGCATGGTGGAATCGGTGGAGGGCCGCGAACCGAAGCTGGCCCTGATCTCGACCATGGCGGCCCCGGGCGACCGGGTGCTGCTGCCGGCCGACTGGGAAGCGTCGTTGCCGCCCGGGTTTGCTGCCCGTTTGCGGGAAAGGGGCGCATCCATGGCCTGCATCGACCGCATCGGCTTAATTTGAATCGAAGTGCGCTGAATGAATCGCGCCGCCCTGCTAAAATCGTCCACTGACAGCCGGCAGGCGGCGCGCGAGATGAATCGAAGAAGGAGTCTGACATGTTCCAAATGTTTGGTTTTGGCGGCGTCAAATGCCCGCGCTGCGCGCACAAGAGCGACGACCAGTCGGGCTATTGCAAGCATTGCGGCCTCACCCTGGGCGCGCCCCGCAGCGAACCGGTCCTCCGCGACAACCGCTGGGTGCCCGGCGACGACGAGCTGGCCGTGTACTTTGGCGTGAGCGCCTTGACCGGCATCTTCACCAAGACCCTGCGCGTGCCCGCCACCACCCGCGCCTACATCCTGCAGTCGGACAAGGCCACCGAAGTGCCGCAGGGCGAATACGAAATCGAAGGTTTTTTTACCCGGTTGAACCACCTGCTGCGCAATCAAAACGCTGAAATCCTGATCACCCGCAGCGCCGCGCTGCCGGTCGAGTTCTCGTTCGACGACCTGCACACGGCCGAGCACCTGAAGGTGTCGGCGCGCTTTACGGTCGCCATCAAGATCGAAAACGTGGCCGCGTTTGCCCGCCACTTCATGACCGTGCCCGGCGTGGTCAGCACCGTGCACCTGCAGGAGCTGCTCTCGCCATCGGTGCGCCAGCTGGCGGCGGAATTCGTCGGCAGCCGCTCGATGCGCGACATGGCTGGCAACGCCGACCTGCGCGCGCAGCTGGACGAACGCTTGCAGAGCGCCCTGAAACAGCGCCTGGCCTCGTACGGCCTGGCGGTTGAACGGGTGGAGACGGCTGCGCTGCGCCACGATAAATTCGACCATAACCGCGCCCGCATCGGCACGTTATGGCTGGTGGCGGACGAGCGCCACGTGCAACTGGAACACGTCAAGCAGCTCGACCAGATCTACGACGAAGAAGAATGGCAGGCGATCTGGCGCGAAGAACAAAAAATGCGCTCCGACTTCCGCCGCGCCGAACTGCGCCAGGACGCCAGCGTCAGCAAGGCCGAACTCACGCTCAAGGAGAGCGAACGGGTACAGGCGCTGCGCGCGCGCGAGGTGGAGCTGTACAGCCAGGTGATGGAAGCCAAAACCCGCAAGGTGGCCATCGACAAGGGCGCCGGCACCGTGCTGGCTGACCTCGAACACGAACTGGCGCAAAAAAAATCCGGGCGCGCCGGCGAACAGGCCGACTGGGAGCACGTGCGCCACCTGGCCCAGATCAAGATGCGCACTGAACTCGAAGTGCTGCAGCAAAGCGCCGCCGAGCAGCGCCAGTTGGCGCAGCAGCGGCTTGGCCACCAGTTGCGCCAGCAGGCCATCGAGAACCAGATCGCCCAGGCCCTGCAAATCGAGGACGAATCGCACCGCAGGAACGAACTGGCCGCGCTGCGCCAGCGCGAAAAGGATGAAAAGGCGCGCGAACTGCAACTCGAAGCCGAGGCCCACAACGCCCGCATCCAGGGCATGACGGTGGCGGTGGCGGCGCGCCGCCGCGAAGCGGAACGGGTGCAGGAATGGGAGGACCAGCTGGCGCTGGCTCGCCAGCGCGAACTGCTGCGCGGCGATGCGGTCAAGGACGCCGCCAACGCGGTGGAAGTGGCCGAGATCAGCCAGAAGATCGAGGACCTGCGCCGCACCGGCGAGCAGGCCGACGCCATCGCCCAGTATGAAAAACTGCTGCGCACCATTGAGGCAGACGGCATCCATGCGCGCCAGAACCAGTCGCTGGGCAAGCAGGCCGCGCTCGACCAGCTGGCCCTCGACGAGCAGCGCCAGATCCTGCGCCAGCGTGAGCGCGAGGCCGAGTGGCAGCACGAACTGAAAAAACTGGAGCACGAGCGCGAGGAAAAATTCGCACGCTGGAAGGGCGATTACGACGTCCTGCTGTCGCAGCAAAGCCACGAGATCAGCCGCATCGAGGCCATCGGGCGCCTGAGCGATATCGGCATGGTGGCTACTGCCAACGAATCGAACGCGCAGGCGGTCGCCCAGATCATGCGCATGCAGATCCAGGGCGGCATGACGCCGGAACAGATCCAGTCGCTGGCGCAGGTGGTGGCGGCCGAACAGGGCGTTTCGCCGGTGGACGCGGCGCGCCTGGCCTACGACCGCGTGGTCGAGGAACGCGCCCACCGCGACACGGAACTCGACAAGGACCGGCGCCACCAGCTCGACCTGCTCAATGTGCAGAACGCGGCCAGCGCCAGTGCGCTGACCACCCAGAGCCAGCTCGGTATCGGCGTGGCCGGCGGCATCACGGGCAATGCCCATGGCGCCTGGGCCGAAGCGGGCCTGCCGCCGGCACGGCGCTGCCCGAATGGCCACGCCCAGCGCGCCGGCCATCCGGAAGACCGGTTCTGCCCGCAATGCGGCGCTGGGCTGGCGTAGGGTTGGTTACACTCTGATGATGCAAACAGCAAGAGACAAGATCCGCGAACTGCGGGCCCTGCACGAAGACGGTTTATTGAGCCTGCAGGAGTTCGACCGTCGCAAGAACGCCATCCTGGATGCGGAGTACGCGCCCCCGGGAGGCGCCGCCGTGTCGGCCATATCCACCCACGCGCCACGCCAGGGTACGGAACTGGGCTTGATGACAGGCCAGGAAATCGGCCCGCAGCACCGCCGCTACCGGCTCGAACGCCTGATCGGCATGGGCGGCATGGGGCAGGTGTGGCAGGCCACCGACCTGGCCACCCACGCGGAGCTGGGCCACAGCGAAACCGTGGCCCTCAAAATCCTGCCGCCGCAACTCACCCAAAGCGCCACCCACGCCAAGCTGCTGATCGAGGAAGCCACCCAGGCGCGCCGGCTGGCGCACGAAAATATCGTGCGCGTGTACGAGTGGGCGCAAGACCCTGCCACGTCCAGCTACTTCATCATCATGGAATACCTGGAAGGCCAGGACCTCGATGCCTGCCTGGCGCAGCAAGGTTCGCTCGATCTGGACGCCGTGTTCCGGTTGCTCTCGCCGGTGGGCGATGCGCTGGCCTATGCCTGGGACAAGCACAAGCTGGTACACCGCGACCTCAAGCCGGGCAACGTGTTCCTTACCCAGAAGGGGGAAGTCAAGCTGCTCGATTTCGGCATCGCCTCGCGCGCGCGCAATGCCGGCAGCAGCCTGGGACTGCAAACGCCCAACGCCGGTACGGTGGGCTACCGCGCACCGGAAGCCGGGGTGCATCAGCGGCAGCCGTCGCCCCGGCTCGACGTCTATGCGGTGGCGGTGATGATTTACCAGTTGCTCGAAGGCCGGGTGCCATTCGACGACCTGCGGCCGGCCGACTTCCAGCCGTCGGCGCCGCAAGGTTTGAACGAGCGCCAGTGGCAGGTGCTGCAACAGGGGTTTGCGATCGTGGCCGAGCGTCGTCCGGCGTCCGTCAACGAGTTGTTGGCCGACCTGCGTGGCGCAGCCGGGCCGTCCGAAGCCGAACAGGCGGCGCAGCGCGACAAGGAACTCGAAGAGCGACAACGGGAGGAGCAACGGCAGCGCCAGCGCGAACAGCAGGAACAACAGCAGCAACTGCAACGCGAACGCGAACAGGCGGCGCAACGCCAACAGGACGCCGCCACACAGGCAGCGGCCCAGGCCGAGCAGGCGCGCGCGGCCGAACGCGAGCGCGTGGCAAAAGCCGCCGAACTGGCGGCGCGGCGCGAGGCGCAGGTCAAGGCGGCCGCCCTCGAAAAAGTGCGGCTCGACCAGCAGCGCCGCGCGCTGGAGGCGAAGCAGCGCGCCGAGGCGGAAGCAGCGGCGCTGGCCCGCAAGCAGGTGCTGCGCGAACAACTGGCCGCGCGGCGCGACGCCGACGCCAAACAGGCGCGCGAGGAGCAGGAGGAAAAGCGGCGCAAGGTCGCGCAACTGAAAGCGGAAGCGGCTTATCGCGCCGAACAGGATCGCCACCGCAAGCAGCAGGCCGAGCGCCATGCGGCGGAACTGGCGGCCCTGATCCCCAGCCCGGCCAGCCCGGTGGCCGACGCCAGCGGCGTGCTGCGCGACCGCTTTATAGACGGCGCCGGCGCCGGTCCCGACCTGGTGCTGATCCCCACCGGCCGCTTCCAGATGGGATCGCACGAGATGGAGCAGGCGGCGGCAGTGAAGGCCGGCGCCGAGAAAAAATGGTTGCAGCGCGAAGGGCCGCAGCACTGGGTGGGCATCGAATATTCGTTTGCCATGGGCCGGTACCCGGTCACGGTGGGCCAATGGCGCCAGTTCGTGCGCGCCACGGAATGGGAGTCGCAGTCGGACGTCGACTGGCGCGCGCCCGGCTTTGCCCAGGATGACGAGCACCCGGTGGTGGGCGTGAGCTGGCACGACGTGCAGCGTTACCTGCGCTGGCTGTCGGAGCAGACCGGCCAGACGTACCGCCTGCCCAGCGAGGCGGAATGGGAGTACGCGTGCCGTGCCGGCACCAAAACGGCGTTCAGCTTCGGCGACACCATCGGCACCGACCAGGCCAACTACGATGGCAATTACGTCTACAACGGCGGGCCGCGCGGCGAGTTCCGCCAGGGGACCAGCAGGGTCGATGCATTCCAGCCCAATCCCTGGGGCCTGTTCGACATGCACGGCAACGTGTGGGAGTGGACCCAGGACGTGGTGCACGACACCTACGACGGCGCGCCTGGCGACGGCAGTGCGTGGGACGCCGGTGGGGACCAGGCGCGCCGCATCCTGCGCGGCGGTTCGTGGCTGTACAACCCGCGCTACCTGCGCGCGGCGGTGCGCAACGGTTATTCGGCCCTGCTGGCCAACGACATTGTCGGCTTCCGGGTGGCCCGCAAGCTGGTGTAGTTGGTATAGTTGGAATGGCAGGGGGCGGGGTGTATACTGCCGCCTCTCTTCTACCAACATCAGGATCACAACCATGAGCGCTCTGCCACCATGCCCCAAATGTAACTCCGAATACACGTACGAAGACGGCGCACAACTGGTGTGCCCGGAGTGCGCGCACGAGTGGAGCGCCACCGCCGGCGCCGCTGCTGCTGAAGATGGTCCGCGCGTGTACCGCGACTCGGTGGGCAATGTACTGGCCGACGGCGACACCGTCACCGTCATCAAGGACCTCAAGCTCAAGGGCGGTGGCGGCACCGTCAAGGTGGGCACCAAGGTCAAGAACATCCGCCTGGTCGATAGCGACCACGATATCGACTGCAAGATCGACGGCTTCGGCGCCATGAGCCTGAAAACGGAATTCGTGCGCAAGGTGGTGTGACTTTGCCCTATTAGCGCCTCGTTCAGGAGAGGCAACCGGGAGCCGAAAGGTGTACATTGTCGGCTCCGACCAATATCGCACACTACCACCAGGGAGACCAGTCATGACCATCGCCAATCTGCTCAAGGGCCACGAGAAGGACCTGGGAGGCGGCTTCGTGGTGCGCCGCTACCTGCCGTCCGCCATCAAGCAGGCGGTGGGGCCGTTCATCTTCTTCGACCATTTCGGTCCGGTCGAGGCGCCGGCCCACGCCGACCACGACGTACGTCCGCATCCGCACATCGGTCTGTCCACCGTCACGTACCTGTTTGAAGGCGCGATGGACCACCGCGACAGCCTCGGCACGTTCCAGCGCATCGAGCCGGGCGCCGTCAACTGGATGACCGCCGGGCGCGGCATCGTCCACTCCGAGCGCACGCCGCAAGACCTGATCGACATCCCGCATCGTACGCACGGCCTGCAACTGTGGGCCGCGCTGCCGGTGGCGCACGAAGAGGACGAACCGGGCTTTTGCCACACGCCCGCTGCCGACATTCCGCAACTGGCCATCGACGGCGCCGTGATCCGGGTACTGGTGGGCAGCGCCTTCGGCCAGACTTCGCCGGTCAGAACCTACAGCCGTACTCTGTACCTCGACATCGTCCTCAAGGCCGGCCACGTGCTGGCACTGAACGGCCTGCCGGAAGAAGCGGCGATCTACCCGATCAGCGGCGCGGTGGAAATCGACGGCGCCCCGCTTGCACTGCACAACATGGCGCTGCTGGCCACGGCCGAGCAGCAGCGGGTAAAAGCCACGGACGATGGCGAAGCGCACTTCGTGGTGATCGGCGGCGAACCGCTGGACGGCCACCGCTTCATGTCGTGGAACTTCGTTTCGTCAAGCAAGGAGCGCATCGTGCAGGCGGGGGAAGACTGGGAAGCGCAGCGCTTTCCCAAGGTGCCGGGCGAGACGGAATTCATTCCGCTGCCGGTCAAAAAGCCAGCGCCCAGCTACCTGTAGAGCGCCGAAAAAACCTCCAGAGCAAGGCGCTGTCACGAAGACAGTACGATAGTACGATAGTACGGCGAGTGGCGGCAACGCAGCTCTGGAGGCTTTTTTTAGGCGGTGTGGGCGTCGTAGGCTCGGTTCGAGCCGGTGCTGTAGCCGTCGCTGACATCGCCGCCGGCGGTGCGGATGATCCAGTGTTCGGGATACGCATCGCTGGCGAAGCGGCTGTGGCGTGGCACGCGGCTCAGTTTTTCCAGCGACACCGTGGGCGCCAGCGCGGTTTCCTTGCCGGTCAGCTGATCGAGGTGCCAGAAACCTCCGGCACCGTGGAACAGCAAGGGCAGCGCAGCCGCGTGGGGCGCAGCGACGAAGGTCTTGACCGGGAAGCCGGGATGGGTATCGGGCGCCAGCACGTAGTAGCACTCGGCGCTGGCGCCATGGTCGATGCGGTGCAGGATCACGCCGTGCGGCATGATGGCGGTGACCTGCAACAACGCCACGCCCTTGATGCTGGCGGTCAGCTCGATGCGCATGCCCAGCCGCAGCGCGGTGGGCTTGTGCTTGCCGGGCCACACGCCGTCGAGCAGGATGCCGTAGCGCGACACGTCTTCGATTTCAAAACCGGCGCCCGCGCGGCGGATTACCGCGTGGCGGCCGGACAGGCGGCGCGTGAGGCCGTTGGTGTCCTGGCCGTCGGCCGAATAATGCGTGAGCAGCGCATGCGCTTCGGGATCGACCAGCTCGAACCGGCCGAATACGCATTCCTCGACCGCGAACAAACGGATCTGGCGCTGGGCGCCTGCCTCGGGTGCGGCATTGACCAGCGAAGCCGCGCAACTGGCGTGCGGATGCACCGCACCGGCCGCCGGCATGTCGATCTCGATCAGGTCCTCGTCCCAGGCGATGGTGGAAAAGCCGAGGTCCACCTTGCCGGCCGGGGCGTTCAGGTCGAGGTGGGCGATGCCGGCATTACGCGCGGTGACGTCGATATCGAGGCTGTCGCCGCCACTGGCGCTCACGCGCGCGATCGACGCGTCGTCGGCCATCACGCGCACGTTCTTGTGGGTGCTGAGGAAGATGCGGTGGATTTCGGTGAGCGTGGCGTCCAGGCGCGGCACCAGGATCACGAAGGTGCACACCCATTTGCGCGGCGCCTGACCAGCGTGCTGGCTCAGTACTTCGATGCTGATCTGGTACTGGCCATGCTCCTTGTCGCGCGACGAAAACTCGACGAACACGGGACGCCAGTCGCCGCCGACAGCACGCACGAACTGCTGGCGCGCGGCGCCGTGGGGGATCAATTCGGATTGCAGCTGCAAGGCCAGTTGCGGTGCGCTGGCCTCGGGCATGCCGCGCAGTTCCATTTTCAGGGTTTGGCGGCCACCGGCAGCGCGCGGATCGAAGCCGCTGATGTGCAGTTGCGGTCGTTCGGCCTGGGCCCGTTGCAGCGGTCGGGCGTAGCCGGCTGGCGAAGTGGAAGCGGGAGCGGCAGAAACCCCATGGACGTCACCCAGCGTCGTTACGGGCAAGCCGGAACGCGTTGTGCGCATGGCGCTCAGCAGGGCGTAGCTGGAGGAATCGGCTTGGGCGTGGCCGCCTTCGCAAGCTTGATTTCCTGGCATGACCCAATGAGTGCAGTGCGGGTGCTGGGCATTACTGCATTTTTTCATGACAAATCAACCGATGGGATACCCGCCAGTTTATGCGGTTTCGCCGCGTATTGCCATGCAAAGGTGCATCTGATCCGCATATTTTTGCAGACGGCGGCCCGCTGCGGACGCGCTACAACAGATCACGCGCCCGCACCATGTTCAGTTGTCACGAATGCACGCCGATTGATGCCACCGGCAGTGCCGTTTCATCAATGTTTTCGCGCGGGCACGCGGCCGGCGCGTGGAAGCGCAGCACGATGGCAGTGACGTTGTCGATGTGCAGATCGCGCGGGGGATGGTCGGCATACTCGCCAAACAGCGCATCGAGCGCGGCGCCGGACGTCTGGCTTGAGCGCGCCATCAGCGCCGGCCAGCGCGCCGTCCATTCGAGTGGTCGGCCGCACGACCAGAAACCGTCGGTGGCCAGCAGATACAGCGCATCCTCGCGCACGTCCAGATGCCGGCGGTCGCCCAGGTCACGCAGGAACGGTGGCAGGCGCTGCGCGTCGAGCGCCATCAGCGGGTCTTCCAGCACCTGCGGATTGCCGAAGGCGTTGCCGAGGATGTAGGCCTGCGAGATTTGCGGCCGGTGTTCGCCATGCACCTGCTGCCACCATTCCTGCTCGCCCAGCAAGCCATGCATTGCGAAGCAGGTGGCCGGTACGTGGTCCACCGTCAGCGGGCGCGCGGCCAGGGCCGAGATTTCGTACAGACGCGAGTCGCCGGCGTGGAACAGCAGGGGCGCGCCGCCGGGTGCGATTTCCAGCAGCGTGAGCGTGGTGCCGGGCCGGCGCAGGCTGTCGCCGGGATGGCGAAAGCGCTGTTGCAGCCCGCGGTGCAGGGCGTCAAGGCGCTGGTCGAGCTGCGCCTGGGTGCTGCAGGCCGGCACGCGCAGCAGCCCCTCGGCCACCGCCTCGGCGGCCTGGCGGCCATGACCATGGCCGCCCATGCCGTCCATGACCGCCACCCGCACGTGGCCGGGCGGCCAGTCGGCCACCATCACGCTGTACGGCGCCTGGTCGCGCAGAAAAGTGGCGCGGCCGGTGGCGTCGATCAGCAGCAGGTTGTCCTGGTTCTCCGGCGCCTGCGACGCGCAGATGCTGGCGCAACTGCGCGCGGCGATATCGAGGCCGGGGCCGAAGTCCAGCGGGTCAGTGATGCGGGTCATCGTGGCGGGCGCCGGGGCGCGGGATGCGAAAGACCACAGCTTAGCTGAAAATCCCGGCGCGGTCGCGGTGGAGCTACAGGTCTCGGCTCCGGCCCCGGTCCGTGTTCCGGTTTCGGCTTTATTTCCGGCCCCATTTACGGCCCCGTTTTCGGCTTCAGTCCCGGCCCTGGTCCCGGTTCCAGCTCCGCTGCCGGCGTAACTGCCGGAATGTGCGCCGGCGCATCGGGCCACGTCTTCGGCCATCACTTCGGCCGCGCCGGTTCATCGCCACGGCGCAGCCACAGGCTGCTGGCCCAGCCCGTGCTTTGCTGGCCCTCGACGCTGGCCGTGACCTGCCACCAGTCGCCGTGGCGCTGGCCGGTGGCGAGCACGGTGGCGCCGGCCGGCACCGTGAGCAGGCGCGGCGCATCGACGCCGGCGCTGGCGCGCAGGTTGAGGTCGCGGTGCACCTGGAACGGTCTGCCTGGTTCCCTGACGCCAGTTTCGGCGCCGCGCCAGGCGCTGCCCGGGCCAGCCGCCATCCCCGACGTGGTGGCGGTGGACGCCGAACGTTGCCGCGCCGTTGATGCTGCGGCCACCGGCAACACAGGCAACGGCGCTGCCGCTACTGGTAACGCAGCCATTGGCAAAGCCAGGTCGGACAACGGCATCGCAGGCAACGCCATCACGGGCAACGCCACCACAGGCACCGCCGCCAAAATCAGGCTGCCGAAGCCCCACGCGCCGGCAGCGGACAGGCCCAGTGCGCGCAAATTCGGCCGGCGCCACCAGCTATGCGGCGTGAGCCACGCGCACAGGCTCCAGGTGAGTGCCAGGCCGGTCGCAAAGGCGCCGGCCGTGTACAGCGTGGCGGTATGCATGGCGGTTCCCCTCAGGCGTCGAAGCGCAGCACGTAATGGCCGGCCACCAGATGGTGGCCGTGCGGCAGCAGGTAGAGGCTGTCCGGACCGGCGGCGTCGATCATCGCCACGAACGCCATCCGTTCGTCGAGGTGGTACAGCGCCTGGCTTGCCGACAGGCGGCCGATCTGGTAACCGTGGTCAGTGGCTTCGAAACTGAAGGCGTTGCGCGACAGGCCGATGCGGTCGGCGCTGGCGGCGCCCGGCGCGCCGTCGGCGCGGCGGATGAAGCGCGGCGAATCGAGCACGCGCAGTGCCGCCAGCATGGCCGCGCTGCGTCCGAACGTGAAGCGCGCGCCGCTGGCCACCGCCGCGCCCACCGGCTGCGCCAGGCAAAGCAGCGCGTGGTAACGGTCGGCCATGGCCGGCGCGGCGGGCAGCAGGCGCATGGTGCGCGCATCGACCGGGGCGAAGGTGGCCGGCGCGGTAATGCGCTGCCGGCCCTCTTTTGTTGCGGCGTACAGGTGGTCGGCGGCGTCGATGACGAAGCTGATGGCGGTATCGCTGTGCGCGCCGGTGTTCAGCATCAGCGACCGGTCGAATGGCAGCTCCAGCGCCTCGGCGCCAGTGTCGCGGTAGCGGCTCAGGCGGGGCAGGGCCAGCGCCACCAGTTGCACCCGTTGCTGCGCCAGCGGCGCATAGGTGGCGTCGCTCTCTCCCGGCAGGGTGGCCGGCGCCGTTGGCCGGTGACTGACCGGGATCGCGGTGGGGTCGAGCGGCAAGCCGTCGGCGCGGCTTTGCCAGACGGCCGGCCGCGCAGTCCTGGCCGGTGCTGCATGTACCAGCGTGCTGGCTGGCGCCGACATTGGCGAATGCGCCTGCGTGTGCATGGACATGGGCACCGATGCTGTCACTGGCGCCGGCATTTGGATGGACATGGGCATTGGCAATGGCACCGGTTCGGCGTTAGAGGCCGGCATGGAGCTGGGTATCACTGCGGGCATGGCCGGCCTGGGGGCGGCCAGCTCACCATTGCGGGCGATCTTCAGCAGCAGGCGCGGGCCGCCGCCGTCGATCTCGCGCAGCGATTTGATGGTGTAGTAGCCGCTGCGCGGATCGTAGCGGCAGTCGAAATCGCCGCGCGGACGCATGTCCACCACCGGCACCGAATCGGGACCGTCGTTGATGACGAGGATGGCGCCGTCCGGGCCGAACGGCCAGTCGGCGGCGCCCTGGCCAGCCTGCCCGCCGATCAGGGCCAGGCGCTGGTGGGGGTAGATCGGGCACACCGGATGCCAGATCGCGCTGTCGCGCGACACGCTGACGTTGTACAGAACTTTTTCGCCGGGCGCGGGCAGGTACACGGCATGGCCGAAGCGCACTTCGATTTCACCGGGCGCCAGCGATTCGGCGCCCACCACGTCGTAGCGCACCTGGTCGCCGCCGAGCAAATCGCCGAAATCCTTCTGGTGCAGCGTGGCGAGCGTTTGCGCCAGGTCGCGGGCGCGGGCGCCGCGCGTGAGGTGGTAGTCATCGTCGACATCTTCCTGCGGCAGCACCAGCGTCACGTGCGAAAAGCAGCGGGTAGCGGCGCGGCCGCGATGCTCGCGCGGGCTGCGTTCGAGCAGGTCGCGCAGCAGCGGGCGGCGCGAGAACAGCGCCAGGCCCGGCGCCTGCCAGATCGCTTCGGCATTGAAGACGTCGGGGATGCGGCCCAGGACTTCGTGTTGGACGTAGATCGGCATGGTCATTCTCCTTCTAAAGATGGTGCGCCGGCGGCACTGAACGCTAGCAGGGGGCAGAGGAAAAACAGCAAGTGGCTGCCGCCGGCCGACAGGAAGCTCATGGGCTGGCCCATGATGGGGAAGATCGCCAGGTTGGTGCCCCACGACAGCAGGAAGTGGCCGAGCACGAAAGCGCCGCCGCCGCACAGGGCGAAGTAGCGGAAACGCGCGGCCCACGCCTGGCGGAAATTGCGGGCGGCGGCGCCGCTGCGCCACGCCGCGCGCGCTGCCAGCGCCATCCCGCCCAGGAACGCCGCCTGCGCGCACCAGAGCAGCAGCGCGCCGGCCAGGCCGTGGCGGTTGATCAGGAACGAGGCGGCAAAGTCGTCCTGCACCGCCGGAATGCGCATCACGTCACCCGCGTTCTGGCCCAGGCCGCGCAAGCCGAACCACCAGTCCGCGCCGAGCCAGCCGCCCTCGCTGATGGCGCGCGCGCCCAACAGCAATTGCTGGCCGGTGTGCGGATGGCCGGCCGGGTCGAGCCATACCAGGAAGCGGTCAGCATAAAAGCCCCAGCGCACCAGGTCCTCGCTGCCTGCCAGTCGCAACCAGGCGATGACGGCCACCGCCAGCAGCGCAGCCAGCAGCAGCGCGGCTGCCAGCAGGCGCTGGCGCGCCAGCAGGGCGTAAGAGAAGGTCATGGCCACGCACCACACCAGCAGCAGGATCAGCGGCGAAAAGTCGTCCACCTGCACCAGCGCCAGTCCGAGCAGCGCCAGGAACAGCAGCGCCGGGGCGACCAGCCGCAGCCAGCGCGCGCCGTGGTCGGCCGGATGCGGCGCGTCGCTGTGCCAGCCGACGCGCAGCGCCAGGCAGTGCGCGGTGAGCGCGGCCAGCGCCAGTTTGGCCAGTTCCACCGGCTGCAAGTCGAACACGCCGCCTTCGTCGCCCCATAGCACTTGCGCGGCCAGGCCGGCCAGCGCCACTAGGGCAAAGCCGGCCAGCAGCCATTCGATGGCGCGCTGGTCGAGGCGCCGGCCGTGCAAGGAGGCGTGGCGGAACCACAGGCGCAGCAGGCCGCCAGCGCCGCAACCGAACGCCAGCAGCGCCGCGCTTTTCTGGTAATAGCGTAGCCAAGTGGTTTGCGGGGCCCCCAGCCCCATTTCCAGCTGCACGAGCAGGCCGGCCGCCAGCAGCACCACGGCAGATGCCGTGAGCAGGGTGAGACGACCGGGTAGTACCAGCCACAAGCCCAGCGCCCAGGCGCCCAGCAGCAGCGGCAGCGCCGCGCCGGGAGACATGCCGGCGCGCTGGGCCAGCAACGTTCCCGCACCGGCCACAAGCAGCAGCGCGGATGCCGCCATGGCGCCGCCGGTGCGCGACACCACGGTGGCGCCAGCGATGCCGGCAAGGGCCGCCGCGACCACCAGCCACGCCTTGGCGCCGAGATCACCGCGCCATAGCTGGCGCGGTTGCCAGTCCCACGCCACGGCGGCGGGCAGTTTTAAATCCGGGGCGGTTTGCAGGCCGACCTGGCGGCCCGGTACCAGCGTCAGGGTGCCCGCGCCAGCCGCACCACCCATACCTGCAGCGAGCCGAAAGCGCGTGTGGCCGGCGATCAGCGCGGTGGCCCCGGCCAGTGCCACCTCCTGCCGGCGCAGGTCCAGGCCATCGACCAGCACGGCCGCGCGTTCGCCATCGGTACTGCCCGGCGTCAGCTGCAAGCGGCCATGGCTGCGCATCAGCAGTGCCGCGCCGGGCGCCACCCGCTCCACGCCGAGCCGGTTGCCGCAATACAGGTTGCCGCCAAAGGCCAGCGGCCGGGCGATGGTCAGCACGCCGGGCGCGAGGCGGTTCCATAACGCCAGCGCGCGCGTGGAGAAACGCGCATCCGGACAATCGGGCAGGGCGCGACCGTCGCGGTACAGGGTGGCGCCGTCGTAGCGCCATTGATTGCCGTTGCGGGTGAATTCCACACTGCCGGTGTCGGCGGCGGACACCTGGAAGCGCGCGCCATCGACCTGGAACACGGCGCTTGGCGCCAGTGTGCTGCTGCCCAGGCGCTGTTCGTCGCCGCCGCGCAGCACCACCACCTGGCGTGCAGCGGAGAGGTTGCGCAGCATCCAGCCGTCGTGCGGATCCAGACGCAACGCCAGGTGCTGGCGGTCGGCGTGCGGCGCGGCCAGTTCCGTTTGGCCCAGCACCACCGTTTCGCCGGCAAGAGGCGTAACGTGGATCGCCACTGGCATCCACGCCGCCGGCGCGCGCAGCAGGGCCAGCACCTGCAAGGCGCACAGGCCGGCCAGCAGGGCCAGGGTGACCGCCATGCCCAGGTGCTTGGCAGCCAAGTGGCGCAACCGGGCGCCGATGCTGGTAGTCGCTGGTGGCGAAGCCAGACGTGATCGCGACGGGTGAGGCAGACGGGGCTGCAACAGCATGGAGGTCAGCGCCGACCGCCAGGTCGCGCGCCGTGGCAGCCCAGCCGAGGGAGCAGACCGCAATGTCCGCCCCATCACGCCGCCACCGCCATCAATGCGCACGCCTGCGCGACAGTATCCAGCATGCGGCTGATCTGCAAGGCATGGCGCGGTCGCTGGGCCGGATCGCCATGCAGCAGCACGCGCAGCAGCGCCACGGCCGGGTCGCGCGCGGCATGCGGCAGCAGCGATGCGAAGCGTGCTTCCTCGTCGGCGTGCAGCGTGGCGGGGATGGCGCCGCCATGGGTGCGCCGCAGCACGTCGGCGCCGGCCGTGTGGTGGGCGCGGTAAGCGTGGCCGCAATCGCTGCAAAAGCGCAGCGCCTGGCCGTTCGTGATGAGAAAATAGAACATGGCGCCCAGCGAAAAATAGTCGCTGCGGGCGCTGCTGGTGTAGGCTCCATCAATGGGGAAGAACTGTTCCGGCGCCTGCCAGTTGGCGGTGCCGGCGTACGAATGCTGGCGCGCTTCGCCAAGCAGGCGGTTGGTGCCGAAGTCGGCCAGCTTTACCGTGTTGCGCTGGCGGTCCACCAGCACGTTGGCCGGTTTGAGGTCGAGGTAGCGCCAGCCGTACTGGTGGACCTTGGCCAGCGCCTGGTTGATCTGCGCCAGCCATTCCAGCGCGCGCGTGATCGTCGGCTGATCGGCGGCGTCGCGCAGCGCCGTCATGTGCTTGCCCAGGTCGGTGGACATCAGTTCGAGCGCCAGCACCGGCAAGCCCTGGTGCCAGCCGTTGTCGAGCAGGCGCACGATGTGGCGGCCATCCCAGGGCGCCAGCGACTGCAGGAAGGCGATTTCGTTGGCGGCGCTGCCGGTCCAGCGGTCGCGCTGCGCGGGTTGGGCGCGGTCCATCTGCTGCTGGTTGATCAGTTTGACCGCCACGTCGCCGGCGCCATGCGGGCCGCTGGCGCGCCACACGTGACCGTAGGCCGAGCCGCCGATCTGCTCGCGCAGCCGGTAGTGGCCCCGTTCCATCGCGATGATTGCGTCTGCTGTCGTCATGATCTCCCCTTCGCTACGCCTTGCGGAGGGAGACGAAAAAAAGCCCCCGACGATGACGGCGGGGGCAGGGAGGCTAGCGTGGCTTAACGGCGGTAACCGTTGTGGCGGCCATGATGGTAATCGCGGCCACCACGGTCATAGTAATAATCGCGGCGCACTTCGCGGTATTCGCGATAGACCGGGCGTGGCGGTTCTACATAGACCACGCGTGGTGGCGGCGAGTAGTACCGTGGTGGCGGCGCGTAATAGGTGCGCGGCGGTTCGTAGTACACCGGTGCCGGCTGCGAGTAAACGCGGGTTTCGACGTAGCGGTCGTCGCGACGATAGCGATCGCGATCGCGGGAGCTCAGGCCGTTGCCGACCGCCGCGCCAACCAGGCCGCCGACGATGGCGCCGTCACGGCCGCCGGCGCTGTTGCCGATGGCGGCGCCGACCACAGCACCGGCAACCGTGTTGAACTCACGGTCGCCTGCGTAAGCCGCCGACGATACTGCGGCTGCGGCCAGTAACGCGGTGCCCATCAATTTTTTGATCAACATGGTAATCCCCTTGCTGCGGCGCGGATCGGAATGATACGTCTGCCGGTGATGTCACTATAAAGCGTCAAGAAAATCACGCAATCAGTTAAACACCTGCTTACAATCAAGACGGGTTGTAACAATTAGCTTACAAGCGCGCTTACAAACGCGCTTACAAACGGCGCTCTTCCCACTCTGGGCGCAGCAGGCTGAAAATGCCCACGTCCTGGAAGCGGCCGTTGATGAAAAAACTCTGGCGCAGCAGTCCTTCGGCGGTGAAGCCGCATTTTTGCGCGACCCGTACCGAGGCCTTGTTCTCCGGCGCCGTCAGCAGTTCGAGCCGCTGGTACTGGTGGACATTGAACAGGTAATCGACCAGCAACTGGCACGCTTCCGTCATGTAGCCGCGCCCGGCCAGCTTCGGCTCGAACAGGCGGTAGCCGATTTCACGCGTGGTGGGGGTGCGACTCTTGAAGTGGGTGATCACGCCGATCACGTGGTGCAGGCTGTCCTCGATCACGAACAACTCGCTGTCGTCGGTGACAAAGCCGTGCTGCATGAATTCGCGGCGCAGGGTTTCGGGCGACTTGAAATGGGTGGAAAAATGGTCGCCGCGCGATGGCAGGTCGTTGACCAGGGCGATGAAGGTATTGAGGTCGGTGCCGATCACATGGCGCACGATGCAAATCTGACCCTTGAGCATAATGGTTTTCCTTCTTGCTGTGGACGATCATCTTATTCCAGCACCCCCGACAAATCAATGTGGATGACAAGCGCGACACGATCGGTTATCGTTGAATATTAACTTGCAATCCATTCACTCTTTACAGGGCCCGCATGAAATCCGTCTCCGCATCGAAACTGACCATCCTCGCCAGCAGCTTGTTGATTGCCTCGGCCTTCGCTTCCGCCACCGCGTGGGCGGCGTCGGCCAACGATCCCGCCACCCTGGCGCAAATTCGTGACAGCGCAATGAAGGAAGACTGGGCCTACGAGCGCCTGGCCGACATGACCGATTTGATCGGCCCGCGCCTGTCCGGTTCCGCCGGCGCCGCTGCCGCCGTGGAGCAGGTGGCCGACGCCATGCGCAAGATCGGCGCCAAGGTCACGCTGCAGCCGGTCAAGGTGCCGCACTGGGTGCGCGGCGAGGAAAAGGCGCAACTGGTCGATTACGCCGGCCGGCCGTCGGGCATCACGCAAAAAGTCGTGCTGTCGGCATTGGGCGGTTCGGGTGCCACGCCGGCTGCCGGCCTGACCGCGCCGGTGATCGTGGTGCGCGATTTCGACGAACTCAATGCCCGCAAGGCGGAAGTGAAGGGCAGCATCGTGCTGTTCGACGTGGCGTTCGACGACGAAATGGCCAAAGGCGGCCAGGCCGGCAAGGCCTATGGACGCGGCTCGAACTACCGTGGCAACGGCCCGCGCGTGGCGCAGGAACTGGGCGCGGTGGGTGCGCTGGTGCGCTCGGTGGGCGGCGCCGACTTCCGCCTCACCCACACCGGCAACACCGGTTTGGTGGACGGCAAGCGCATTCCGGCCGCCGCCGTGACGGCGGAAGACGCAATGCTGATTTCGCGCCTGCTCAAGCGCGGCGCGGTCAAGATGCACCTGACGCTCACCCCGCAAAACCTGCCTGACGCCGACAGCTACAACGTCATCGCCGACTTCCCCGGCACCGAAAAGCCGGAAGAAGTGGTGATCGTCTCCGGTCACCTCGATTCGTGGGACCTGGCCACCGGCGCGCACGACGACGGCGCCGGCGTGGCAGCGGCCATGGCGGTAATCGACACGCTGAAAAAACTCAAGCTGCAACCGCGCCGCACCATCCGCGTGATCGCCTGGATGAACGAGGAAAACGGCACCCGCGGCGGCAAGGGTTACTTTGAAGTGAACAAGGAAAAGGTGGAGCAGCACTTCGCCGCCATCGAATCGGACAACGGCGCCGGCCGTCCGTTCGGCTTCATGGGCAGCGTGCGGCCGTCGATGGTGAAGTATTTCGCGCCGCTGCAGAAATCGCTGGACCAGATTGGCGCCGGCGTATTCGATCGTCGCGACGTGGCCGGCGGCGCCGACATCATGCCGCTCGAGCGCGCGGGCGTGCCGTCGTTCCAGCCGCTGGTGGACTTCACCAACTACTTCAACTACCACCACACGGCGGCCGACACGCTCGACAAGGTCAATCCGCTCGACCTGAAACGCCAGGTGGCGGTGATGACGTCGCTGACCTGGTACCTCGCCAACATGGACGAGAACATCGGCCGCACGGTGGTGCCGCAGTAATCAGAAGGAATTAAGCGGTATCTTCAGGTACCGCACGCCGTTCTCCTCGGCGTCGGGCAACTGCCCGGCGCTGATATTGACCTGGATCGCCGGCAGGATCAGCACCGGCATGTCCAGCGTCGCATCGCGCCGGGTGCGCATTTCCACGAACTGCTCTTCCGTCACGCCGTCGTGGATGTGGATATTGTGCGCCCGCTGTTCGGCCACCGTGGTTTCCCAAGTCGCCTCGCGCCCGGCAGGCGGGTAGTCGTGGCACATGAACAGCCGCGTTGCCGGCGGCAGTGCCAGCAGGCGTCGCACCGACCGGTACAGCGTGGCAGCACAGCCGCCGGGAAAATCGCAGCGCGCCGAACCCACGTCCGGCATGAACATGGTGTCGCCCACGAACACGGCGTCGCCGATCCGGTACGCCAGGTCGGCCGGCGTGTGGCCGGGCACGTGCAGCGCGTGCAATTCCAGCGCGCCGATGGTCAATACCTCGTCCGGTTCGATCAGGTGGTCGAACTCGCGGCGCACGCCCGGCGCTTGCGGGAACACCCGCGCGAACGCCTGCTGCACTTCGGCGATATTGCTGCCGATGGCGATGCGGCCGCCCAGTTCCTGCTTCAGGTAGGGCGCCGCCGACAGGTGATCGGCATGGGCATGGGTTTCCAGCAGCCAGACCGGGCTGAGGTGCTGCATGCGCACGAAGGCAATCACGGCGTCGGCCGAGGTGGTGGACGTGCGGCCCGACCTGGGATCGTAGTCGAGCACCGAATCGATGATGGCGCAGTCGGTGCCATCGCCTGCGTGGACGACATAGGTGACGGTGCCGGTGGCCGCGTCGAAGAACGCTTTGATCTGTGGATTCATGGCGGGCATTATAATAAAATTTCATATCAAGGAAAGGCCTGGAACGTTTTTTGATGTTTCCCAGGCCATCCGTGCGCAAGGCGGCGCGGCCTTCATGATAGTCTGCATAGCCATTAACAGGAGCCAAGCATGGACACAAACATGGACAAGATTCACTACAAGGGCTGGGAGATCGTTCCCACCGTGCTGCCGACCAGCGACCACAAATTCACGGCCAGCTGCGACATCGAGCGCGCCAACGCCGACGGCGTGGAAGTATTCGAGGGCGCCACCATGCAGTTCGTGCGCGATACCGAAGACGACGCCATCACCGCCGCCTGCGAAGAAGCCATCCGCCAGATCGACAACATCATCGCCAACCCGCTGGTGCGCCTGGCTTGACGACAGCGGCGCGGCCATGCGGGAACCGCGCCTCCTGTGATAACATGGCCGCATGACCGTCTTCCTCCGTTCCCTCATCGTGTACTGCATGCTGCTGGCGCTTCCGTACCAGGGCTACGCTGCGGCCGCGATGATGGCGTGTCTGCCTTCCCCGGCTACGGCTACCGCGGCGGCGGACGCCCACATGGTCATGCCCGCCGGTCCCCACGATCACGCGGCCATGATGGCGGCGCTGCACCAGGCAAACGCCGAACACGCCGCGCAAACTTCCGATAACGTATATTCTCACGCGGGTCACACCCACGGCAGCGCCAAGTGCGGCGGCTCCGCCTGCTGCGTTGCCGGTGCCCCGGTGCTGGCCGATCTGCTGTCTGTGCCGGTTCTGCCGGCCGTCTCGAACGCCGTTGCGTTCTACGCCGAATACCTCCCTGCGGTCGATCTGGCCCACCCCGAACGTCCCCCTCAGGCTTAAGCGGCTTTCCCGCGACAGGTCCGTCCACGGCCTGCGCCATCCCTGAATTTGCCGCGACAGATCCTGCCCAGGATCTCTGTGCGCATACCATTCATACTATTTATAAAATCGAGGTGTAAGACATGACTTGTCTGCATAAACCTGGCGGCGCCATTGCCATGGCGGCGGCGTTGCTGCTGTCCGGTTGCGCGTCGCTGTCCGGCGACGGCGGCTTCAAGGCCGCCGCCGCCGTCAGCGAACAGCGCACCGGCGCACCGGCCAGCGTGGCCGGCCGCCTGCCGCAGAATGACGACGATGGCCGCGCGCTGGCCGCCGTGATCGAGCAGAAACTGGCACAACCGCTGACCGCCAACGACGCCGTGCACATCGCGCTGCTCAACAACCGGGGCCTGCAAGCGACCTACTGGTCGCTCGGCATCGCCGAGGCGGATCTGGTGCAGGCGGGCCGCCTGCAAAACCCGGTACTCGATTTCAAGCGCAGCCACGGTGGCGGCGCGCTGGAAATCGAACGCACGCTGACCTTCAACCTGCTCGGCATCATCACCGCGCCGATGGCTGGCCGCATCGAAGGGCGCCGCTACGAGCAAAGCAAGCTGCTGGTCGCGAACGAAGCGGTGCGGGTGGCGGCCGAGACGCGCCGCGCCTGGGTGGCGGCAGTGGCAGCAAGCCAGAGCGCCGACTATGCGCAGCAGGTGGAAGCATCGGCCCAGGCCAGCGCGGAACTGGCGCAGCGCATGCGCGACGCCGGCAACTGGAGCGCCATGGACGTGGCGCGCGAACAGGCCTACCACGCCCAGACCATTGCTGACGTCAATGCGGCCCGCAAGGGCGCAGTGATGGCGCGCGAAAAGCTCACCCGCCTGATGGGACTCGCCGGCGCGCAAGCGGCCTATAAATTGCCGGGCCACTTGCCCGACCTGCCGGCGGCGCCATCCGAGCTGGCCGACATCGAACAGGTGGCGGTCAACGAGCGGCTCGACATTCAGGCCGCCAAGCTCGATGTGGCGCACACCGCCAGCACGCTGGGTCTGACCAAAACCACGCGCTTCATCAATGTGCTGGACCTGGGCCTGGTGGCCAACAGCGAAGGGGCGACCAACACTCGGGGCTACGAGATTGCGCTGGAAATTCCGCTGTTCGACTGGGGTTCCACCCGCGTGGCCAGAGCCGAAGCGACCTATATGCAGGCTGCGAACATGCTGGCGCAGACCGCAGTGAACGCCCGCAGCGAAGCGCGCGAAAGCTATGCCGATTACCGCGCCTCGTACGACCTGGTGCGCCACTACCGCGACCAGGTGCTGCCGGCCCGTAAAAAGCTGGCCGACGAAACCCTGCTGCGCTACAACGGCATGCTGATGAGCGTGTTCGAACTGCTGGCCGACGCCCGCGAACAGGCCAGCGCGGTGCGCGGCTACATCGCCGCCCAGCAGGACTTCTGGACCGCCCAGGCCAACCTGGAGGCCGCACTCGGCGGCCGTCTGCCGGGGCAAACCATCCACCAAGAATTGAAGCAAGGAGACCAACCATGACCACCCGCAGATCGTTCCTGAGCGGCGCCGCCCTGATCGGCGCCGGCATGGTGACCAAGGCCGGCGCGGCCTCGTTGCCCGAAGCACCGGTGCAATCGTCGTCGGCCACCGCGCCGCCGCTGGCACCCCCCAATGGCCGCCCGTACAACCCGGTGGTCACGCTCAACGGCTGGACCCTGCCGTGGCGCATGAAGGACGGCGTCAAGGAGTTCCACCTGGTGGCCGAGCCGGTGGTGCGCGAAATCGCCCCCGGCATGACCGCCAACCTGTGGGGCTACAACGGCCAGAGTCCCGGCCCGACCATCGAAGTGGTGGAGGGCGACCGCGTGCGGATCTTCGTCACCAACAAACTGCCCGAGCACACCAGCGTGCACTGGCACGGCCAGTTGCTGCCCAACGGGATGGACGGCGTCACGGGCCTCACGCAGCCGGGTATCAAGCCCGGTAAAACCTTTGTTTACGAATTCGTGGCGCGCAATGCCGGCACCTTCATGTACCACCCGCACGCGGACGAGATGGCGCAGATGGCGATGGGGATGATGGGCTTCTGGATCACCCATCCGAAGAATCCGAAACAGCACGCGGTGGACCGCGACTTCGTGTTCCTGATCAGCGCTTACGACATCGAGCCGGGCAGCTACACGCCCAAGATCAACACCATGACCGATTTTAATTTGTGGACCTTCAACAGCCGCGCCTTCCCCGGCATCGATCCGATGGTCGTGCGCAAGGATGACCGGGTGCGGGTACGCGTGGGTAATCTCACCATGACCAACCATCCGATCCACCTGCACGGCCACACGTTCGAAGTGACCGGCACCGACGGCGGCTGGGTCAAACCGTCCGCGCGCTGGCCCGAGGTGACGACCGACATCGCCGTGGGCCAGATGCGCGCCATCGAATTCGTGGCCGACGCGCCCGGCGACTGGGCCTTCCACTGCCACAAGTCGCACCACACCATGAACGCCATGGGCCACGACGTGCCGACCATGATCGGCGTCGATCACAAGGGTGTGGCCGCGAAGATCAACAAGCTGGTGCCGGGCTACATGGTCATGGGTGACAAGGGCGGCTCGATGGGCGACATGCGCATGCCGCTGCCGGAAAACACGCTGCCGATGATGAGCGGCGACGGCCCGTTCGGCGGCCTGGAAATGGGCGGCATGTTCACGACGCTTAAAGTGCGCGAAGGCCTGGCGCGCAACGATTACAAGGACCCCGGCTGGTACCAGCACCCGAAAGGCACGGTCGCCTACGAATGGACCGGCGAAACCCCGCCGGCGCCGCGTGCGCCCGGCGTGCCGGAAGGGTCTGCGCCCAAGCCGGCGGCGGATGCCTTGAATATCAAGCGCGATGGCGGCGGCCACCAGCATCATCACTGAACGGTGACGGCAGAACGCGCCGTTATTCCGGGCGCGGCGTGTTCTCCGTTCCCGGCGCTACCGCCGGGGCGCGGTACCACTGGTCGCGCGGCACCACGTGCGAGTGCAGCGGTTCCTGCACGAAGTGCGGCGACGTGATGGCCACGCCGAATTCGTTGAACACGTCGAGGATGTGCTGGTGCAGCTCGTTGAGCACCTGCACCCGCTGCCCCGGCGCCAGTGCCATGGATGCGGCCACCAGCCGGTATTCGGCATAGAAGTCGGGCAGGGCGGTTTGCATCACGTACGGTTTCGGCTCGGGTGCGATGTGGGCGGTGCGGCTGGCCGCCAGTTCCAGCATGGCGTGCACCTGCCGCCACGGCGTGTCGTAGCCGATGGTGACCGTGGTATCGAGCACGAAGCCCGTACCGGCGTGGGCACGCGAATAATTTTTGGTGGTGTTGGTCAGTACCCACGCGTTGGGCAGCGTGATTTCCTCGCCCATGCCGGTGCGCAGGCGGGTATCGAACATATTCAGTTCCACCACCGTGCCTTCGGATTCGCCGATGCGCACGTATTCTCCCTTGCGCAGCGAGCGCGCGTACATCAGGATCAAGCCGCTGGCGCCCTGGCTGACGATGCTTGACGCGCCGATCGACACCATCAGGCCCACCAGCACCGACAATCCCTGGAATGCGGCCGTGTGCGACCCCGGCAAGTATGGATAGGCCATGGCCAGCGCGAACAGGCAAATGAGCACATTCACGATGCGGCGCGTGGGCGTGGCGGTGTCGCGATCGAGCCAGCCCCATTGCAGCTCGCCGCTCTCCACGTGGTTGAACAGCGAAGCAGCGGTGAGGATCACCAGCCGCGCCAGCACCGCGATCACCGCTACCAGCAGCAGGCCGGGGAGGGCGCCGACGATGTTCGCGGCCACGTCGCCGACGATGTTGAACAGGTAGTCCTGCAGCCGCTCGCCCCAGCTGCGCGTGTAGGGAATCTGCGCCAGCAGGTAGGCCAGCCACAGGTAAGTGGCCATCAGCCGCATGGCCCAGATCAGCACATTGATCAGGTGGCGCATATACGTCACGTAGTGTTCCGCATCGAGCACTCGCACGTTCTTGAATGTCACGCGGCCCAGCCGGCGGCTGATCAGCAGCGTGGAACGGCGGCCCACCCAGCCGTGCAGCAGGTACAGGCCGCGCAGGATCACGCCGTACAGTAGGGTGGCGCCCGCACACAGGCCGATGGCGATTGCCAGGTAGCGTGGGCTGGCCTGTTCGCGCTTTTCTTCCAGCGCCTTGGCCAGCAGCGTCGCGCTCTCGGCAGCCATGCCCTCGGTGGTGTCGCCAGCCAGCGGATTGATGTCGGCCGGCGTGATCAGGAACAGCAGGGTGCCGTCGAGCGTGACTTGCGTACCTTCGGGGATAGGGTGGAAGCCGGGCAGGTGGGCGCCGCTCCTGGCGAGCGCGCGGTCGAGGCGGCGGCGGGCGCCCTCGGACCGTTCTTCCGGCGTGTAGCCCGATAGCGCGGCACGGAACACGAAGATGGTGCGGTTGGCCACTACCAGCTTGGCGGTGGCGGGCGTGGGTGCCGGCGCCGTGACGGCAGGCGTGGCTGGCGTTGCGGCAGGGGCAGCGGCGATTGCGGGGGCGCCGCACAGGAGCAGCCACAGCGACAGCAGCAGGCGATAGGGAGCGATCATGGACATTTCCAACATGGTGATACCGCTATGATGCCACGAGCGTGGCATGCGGCTAGAACGGCGGCGGCAGTTCTTCGGCAACCGGGGTCGCATACCGGCGCCACGCGATGCGGTCGGTGTCGATATCATCGACCAGCGCCGTCACATCGAAATGCGCGTACGTGCGCGAGAAGCCGTCCACGCGCGGCGCCACCAGCAGGATCGGTAGCGTGGGGAATACGCGCTGGGCCTCGGCGACCAGGCGCGCGCCCGGCGCGGGATAAGTGCTGTCCGGCGGCACCAGGATCACGGCCAGTGTGAGCTGGCGGATGGTGAGGACGGCGGCGGTCAGTTCCAACGGTTACAGCCGGTCGCGGAAATTGCGCGCATCGAAACGCACGATGCGCCCGATCACGATGCAGTCCGCGCCCTTGCACGGCTCGGGGCGGAACGCCGGATTTTCCGACGCCAGGAACCACTCGCGACGCTGGTACACCAGGCGTTTGATCACGGCCTGGCCGTTGTAATTCATGGCGAACACGCCACCGGCCTTGCGCGCCTTGTCCCCCGTGTTAATCACCACGATATCGCCTTCGTACATCAGCGGCTGCATGCTGTCGCCCTTGATCTTGATGGCCAGCAGCGCGCGCGGCGACAGGTCGTTTTCTTCGAGCCACTGGCGCGGCACATGGTGCTGGCCATTTTCTTCGTACAGCGGCACCGTCTCGATGCCGTCGATGCCCGCTTGCAGGTGCAACGACACCAGCTCGATCGGCACCGATGGCGGCGCCAGGTCATCATCGTCGGTTACCGGCTGCGCCTCTGGCATGTCGATGCCCGCCACTGAGCGCGAAGCCTCGGCAATCTGCGCCGCAATGGTGGGGCTGAACGCATCGACCGGCACGGCCAGGCCGCGCGCAAAGGCGGTAGCGGCCTTGATGTTGAGCGGCCGCCGGCCCGCCACGTATTGCCACACCATGCCTTGCGAGCCGATGTCGAACTGCAGGCCGAATTCCGCCTGAGATATTTTCGGTTCGCGCGCGACCAGCAGCGCCTTGAGTCGCGCAGCGTCGTCCAGTTGCCAGGGGGCGAGGGATGTCGAGTCAGGTTTCATGAAAGGAAGTTTAGCACGTTGTTGCACATCTGACGAGCTTTGCTATTGATTTATGTAATAGCGGTGCTATTATTCAACGTGTCTTCACCGACATTTCATCAAACCTCAAGAAAGAGCCATCATGCCCGTTCCCGACATCACCCCGTTCAGCGCCGGCGCGTTGGCTCAACTCCTGGCGCTGCCCATTGCCGCTGGCGCAGCCGCCACCGCGCTCACTTTCCTTTTCAAATGGCCGCGCACGCGGCGCGAAGCGCTGGTGCGCTTTGCGTGCTCGATTTGTATCGCCGCCTTGCTGGGACCACTGCTGCTGGTGGCGCTGCATAGCTGGTGGCCCACCTTGTTTGATTCGGCCCGGGTGCTGGCCGTGCTGTACGGCGCACCAGCGATGCTGGGCGTGGTGGCGGTGGCCTGCCCGGTACTGGTGCTGGCCGGCCTGCCCGCCTGGTGGGGGCTGGGCGCCGTCGTGCTGTGGCTGGAGCGGCGGCGCGGCAAGGACATCGGCGAGCTGGTCCATGATGCGGCGGAGGTGGTGCGGGAGGTGCGGCGTGGGTAAGTGCCGGGGGACGGTGTTGTCGGTATGGCAGGAGCGCCCCGCTTGTGTCATAATATTGCGCTGCGCTGCTCCGATGGTGAAATTGGTAGACACTGGAGACTTAAAATCTCCCGCCGTAAGGCGTGCCGGTTCGATTCCGGCTCGGAGCACCAGCCCGCATTTTAGATGGACATCATAAAACGCCATAAAATCCTTGAAAATCAAGGGTTTATGGCGTTTTTTCTTTGCGCCATGGCCATCCAAAGGCCCTTTAAAACCGCAGCTTTATTCAGGCCGCTCTGACTGGATGTATTTAAAGCAGAAATTTGCCACTGAGCTATTTTATCGCGTCATGGTCACCGCCCCCTGTAGGGGATAGTGATGGTGACAAATATCGGCAGGCTAAGCTGAGTGATATCGCGGAAGAAAATATCTTCAACAGTCATCTCGACGGACACACGCACAAAATTAGGTTTCGCGTTGCCTCCGCACTGGTGCTGAACACAGTCAATCATCACCAGTGGCGGTGCCCCGCCGGTGCGTAAGTCGCTTGTCATTTCCTGAAATATTTCCCTGGCTACTCCGAACGCGGCTGGCGCCTTAACTGTATTTGTTGCCTCGGCGAGAGGGACTTTCGACATGTAATTGGCTGCGCTTGTCGCTGCGGCATGGGCGACGCTGTAATGGTAGCAATATCGACCGAAGTAGAGCGGGAACGCCAGCAGCAGCAAGAGCAGGGGCAATACCAGGAAGAACTCGACCGCCGCCAGTCCCTGCACACGTCGTTTGCACTGATGATGTTTCGCCACGCTCGCCCCTGGAAATTGTTCGGCACCATGCTCCAGGATGACAGATCGACGGTGACAGGCTTTGATCTATATCTTGATAGCGCTACGCATCGATTCGGCGCCAGATCAGCTAATGACCGTCCAAAAGCCACTGTTTGGTTGGTACTGATGTCGTGACGATTCCGCCACCCATGCTAAGATTTAGGAATAAACAAGATTTCCAGGCCTGGTAATCCTGGCAGGCCGCAGTACCACCTCCACCGCCAGGCCCCAACAGTCCGCCACGGAGCCCAAGCGATGACGATTTCCGACAGCACCACCACCTTCCGCAATAAAACAGTCGTGCAGTACGATCCCGACAGCGCTTTCGATCCGTCGCCCGACGTGGTCTATCGCCTGGCGCTGGACTACGACGACACGCGCAAGATGCCGGAGCTGATCGACAGCTTCCTGGCGCGGGCCGACAAGGCCACGCTGGAGGCGCTGGTAATCGGCATGTGGGGCGAGCCTTACGAAGCGGGCGCCGATGCGGTAATCGCCGCGCTGGCCAGTCACGCGTCGCAACTGCCCGCGTTGCGCGCACTGTTCATCGGCGACATGACGTACGAGGAGTGCGAAATTTCGTGGATCGTGCAGGGCAATTACAAGCCGCTGCTCGACGCTTTCCCGCAGTTGGAAGAACTGCGTATCCGCGGCGGCAACGAGCTGACCATCGAGCCGTTCGCACACCAGAACCTGCGCAAGTTCACCATCGAATCCGGTGGCCTGGACCAGAAGATCGCGCAAGCGCTGGCTGCGTCCAGCATGCCCAACCTGGAACACCTGGAACTGTGGCTGGGCGCCGACGATTACGGCTTCTCCGGCGACGTGGCGCTGTACCAGCAAGTGCTGGCGCAACTGGCCACGCCAACCTTGCGCTACCTGGCCCTGCGCGATTCGGAGATCGCCGACGACCTGGCCGCGTGGCTGGCCAACGAACCTTTGCTCGCCACCGTCACCACGCTGGACCTGTCGCTGGGCACCATCGGCGACGCGGGGGCCGAGGCGCTGCTCAATGGTACGCAACTCGGCAACCTCAAACGCCTGGACCTGTCCCACCACTACATCTCGCCAGCGAACCAGGACAAGCTCCGTGCCTTGCCGTTCGATGTCGTGCTGGCCGATCCCCAGGAAGAGGACCAGTATGACGGCGAGGGTCATCGCTACGTCGCCGTCGGCGAATAATCGTTGGTACGTCCCATGACCGCGATGGTCGTGCTGGCAACATCCGGCAGCAAGCGGGTGCGGCTGCTGCAGACGGCGCACGCGCAGCTGGGTATGTCGCCAGCACGCGTGCTGGAATGGCGCGACTGGCTGAACTTGCCGTCGTTGCTCGAGCAGGCGCTCGATCAGCGCTGCCTGTTCAAGATCGAACCGCCCGGCGACGATCCCGCCGCGCACCTGCACCTGCTGCGCGACGGCTGCCGCCTGCTGGACCGGCCGGCCCCGCGCGCGCCCGAGCACGGCGAATTGCTGGCGATGGACGCCTGGTTTGCCGGCTTTGCCAACGCCATGGCGCGGTTGTCGAAGCAGTTGGTGGACCTGGCTACGGCAAGCGTGATCAACGCCCCCGGCGATATCTCGCTGATGACCGACAAACTGGCGTGCCAGCGCCACCTGCGTGAACACGGCGTGCCCACGCCGGCGTTGCTGGGGCGCGTGGACGGCTACGACCACTTGCAAGCGCTGCTCGCCGAGCACGATCTCGATCGCCTGTACCTCAAACCGCGCTACGGCTCTTCCGCTTCCGGCGTGGTGGCCTACCGGCGCAACCGGGCAGGGCGCCAGCAGGCCACTACCTCGGCCCGCGTCTTGCATGCGAGCGGCGGCATTTGCCTGTTCAACGACAAGCGCATTGCGCGCCACGAGCGCGCCGCCGATATCGCCGTGCTGGTCGATGCCCTGGCCGCGCAGGAACTGTATGCGGAGGCGTGGCTCGACAAGCCGCGCTGCGGCGACAGCCATTACGACCTGCGCGTGGTCGCCATCGGCGGCCGGCCCGCGCACCGGGTGGCGCGCCTGGGCACGCAGATGATGACCAATCTGCACCTCGACAACCAGCGCGGCAACGCCGCCACGCTGCTCCACGCAGCCGACATGGCGGCGCTGGAAGCCACCGTGCAGCAGGCGGCGCGGGCGTTTCCTGGCAGCGGCGTGACTGGCTACGACCTGGTGGTGCGCCGGGGGCGGGCCCACGTGCTGGAGGCGAACGCCTTCGGCGACCTGTTGCCCGGCCTGTTGTGGCAGGAGCGCGATACGTATGCGGCGCAACTGCAGGAGCTGTCCCCATGCCCGACATGAACCTGGTCGTGGGCAGTCACGACATCGTCTTCATCACGCTCGACACCTTGCGCTACGACGTGGCGCAAGCGCTGTACGAGGCCGGTGAGCTGCCGGTGCTGGGCCGCTTTATGCCAGCTACCGGCTGGGAGCAGCGCCACTCGCCTGCCACGTTTACCTATGCCGCGCACCAGGCATTTTTTGCCGGCTTCCTGCCCACGCCGGCGGCGCCGGGCCGCCATCCGCGCCTGTTCGCCAGCGCCTTTGCCGGCAGCGAGACCACGTCGCCGCGCACTTTCGCGTTCGAGCAGGCGAGCATTCCCGAGGCGCTGGCGGCGCGCGGCTACCGCACCATCTGCATCGGCGGCGTCGGCTTTTTCAACAAGCAGACGGCGCTGGGTTGCGTGCTGCCGGCGCTGTTCCAGGAAAGCCATTGGAGTGCCGGCATGGGCGTAGCCGGCCGCCACTCCACCGAAAAGCAGGTGGCGCTGGCGCGCGAACTGCTGGCGCAGAACAGCTGCCGCACCTTTTTGTTCATCAACGTGGCCGCGCTGCACACGCCCAACCGCGCATATCTGCCGGGCTGCCGCGCCGACAATCTGGAAAGCCACGCGGCCGCCTTGCGTTACGTCGACCAGGCGCTGGCGCCGTTGTTCGACGCCTGCGCCGCGCGCGCGCCCACCTTTGCCATGGTCTGCTCCGACCATGGCAGCGCCTACGGCGAAGACGGCTATCGCGGCCACCGCGTGGCGCACGACAGCGTCTGGAACGTGCCGTATGCGCACTTCTTTATCCCCGCACTTATTGACGCACAAGCAACAGGAGCCGCATCATGAACACCTCCGAACAGCCGGGAACCCTGGCGCAGCGCATGAACCATACGCCGTACCAGGCGTATTCGTATTCTTATCCCCACAAGGCTGCATATCGCGCGCTGCCGCAGGCGACGCCGCTCGCGCCGCTGTGGGCGCAGCAGGACCGCTCCGCGCTGTTCGCCTACATCCACATTCCGTTCTGCGAAATGCGCTGCGGCTTTTGCAACCTGTTCGCCATGGCGCGGCCCGGTGCCGACATGGTCGAGCGGTACGTGCAGCAGGTGCTGGTGCAAATGCGTGCGATGGATGGTGTGCTTGGTGAGCGGCGCTTCGCCCGCTTTGCACTCGGTGGCGGCACGCCGACGTATCTATCGCCGGCGCAATTGGACACCTTGTTATGCGGCGCACGCGATATCCTTGGTATCGACCTGCACGCCACGCCGGCCGGCATCGAGGCCTCGCCCGAAACCATCACTGCCGAACGGCTGGCCGTCTGTCGCGCGCATGGCATCGACCGCGTAAGCCTGGGCATCCAGAGCTTTGCCGCCGGCGAGATGCGCGCACTGGCGCGTCCACAGCAGAACGCCACCGTGCATCACGCTATCGGCTTGATCCGTGCGGCGGGTTTTCCGACCCTGAACCTGGACCTGATCTATGGCATCGCGGGGCAGACGGTGGCCAGCCTGCTGGCGTCGATCGACAGCGCGCTGGCGTTCGCGCCGGAAGAGATCTACCTGTATCCGCTATACGTGCGCGAGCAGACGGGCCTGGGCAAGGTGGCGCGCCGGCAGGGCGCACAAACCCTTAACCCCATCATGCTGGCGCGCGACGGCGACAGCCGGCTGGCGTTGTACGCGGCCGCCCGCGACCACCTGCGCGCGCGCGGCTACGTGCAGGTGTCGATGCGCATGTTCCGCGCGCCGCATGCACCGAGCGATGCCGGCCCTTTCTACTGCTGCCAGAACGACGGCATGGTGGGCCTGGGCGCGGGTGCGCGTTCTTACACCTCGCAGCTGCACTATTCGAGCGAATACGCCGTGGCCCGTACCGAGACCATCGGCATCATCGACAACTACCTGGCATTGGACCAGGCGCGCTTCGCCCAGGCCGAACATGGCTACCTGCTCGGGGTGGAAGACCAGCAGCGGCGCTACGTGATCCAGTCGCTGCTGACCGAACCGGGCCTCGATGGCGACGCCTACACCGCGCGCTTCGGCACCGTCTGCGAAGCCGATCTGCCGCAACTGGCCGAGCTGTTCGCATTGGAACTGGTGGAGCGGGACGGACCGCTGTTGCGGTTGAATGACCAGGGCTACGCCTACGCCGACACCATCGGCCCGTGGCTGGCGTCGAGCACCGTGCGTGCACTGATGGCCGAAAGCGGACAGGCGTGCTGACAGCGGCCAATGGGGCACTGGCACTGGCACTGGCACTGCTGTACCGGGGCACGCTCTCGAGCTGCAACTACGCCTGCAACTACTGCCCGTTCGCCAAAAAACAGGACAGCCGCGCCGTGCTGGCGCGCGATGCGCGCGAGGTAGGGCGCTTCACCGCATGGGTGGCTGTCCAAGACCGCGCCATCAGCGTGCTGTTTACGCCGTGGGGCGAAGCGCTGGTGCGGCGCCATTACCGCACCGCGATGCATACCCTGGCCACGCTGCCCAATGTGCGCCAGGTGGCGCTGCAAACCAATCTGTCCGGCCCATTGAGCTGGCTGGCCGACATGGACGAAGCCTCGCGCGCCAAGATCGGCCTGTGGTGCACCTATCACCCGGACCAGACCACGCTGGCGCGCTTTGTCGAGCGGTGCGCGCGGCTCGATGCCATCGGTGTGCGCTACTCGGTTGGCGTGGTGGCGCTGCGTGAACACTACGACGCCATCCGCACCCTGCGCGCGGCGCTGCCGTCGCACATCTACCTCTGGCTCAATGCGTACGACCGGCGCGGGCCCGGCTACTACGCAGCAGAAGACCTGGCCTGGCTCGACGCCATCGACCCGTGGTTCGCACAAAGCCGCCGCCCGGCGCCGTCACGCGGCAAGGGCTGCCTGGCGGGCGAGGCAGCGCTGTCGGTGGACGGCGACGGCACGCTGACGCGCTGCCATTTCGTACCTGAGATTCTTGGGAATTTGTACCAGGACGAGCTGGCGGATTTGCTGCAGGAACGCAGCTGCCCGCGCTTCAAGTGCGATTGCTATATCGGCTATGCGCAGCGCAAGGACTTGCCGTTTCAGCAGGTATTTGGCGCGGGGGTATTGGCGCGCATACTCCCTTGAGACCACCGATCGCCGCCTTGCGGCGGTCTTTTGTTTTTTCGACACAGCCCCAGTCAGTTCTTGACGCCTTGATGTCGTTCGCATACGATTGTCCTTATCGCATCCTTGCGAAAGGGCGGAGCCGTGGCAATCACGGCGTTATTTCCCGCCGCACTGCATCACTCCCCTTGTAAATTTCGCGCCTGTCCCGGCGCAGCCATGCCGTTCCCACCCGACCCTCACCATCTCCACGCCGACATCCGCGCGTGTGCAGGAGCATGTCCATGGAAGACCTTACGCTCGACCAGCCGCGCGCCAACCCCGCCGACTTCGCCGAACCGTCGGCAGTCGCGCAGTTGCATTGCATCGACCCTGCCAATCGCGCCGACGAAGCCGATTCCATCGCCATGCGCCTCGGCAGCGCGCAGTTCCGCCGCGACTACGGCCTGAGGTACGCCTACCTGTCCGGCGCCATGTATCGCGGCATCGCCTCGCGGCAGATGGTAGTGGCGATGGGGCGCGCCGGCCTGCTCGGCTTTCTGGGCACGGGCGGCATGAGCCTGGAGCAGATTCGCACCGATATTATCGCCATCCGCGAACAGCTCGAGCCGCACCAGGCATGGGGCATGAACCTGATCGCGCAAGTGGCCGATGACGCCATGGAGCGCGCTACCGTGGCGCTGTACCTGGAGCAGGGCGTGCACGCCATCGAGGCGTCGGCCTTCATGCAGATCACGCCCGCGCTGGTGCACTACCGGTTGCAAGGACTGGTGGCAGGCCCCGATGGCACGGTAGTGTGCCGCAACAAGATACTGGCCAAGCTGTCGCGCCCCGAGGTGGCGCGCGAGTTCATGCAGCCGGCGCCCGAACGCATCGTCGCGCGGCTGCTGGCCGAAGGTGCAGTCACCGAGCGGCAGGCACGCCTGGCACGCGACGTCAGCATGGCCAGCGACATCTGCGTGGAAGCCGATTCGGGCGGCCATACCGACCAGGGCGTGGCACTGGTACTGCTGTCGGCCATCCAGCGGCTGCGCCGCGAACTGGGGTGCGATCCCCGGTCGCTGCGGGTGGGCCTGGCCGGCGGCATCGGTACGCCGGAGGCGGTGGCCGCAGCCTTCATCCTGGGCGCGGATTTTGTGCTCACCGGTTCCATCAACCAGTGCACCGTGGAGGCGGGCACCAATGACGCCGTCAAGGACCTGCTGCAGGAGATCGACATCCAGGATACGACGTACGCACCGGCCGGCGACATGTTCGAGATGGGGGCCAAGGTGCAGGTGCTGCGCAAGGGCGTGTTCTTCCCCGCGCGCGCCAACCGCCTGTACCTGCTCTACAGCCAATACGAATCGCTAGCCGAGATCCCGGCCGCCGTGCGCACCCAGCTCGAAGAAAAATACTTCCGCAAGTCGCTCGATGAAGTATGGCGCGAAACCCGGGCTTTTCTCGCCACGCGCGGCCGCCAGGACGACGTCGACAAGGCCGAGGCCAACCCGAAGCACAAGATGGCGCTGGTATTCCGCTGGTACTTCGGCCACTCGATGCGCGCTGCCATCAATGGCGACACCGCCAACCGCGTCGACTACCAGATCCACACCGGCCCCGCGCTCGGTGCCTTCAACCGCTACGTGAAAGGCACGCCGCTGGAGAACTGGCGCGCACGCCATGTCGATCGCATCGGCCGCCAGCTGATGCGCGATGCGGGCGCCCTGATGCTCGAGCGCGTGGCCGCGCTCACCGCCAACTAGAGGAAAGAGAATATGCCAGACGTCGGAATAGAAGCGATGAACGTTTATGCCGGCACGGCCTGCGTCGATGTGCGCGCGCTGGCACGGCACCGCCAGCTGGACCTGGCCCGCTTCGACAACCTGCTGATGCTGGAAAAGACCGTGGCGCTGCCCAACGAGGACCCGGTCACCTTCGCTGTCAACGCCGCTCGGCCGCTGGTCGATGCGCTTTCGCCGCAAGAAAAGGACCGCATCGAGATGGTCATCACCTGCACCGAATCGTCGTTCGATTTCGGCAAGTCGCTCAGTACCTATGTGCACCAGTTGCTGGGACTGAACCGCAATTGCCGGCTGTTCGAATTGAAGAATGCCTGCTACTCGGGCGTGGCCGGCCTGCAGATGGCGGTCAATTTCATCCTCGCGCAAACCTCGCCCGGCGCCCGCGTGCTGGTGGTCGCCACCGATATCAGCCGCTTTCTGATGGACGAAGACACGCACGACCAGGACTGGTCGTTTGCCGAACCCAGTGGCGGCGCCGGCGCAGTGGCGATGCTGGTGGGCGAAGACCCGCAGGTATACCGGATCGACGTGGGCGCCAATGGCTACTACGGCTACGAGGTGATGGATACCTGCCGCCCGTCGGCCGACAGCGAGGCGGGCGACGCCGACCTGTCCCTGCTGTCGTACCTCGACTGCTGCGAAAACGCGTACCTCGAATACCGCAAGCGCGTGCCGCAGGCGGACTACGCCAGCTCGTTCCAGTACCTGGCGTTCCACACGCCGTTCGGCGGCATGATCAAGGGCGCCCATCGCAGCCTGATGCGCAAGCTGGCGCCGGCTGCATCGGCCGAGATAGAGCTGGACTTCAATCGCCGCGTGGCGCCGGGTCTCGATTACTGCCAGCGCGTGGGCAACACCATGGGTGCGGCGGCGATGGTGTCGCTGGCCAGCACCATCGCCAACGGCCGCTTCGACACGCCGCAGCGGGTGGGCTGTTTCTCTTACGGGTCCGGCTGCTGCTCGGAGTTCTTCAGCGGCGTGGCCACCAGCGCGGGCCAGGCGCGCCTGCGCACCATGGACATCGGCCGGCGGCTCGACCAGCGCTACCGCCTGTCGATGGCCGAATACGAGGAGATCCTCTCTGGCGGCGGCGTGGTGCGCTTCGGCACTCGCAACGCCACGCTGGCCGAACGTTATATGCCGGCGACAACGGACGGGCCGGGCGCCACGCTGTTCCTGCGTCGTATCGAGAACTATCACCGGGAGTATGCATGGATGGCCTAACGCCGGCGGGCGCCACCGTGGTCACCCGGCGCGAGGGCGACGTGTGCTACTTGCAGCTGCATCGGCCCGGTGCCGACAACGCTATCAACGACGCCATGCTGGCCGACTGCGGCGCGGTGCTGCGCGACTGCACGGCGTGGGCGCGGGTGGTGGTAATCGAGGGCCTGCCGCACGTGTTCTGCCCGGGCGCCGATCTGCACGAAGCAGGGTGGTCACGGCCCGATCGCCAGTCTGCGACGCGCAACGCCGAGGCACTGTATGGCTTGTGGCTGCTGCTCAAGCGCGCACCATTCATCAGCATCGCGCATGTGCGCGGCAAGGTCAGTGCGGGCGGCGTGGGGTTTGTCGCTGCCTGCGACCTGGTGCTGTGCGCGGACGACGCCACGTTCTCCCTGCCCGAACTGCTGTTCGGGCTGATGCCCGCCTGTGTGCTGCCATTTCTGTTCGACCGCGTGGGCAGCGCCCGCGCCCACGTCATGACCCTGATGACGCAGGCGGTGGCCGCGCCGCAGGCGGTGGCGTGGGGGCTGGCCGATGCCAGCGCCGCCGACAGCGCCAATCTATTGCGCATGCACCTGCTGCGTCTGCGGCTGCTGCCGCGCGATGCCATCGCGCGCTACAAGCGCTACGCCGCCAGCCTAGATGGTGGACTCGAAGCTGCCCGCGACAAGGCGGTGGCAGCCAACGCCGAACTGTTTTCCGATCCGGCCACGCACGACAAGCTGGCGCGCTACGCCGCCACCGGCCAATTTCCATGGGAGGTTGTATGAAAACCTGTCTGTTCCCCGGCCAGGGCTCGCAAGCGAAAGGCATGGGCCGCCACCTGTTCGACCGGTTTCCCGATCTGACCGCGCAGGCGGACCAGGTGCTGGGTTACTCGATCCGTGAACTGTGCGTCGATGATCCGCGCCAGCAGCTCAATCAAACGCTCTACACCCAGCCGGCCATCTTCGTGGTGAGCGCGCTGGCGTGGTACGAGCACCTGGCCAGCCACGGCAAGCCCGATTTCGTGGCCGGCCACAGCCTCGGCGAATTCAACGCCTTGCTGGCCGCCGAATCGTTCGGTTTCGAGACCGGTCTGCGCCTGGTGCGCAAGCGCGCGGAGCTCATGAGTGAGGCAGCCGACGGCGCCATGGCGGCCGTGCTGAACCTGGGCGCAGCCGACATCGAAGCCATTCTGCGCGACCATGGTCTAGACCAGATCGATATCGCCAACCTCAATGCGCCGTCGCAAACGGTGATCTCGGGCGCGCGCGAGCAGATTGCCCGTGCCGCGCCATTGTTCGAAACAGCGAACGGACACTGCATCCCGCTCAATACCAGCGGCGCGTTCCACTCGCGTTTCATGGAACCGGCGCGCCAGCAGTTCGAGGCTTTCCTCGCCAGCTTCGACTTTCGCGCGCCGGCCATTCCCGTGATCGCCAACGTCACCGCGCAGCCGTACCAGCCCGGTGCGGTGGCAGCCAACCTCGCGCGCCAGATCACGGGCACCGTGCGCTGGCACGAATCCATCGCCTACCTGCTGGCGCTGGACCCCGGCCAGCAGATGGTGGAACTTGGCCACGGCGATGTGCTGACCAACCTGCTCAAGAAAATCCGCAGCGAGCGGCAGGTGGCGCCGGTGTCCGCGCCAGCCGCCACCGTCCACGAACGCGTGCGCGACTGGAATTTGCGCCACCCGGTGGGCACGCGCGTGCGTTCGGCCATCGTCGCCGGCGCCGTACTGGCCACCCGCACCGAAGCCGTGGTGCTGTTCCAGCACCGCCCCGCCGTGTACCTCGACGGCTACCAGGGTTACTTCGACCTCGACGAACTGCAGCCGGCCTGATATGCCGCTTGCCCAAGGAGCTAACGTGTCTGAGCTAACCGATCCTTCTGATGACATCGCGATCATCGGCATCGCTTGCCGCTTTCCCGGCGCGGGCGATTACGAAGCGTTCTGGCGCGCGCAACGCGATGGCCGGTTTTGCGTGGACGAAGTGCCGGCCGATCGCTGGCGCTGGCAGCAGTATTATTCCACCCGGCGCGAGGACGAGAACAAGACTGTCAGCAAATGGGGCGGCTTCATGGCCGACATCGACCAGTTCGACGCCGCGCTGTTCCGCATCTCGCCGCGCGAAGCGGAATTGATGGACCCGCAGCAGCGCATCATGCTGGAACTGGCATGGTCGTGTTTCGAGGACGCGGGCTATGCGCCCGCCAGCCTGCGCGGCAGCGATACCGGCGTCTATCTCGGCGTGTGCAATTTCGACTACAAAATGCAGGTAGAACGGGCGCCGGCCGCCATCGAGGCCCATATGTCCACCGGCGTGCACACCACGCTGATTCCCAACCGGGTGTCGTACGAATTCGACCTGCGTGGCCCCAGCATCCCGTTCGACACCGCCTGTTCCAGCTCGCTGGTGGCGCTGGCCGAAGCCGTGCACGCGCTGCGGCGCGGCGATTGCGGCGCGGCGCTGGTGGGCGGCGTGAGCGTGCTGCTCAATCCCACCCACTTCATCTCGTTCTTCAAGGCCGGCATGCTGTCGCCGCGCGGCGTATGCCGCTCCTTCGACGAAGGCGCGGACGGCTACGTGCGCGGGGAGGGCGCTGGCCTGATCATGCTCAAGCCGTTGCGCCACGCGCTGCGCGACGGCGACAAGGTTTATGGCCTGGTGAAGGGCGTGGCCGTCAACCATGGCGGCAAGGTGGCCACCGTCACATCACCGAATCCGTTCGCCCAGGCGCGCTGCGTGGAAATGGCGCTGCGCGATGCTGCATTGTCTCCCGCCGCCATCGGTTACATCGAAGCCCACGGCACCGGCACGCCCAAGGGCGATCCGATCGAGATGAATGCGCTGATCCGCGCCTACGCCAGCCAGGCAAGGGCGCAAGGCGTGGAATTGGCTGCGCGCTCGTGCGCGATCGGCAGCGTGAAGACCAGCATCGGCCACCTGGAGGCGGCGGCGGGCATCGCCGGCATCATCAAGGTGCTGATGGCCTTCAGGCATGGCACCTTGCCCGGCATTCCCGGCTTTGCGGGGCCGCACGCCAACCTGGCGGCGGCCGCCGGCCGCTTCGCTTTCAGCGCCGAGCCGCAACCGTGGCCGGCGCCGGTTGACCGGCATGGCGTTACCGAGCCGCGCCGGGCGGCGATCAACAACTTCGGCTTCAGCGGCGTCAATGCCCACCTGGTATTGGAAGAGTACCTGCCGGCGGCGCGGCAGGAGCTACCGGCGCAGCCGGAACTGATCGTGCTGTCCGCCCGCACCGACGCCGCGTTGCGCCAGAGCGCCGCCGACCTGTTGCAAATGTTGGAGGATGGACCGGTACCGGCACTGAGCGATATCGCGTTTACCCTGCAAACAGGCCGTGCGCCGTTCAATCGCAGGCTGGCGGTGGTGGCCGACAGCCACGAAACGCTGCGGCGTGAACTGCAACGCCACCTCGACGGCAGCGCTGTCATCACTGGCGCCAACGCCACCAACGCCACCCACAACGCCACCATGACCACCACCGGTCGCGCCGTCGCCGAAGTCGCTGACCGCGCCCAGGCCGATGCATGGGCACGAGAGGGCCATTTGCCGGAACTGGCCCGCCACTGGGTTGACGGCGGCACCGTGGACTGGAGGCTGCTGCGCGCGGAAGGTTCTGCGCGCAGGGTGTCGCTGCCCGGCCACCCGCTGTCGCCCCGGCCGTACTGGGTCACCGGCGCCACCGGCCTGTCCGCGCTGCACGGACGGCGAAAGGCCAAACGCGCTGCACGTATCAACAAGGGCGTCAACCAGGGCGCCGACGGCCAGGGTGCCGGTCGTGCGGCCGCCCCCAGCACCACGCCCGCCACCTAACACCTCGAATCCCAACCACTGAAAGGACTGATATGGCGAACAATATGCAAGCACAGGCCAGGCAGGTAATCCAGCAGGCCATCCTGCGCCATGGCGGCATGGCGCGTTACGAGCAGGTCGATCGGATTGTCTGCGACGTGACGACCATGGGCGGGCTGGCCATGCGCCGGCGCGGGCTGCACGCCGATTTCCCGCTGCCCAACCGGGTTACGCTGATGCCGCGCCAGAACCAGGCCGTGTTGCATGACTATCCGGCGCCGGGGCGTTCCTGCCTGTACGACAACGGCCGCGTGGCCATGGTGGGGGGAGGGCGCGAAGCGGTCTTCGACAGCGACAACCACCGCCAGCAGATGCTCAGCGTCTCGCGCCTGCGGCGTCCGTGGACCGTGCTCGATGCCGTCTATTTTTTCGGCTATGCGATGACGCATTACGCCTCGCTGCCATTTTCGCTGCGGGGGTTGAAAGTGGTGGGGCTGGCGCGGCGCAGCAGCGGCGACTGGCGCACCCGCATCGATGTCGAGTATCCCGATGGCGCCCACACCCACAGCAAGCAGGAGACCTTCTATTTCGATGACACCGGCCTGCTGGTGCGCCACGACTACCGCCCGGAGGTGAGCTCGCCGGTCGCGCGCGCCGCCAATTTCCTGCACGAGTACAAGAACTGCGAAGGCCTGCTGATCACCGAACGGCGCAAGGTCCACTTCCGGCTCGGGCGACTGGTCACGCCGCTGATCGTGATGGACGCCAGCATCAAGGTGCGGGAAGTGATGTACAGCTCCCCTGAAATGGCGGTCATCTCGGCATAAAGCACTCTTATTGAAGATGAAGGAGGAATCAACGTGGGAACACAAGCTATCGTCGATATCATTGTCGGCCATGCGCGCGAGGTGCTGCCCGACCTGGGCACGTGGCCGCTGGGCGGCGCCGATTCGTTGCGCGAACTGGGCGCCAATTCCATCGACCGCGCCGAAATCCTGGTGCTCACCACGGCCACGCTGGGCCTGCGCATTCCGCTGGTCGAACTGGCGCAGCCGCGCAACGTGGGCGAACTGGCCAAGTTGCTGTCGGAGCGGATGGCGCAGCGGGGTGCACGTGTCGCCTGACGCCGTGGTCACCGGCCTGGGCGTGGTGTCGGCCATCGGCCAGGGCAAGCAGGCGTTTCTCGAAGCTTTGCTGGACGGACGCCAGGCGTTCGACGTGCTGCGGCGCCCGGGACGCCAGCTGCCTGCGGGCGCCGATGGTGGCGCAGCGCTACCGTTTATCGGCGCCGAAATCGCCGACCTGCACCTCTCCGCAACCATGCCGCGCAAGGGCTTGCGCACTGCGTCCCTGGCAGGGCGCGCGGCGCTGGCGGCGCTGCACGAAGCCTGGCACGAGGCTCGTCTCGACCAGGTGCGGCCCGAACGCATTGGCCTGATTATCGGCGGCAGCAATGTCCAGCAGCGCGAAATGGTGCTGGCACAGGCCGCGCTGGCGGGCGAGCCGTGGTTCATCGCACCGGCCTACGGCCACACTTTTCTCGACAGCGATGTATGCGGCCTGTGTACCGAGGCGTTCAATATCCGCGGCTTTGCCTACACCCTGGGCGCGGCGTCGGCCAGCGGCCAGGTGGCTGTGTTGCAGGCGGTGGAGGCGGTGCGTGCGGGCCAGGCCGACGCCTGCATCGCATTGGGCGCCTTGACCGACCTGTCGTACTGGGAGTTGCAAGCCTTGAGTTCCATGGGCGCGATGGGTTCCGCGCGCTTTGCCGGCGAACCGGCGGTGGCGTGTCGGCCGTTCGACCGCGATCGCGACGGTTTCATTTTTGGCGAGGCGTGCGGTGCGGTGGTGGTCGAGCGGGTGGAGCGCGGCGCGGCGTTCGAGCGCGCCGGCGTGCGGCCGTATGCGCGCTGCCTGGGTGGGGCGGTCAATGTCGATGGCAACCGCCATCCCAATCCGTCGCTGGCCGGCGAATGCCTGGCCATCCGCCGCGCGCTGCGCCGCGCGGCGCTGACGGCGGCGCAAATCGATTACGTCAATCCCCATGCCAGCGGCTCCCGTATTGGCGACGAGACCGAATTGCTGGCGCTGCGCGAGAGCGGCCTGGCCCACGCCTGGCTCAACACCACCAAGTCGCTCACCGGCCACGGCCTGGCGGCCGCCGGCGCGGTGGAGGTGGTGGCCACGCTGCTGCAGATGCGCGCCGGACGGCTGCACCCGTGCTGCAACCTGGACCGGCCGCTGGAAGCGGGCTGGAATTTCGTCGGCGCATCAGCGCAAGCCTGCGACGTCGAACACGCACTCACGGTCAGCATCGGCTTTGGCGGTGTCAACTCGGCGCTGTGCTGGCAGCGCTTGTGAGGCAGCCCATGTCCGTCACATCACACGGCCTGCTCGAGCACTACCTGCCGCGCTATACCTTTGCCCACCGCTACAAGACCGTGGTGCGTTGCGGCGATATCGGCCGCGTGTACGATATCGCCCGCGACGTCGATTTATCACGCTCGCGCGTGATCGTGCTGCTGTTCCGGCTGCGCGGCCTGCCATGCGACCGCTGGCGCGCGCGGGCTTTTTGCGCTGCCATGCACTGGACCGAGCTGGCGCAGCGGCGGCCAACGGAATTCCTGGTCGCCTACTGGCGCGGCGGCGACGGCAACCGCATTCGCCGCATCGACGACGCCGCACAGTTTTGCGGCCCGCTGCCGGGCGCCACGCAAAAAGTGGCCTTCACGTTCCGCTTCCGCCAGCTCGATGCCAAGCGCGTGGAAATCGATACCGAAACCCGGGTGCTGTGCATCGGTGCGCGCAGCCGGCTGAGTTTTCTCGGGTACTGGCTGATGATCAAGCCATTCAGTGGCCTGGTGCGCAAGGAAATCCTGCGCCTGATCCGCCGTGAGGCCGAGTCATGAAGGGGGCGGCCAACCAGCCCAATGCCATGGTGGTCAAGCTGCCCTTGATCGTGCTGGCGCCACTGCGGCTGTATTTTCAGCTGGCCGGCCGCATCGCGCCGCAAGCGGCAGTGGGAGCGTTCCGCTGGCTGCTGTCGCATATGCCGCGCCGGCGGCTGTCGGCCCGCGAGCAGGCGTTTCTGGATGGCGCACAGCGCCTCGCCTTCGATTGCGGCGACGCGGTGCTGGCCGGCTACAGCATCGGCGCCGGTCCCGCCGTGCTGCTGGTGCACGGCTTGCAGGGCAGCGCCGCCAATTTCCGTGCGCTGGCGCCGGCGCTGGCGCAGGCAGGGTATCGCGCTGTCATGTTCGACGCCGTCAACCACGGCAACTCGCCGCCGGGCACCGCGTTTTCCCGGCGCTCGGTGCAGCACCTGCGGTGCGTGATCGAAAAACTGGGGCCGCTGCACGCCATCGTCTGTCATTCGGCCGGCGCCTATCTGACCATGCTGGCGCTGTGCGAACCAACCGCCAGCGTGGAAAAATGCGTGTACCTGGCGCCGTACCCGGATATCGCCACCACGCTGCGCACGTTTGCCGACTACCTGTGGGTACCCCGCGCGGTGGAGCCGCGCCTGCGGCGCTGGTTCGAGGACATCGGCGGCATGCCGTTCGAGCAGCAGTCGATGTGCCACTGCCTGCCGCGCCATGGCACTACCCGCAACCCGGCATGCCTGTTCGTGCACGACACCGACGACCGCCACATCCCGCTTGACTATACCCACGCCACGCTGCGGCACCTGCCGCTCGCGCGTCTGCACGTGACCAGCGGTCTCGGACACTTCCACATCCTCAAGGAACCGGGCGTGATCGCCCACATCGTCGATTTTCTCCAACGCCCATGACCAGTATTCACGCAATCAAGCCATCCCGTCCCGAGCTGGTGTTCCTGTTCCACGGCCAGGGTTCGCAGCACTACCAGATGGGGCGCGCGCTGTTCGACGCCGATCCCGCCTTCCGCGATCTGATGACCGGCCTCGATGCGCAATTCACCGAACGCGAGGGCGTGTCGCTGCTCGCCCGCCTGTATGGTTCGCTCTCTGCCGCCACGCCGCTCGACGACATCCACCTGAGCCACCCGCTGGTGGTGATGATCGAGTACTGCCTGGCCACCGTGCTGCGCCAGCGCGGGCTGCGTCCCACGCGGGTGATCGCGTCGAGCGCCGGCGAGTTTGCCGCGCTGGCGTTCACCGGCCGCATCACCATCGAGACCGCGCTGGACATGATGGCGCGTCAGGCGCAGTGGGCAACGCATTACGTCGAGCCGGGCTTCATGTTGGCGGCGATGGCGCCGCGTGCCTGGTGCGCGGCCGATCCCGATGTGCGCAGGCTGGCCTGGGTGGCGGGCGTGGGCATGCCATCGGCCACCGTACTCACGGGCCGGCGCCAGAACCTGGCGCCGCTCGAGGCGGCGCTGCGCGCGCGCGGTGTGGCGTTTGGCCGGCTGCCGGTGCGGGTGCCGTTCCACAGCGCGCTGATGGACCCGATGCATGCGCACTGGGTGCGGCGCTACGCCAACCATCCGCACGCGGATGCGCTGTGGGACGTGATTCGCCAGCCGTTCGATTTTCCGGCGTCGCTGGCCATGCTGGACCGGCAGGCGCCATGCACGCTGGTGGACGTGGGGCCGTCGGCCACGCTGGCCAACTGGATTCGTCACGGCGCCGTGCCGCATGCAGACCAGTGGCGCATTCACGGCATCCTCTCGCCCTGGGGCGGCGACTTGCCACGGCTGCAGCAGGTGCTCGACCTTGCCGATGTTCACGTCACGGCATGATGACGCGCGGCGCCCGCCTGTTCCTGTTCGGCGTGATGGCGTTCGGCCAGTTCATGGCGCTGGTCGATATCCAGATCGTGGCCGCCTCGCTCAACGCCATCCAGGCTGGCCTGTCGGCCGCACCGGATGAAATCAGCTGGGTGCAAACCGCGTACCTGATGGCCGAACTGGTGATGATCCCGCTGGCCGGCTTCCTGGCCAAGGCCCTGTCCACGCGCTGGCTGTTCACGTTGTCCGCCGGGCTGTTCACGCTGGCGAGCGCCCTGTGCGGGCTGGCGTGGGATATCGATTCGATGATCGCATTCCGCGTGTTCCAGGGCTTTGTGGGCGGCGCCATGGTGCCCACCGTGTGGGCCACGGGCTTCATCCTGTTTACGGGCCGCGACCGCGCACTGGCCTCGTCCATCCTCGGCGTGGTGACCATGCTGGCGCCGGTGTCCGGGCCCACCATCGGCGGCTGGATCACGGAGCTGATCGACTGGCGCTGGATTTTTTACATCAACGTCGTGCCGGGCATCATGGTGACGGTGCTGGCGGCGGCGCTGATCCGCTTGGACGAAGCGCGGCCGGCGCTGCTGCGTACCCTGGACTCGTCGCACCTGCTGGCGATGGCGCTGTTCCTCAGTTGCCTCGACTACGTGCTGGAGGAGGGGCCGCGCCACGACTGGTTCAGCGACACCGGCATCGCCGTGGCAGCGTGGGTGGCGCTGGTGGCGTTCGTGCTGTTTGTCGAACGTTCGCTGCGCTCGGCCACGCCGGTGGTGCGGCTCACGCCATTTAAACGGCCGACGTTCGTGCTGGCCAGTACGCTGGCGCTGGCCACCAGCGCGGCCATTTTTGCCGCCACTTACCTGGTGCCGGTGTTCCTGGGCCGGGTGCGCGGCTACAACAGCCTCGATATCGGCACCACCGTGTGCGTGACGGGGCTGGGCATGCTGATCAGCGCGCCGCTGACCATGCGCCTGCTCAGGCACTTCGATCCGCGCCTGGTGATTGCGCTCGGGGTGCTGATTTTTACCGCCAGCCTGTGGATGTTCTCGTTCATCGGCCCGGAATGGGGTTTCAAGGAACTGTTCTGGCCCCACGTGCTGCGCGGCGTGGCCGGCATGCTGTGCGTGGTGCCGGCCGCAAACCTGGCGCTGGCCGATCTCGAAGACGAGGCGCTCCACGAAGCGTCCGGCCTGTTCAACCTGCTGCGCAACCTCGGTGGTGCGTTGGGCATCGCGCTGGTCAATACCTGGTTGCAGGACCATTGCCGTCTGCACCTGCTGCGCCTCGGCGAGGCGCTCGGCACGCGCGGCGACGGCGCCCGGCAACTGCTCGATGGCCTGCGGCACGACCTGTCCACTCGCACCACCGACGCCGCCAACGCCTTTCTGGCCGCGCAGGCGCTGGTCGAACGCCACGTGCAGCGGCAGGCGCTGGTGCTGGCATTCGACGACGTCTTCCGCCTGATGGCCTGGCTGCTGCTGGCCACATTGGTGCTGGTGCCCTGGTGCCGGCCGGCGCCGCCGTCTTCCACTCCTCATGCGATAGAACCATGACGCAAACCGAATCAAAAAACCGGCGGCGTGCTTTGCTGCCGCTGCTGACAGCACTGGCGGTCGGCGGCGCCGGCGCCCTTTGGCTGGCCACCCCCGGCAGCCAGGTCTCGACCGACGACGCGTACCTGCGCGCCGACGACACCAGCATCGCCCCGCAGGTGAAGGGACGGGTGCTGGAAGTGCTGGTGCGCGACCACCAGCGCGTGGTGACCGGCGCGCCGCTGGTACGGCTCGATCCCGACGACCTGGCCGCACGTACCCGCGCCGCCGCTGCCGACCTGCAGGGCGCGCGCGCCAACGTGCAGGCCGGGCAGGCGGCGCTGACCAGCCTCGATGCGGAGGAACAGCTGGCGGCGGCCCAGATCACCACCGTGCAGGCGGGGATCGTCGCGGCGAAAGCGCGGGTGGCGCGCACCGCCGCCGAGCAGTCCCGCCACGAACGGGTGGCGCAAGCGGGCGCCGTGGCCCAGCGCGAACTGGAACTGTCGCGCACCGGCGCGCTGGACGCCACGGCGGACGCCGACCGCAGCACCGCGCAACTGGCGGTGGCGCAGCGTCAGCTGGAGCTGACACGCAGCCGGCGCGCCAGCCTGCGCGCCGCGCTGGCTCAGGCCAAAGCGGGCGTGGCCCGGGCCGACGCCGCGCTGGCGCTGGCGCGCCAGGAGCAGGGTTACGCGGTGATACGGGCGCCGGTCGATGGCGCGGTGGGCGCCTTGCAGGTGCATCGCGGCGATATTGTGCAACCGGGCTCTGCATTGATGACGCTGGTGCCGCTCGAGCGCATGTACGTGGTGGCGTATTTCAAGGAGACCCAGAGTGAGCGCATTGTCGCCGGCCAGCCGGTGCGGCTCGACATCGATGCGCTGCCCGACCAGCCCCTGCGCGGTACGGTGGAGAGTTTCGCGCCCGGCACCGGCGCGCAGTTTTCGCTGCTGCCGTTCGAGCCGGGAACCGGCAACTTTACCAAGATCGTGCAGCGGGTGCCGGTACGGATCGCGCTCGATGGCGGCCAGGAAAAGTGGTTGTCGAAACTACGGCCGGGCTTGTCTGTTACGGCGCGGGTCGCCATCAGATAATTAAGCAACCCAATACCTGCAAGGCGCGCTTGTCAAGCCGCGTAATTACTATCGGTGGCAAAATTGTCGCGGAGGCCATTTTTTTGTTTCGTTCAATTTTGCCTGTCGTTACAATCTCTGCATCGGAATTCCAAGGCGTGCGTACCATGATTTGCCTGATCGTCGATCATCATCCCGTCATTTCCAGCGGCCTGGCGCAGATGGTGCGCGCCAGCTTTCCCGGCTGGCAGGTGGACATCGCCCATACCGTTGCTGCCGCCATCGAACAGGCCGGTGCGCACCAGCCCGAGGTCGTGCTGATCAGCCTGCACATGCCGGACAATTCGGGGCTGGCGCTGCTCGGTCACTTGCAGCAGCACGATCCGCACAGCAGGCGCACGGCCAGCATCGTCATCGCCGATGCGCCCGACGCCGATACGGCGCGCCTGTGCGAGCGGCTGGGCGCGCACGGTTTCATGTCGCGCGCCCACGCATTTACTGCGATTGCTCCGGCGATCCGCGCCGTCTGCGCGCGGCAAAAATATTTCGAGCCGGCGCCCGATATTGCGACGCCGGTACCGGCGCCGATCCGCTTTACGCCGCGCCAGCGCGATATTGTCGATCTGCTGTTGATCGGCTACTCGAACAAGCAGATCGCCTGTACGCTCAACCTCAGCAGTGGCACCGTCAAGAACTACATCTTCGACCTGATGCGGATGATTTCGGTCAGTTCGCGGCTGGAGATGGCGCTCAAGATCCGCGACAGCGGCTACCAGCGCTCGTGACAACCACCATCGAGACCCTCCGGGGTCTTTTTTTTCGTCTGTCGCCAACTACCGTGCCGGATGGCACCTGCCATCGGGCAGGTATCCACTGACATCTGTTCTTGTCAGTTCGACAAAAACATAATGAACCTCGACACCCTAGACCAATGGAGGTTCCATGAACGACGCATCCCCCAACCCCTGGCTGGTGCTGCGCACCCGCAGCCGCCAGGAAAACGTGGTGCAGGAAGTGCTGCGCCAGCGCCAGATTCACTCCTACCTGCCCAAGCACCGCGAGCCCGCGAAGCCGACCGAAACCGCGCTGTTCCCCGGTTATATCTTCGTGCAGCCGCGCCCCGAGCAGGTCAGCGCGCTGCGCACCGTGCGCGGTTCGTGCGGCCTCCTGATGAGTTGCGGTCGCCACGCGCAGGTGGCCGCCAACGATGTGCTGGCGATCCGCATCATGGTCGGCAGCGGCGCGCCGCTCGATGTCCATGCCGACCTGGTGGCCGGGCAGCCGATGGAGGTGATCGCCGGGCCGTTCAAGCACGCGCAGGGGCAGTTCGTCAGCGTCGGGCGTCAGCGCCGGCTGGTGATCAACCTGCACCTGATCGGCCGTGGCCTCAGCGTCGAGATCGACGCCGCCCACGTGCGTCCGCTTGCCGACGCCGCCTGACAGGAGAATGCCATGTCAATCACCGAAATCTACCTGCTGGCGATGATGATGATTTTTGCCCTGCCTTACCTGGTGTGGCGCCTGCTCAATTCCGACAACGTGGCGCCGCTGGTGGTGGTGCAGATCGTCGGCGGCGTGCTGCTCGGGCCCGGCGTGCTGGGCGCCGCCTATCCCGAGTACCACGCCTTCGTGTTTTCGCCGCAGGTCACGCTGGCGCTGAACGGCATCGCCTGGTGGGCGGTGATGGTGTTCGTGTGGATTGCCGGCGTCGAGCTCGATTTGCGCCAGGCCTGGCGCCATCGCGGCGAGAGCCTGGTGGTGGCCGGCATGGCGCTGGTCACGCCGCTGCTGCTTGGCGTCGGGGTGGCACTGGTGCTGCTGGGCTGGCAGTCCGACTGGATCGGCGCGCGCGCCCATACCTGGCAATTCGTCACCGGCGTGGGCATGGGGTGCGCGGTGACCGCGCTGCCGATCCTGGTGCTGTTCCTGGAAAAGCTCGGCATCCTGCGCACTGCGCTGGGCCAGCGCCTGCTGCGCTACGCCAGCTTCGACGACCTGGCGATCTGGGGCGTGCTGGCGCTGATCCTGCTCGACTGGGAGCGCATCGGCCGCCAGGGCCTGTTCCTGTGCGGTTTCGGTATCGCCGCCTGGCTGGTGCGGCGCGCGATGGTGCGCTTGCGCGAGGGCGACCGCTGGTATGCCAGCCTGACCTGGCTGCTGGCCTGCGCGTTCCTGTCGGACTGGGCCGGGCTGCACTACATGGTGGGCGCGTTCCTGGCCGGCGTGGTGCTCGATGCCGGCTGGTTCGACCGCACCCGCATGGACGCGCTGCGCGAGCAGGTGCTGTTTGCCTTCATGCCGGTGTTTTTCCTCAGCACCGGGCTCAAGACCACGTGGACCGTCGGCGCGGAGACGGTCTTCGTGGCGGCCGGCTTGCTGATGGTGGCCAGCGTGGCCGGCAAGCTGCTGGGCGTGGGACTGGCCGGGCGCATGCTGGGCTGGCCCCGTGGCGATGCGCGCGTGATCGGCTGGCTGCTGCAAACCAAGGGCTTGATTGAGCTGATCTTCGCCAATATCCTGCTCGACAAGCAGATCATCTCGAACCAGATGTTTACTGCCATGCTCCTGATGGCCATCGGCAGCACCATGCTGGCCTTGCCGATGGTGCGCAACAGCCACCTGGTGCCGGCCCGCGCGCCGGCCGCCATGCCCGGCGGTCCGCTGCGTGAATGAGGTGAGCAACCTTTGCGTGGTGCTGTGCGTGGCGTTGCCGGACGAATACCACCCGGCAGCGCTCGAGCGCAGGCTGCGCCGCCGGCTCGACCGGCCAACGCTGGACCGCATCGACCGCCTGCGCCAGCCGGTGGACCGCTTGCGGTCGATGCTGGGCCGCCTGCTGCTGCGCCACGGACTGCGGCTGCGTGGCCTCGACGATGACGCCGGCGTGACGATCGGCCACTATGGCAAGCCACGTCTAATTGATGGCACGGCCGAGTTCAACCTGTCACATGCCGGGCGCTGGGTGGTGTGCGCGATCTCGCAGACGGCGGTTGGCGTCGATGTCGAGCAGGTGCGGCCGTTCGACCTGGTGCTGGCGTGGCGGTTCTTTCACCGCCTCGAATGCGCGGCGCTTGCCGTGCAACCGGCAGCCGCCCGGCACGACTATTTCTTTCGCCTGTGGACCGCCAAGGAAGCGTACATGAAGGCGCTCGGGCTCGGTTTTCAGCGCGACATGGCGTCGTTCAGCGTGGCGCCGCGCGCCGACCTGCACGTGGCGCTCGACGATCCGCAGGTATCGTCGCAGCCCTACGTGCTGTCCCACCTTGAACTGCACCCCGCTTACCGGCTGGCGCTGTGCCGCCATGGGCACACGGTGCAGGTACTGCCGGTAACCCTCGATCACTTGTTGTCGCTAACCATCATTCATTAACTTACCTTCAGGCTACTGTGCTGTCGTGCCGGCTTTGAAACGGCATAATGAGCGACAGGGTTGGTTGCCTAAAGGACATAAAGTGCTGAATGGAATGCTGAAACGCGATCTGTCGTGGCTGTGGGCAGCGATTGCGGCGATGGTGGTGCTCATCATCTGGCTGCTGCTGCAACTGGGCCGGCAAGGATCGCAGGCGCAAATCACGGCCGCCCGCACCCGTGCCGCCGTGATTTGCCAGATCATGCGCGCGGGCTCCCAGCGCCTGGACGGCAAGGATATGCAGGCCGAGGCGGTCGAGCGCGCGGTGGTCGATATGGCGCTGCGCGAAGACAGCGGCGTCGAGGGCGGCCTGTGGCAGGCGCAGCGCGGCGTGTATGCGTACGCCTTTCCCACCTACGACGGCAGCGGCATCAAGGACGATGCCCCGGCGGCCGAATTGCCGCGCATCGGCTCGCTGGCGCAGCGCGCTTTGGCCAGCGCCGCGCCGGTGATCGAGGTGCGCCCCGGCCTGCGCGAGGCGGTCGTGTATGGTGCTTGCCCGGTGCGCGATAACGTCGCCGGGTGGACGTTGACGCGCGTCGCCAGCATGGCCGACAACGCGCTCGACCACCTGGTGGTGGCCGTCAGTGTGCTGCTTTGTTCACTGGTGCTGGCCGGGGCCTGGTTCGCGGTGCTGCTCACGCGCTGGGGCCGCGAAGTGCAGCGGCTGTCGGGCCTGCTGGTGGCCAGCGAACGGATGGCCGCCCTCGGCAGCCTGGCAGCGGGGCTGGCGCATGAAATCCGCAACCCGCTCGGCACCATCCGCATGAAGGTGGACAATGCGCTGGCCGCCGCGCCCGAGCGCCGTCCCGCCCGCACCGAGGCGGCGCTGCACACGACGCTGCTGCAAGTACAGCGGCTGGAAACCCTGGTGGCCAGCCTGCTGGCGCTGACGCAGCCGTTCCACCCGCAGCGCGCCCCGGTGGCGCTGGCCGATTGGCTCGAGCAGCGGCGGCAAGACCATGCCGATGCGGCTGCCGATCTCTCGGTGACACTGGCGCTGAAACTCGGGCCTGGCCTTGGCGCTGCCGTCAACCGTGCCGTCACCGTCCAAGCCGGCACTCATGCGGCCTGCTCGGACGCCGCTGCGGCCAACGCCGATATCGCCGCAGTTCACGCCGGCCGCGATCCAGGCGCCGCTGCCCATGCTGGCGCTCACGCAGCATCTCCAGACGCTGTCGCTGCCGAGGTAGCCGCCGCGCACGCTCACAGCGGCCCGGGCGCGCGCAGCACCGTCCACACCGACCAGGAGGTCGCGCTGTTCGACCCGGCGCAGATGGCGCGCGTGCTTGACAACCTGCTGATCAATGCGCTGGCCCACACCGCGGCCGGCGGCCACGTGGAGCTGGGTGCTGGCCGCGACGGCGATGTCCTGCGGCTGTGGGTGGCCGACGACGGGCGCGGGGTGCCGCCGGCCTTGCAGGCCAGCTTATTTGATCCGCTGGTGACCGGACGGCCCGGCGGCACCGGTCTTGGGCTGGCGGTTGTGCGCGAAGTGGTCCACGCCCATGGCGGCACGGTGGCGCTCGACCCCGCCCACGTGCCCGGCACCCGCATCGTGATGGAGCTGCCATGGATCTGATCCTGGTCGTCGATGACGATACCGCCTTCAGGGCCACGCTGGCCGAGACGCTGGAAGATCTCGGCTATCGCGTGCGCCAGGCGGCCAGCGCCGAGGCGGGGCTGCGCGCGCTGGGCGAGGGCGGCATCGCCGCCGCGATCGTGGACCTGCGCCTGCCCGGCGACGACGGCCTGGCGCTGCTGCGCGCCGCGCCGGCCATCGCACCGGACGTGCCGTGCATCATGCTGACCGCGTATGCCAGCGGCGCCAACACCATCGAGGCGATGCGCCTGGGCGCTTTCGACCACCTGACCAAGCCGATCGGACGCAGCGCGCTGGCCGCAACGCTGGAGCGGGCCTTGCGCGCCAAGGCAGCGGCAGCGCGGGGGCCGGCGGAAGTTGCCGCCGATCCGGCCGACACCATGGTCAGCAGCAGCGAAGCGATGCGCGCCATTTTCAAGCGCATCGGCCTGGTGGCAGACAGCGACAACTCGGTGCTGGTGCTGGGCGAGACCGGCACCGGCAAGGAATTGGTGGCGCAGGCGCTGCACCGCAACAGCGCCCGCGCGGGCGGGCCATTCGTGGCCGTCAACTGCGCGGCAATACCGGCCGACCTGCTCGAGAGCGAACTGTTCGGCCACGTAAAAGGCGCGTTTTCCGGCGCTGTCGCCGACCGCCCCGGACGCTTCCGCGAGGCCGATGGCGGCACCCTGTTCCTCGACGAGATCGGCGACATGGCGCTGCCCACGCAGGCCAAGATCCTGCGCGTGTTGCAGGAGCGGGTAGTGACGCCGCTCGGTGGCCGCCACGCGCAGCCGGTCAATCTGCGGGTGGTGGCTGCCACCCACCGCGATCTCGAACGCGAGGTACTCGACGGCGCTTTCCGCGCCGATTTGCTGTACCGCTTGCAGGTCATCACCATCATGTTGCCGCCGCTGCGCGAGCGGCACGGTGATATCGATGTGCTGATCGCGCATTTTCTCCATCACGGCGGCGGACGCAACAAGCACCTGTCCGGCGCCGCGCTGGCAACCCTGCGCGCGCACGACTGGCCGGGCAATGTGCGCGAGCTGCGCAACACCGTGCAGCGCGCGATTGCGCTGAGCGAAAGGGATTTGATCGAGGTCGAGCACCTGGGGCTGGGCGCAATGGCTGGTGTGCTGCCGGGTAGTGCCGCGCCGCTGCGGGCTGATGCCGACGCTGTGGATGTTGTTCCGGCTATTGCTGGCGGCATTGCGACCCCTGCGCATGCAGGCGCTGGCGGGGCAGTTGCTGCGGCAGCGCCTGCGGTCGAGGAGGGTATCGCGACAGCCGTTCCGGCGGCTGGCGGGTTGCCCGTCATCGACTGGGACGGCAACCTGGACCGGGCCGTGGCGCAGCTGGAGGCGGCGATGTTGGTCCGCGCGCTGGACGCCAGCGACGGCAACCGCAGCCAGGCGGCGCGGCGGCTGGGCCTGTCGCGCCAGCAGTTGTACCGCAAGCTGGCGCAATATGGACTGGATATGTGACGCCTGTCCGCAGGACGGACAGGCTGGTGTCACCAATCCGGACACGTGCCGGCAGCGACCAGTCCATTTGTGCGCTGTAAGGGACAAATGACGCTGGCACGCTATCTGCATAGACATGGTTACCCCGCCTTTTAATGAAACAAGGAGAGAACCATGAAAGTCCTGAAACTGAAACCCGCCATGCTGGCCGCCGCACTGTCCGTTGCTACCGCCGCCGCCATGGCTGCACCGCAGCCACCGCAGCCACCGGCAGTGCCATTGCTGGCCCAGGCCGACACGCCGCCACCGCCACCAGTGACCGGCGCGCGCCGGGCAAAACCGCCTGCCCAGCCAGGAAAGGGCGTGCGACCACCGGCCGCGCGAGGTGATGGCGTGACGCCGCCACCACCGGGAGCCGGCGCGCCGCCCCCTCCACCAGTTGGCGCCGGTGCACCGCCCCCGCCACCAGCCGGCGGCGTCGGTGCGCCACCACCGCCCCCTCCACTTGGAGCAGGCATGTCACCGCCCCCTCCGGCTCGAGCAGGCGTGCCGCCGCCAGCTCCAGCACGAGCGGGTACGCTGCCACCACCTCCGCCAGCAGGTGCGGGTACGCCGCCGCCACCACCAGCCGATGCCGGTACGCCGCCACCACCAGCCGATACCGGTGCGCTACCATCACCACCACCAGCCGGTGCCGGTATGCCGCCGCCTCCGCTAGCTGGCGGTGGAGCGCTGCCACCACCGCCTGCAGGCGCCGGCATGCAGCAGCCACCGGCGCCGCCAGTTGGCGGCCAGCTCTAACCGAGCGGGACGCGACCGATGCAACTGCATAGGCGCCTGTCCGCCGCCTTGTTGACGGCCATGCTCGGCGGCGTTGTCGTCGTCGCCAGCGCCGCGCCGCCGATGCCGCCGACTCTGCCAGGCAAGGCGGCGCTGACGGTCATCGAAGGCCAGGTGCAGCGCCTGCTGGTCACGCCTTACGGCGAACCGAACGGCCTGCGTTTCGCTGACGGCACAGTCGTGCTGCTGCCGCCGCACCTGGCCGTGCGGCTGACCGGTGTCGTCGCCGTGGGTGACCGCGTGCGCGCGATCGGGCTGTCTGCTAGCGGCGGCGCCTTGCGCGCGCAGGCGCTGGTCAACCTGGCGACCGGCGGCGCAGTGGACGAGCAGGGTGAAGGTCCGCCCCGGCGGCCGGCGCCGGCGCCACGTGCGCCGCTGCAGCAGTACGCAGTGCAAGGCGTGATCGATGTCGTCTTGTACGGCCCGCGCGGGGAGGCCAACGGCGTCATCCTTGCCGATGGCGCCATCATCTATTTCCGGCCCGACCTGGTCGGCTTTACGCTGGCGCCGGGTCTGCCGTTCGCGGCGGCCGGCATTGGTACGCGCAGCGCGGCAGGCCTGTCCATCGAGGCGATTTCCGCTGCGGCCGGCAAAACTGACAATCCAACCAATTCCAATCATGTCGAGTAACACCATCTTGTGGGCGATCACCGCCATTACCATGCTGGGCATCGTGGTGCGCCCGTGGCGCCTGCCCGAGGCCGTGTGGGCGGCGCTGGCCGTGGCCGCGCTGCTGATCTTCGGTCTGATCGACGTGGCGCACACCGTGGCCGGCGTGGCGCGCGGCGCCGATGTTGATCTGTTCCTCGCAGGCATGATGCTGCTGGCCGAACTGGGCCGGCGCCACGGCGTGTTCGACTGGCTGGCCGCCCACGCGGCGCGTGCGGCCGACGGCTCCGGCCACCGGCTGTTCCTGCTGGTGTACCTGGCGGGCACGGTGGTGACCGTGCTGCTGTCGAACGACGCCACGGCCGTGGTGCTCACGCCTGCCGTGTACGCAGTGGCGCGCGCGGTCGATGCGCCGCCGGTGCCGTACCTGCTGATTTGCGCCTTTGTCGCCAACGCGGCCAGCTTCGTGCTGCCCGTGTCCAATCCCGCCAACCTGGTCGTGTTCGGCGAGCACATGCCGGGCCTGGCCGACTGGCTGGCTTTGTTCCTGTTGCCGTCGCTGGGCGCCATCGTGGTCACATACGCGATCCTGTATTACCGGCTGCGTGCCGGGCTGCCGCAGGTCATCCGCCGCGCAATCGCGGTGCCGGCGTTGTCCACCGGCGGCCGCGTCACGCTTGGCGCGCTTGCCGGTACGGCGCTGCTGCTGGGTGCGGCCTCGGCATTGCGCTTGCCGCTGGGGCCGGTCACGCTGGCGGCCGGACTGGTGGCGCTGCTGCTGGCCAGCGTGGCCGCGCGGGTGTCGCCGCTGGCCGCCGTGCGGGCGCTGTCGTGGGATGTGCTGCTGATGGTGGCCGGCCTGTTCGTGCTGATCGAGGCGTTGCAGGCGCACGGCGTGGTGGCCGCACTGGCGGCGCAATTGCAGCGCCTGCAGGCGGCTGAACCGGTCATGGCCGATGGCATTGCCGGCGCCGTGCTGGCCCTGGCCTGCAACCTGTTCAACAACCTGCCGGCCGGCCTGCTGGGGGCAGCGACGCTGGACCACGTGGCGGCCGATCCGGCGCTGCGCGCTGCCGCCCTGATCGGCATCGATCTCGGCCCGAACCTGTCGGTGAGCGGTTCGCTGGCCACCATCCTGTGGCTGACTGCGCTACGGCGCGAGTGCGTGCAGTTCAGCGCGTGGCGCTTCCTCAAGCTTGGCGTGCTGGTGATGCCGGCCAGCCTGCTGGCCGCGCTGCTGCTGTTGCAGGTGGCGGCATGAGCGCGGTGCCATCCGCCCTTGGCGTCAAGGTGGCTGGCCCGACCGCCGCTACCCTGTGGGCACTCGCGCTGCTCAACTTTTTCCTGGCCGATGCGCGCGACGGCCTCGGTCCATTCCTCGACGCTTTTTTGACCACCAAGGGGTGGCAGCCGCTGGACCTGGGCATGCTGGCCACCATCGGCGGCGCCATCGGCCTCGCGGCCGGGGTGCCGGCCGGCGCCTTTGCCGACAGCACCCGCAACAAGCGCATGATGATCGTGGTGCCCATCGCCGTGATCACGGCCATGAGTTTCCTGTGCATCGCCTGGCCGCAGAAAGGCTTGGTGTTCGTGACACAAGCGCTGGCCGCGCTGGCCGGCGTGCTGATTGCGCCCGCGCTCACAAGCATCACGCTCGGCGTGGTGGGGCCGAAACACTTCGGCCGCCAGCTGGGCAGGAACGAGGGCTGGAATCACGCCGGCAACGTGGTGCTGCTCGGTGGCACCTGGGGCGCCGGCGCCTGGCTCGGCCTGCCCGGCGTGGCCGGGCTGATGCTGGTGACGACCATGGCGGCCATCATGGCCACGCTGGCCATCGCCCCGGCCAGCATCGACCATGCGGCTGCGCGCGGATTGGCTCCGGCCGGTCCCACTGCGGTAAAGGAGGCAAACGGAGTACCAGCGCAGGCGGCAACGCCGTCGTGGCGCGTGCTGGCCACCAACCGATCGTTGCTGCTCCTGAGCGTGGCCTTGCTGCTGTTCCACTTCGGTAACGCGCCGCTGGCCCGGCTGATCGCCCAGCAGTTCGCCTTGCAGATGCAGCGCCCGTTCGAGACCACGGCGGTGATTACCATGGTGTCGCAGCTGTCGGCCCTGGCGGCGGCGCTGGCAGCGCAGCGCATCATCCGGCGCGACTGGGTGCGCGCGGCCGCCGTGCTGGCGGTGCTGAGTTTGCCGCTGCGCGGGGTGCTGGCGTGGAGCTTTTCCGACTTTGCCATGATTTACCCGGTGCAGTTGCTCGACGGCCTCGGCGTGGGCTTGCTCGGCATCCTCACGCCGTTCCTGGTGGAGCGCATGACGCGCGGCAGCGGCCATTTTAATATGGCGCTGGCGGCGGTGATGGTGGTGCAGGGCGTGGGGGCGGCTTCGAGCAACGTGGTGGCTGGCTACCTGGTGGCGCATTACGGCTATCCGGTCACGTACCTGCTGCACGGCAGTTTCGCGCTGCTGGCGCTGGCGGCCTTGTTGCCGGCGCTGGCTGGCGACAGGGCGAAATCGTCAGCGTCGTGCGGCTTGGCGTCTTAGCCGCAGTGGCTGGCAGCGGCGGCCATCTTGTGCTGGCCGCCGCCCTGCACGGCGAGTGCCATGCTCGGAAGGCCAGGTTCACGCCTGGTCCGGCCTGCTGCGCGGGCGCCTTGGCGCTATAATTCCGGTTTGCCGGCTCGGCAGCGCCCAGCGCGCCGCAGCAGCCGGCCGGTCTCACTGGAACTTATGGAAAAATCAATCGATACGCGTGCCGTGCGCACGCTGGTGATCTCGCCCAACTGGATCGGCGACGCCGTGATGGCGCAGCCGCTGTTGCGCGCCCTGAAGGACGCCAATCCGCAGCGCCGCATCGACGTTCTGGCCCCGGCCTGGGTGGCGCCCGTGTGGCGCGCTGCCGCCGAAGTCAGCGAGGTGCTGGAAACGCCGTTCAAGCACGGCAAGCTGCAATGGGCCGAACGCCGCGAATACGCGCGCATGCTGCGCGAACGCGGCTACGACGAAGCCTATATTCTGCCCAACACCCTGAAATTTGCCCTGATTCCGTGGATGGCCAAGATCCCGAAGCGGATCGGCTACAAGGGCGAGATGCGCTACGGCCTGATCAACGTGATGCACCACGATGATCCGAAACACAAGCGCCCGATGCTGCCGTTCTACGCGGCGCTGGCCGGGCCGGTCTCAAAGACCCCGCCGCAGGACGTACCGTTCCCGGTGCTGACCATCAGCGATGAAGACAAGGCCGCCGCGCTGGGCCGGGTGTGCATTGCGCCCGGCACCACCATCGTGGCGTTCGCGCCGGGCGCCGAGTTCGGTCCCGCCAAGCGCTGGCCCAGCGGGTATTTTGCCGGCCTGGCGCGGCTGTTGCAGCAGTCCCGCCCCGAGATCACCATCGTGCTGATGGGTTCGGCCAAGGATGCCGAGGTGTGCGACGAGATCGTCGCCGCTGCGCCCGGCGTGCGCAGCCTGGCCGGCGTCACGTCGTTATCCGATGCGCTCGCCATCCTCGGCAGCGCGGCGGCGCTGGTGACCAACGATTCCGGCCTGATGCACATTGCCGCCGCGTTGAACCGGCCGGTGGTGGCGCTGTACGGTCCGACCGATCCGAGGCATACTCCACCGTTGTCGGATATCGCCAAGATACTGTGGCTGCACCTCGAGTGCGCCCCGTGCCAGCAGCGCGTGTGTCCGCTGGGCCACCAGGCTTGCATGCACAAGCTGACGGTGGACCTGGCATGGGCGCCGTTGCGCGCCATGCTGCCGGCCCGGCCGGCAGCCCTTTAATTTTAGAACGGGACAGATCATGATTTTGGTGACCGGCGGTGCGGGTTTTATTGGTAGTAACATCGTTCACGCGCTGAGCCAGCGCGGCGAGGCGATCTTCGTGGTCGATAATCTGAAGCGCCCGGAGAAATTCCACAATGTCGTCGATGCCGAGGTGGTCGATTACATGGGCAAGGAAGAGTTCATCGAACGCCTCGAGCGCGGCGAATTCGCCGGCAAGTTCTCGGCCGTGTTCCACGAAGGCGCGTGCTCCGACACCATGGAAATGGATGGCGAGTACATGATGCGCAATAACTTCCGTTACAGCGTGTCGTTGTTCCACTTCTGCCAGAAGGAAAAAATCCCGTTCATCTATGCCTCGTCGGCAGCCGTGTATGGCGCCGAGGAAGGCTTTACGGAAGAGCGTTCGGGCGAGCGGCCATTGAACGTGTACGGCTACTCGAAATTCCTGTTCGACCAGTACGTGCGCAACTACTGGAAAACCAATGGCGACCGTGGCGCGCAAGTGGTCGGCCTGCGCTACTTCAACGTCTATGGCCCGCGCGAATTCCACAAGGGGAATATGGCCTCGGTGCCGTTGCACCAGTACCGCCAGTTCCTTGCCGATGGCCAGGTGAAATTGTTCGGAGAGTACGACGGTTACGCCGCCGGCACCCAGACCCGCGACTTCGTTTATATCGACGACGTGATCAGCGTCAACCTGTTCTTCCTCGACAACCCGGACAAGAGCGGCATCTTCAACCTGGGCACCGGTCGTGCTCAGCCGTTCAACGATATCGCGGTGGCGGTGGTGAACAATCTGAAACCCGAAGCCGGCGCCCTTGCACTGGACGCCATCGTCGAGCAGAAATTGCTGGAGTACGTGACGTTCCCGGACAAGCTCAAAGGCAAGTACCAGAGCTTCACCCAGGCCAACATCGCCAAGCTGCGCGCGATCGGTTACGACAAGCCGTTTTATGATGTGAGTGCCGGGGTAACCGCGTACATTGCGTGGTTGAAGGCCAACCACAAGTAATCACTATTGCAGGCCCAGCTTCCTGAGCAAGCCGGGCAGCAACTGCGCCAGGAAAACGCTGCCGACGACCCAGACGATGATGGCGTTCTTCGCTTCGGCGATCCCTGCCTTGGTCTCGGCCTTGACCTCGGCGATGGACGACCTGGTGTCTGCATTGACTTTGGCGATGGCCTCGGCAAGGTCGGTTTTGGTGGCGACCGTTGCCTTGAGGATGCCGAGGTCGAGCTTGATGGCCTCCATCTCGAATTCGAGTTTTGTCACGCGCTGCTCCATGTTACGCTCCCATTTGCGTCTCGATTATTGCAAGCCGGGTAGCACTTGCGACAGAAAAATCGCGTCGACGGCCCACATGATGATTGTGTTTTAAGCCTGTGTCCATGCTAAAAGGGTGCGCCTACCACGTCAAGCGGCACACGCGCCAGTCCGCAGAAATGCTGTTTTAGCGGCGACGCTTGCGCGGCACGAATACCCGCCACGCCACCACGCAGGCGGTCACGCTCATCGCCACCCCCAGCAACGATAACAGCACGACCAGGCTGTCGCGCAGCCATGGCCGCGCCAGCAGTGGGGCGAAGTCGAAGCTGTGCAGGCCGTTGTACAGCAGGCGCTGCCAGCGGTTGGAATTGTCGGCGCGCAGCACGATGCGGGCAGAGGCCGGATCGGCATAGACCACCACGCCATCGGCCCAGACCGCGCGCCACACGGGCAGCGGCCGGTTCTGGCGGTTGGCAGGTTGGTTGCCGCGTGCGTAGTAGAGTTCGTCGTACGCGGTCAGGCGCGACAGTGTTACCGGTGCTTCTGCGCGCAGGCGTCCCAGTGCGGCGCTGATGTCGGCATCGGGCAGGGCAGCGATGACGGCAGCGTGACTGGCAGTAGCCGCAGTTCCATCGACATCGTCGGCCGCAGTGATGCCGCCAGCAGCAGCGGCTCCACCGGCAGCAGCGACGCTACCTGCAGCAGCAGAACTATCGGCACGCACGAGCACCGAGCCATCCACGCCCCTCAATCGATACCACGCCTGGCCATTGAAGCGCAGCGTTTCCAGTTCGCGCACGACCAGCGGCGCCGCCAGCCGTAACGCTGCCGCCGGCGACAATCGTGCGGCCACCTCCGGCCCCGACCAGCGCCGCTGTTCGTCCGCCGTGGCGCCGCGTGGCGAGAACACGCTGAACGGATTCATCGACATCAGGCCCGAAAAAATCCACGTCAGCGTAACCACGCCAACCGCCAGCCCGAGGATATGGTGCCAGCGCATCCAGAAAATCCGGTACGGTATCCAGCGCGAACGGTTGAGGAATAGTTGCCAGACGCCGATGATCAAACCGGTGGCCGCCAGCAGCACGCCTGGCAGCGACAGCCATACCACGACATTGTGCCAGCGCTCGGGCCAGCGCCGCAGTTCGGTGAAATAGATCCAGTGGGGAATTGCGCCGACCCAGTTCCAGGCCCGCTCGGCGCGGCGGGTTTCGCCGACCACTTCGGCCGCGCCGGGAGAAACGTACAACTCCAGCCCATCGTCGCCGTCGAGCCCCACCCGGACCAGTGGCCGGTAAGGGTTGAAACCTTGCGCCACGGTCCACTGGTCGCGGTCCAGCGCTTCGGCGTGGACCGCGCGGCGACCGCTGAAGGCTTCGGCCACGGCCATTGCCTGCACCGTACTCAGGTCGGGCAGGACGGTGCCGGTGCGGGCATCGACCGCGATCCAGCGTTTATCGGGGGCGGTGCGCAGCAGGCGCCAGACCGGCGCCCCCGCATGCATGCCTAGCCTGGCATCGGCGGCTATAACGCGGGCGCGGGCGGCTGCTGCTGACGCCGTCAGGCAACAGCGATTGTCCACTGCGGTGGCCGGCGGCGCGGCGAGCCGTTCGGCAGTTCGATCGCCCGGCGCCACAGCAGGAAGTCCGCTCAGCTGTTCGGCAGTTCGATCGCCCGGCGCCACGGCAGGAAATCCGCTCAGCCGTTTGGTAGTCTGGTCGATCACCGCCCGGGCCGGAACTTCCGTTTGCCGTTCGGCAGCGTGGTCGCCCACCACCCCGGCCGGAACACCGGTTCTCCGTTCGGTAGCGCCGTCGCCCAGCGCCCCGGCCGGCAACCCGGCCAGTTGTTCGGCAGGTCGGTCATCCAGCGCGGGTGCCGGTAGTCCAATCAGCGGTTCGACCGCTCGGTGGTCCAGCACCAAATGGGGCAGACCGGCCAGCCGCTCCGCTGGTGTCAGGCTCGGGAACGGCACGAAGTAAAGCACAATGCCACTGGCAAACCACACCAGGAACAGCAAGGCCAGCGCCACTCCCAGCCACTTGTGGACGAACAGCAGCGCCTGCTTCATGGTCAGAACGTGGTGCGGGCTGTCAACTGCACCGAGCGCGGGTCGGCCAGCAGCCAGCGCACGCCGGCGCTGCCGGACAAGGCGTAGTCGCGGTCGGCCAGGTTCTTGACCGACAGGGTCAGGCCCAGCTTGGGCGACGCGGTCCACGCCAGCGAGGCGTCAATCGCCGTGTACGCGGGCAGGTTAGCAGTGTTGGCGGTATTGGCCTGGCGCTCACCGACGTAGCGGGCGCCGATCGCCGCTTGCCAGCCCGGCACGAAGCGGTAGCCGGTCCAGATGTTGGCGGTGCGCTCGGGAACGCCGGTAGGCGTGTTGCCGGTGCGTGAAATCGGCACGCCGCCGACCACTTCGTTGAAGTCGTCGTAGCGGGCGCGCAGCGCTGCCACGTTGGCGTCGATGGTCCAGCCGCGCACCGGTTCGGCCGCGAATGCCAGTTCGATGCCGGTCGATGACTGCTGGCCGATCTGCAATGCCACGGTTGGATTGTCCGGGTCGCGCGAGAGCAGGTTGTTCTTTTCGATTTTATACACGGCCGCACTCCATTCGCCGCGCAGCGCGGCGATGCCGCCCTTGGCGCCGAATTCGAGTTGCTTGCCCTTGGTGAGGTCGAAGCTGGGGCTGCCGTTCGGCAAGGCCAGCGCGCCACTGAGCGGATCGGTGGCGGTGCCGTACTGGGCGTACAGGCTCACGGCGGGATCAAGGTTCCACACCAGGCCGGCGCGGCCGGTCACTGGCGTGTAGTCCTTCGCTGCGCGCACGCCGGTGCGCAGTTCGTGGTTGTCGAGCGCCATGCGGTCGCGGCGCAGCCCGGCCACCAGCTTCCAGTGCGGCGCCAGGTCGAGCACGTTCTCGGCAAAGACCGCGGTCGATTCCAGTTCGGCGCGGCGCAGCGGCAGCGTGCGGCTGGGGGTGGCGCTGGCAAACGTGCCGGGCACGAAGTTGTACGGATCGATCACCGAGCTGCCCGTGTATGGCGAATTGTTGGTCAGGAACAGCTTGGTGCGATACCATTCCACGCCCGCCACGAACCGATTTTTCAGGCCGGCGATCTGGCCATCGAGCGTGACGTCGAGGCGATTGCCCACTTGCTGCTGGTCGTGCAGGATTTCCAGGTAGCTGTCGCGGTTGATCAGCGTGCCGGCCGGGTTGAGGGTATAGCTCTCGGCGTTGCGCCAGTGGCGCTTGCTGGTCATGTAGTAGCTCTCGTTGCGCACGCGCACGCCGGGCGCGGCCTGGTAGTCCACTTTCACGCGCCACACGCGGTCGTTGTACTTGACCAGGGCGTCATCGACGTTAAAGCTCAGGCGTTTCAGGCTGTCGTCCAGCTTGCCGTTGCGCAGCGGCGTGCCGAAGTAGCGGGCGTCGTCGTTGTGGCCGGCATCGACCAGCAAGGTCACTTTCAGGTCGCGGTTGGGGCGCACGGCAACGGCGCCTGAAATGTTCTGGCGCTGGTAGGCAGAGTCTGCGCGGTAGCCATTGCTTTTTTGTGCGTCGGCATACAGCGAGTACGCCACCATGTCGTTGACGGGGCCGCGCACACCCACGCCGCCGCGCACGGTATCCCAGGAGCCGGCGCTGGCATACGCTTCGCCCTCGAAGCGATCGAAACGCGGTTGCTTGGTCACATAATTGACCGCCGCGCCGATGGCGCCGTCGCCGTACAGCACCGACGCCGGGCCGCGCAGCACCTGCACCGATTCCAGCGGCCAGGTCGAGAACGGGTAGGTGATGGTGCCCACCGCTACCACCAGCCGGGTGCCATCGACCATCTGCGCCACCGAGTTATGGCCGGAAAACCCGCGTGCCGACAGGCTGGTGCCGCCATTGCCCGGCGACGGCGCTTCGCTCATGCCCGGCATGCGCACGGCGGCGTCCTGGGCGCGCACCAGCACCCGTTCGGCCATGTCTGCGCTGCTCATGCTGCTGGCGCTGGCCGGGGTCTCGCGCGCGGTCAGACCCAGGCGCGAACCGGTGCCGTTTTCTTCGTCGAGGCCGAGGCCGCTGTTGGCGGTGAGGCGGCTTTCGCCCACTTCCACCGCGGGCAGGGTGGGGTGGTGGGCGCGGGCGGCGGCGCACAAGGTCATGCTGGCGGCGGCCAGGGTCAAATGTTTCCTGCGAGGGCGGTGAGCGTGGAATGAGGCGCGCAGTTTACGACATTGACAACATTGAGTCATTCGAAAGATTTTCACTTGAACGTGAAAATTATTCATGCAACCGGTTTTCGTTGTATTTCGATGCGTACTGCGCCCGGCTTGGCGCGGCGCTGGCGCTATAATTCGTCACCGGGGAGTTTGCCCATCCACGGCCAACTCCCACTGCCCTTGAAAGCCGATGATCACACCTGATTTTGCTGTCCGCAATGCTGATACGCCCGTCACGCTGGCCAACTGCGCCGACGAGCCAATCCACATTCCCGGCAGCATCCAGCCGCATGGCGCGCTACTGGTGTTCAACAGCGCGGCCGAACTGGTCTCGTGGAGCGCCAACGCCCACGCCATGTTGCAGTTGTCCGTGCCGCTGGTGTTGCTCACGGCCCTGGCAGACCTCGGCCTGGCGGACGAAGTGCAGGAAAAAATCCACGAATGCATCGAGGACATGGACGGCGGCGAAGCCCCGGCCGCCATGGCGGAAACCCTGGTCGGTACCCAGGACTTCGATTGCATCGTGCATGGCCACGAGGGCCTGGTCATTGTCGAATACGAATGCCGCGAACTGGCCACCGACAGCGTGGCCACGTTCGCGCTCAAGGCCCATACCGCCATCGAGCGCCTCAAGCGCCAGAAATCGGTGCCGGCGCTACTGAAAGCGGCGGTCGATCAGATCCGGCTGATTACCGGTTTCGACCGCGTGATGGCCTACCGCTTCCGCCACGACGACAGCGGCGAAGTGGCGGCCGAGGCTAGAGCCGAATCGCTCGACCCTTACCTGGGCCGGCGCTACCCGGCCAGCGACATCCCGGCCCAGGCGCGCCGCTTGTACGCGATCAACACCCTGCGCCTGATCGGCGATATGGGCTATACCCCGGTTCCCATGATCGGCCGCACCGGCGCGGCGCCGCTCGACATGAGCTACAGCGTGCTGCGCAGCGTGTCGCCGATCCATGTTGAGTACCTGCGCAACATGGGGGTGGAGGCGTCGATGAGCATTTCCATCGTCATCAATGGCAAGCTGTGGGGCATGATTGCCTGCCACCACATGGCGCCGCGCCGGGTGCCGTACGCGATCCGCATGGCGGCCGATGTCATGGCGCAGGTGCTGGCGGCCTCGGTGCAGTCGCTCGAAACGCGCGAACGGGCCGCGCTTGCCGAGCGCGCGGCCGAAGTGCGCACCCAGGTCATGGAATCGCTGCTGCATTTCGATGATGTCGCCGCCGGCCTCACCGCGTGCGCCGCCGAGATTTGCGGTTCGCTGGGCGCCGGCGCGCTGGTGGTCATGCACGGCGGCCGGGTGGTCGCCCACGGCCCGGTACCGGCGGACGTGGTGACGGCGGCAGTGGCGTCGATGCAGCTGGAAGACGCCGACGTGGTCGAACGGTCGGCGCGGCGCGACTGGCCGGCCGGGCAGCAACAGGGCTGCGGCAAATGGGTGGGCCTGCTGGGATTGCGCTACGACGCTGCCGCCAACGGCTGGCTGCTGGCGCTGCGCGAAGAGCAGGTAGAACTGGTGCGCTGGGGCGGCAAGCCCGACAAGGAAATCGCCCATGGCCCGCTGGGTCCGCGCCTCACGCCGCGTGGCTCGTTTGCCGAATGGCGTGAAACCGTGTTCGACCAGGCCGAGCCGTGGGAAGCCACGCGCCTGTCGATTGCGCGCCAGCTGCTGGCCGAAATGAACCGCGCGTCGGTCACCCGCCACGAACAGAACGACCGCGCCCGCGCCCAGCTCTTTGCCATCCTCGGCCACGACTTGCGCAACCCGCTGCAATCGATCAGCATGGCAGCCACGGTGCTGGAACTGGGCGGCTCCAAGGAAACCGCCGGCCGCCGCATCAAGGCGTCGAGCGGGCGCATGGAACGTTTGATTTCGCAAGTGCTCGACATGAGCATGATCAACGGCGGCATGCGCCTCGGTGGCGAGGTCGTGGCAGTGGACCTGGCGCCCATGCTGGCCGACCTGGCCGACGAATTCCGCACCGCCAAGCCGAATATCGTGCTTAACCTGGACAGCCCGCCGCAAGTGCTGGTACCGATGGATGCCGACCGCGTGGCGCAAGTGGTGAGCAACCTGATCAGCAACGCCTACCACCACGGCAAGGTCGGTGAAACCATCGACGTGCGCCTGGTGCAGGACGACGCCGGCGTGACGCTCGATGTGCTCAACGTGGGCGATGAAATCGCCGAAGAGACCGCGCGCACGCTGTACAACCCGTTCAAGCGGCTGTCGGCCAACAATGCCCGCAACAAGGGCGGCATGGGCCTGGGCCTGTATATCGCGCGCCAGATCATGCTCGAGCATGGAGGCACCATCGAGTACACGTACCAGGCGCCGCATGTGCGCTTTACGCTGCATCTGCCGGCTACCCCGGCAGCTCCCCCGGCCTAATTCACCTGCCACAACCCCGCCAGCAGCCAGCGCAGGTCGCAGTCGGGGTCGTCGCGGTAGCGCAGGAAGAAGCTGTCGGCCCATTCCTCGTCGAGCGGGGTATCCCATTTCTCGAAATTGGAAATCGGGTATTCCTCGCTAAACAGCAGCAGCAAATCGGTGTGCGCTTCGCGTTCGCTCGCGGCCAGGCCGCGATGGATGCTGAAGCGGACCAGTAAATCACTTTTTCTCATGTTCTAAAACCTGTGACGGCCGCAGGCTGCGCTCGAGCTCGTCGAAATTGGCTGGCTTGACCAGGTGGAAATCGAAACCCGCGTCACGGGTTTTCTGGCGGTCCTGGTCGGAACCATAGCCGGTGTGGGCGATCAGCCGGGTGAGGGCGAACAGCGGGTCGTCGCGCAGCATGCGCGCCAGCGCGTAACCGTCCACCTTGGGCATGCCGATGTCGAGGATGATGGTGTCGGGCCGGTGCGCCCGCGCCAGGGCCAGCGCCCGGTCGGCGTCGTTGGCCAGGAATACCTGGTGGCCCATCACGCCCAGCAGTTCGCCCATCACTTCCGATGAATCGATGTTGTCGTCCACCAGCAGCACGCGGCGCATGCCGGGCGCGAGCGTTGGATGGGCGGTATCGGGCGGCACCGGGGCAGATGCGGTCGCGGCGGCATCGAGCAGCGGCAGGATCAGCTCGAAGGTGCTGCCCTGGTCGATGCCGGGGCTGCTGGCGTGGACACTGCCGCCGTGCATGTGCGCCAGCGTGGACACCAGCGACAGGCCGATACCGAGGCCGTCGTGCACGCGGTCGTGGGCGGCCGCGCCCTGGGCGAACATATTGAAGATGCGCGGCAGGTTGTACGAGGTGATGCCGATGCCGTTGTCGTGCACCGAGATCGACACCCGGGCGTCGGCCAGGCGCGCCACCTGCAGTCGTACTTCACCGCCGCGGTTGGTAAACTTGGCGGCGTTGTGCAGCAGGTTGCCGATCGCCTGCGCCAGGCGCACCGGGTCGCCGTTGATCCACAGCGGCTCGGGCGGCACGTCCACCACCAGCCGGTGCTGGCGCGATTCGAGCATCGGCTGCGCGGTTTCCAGCGCGGAATCCACCACGGCATGCAGTTCGGTGCGCTGCAACTGCAAGGTCAGTTTGCCCTGCGAAATGCGCGCCACGTCCAGCAGATCGTCCACCAGGCGCGACAGGTGCGCCACCTGGCGCACGATGATCTGGCGTGCCTTCTGGTGCAGCGCCACGTCGGCGGGCGCCACTTCGCCCATCAGCGCCACCGCGTTGCGGATCGGGCTCAGCGGATTGCGCAGCTCGTGCGCCAGCGTGGCCAGGAAATCGTTCTTGTTGTCGTCGGCCGCGTGCAGCCGGTCTTCCATGTCGCGGCGCTGGGTGATGTCGCTGGTGATGCGGGCGATGCGGTACGGCACATCGGCGGCATCGCGCACCAGGAAGGCGCGGTCGCGCACCCAGCGCACGCTGGCGCCGGGCATGGTCAGGCGGTATTCCTCGTCGAACGGTTCGCCGGCGCCGGCCAGTTGCCAGCGCGCGGCAACGGCGGCGCGGTCGTCGGGATGGATGGCGTCGAGCCAGTCGCCGGGCGCGCGTTCGAGCAGCTGTGCCGGACGGTTCCACATGGTGGCGTAGGCATTACTGACATACAGCAGTTCGCTGCCGTCCAGGCTGAACATCCAGAACACGTCTTCGATATTGTCGGTGAGCTGGCGGAAGCGTTCCTCGCTGTTGCGCAGGTCGGCTTGCGTGCGTTGCAGGCGCAGCAGGGCGTTGACGTTGGCGATCAGTTCGTCGGCTTCGATCGGCGCGGCCAGGTAATTGTCGGCGCCGCCTTCGAGGCCGCGGATCTTGTCGTCGCGGCCTGTGAGCGCGGCCGAGGTTTGCAGGACCAGGATGGTGCAGGTGTCAACGTCGGACTTGATCTGGCGGCACACTTCGATGCCGTTGATGTCGGGCAGCTTGACGTCGAGCAGTACCAGCGCGGGCAGCAGGCGGCGCGCCATGGTCAGCGCGTCGGTGCCGTTGGCCGCCTCCGCCACCTGGAAGCCGGCGCCTTGCAGGATGCGGGTCTTGACGTAACGCGCACCGTCGTTGTCGTCGACGTTCAGGATCAGGATGTCACTATTGCTCACGAGCGGTCTTTCACAGAATTGAACATGCTAAGCGTCCGGCGCAGGCGCAGTGCGCGGCAGGTGCAGGAAGAAGGTCGAGCCCTTGCCGCTGGTGCTCTGGACGTCCACCGACCCGCCCAGCAGCGTGGCCAGCTTGCGGCACAGCGGCAAACCGAGCCCGGTGCCCTTGACCTGGCGTTGCAGCGGATGCTCAATCTGGGAAAATTCCTCGAAGATCAGCAGCAGGTTGTCGGAACTGATGCCGATGCCGGTGTCGCTGACTGCAAAGGTAACATGCTCGGGGCTGTCGTTGGCGCGCAACTCGACGCAAATCTGGCCGTGCTCGGTGAATTTGAGCGCGTTCGAGATGAAATTGCGCAGGATTTGCGCCACCATGCCTTCGTCCGACAACAGTAGCGGGCCCGGCGGCGGCATCACGAACACCAGTTCCACGTGCTCGTGGTGGGACAGCGGGCGCAGCATGCCTTTCAGGGCGGAGAACAGGTTGGCGACATCGATCGGCGCCACCGTCAGTTCCACCTTGCCAGCCTCGATCTTGGCCAGGTCGAGCAAATCGTTGACCAGTTCCGACAGGTCGCTGGCGGCGGTGGCGATGAACTGCACCTGCCGTTCCTGTTCCACCGTCAGCTCGCCGTCCATGCGGTCGAGCAGCAGCTTCGACAGCGCCCGGATCGAGCTCAGCGGCGTGCGCAGCTCGTGACTGGTGTTGGACAGGAAGCGCGATTTCATTTCGTCGGCCTTGCGCAGGCGCTCGGCTTTTTCTTCGACCTCCGCATACAGCGCCACCACGCCGCGATTGGTGTCTTCCAGTTCGTGGGTGAGCGAAATCAGGTCTTCCTGGCGGTCGCGCAGCTCGGCCAGCGCCATCGCCAGCTCGCGGTTTTGCTGTTGCATTTCCGCCACCGTGTTTTGTACCGGGCTGGCGGCCAGCTCACCGCCCAGTTGCAGCAGGCGGTCGCGGTCGATGTGCTGGCGCGGACCCAAGGCTTTGAGCATCAGCACGTGCAAGCCATGTTCGGGCGATCCTTGCACGCTGCACTCGTCCATCAGGCGGTGCGCGGTGGCGATCGCGTTGTTCAGTTGCGACTGCGGCGATTCGCCTTCCACGCCGGACACCAGTTCGGTGGCGCGCACCGGGTCGCCGTCGGCACGGATGGTGACCACCAGTTGCTGCTGGTTGCCGGAGGAGTCAAGCGCGAACACCGCGCGCCCGCGCGCCAGCCGGCTCGAGGCGCAGCGCGCCACCTCCGAGACCGCCGTGGCAATCCGGACCTGGTCTTGCGCGCCAAAGCCGAGCAGGGCCGAGATCTGGCGCGCGCGCTGGCGCACCGCGACCACGTCCGGTTCGCTGTCGATGCCCACTTGCAGGATGCGCACTTGCGGCATTATGCAGGCTCCGGCACGCGGTAGACCAGCACGCTGGCGTCGTCGCGCGGACGGGCATAGTCGCGCAGCAGCACGGCCGCCACCACCGACGGGTCGCAGCCGGCCAGGCCAGGGTACTGGTCCAGGTCCCACTGGGTGCCGATGCCGTCGGTGGCCAGGATCACCAGCGCGCCAGGCGCGCAGTTCACCGTGAACTCCTGCACCTTGCGCATATTGTGGCCGACGATGCCGTTGTACGACGCCAGCTGGCGCCGTCCGGCAGCGTCGATCACGCAGGCGCTGATATTGCCGATGCCGGTGAAGTGCAACTGGCCGGCGGCCGGGTCGAGCAGGCCCAGCGCCAGCGCCGCGCCCCGCGTATTGCGCAGCGCCTCGTGGCAGACCTGGACCTGTTCGGCCGGGCGCAGGCCCGGTTGCAGCGCGAGGGTGGCAATCGCGGCAGCGGCGGCCTTGGCCGCTTCTGGGCCGTGGCCCAGGCCATCGACCATCAGCAGGGCCGTGTGCTGGCGCAGGTTGACCACGGCCCAGGCGTCGCCGTTGGCGGTTTCGCCGGCCAGCGGCAGCGAGATGCCGCCGCTGGCCAGGTGCAGCTCGGGCGACGGCGTGCGCCACAGGCGCATGAAGAACACCGCGCCCTTGTCGCGCGGCGCATAGACGTCGAACTGGTCGGACAGGCGGTGCAGGGCGCCGAGGCCGGTGCCGGAGGTGCCGGCGCTGGAATTGCCATCGCGTAGCGCCTGCGCCATGTTGCCGATGCCGGGACCGGCGTCGTAGGCCAGCACGTCGATGCCGTCCATCTCGCCGGCATGCACGGCGGAGAGCACGATAACGCCGTCGCCGGCGTGTTTCAGAATGTTGGTAGCCGCCTCGGTAATGAGCAAGGCCAGCTGGCCGGCCCGTACATCGTCAAAGCGGGCCGTGTCGGCCAGGCGCTGGCCGGCGCGGCGGGCGGCAGCGATGTCGCTGGCGTGGGTAATGGTGATCCAGGTGGAACTCTCGACCGATTGATTTATTTTTTCCATTTAACAATGGCTACTGCCGTACCTTCTCCGCTGCGGGAATCTATGTCGAACTCGTCGACGAGGCGCTTGGCCCCGCCCAGTCCCAGTCCCATGCCGCCGCCGCTGGTAAAACCATCGCGCAGCGCCTGGGGGATATCCGCAATGCCGGGGCCGTCGTCGGCAAACACCAGGCGCAACCCCTGGCGCAAGCCGCTGTCGAGCCTTTGTGCCTGCACCATGCCGCCGCCGCCATACTTGATGGTGTTGCGCGCCAGCTCGCTGGCGGCCGTGACCAGCTTGGTCTGGTCCACCAGGCTCAGCTTGAGATCGAGCGCCTGCTCGCGCACCAGCTTGCGCACGCCCACCACGTGTTCGTCGGTGTGCAATGGCAAGGTCGTGCCGCTGGTCACGCGCGCACCCGGCTCGGTCAGCAGTGACGAGGCGAAGCGCACCGCATCATCGGCGCCAGGCGCGTTCATCGTTTGCCGAGCATGACCATGCCCTTTTCAACGTTGAGCGCGGTTTTCACGCCGGGCAGGGTCAGGCCCAGTTCGACCAGCGTGATGGCCACCGCCGGCTGCATGCCGACCAGCACCGTCTGGGCGTCGAGCACGCGCGCCATGGCGGCGGTGTTGCTGATCATGCGGCCGATGAAGGAATCGACCAGGTCCAGCGACGAAATGTCGATCAGCACGCCCTTGGCGCGGTCGCTGACGATGCGCTCGGTCAGGTCGTCCTGCAGGGTCATGGCCAGGCGGTCATGCATGTCGACCTGGATCGACACCAGCAGCAGGTCGCCGATACGGAGAATGGGGATCCGTTCCATGCTGGCCTCAGGCGGCGATACGGGTGACGCGCGCGCCCACGCGGGCCAGCGCTACTTCGAAGGCATCGGCCAGGGTGGCCTTGGTCATCACGTCTTCCAGGTTCACGCCCAGGTGGACGATGGTCTGGGCGATCTGCGGACGGATGCCGGAAATGATGCAGTCGGCACCCATCAGGCGCGCGGCGGCGATGGTCTTCAGCAAGTGCTGGGCCACCAGGGTATCGACAGTCGGCACGCCGGTGATGTCGATGATGGCAATCGCGGCGCCGGTCTCGACAATTTTTTCCAGCAGGCTTTCCATTACCACCTGGGTGCGGGCGCTGTCGAGCGTGCCGATCAGCGGCAGCGCCAGCACGTCCTGCCACAGTTTGACCACCGGCGTGGACAGTTCCAGCAGTTCCTGCTGCTGGCGCACGATGATCTGGTCGCGGCTCTTCTGGAACACTTCCACCGTGTACAGGCCCAATTGATCGAGCAGGGTGGTCGAGCCCCACAGCGCGTCGGCCAGCACGGCCGGCTCGGCGCTCAGCGCTTCGCGCAGCGCGGTAAACAGCGACTGCTTGAGCGAGAATACAAAGGTGGCGGTTTCGCTCGGGGTGGAACCTTGCTTGGCGCGCTGGTTGGAGATTTCCGCCAGCAGGTTGCGTACTTCGTCCCAGGCGCGGCCTTCGATGTTCTCGGTGCCGCCAGTGACGGTGGCTTCCGGCAGCAAGCCCAGCAGTTGCGTGCAATGGCGGCGCAGTTGATCGGCGACGGCAGCGTCTTTACGGAAGGACAGACTGTTGAGATGGCCGATCCACGCCTCGAGGATCTGTTGTTCGTGTTCTTGTATGACGGCGCCAATGCGGCGTGCGGTGTCGTTCGAGCTCATCAATTCCCCAATCAACTTTAGATTTATTTCCTGTAAGTATAACAATTGATCAAAATCTACGTTTTTATCAATCGTGTGCAACCTCAAAGCTTAGCCACTTTTCAATCTTTCGACTAGGGCATAGGTCAGTAAAATCATGTAATTTGGAAAATAAATGCTGCGCGTGCAAATTCGCGTGCTTTGTCGCCGTAACGTCAAACAAGACTGCTAAGATTAAGTTTCCCTTAATTTCAAACCGGATACTGTTGGCGCGGCGTCAACTGGCCGTGAGGGAGTGGACAATTAAAAATAGGGAGTGCAAGTGGTCAGTGAATCAGTTTTGGCAGCGTCGGTGCAACGGGTGTGGTTCAATCGTGCGTTTTCGTCGGTGTATACCGCCATCAGCCTGATCCGCGAAGCGGACCGGGAACAACGTTACCACCTGATTTACTCGCACGTCGCGCCGGCCACTGCCGGCCAGGTTGCGCACCAGTTCGAACTGGAACCGGCCGGTCTCAAGGGTGACGAATACGTCGAATGGTGTCTGGCGTTCTGCCGCGAGCACGCGGTCGATATCTTTGTCACCGGTAAGGAGGCACGCCTGATCACGGCAGCCGGCGAGCGGTTTGCCGCGCTGGGCGCGCGCGTGTTGTCGGCTGGTTCCGCCGACACCTTGCAATTATTGCACGACAAGGCCCGTTTCTACGCCACGGTCCAGTGCCCGCAGGCGCCGCCACCGGAAGCAATTGCCGTCCACACCCTGGCCGAGTTCGATGCCGCCTACGCCGAGCTGCGTGGCCGCTACAGCAAGCTGTGTATCAAACCATCGCAATCGATTTACGGCCTCGGCTTTGCCCTGATCGACGAGCAGCGCAGCTGCGCCGAGCTGCTGATCGCCGGCGTGCAATACACCATCGGCCTGGCCGACCTGCGCGCCGGGCTGGCGCTGCTGCCCGAGTTCCGCACCATGCTGGTCATGGAATACCTGGAAGGACGTGAGTACAGTGTCGATTGCGTGGGCGACAATGGCAAGCTCGTCGTTGCGGTACCGCGCAAGAAGCCGCAATCGTCGTCGGCCACCGGCCAACGCGTCGACATGCATGCCGACATCCTGGCCGCGTGCGCCACGCTGTCGGAAAATTACGGCTTGAACGGCTGCTTCAACGTGCAGTTCCGAGAAACCGGCGATCAGCCGCGCCTGCTTGAAATCAATCCGCGCATGTCGGGCGGCATCAGCATGGCGTGCGCGGCCGGACCGAATTTGCCGTATATCGCGCTGGCCGGCTTCGATCGCGGTTTCGAACACGTCGAGATCGCACCGGTGCGCAATGGCGCGCGCGTAACCGAAGTCTCGATCGCCATGGAGCTGTGATGGAGCGGCTGGCTGAAAACCTGGCCGTGGCCTTTGCTGGCCAGGACGGCGATAACTTGCGGGTGGTGGATCTGCCAACCGGCAAGCTGACCGTCTCCGTGCGTGCTGGTGCTTATCCGCTTGACGCGCTGGTGGGTTTTGCCGCGCGCGCCAACGCCAAGCGCGGTTTCCTGTTTGTGAGCAAGGTGCTGGGCAAGCACTGGCCGGTGCGTCCAAGCGCCATGCGCGGCCTGCACCAGTCGCTGGCGCGCGGTTTGCCGCTCGATTTGCCGGGACCGGTACTGTTCATTGCCATGGCCGAGACCGCAGTTGGTCTGGGGCAGGGGGTGTTCGAGGCCTGGCTCGATGAAGACGCCGGCCGCGAGGCGCTGTTCCTGCACACCACGCGCTACCGCGTGGGCGACGGCCCGCTGATCGAATTCGAGGAAGCGCACAGCCACGCGCCGCGCCAGTTCCTGCACATGCCCGACGATCCTGCGCTGGCCGCCAAGTTTGCCCAGGCGCGGTCGATCGTGCTGGTCGATGACGAGGCCAGTACCGGCAACACCTTTGTCAACCTGGCGGCCGCCTGCCGCGCAGTGGCGCCCGCCATCGAGCATGTGCACCTGGTGACCATCACCAATTTCATGGGCGAGCAGGGCACCAGCCAGTTGCTGGGCCGCTTCGGCGTGCCGGTGACCCACAATGCCGCGCTCGAAGGCGCGTTCTCGTTCGAGGCCGGCCAGCTGGACACCGGCGCCGCGCCGGCCCAGCGCTATGACGCCAGCGCCGACCGTGGTGCCAGCGCCGCATTTGGCAGGCTGGCGGTGGACCATGCGCTGGCGTTGCCGCCGGCCCTGGCGGCCGGGTTGTTTGAGCAGGTGCAGCCGGGTCAGCGCGTGCTGGTGCTCGGCACCGGCGAGTTCATGCATCCCGCTTACCTGCTGGGCCGCGCGCTGGAAGAGATGGGTGCCGACGTGGTGGTGCAATCGACCACCCGCTCACCGATCCTGGTGTGGGGCGCGGTGGCCAGCGCGGTGACGTTCCCCGACAACTATGGCGAAGGCGTGGCCAATTTCATCTACAACGTCGCGCCCGGCCAGTACGACCACGTGCTGGTCTGCCATGAAACGCCGCCCACGGCAGCGCTGCACGAGCTCGCGGGCAAACTGGGCGCGCGTTTGTTCCATTTCAAGTCGGAGAAGCTGGTTGAAGAAATTCCTGTTTGTTGACCTGGACGATACCTTGTTCAGTACCCTGGGTAAATGCGCCAGCCAGGCCGATCTGCATCCGGCCGCCTATTATTCGGACCAGTCGGTGTGTTCGTACACGACCGCGCGCCAGCGCGCTTTCCTGGCGCTGATGGACCCGACCACCACGCTGATCCCTGCCACCGCGCGCCACCTCGATGCGTTCGGCCGCGTCGGTCTGCCTTTTAACAGCTACAAGATCCTCAACTTCGGCGGCCTGATCCTCGGACCCGACAACCAGCCGGACCCGGCATGGCTGGCGCAGATGCGCACCGACATGACGATCGCGCTGCCCGGCCTGAACGATGCGGCAACCGTCATCAACGCCTGGTGCGAACAGCAGGGGCTGGCCTCGCGCGCACGCGTGGTGGAAGACGGCGGCGTGCCGTATTACACCTTGATCAAGGACGTGGACAAGCAGGCCGAGCGCCTGGCGCCGATCGAACATGAAGCGCTGGCGCCGTGGCTAAGTGGCGCCGGCAGCGGCTTTTATGTCCACCGCAACGGCAACAACCTGGCCGTACTGCCGCGCACGCTCGACAAGGCGGTGGCGGTGGCATATGTGACGCGCCTGCTGCGCGCCGAGCATGGCGAGATTCTGACCCTGGGCATGGGCGACAGCAAGTCGGACGCGCGCTTCATGGCCGCCTGCGATTACGCCATCATCCCCAGCAACACCCAGCTGGCGGCATTGACGGTGGCGGCGCTATGACCAGCGCCCCTTTTTCCGGCAGCTACCAGGCCAGTGACGTGCAGTTTTTGCTGCGCCAGCTGCCGGTGCAGCAGTTCACCAGCGTGGCCGACAAGGAAGCGCTGATCCAGTCCGGCCGCAAACACTACAGCGAGATGCTGTCGCCCGAATCGCTGCCGTCCGAGCGTTATTTGCAGGTATTCGAGGACGCGTGCGCGACCAACCTTGCGCAGATGGCGCGCGATTGCCTGGCGCTGGCCGGCATGATCGCCGCCCGCCGTGCAGGGGACGTCACCGTGGTGTCGCTGGCGCGGGCCGGCACGCCGGTCGGCGTGATCGTCAAGCGTTTGCTCGAGCAAAGGTTCGGGCGGGGGGCCGTGCATTATTCGGTCTCGATCGCGCGCGATCGCGGCATCGACGCCGTGGCGCTGCGCCAGGTTGTGCAACACCATGCGTCCGAATCGATCGTATTTATCGATGGCTGGACTGGCAAGGGCGTGATTTCGCGCGAGCTGGCGCACTCGGTGGCGCGCTTCAATGACGAACATGGCGCCGCGATCGACAGCGGCCTGTACGTGTTGTCGGACCTGGCCGGCTCGGCCGCTTGCGCCGCCAGCGAGGCCGACTACCTGATCCCGTCGAGCATCCTGAATGCCACCGTGTCCGGGTTGGTGAGCCGCACCGTGGTGGGCGCGCCGGACCAGTTGCACGGTTGCGTCTATTACGAAGCGTTCGCGCCGCACGACCGTTCGCGCCAGTTTGTCGATGCGGTGACCGCCGCCGCGCTGGCGCTGGATGGGGCAGATTTGCCGCATGCTGCGCTGGACCGCGCAGCGGCCGCCGCCACCTCGCGCGCCTGTCTGGCGCAGCTGCAACAGGAATACGGCGTGGCCGACGTCAACCTGATCAAACCGGGCATCGGCGAGGCCACGCGAGTGTTGCTGCGCCGCGTGCCACGACTGCTGCTGGTCCGCGATCCGGCCAGCGCAGACGTGCGTCACCTGACCTTGCTGGCACAGGAAAAAAATGTGCCGGTCATCATCGATCAATCGCTGCCTTATCAGGCGGTATCCCTTATCAGGAGTGCTTTGGATGGCTAATTGGACGGTGAACAAGCCGATGGGCGCGTCGTTATACGTACCGACCACCCACAAGGATTTGCTGGAAATCGCCAACGGTATCAAATTGCCGAAGCTGCGTTCGGTGATCTTTTGCACCGAGGACGCGGTGGCCGACCGCGAGCTCAGTTATGCGCTGTTCAACCTCTCGGTGATGCTGGAAAACATGGATCCGGTAGGCGTGCTCGACCGCTTCGTGCGGGTACGCAATCCCGAGGTGCTCGAACGCGTGCTGGCCATGAAGGGCTCCGAACACCTGACCGGCTTCGTGATCCCGAAAGCCACGCGCGACAATTTTGATGCCTACTTCAAGCTGGTGCGCCAGACCGGGCATTTGCTGATGCCCACGCTGGAGACGGCAGAAGTGTTCGACGAGCGTGAGATGGTGGCATTCCGCGACCTGTTGCGCGCGCCCGGCGTGGTGGGACGCATCCTGGCGCTGCGTATCGGCGGCAATGATTTACTGGCGCTGCTCGGCATACGCCGTCCTCGCAACATGACGATTTACCGCACCCCGCTGGGATCGGTGATTGCGCGCCTCGTCACCACGTTCGCACCGTACGGCTTCCGCCTGACGGCGCCCGTGTTCGAACACCTGGACCAGGATGCGTTGCTCGACATGGAAGTGCAGGAAGACCTGGCGCACGGCCTGGTGGGCAAAACCGCAATCCATCCGTACCAGTTGCCGCTGATTGAAATGCATTACCGGGTCCAGCCGATCGACGTGGCGGCGGCGGTGCGGATCATGGACGAAGATAGTCCGGCAGTATTCAAGATGGGGAATTCCATGTGCGAAGTGGCAACGCATCGCGCGTGGGCGCAAACGGTGCTGCAACAGGCCAATCATTTCGGGACGTATCCCGACAACAGCCTGGCGCCAAATTCGGATAGCTAGAGGATAGCAAAGAAGGTGAAGCTGGGGCAGGGGTGGCTATCCCCCGAGGTCAATCGAACATGCAGCCTGGCCGTCACTCCGTAGAGAGTGACCGCCAGGCATCACGCCAGGCTTAACGCGCTGGCGGCGGTGCTGCCGGGTCTGGCGTGGTGCCGCCCGGTGGCGTGGTCGTGGTGCCGTCAGCCGGTGGCGTGGTTGCTGGCGGTGGCATGGTGTTGTCAACTGGTGGCGAACCGGTCGGGGCCGTATTGGCCGGTGGTGCTACAACTTCAGGTGCGGGCGGATCGACTTCCTGCTTCTTGCAACCGGTAACAGCGGCGGCGGTCAGGATCAAGGCGAAAATAAACTTGGCTGGTGCGTGATGCTGTTTCATGTTGAGCTCCTTTTGGTGACAATCGAACTACAGTTTATGCATTCCTCAGTCCGCGCGCTATCGGCGCGCTTGCGGCCTGTTTGTAGGACTACTCAGCGGACGTCTGTATCACTTCTTTCCTGATGGCATAGACTTTTGAGCCGGATACAGCGCCTGCTGGCCCGCCATCGCCTTCGATGGCGCCGGTATGTTGCCACCGGCGGCCTTGATGACCAGGTTGTCGAACCAGGCCGTACTCAGCTTGTCTTCATCCTTGTCTTTATATGCCCCGGCCAGGATGCCGGCCATGCCGGCGCCGTACAGGTCGTCGCTGGCGGCAAGCTGCTGCTTGCCATCGACCAGCCCGGTAATCCGGTTGCCGGCGAAGCGCAGGGTCAGCGTGTGCCACTGGCCTGCCTTCACGCCTGCCACGCGGCCGGCGGCCAGTTCCTTCTCGCCGCCCTCGGACGTGTCGTTCATGGCGCGGATCAGCGCCTGCTGCTCGGCGTCGCCGACCGCCTTTTTCTTGTCTTTCTTGCCGCGGATGGCCACCAGCCGCAGCGCGCCATCGTGACCCAGTTGCAGGAAGTATCCTTTCGGAATGAAGCCATAGCCGGTGCCGGCATGGTTGATGCGGCCCATGACAGCGGCCGATTCGCCCGCTTGCAGGTACACGTCCACGCTCACTTCGTAGTCGCGCCAGGCATCGTCGCCGATGATGGAATAAGGCTGCCAGTCGGGCGCCCACGAGATGGTGGGAATCGGCGCGCTCTGGCGCAGACAGGTGCCGGTGCGGGCCGGGCAGCGCGCCAGTTCGAAGGAACCGGCGATGTCGGCCAGGTAGCGCGGCTGGTGGCCCCAGGTGGCCGGCTGTGGATAGTGTTCAAACGTTTCGCGGTAAGGGAACGGGAACGATGCCAGCGCCGGCACGTCGGCCACGCCGCCTTTTTGCTGGCCGCGCGTGGTGGTCAGCGAATACACGGCGTGCGGTTCGAGCGTGAGCGTTGCCACGCCGTCGCGCACCACGGCGTCGGCCTGGCGCACGAAGTGTTCCTGCTCGGTGGTGCGCCACACGGCCAGGTCGCCATCCTTCAAGCCTTTGACGTTCAGTCGCAACTGCTGTGCAGCGGGCGCGTCCTTGGTTTCGATGATCACGCTGTAGTCGCGCTCGGGCGAGGCCAGCGTGACGAAGGTGCCGCCGCCGGCCAGGTCGCCGCTGCCGCCCTGCAGGTAGGTCCAACCCGTCTCGGTGAACTGGCCGTAATGGGCATAGCCCCACAATACCGGGTTGACGCGGTAGTGGCCGCTCCACGGCCAGTTGGCGCGCACCATCGCCTCTTTTTCGCCCGAATAGGCCTGCATCGTGTACAGGCCGGCGATGCCGTACCAGTTGACCACCTTGGTCACGCCGCTGCGCACGTAGTTTTCATTGAAGGACTGGACCATGCTGATCAGGCCGTCGTAGCCGGCCTTGTACACGTGCTGCTCGGTGTTCCAGATCGGCTTGCCCATGGCGGCCGCTTTGCGTTGCACGTCGACCGGCACCACCGACTTGGGCGGGTTGATGTGGGCGCCGACGATGTCGATGGCGTCGCGCAGTTCCGCATCCCGGGCCATGTCATCGACAAAGCGGAATTTCCATGGATCGGGCCAGTTGTCGAAGCCGTGCAGCTTGACCTTGCCGAAATCGTTGGTATTGAGCGTGGCGCGCAGCGCCTTGGCGAAACCGTAGCTGGCGCCTTTCTCGTTGCGGATGCCGATGGCGTCGAACTCCATGCCATACACGTTGCGCAAGCCCTTGAGCCAGCTGACGTAGTAGTTGGCCGTGTCCTGCGAGAAGAACCGCGCATCGCCCTTGTAATAATCGCCCGTGCTCTGCTCGAACAGTTGGCCTTGCCGGCCCAGCCAGCCGGGCGCGCTCCAGGCGGCGCCGTCGAGCGTGAGTTGCGGATTGCGGCGCCTGGCTTCACGCATTTCCCACCACAGGTAGCCGCGTTCGTAGTTCAGGTCGTCGCGGGCGTGCATATGGCTGGGCATCGAGCCCTGGGTGGCGTTGCCGTCGCCGGGAATTTCCACGTACAGGGCGCTGACCGACGCGCCGAACTTCGGCGTGAACACCAGGTCGAGGATTTCGCCGCGCTGCGGTTCCGGGTAGTCCTTGAGCAGCACGCCGGTGCCGCCCCCGCCTTCGACAATGCCGATGCCGTCGAAGCGCGGGCCACCGGCGGCGCCGTCGAGGGTAATGGTTTGTTCGGCCGGCCGGCGGCACAGGGTGCCGGGATCGATGCGGTCGGCCATCGGCGGCTCGGCGTCGAGCTTGATGCCCTGGCGGCGCGCCGTGCGTTCGATCACGGTGCCGCCGCCCGGCTCGGCGTAGGCAGGATCGGACTGCGCCTGTTGCAGCGACACGTAGCGGGCGCCGGCCGCATCCAGGCGTTGCAGCACGTCGGGCAGGGTCGCCGCGCTCCAGCCGCCCAGGTGGGTGAGCAGCACTTGCGGAATCACGCGGCCATACACGCGCTGCGAGTCGGCCTGCATTTTGGCGATGCCGCGCTCGACCGCCGCCAGGTACTGGCTTTTCATGGTCGTGATCGCGGCCTGGTCGCCGCTGGCCACGCAGCGCGCGTAGGCGTCGGTGTAGGCCCAGTCGTCGAACGAGATGCTGACATCGGCCAAGCGGTAGCCGCGTTCGCGCAGCCAGGCCAGCGCGGCCGGCCCACGGGCGCCGCCGCCGTCGAGGAACGGCAGGCGCAAATAGCGCCAGTCAGCACCTTGCATGCGCTGCGCTACGGCAGCTTCGCCAGCCTCCACGTCGGCCTGCCAGGCCGCCAGCGACGGCGCTTTCGACAGGCCCAGGTGGGTGGCGGTATGGTTGCCCAGCGGGTGGCCGGCAGCGCGCCAGGCATCGAGCACCTTGGCGTCGTCGGCGAACCTGGTCAGCTTGCCGGCGTTGACGAAACCGAACGCCTCGGTGACGCCATGTTGCTTGAAGGTTTGCAGGTGCGCTTCGGCGATGGCCAGGCGCGTCATGCGCGGCGGCAGCAGGCCGTGGGCGGGCAGGTCATCGACGGTGACGGCAACGTCGAAACCCTGGGCGCAGGCGACGCCGGAGAACAGCAGGGCGGCGGACAGGGCGGTCAGCAGTGGAGCTAGCAGTGAAGGAACTGCGGTGGCACGGGCGAAGGTCATGGCGGGCGATAGCGAAGTCGGAGGCAACCGCATCGTAATCGAAGCGCCGCGCCAGCGGTTCGCTGGCGCCGGAAATAATCAGCACCGTGCGTGCGTGCCGGTTTATTCGCGTTCGATCGAGGCCCGGATTACGTGTTCGGCTGCCTGGTAGATATTCGGATCGCGCAGGATGTCGTATTGGAAGGCACCGCCCGGCGTGGCCATCAGGTTGCCGTCGCAATACACGCGGGCGTTCCAGTCGGCGCCATGGCCCACGCTATAGGTGCCCAGGTAACTGATGGCGCGGCCGTCGCGCTTGCGGGTGAAGGACCCCTTGATCGGCCATTGGTCGAGCCAGTACGACGCCATTTCGGCCGCGTAGCGGTTGGCGCCGTCGGCGGTGCCGAATTCGGCCAGTGGATACGATTGTTCATAGACCACGTCGCCGGCGGACGACGCGCCGCGATAGATGCGGAAACAGGCGTAGTAGCCGTTGTCCGCCGTGCGTTTGGGCGTGCAGACGATGTAGTGGCCTGCGTATGAGTAACTATGTGATTGCGCCATATAACCTCGCTAAGTGAACTGTTTGGCGCATCGCACCAAACCACCCGTAAGCTGCCTGGGCGATGTTTATAGAGCAAGAATAGCACAGGATTTCCTGACAAGCCGGTTCAAACGTGCGCAATGGCAAAAATAATATTGCGACGCAGCATGATGCGGCCCGGCGCGGGCCGCGCTCAGGGCAGGCGGCCCCGGTAGCTTTGCGGCGCCAGTTCCTGCTGTGGCGCCAGTGCTTGCAGGCGCTTGTACAGGACCCGGGTTTCCAGCAAATTCCACACGCGCAACATCGCCTCCAGCGTATCGAACGGCTTGGTAAGAAAGTCCTTGGCGCCCAGCGACAGGGCGCGGCGCTTGGCTTCGGCAGTGGCGTCGGCGGTGATCACCAGCACCGGGCGGAAATCGTAGGGATCGCCGCGGCGCTTGAGGCGTTCGAGCACGGCATAGCCGTCGAGGTCGGGCATCATCAGGTCGAGCACGATCAGGTCGGGATCGAAGGCGGTGTACAGGTCGAGCGCGGTGCGGGCGTCGGTGGTGCCGACCACGTGGGTCAGGCCTTCGGCGATGAACATGTCTTCCAGCAGCCGCAAATTGGCGGGCTGGTCGTCGATGATCAGGATGCGTGAAGCGAGTACTTGATTTTCCATCATGTAGATTTTCCGTGAGAATCGAGCAGGGAGAAGAACGCCGGGATATCGAGTGGTTTGGCCAGGTGCGCACAGTGTGCCGTGTCGTTATTGGCGTCGCTGCCCAATAGCACCACGGTGCCGGGCAAGGCCAGCCACTGTGTGCCGGCCAGGTTGGCTGCCAGCAGTACCAGGTCGGGCTGTTCGGCCTGCGCCACTGCCAGACCGGCGGCGGTGTCGGCCACGGCGGTCACGCGCCAGTGCGGCCGGCGCTGGGCCAGCGTGGCCACCAGGATGCGCGTGGCGGGGTCCGCTTCCACGCACAGCAGGTGGTGGGTGCTGGCGCTGGTGGTCGGCACGGCGGCAGCGGGCGCTGGCTGGTCGGCCTGTTCCTGCTGGGCGGCCTCGTCGGTGGCCCCGGCGTTGGTCGCCAGCGGCAAGGTCAGCGTGAAGCGGCTGCCGGGCTCCGGTCTGTCATGCAGGATGACGTCGCCACCCATGGCCTGCATCAGCGCTTTCGAGACCGCAAGACCGAGGCCGGCGCCCTCGGTCTTGCCGCGTTCGGCGCCGAGGCGGTCGAACGGTGCGAACAGGCGCGTGCGCAGCGACGGTGTGATGCCGGGGCCGTTGTCGTCGATGTGGATGGCGGCCAGCTCGTCGCCGGGCGCCAGGTGCAGCGCCACGATGCCGTCGCGCGGGCCGTACTTGATGGCGTTCGACAGCAGGTTGAGCAGCGCTTGCAGCAGCCGCTGGCGGTCGGCCAGCACGGCCACCGCGATGCCAGCGTGGTCGTGGCGCAGCTGCACGCCGCGCTGGCGCGCCAGCGGCGCCATCAGCATCATCGCCTCGTCGAGCAGCGGCGCCAGCGCCACCGGCACGCATGCCAGGGTGAGCTTGCCGGCCTCGATGCGGCCGATGTCGAGCACCTCGTTGATCAAGGACAGCAGGTGCTGGCCGGCCTGGCGGATGTGTTCCGCGTGTTCGCGTTCGCGCGGTTCGCGCAGGCCTGCTTCCAGCAGTTGCGCGTAGCCGAGAATCGCGTTGAGCGGGGTGCGCAGCTCGTGGCTGGTGCGCGCCAAAAACTCGGTCTTGGCGCGGCTGGCCGCTTGCGCCGCCGAGGCGCGGCCGGCCAGCAGCACGCTGGCCTGGTGCAGGCGGTCGGCCAGCTGGCCCAGCTCGTCGGTAGTGGCCGGTGTGGGCTTGAGCGGCAGGTCGTTCGACAGGCGCTCGGCGTTTTCGGCAGCCAGGCGCACGCGCCGCACCAGCCCCAGGGTAAAGGTCAGCGTTGCCATCGCGCCGGCCATGCCGGCGCCGATCACGATCATGGCCATCCACAGGTTGCGGTTCGACGCCTGTTGCAGGGTCAATGTGCGTTGCTCGACCAGCGCGGCCTCGCGCAGGTTCATCACGCCGATTTCGGTACGCAACTGGTCGAGGATCTGCTTGCTGCTGAGCAGGTGTTCCTGCAACTCCGCCGTGCTGGCGTTGCGCTGCCCGCGCATCAGGTTCAGGCTGGCGAGCTTGCTGCGCAGCAGCGGCGTGATGCGCGCCAGGCTGGCCAGTTGCTCGGGATCGACGGCGCGCGCCTGCAGGCTGGCCAGGGTGGCCGGCAATTGTTCGGCAGCGATGTGGTACGGCACCAGGAAATCGTCGCGACCGGTGAGCAGGTAGCCGCGCACGCCGGTGGCGGCCTCGGCGATCTGGGTGTGCAGGCGCTGGATGTCGGCCTGGGCCTGCATGGTGCGCAGCATGTCGGCGGTGGCGGCTGCGGTATTGCGTTCGAGCGTGTAGCTGGTGGCGGCCGAACCCACCAGCAGGGCCAGCGAAGCGACAATGATTGCGCCGCCCTTGAAGCCGAGCGACCAGTGGCGCGGGTTCAGCTTTGCGAGCACGCTCATGATCCGAGCCCGAGGTCGGCCGCGCGCACGGCGGCCTGGGTGCGGTCGTTCAGGTCCAGCTTGTGCAGGATGCGTTCCACGTGCACCTTGACGGTGCCGGCGGCGATGCCCAGGTGTTCGCCCATGGCGGCGTTGGTCCAGCCTTGCGGCAGCAGGGCGAGGATTTGCAGCTCGCGCGGGGTCAGCGACTTGAGGATGGCGGCCGCCTCGGTGGCGCCCACGCGCGGCGCCGCCTGGCTGTTGGCCAGCGCCGCGCCCAGCAGGGTGGACAGCGCTTGCAGCGTGAGCAAATCGTCGGGGTGGGGCGGCGGCGCGGCGGCTGCGCAGAGCAGGGCCAGTATGCCGCGATGCTTGCCGTCCAGGCACAGCGGCACCAGCACTTCGAGGCCGGTGCGCTGCTCGCGGCCGATGCGCAGTCCGCTGGGGACGTCCTGCCGCACCAGCGGCGCCATCGGCCCCGGCTGCAAGACCGTGTGCAGCGCCATGGCATGCGCCACGCGCGCGCCTACCGGCGGCACGTTGCCGTGGCTGGCCGCCACGTGCAAGGCATCGTCCTTGAGTACCAGCAGCAAACCATCGTCGAGCGAGAGGAAGGCCAGGGTCTTGGCCAGCACGGTGGCAAGCGCGGCGGGTCGCACGCCATCCTGGGCCAGCGCGCCGGCCGCGTCGGTGAGCAGGCGCCAGCGCGCGGTGCTGCTTTCGCTGTGGCGGTAACGGCTACGGACGGCGTGGGCGCTATCGGCAGGGGAAGGAGAGCTCATCGCATGCAACCAGTTTCATGTGTGAAGCAGCTGATTATATGCCACCCGGCATATGCCGCAACCCCCGGCCGGCAGATTTTTCAACGGCTCCGGTCCGCGATACTGACTTCATTGGCAGTCACTTGCTGCCGATGATTCTCAACTACCTGGAGCACATAATGAAAAAAGTCCTGATCGCCCTCGCCCTCGCCGCCTCGACCACCTTCGCAGTCGCCGACATCGCGCCGAAGTTCTACACCGGCGTTGTCACCGCCCCGGTCAACGCCCAGGAAGCGGAAATTGCCGCCCTGTTCGACAAATGGAATGCGACCCTGGCCACCGGCAACCCGGCCAAGGTCGCCAGCCTGTACGCCAGCGACGCGGTGCTAGAGCCCACCGTGTCGAACGAGGTGCGCACCACCCCGGCCGCGATCGAGGACTATTTCGTCAAGTTCCTCAAGATGAAGCCGGTCGGCACCATCAACATGCGCCAGATCCGCATGCTGGGCAACGATTCGGCACTGGATACCGGTGTGTACACGTTCCGGGTGACGGTCGATGGCAAGCCGCGTGATGTGCAGGCGCGTTACACCTATGTGTACAAGAAGGTCGGCGGCGAATGGAAAATCCTGAACCACCACTCGTCGGCCATGCCGGAAGTGATCGCTGCCAAGTAAGAAAAACGGAAAAAGCCCCGTAGCAGCAGCAACTACCCGGGGCTTTTGGTCAATAGCTGGAGAAAGCATGTTTGACTGCTGACGATGATAAATAGCGATTCTTAAGCCAATCTTAGCTGCACTGCACCATTTATACATTTTCAACCTTGAAGCCACTTTTTGTTGCGCCGTCCGGATGGTGTAGCATGTCGGGTGGCGCAGCGGACATGCGCATTTTGCCTGCCGCCGCCGGTACTTCAAGGAAAACCATGCAAATCAAAATTAACGACGTGTTGCGGGCCTACATCGAGCCGCTGACCGAAGCAGAGTACATGGCGCTCGAGCGCAGCGTGCTGGCCGAAGGCTGCCGCGACGCGCTGGTCCTGTGGCAGGACACCCTGGTGGACGGCCATAACCGTTATCAAATCTGCCAGGAACACGGCATCCCGTTCAAGGCCGTTGAAAACACCAGCTTCCGCGACCTCGACGACGTCAAACTGTGGATGATCGACAATAACCTGGGGCGCCGCAGCATTTCCGACTACCAGCGCGGCGTGCTCGCCCTGCGCAAGAAGGAAATCGTCCGCGCCCGCGCGCTGGAACTGGCTGCTGAGGCCGCTGCAGAAGACGCGGCCATCGCGCCACCGGACGGCGAAGCCAAGCCCAAGCCTGCCGCCATGCCGCTGACCTCGCGCGAAGACATTGCCCGCGCCGCGCGCCTGTCGAGCGCCACCATCAGCCAGATCGAAAAAATCCAGAAGACCGCCACGCCGGAACTGGTGGAAGCCGTGCGTTCGGGCACGATTTCCATCAATGCTGCCGCCACCGTGGCGTCGCTGCCGGAAGATGCGCAGATTGCCGCTGTCGCCGGCGGCAAGAAGGAACTGCAAAAGGCCGCCAAGGAAGTGCGCGAACTGCGCACGGCCGGCAAGCCACCGAAGGAAGCCAAGGGTGCGCGCGAGGACGGCGAGCGCGATTACAATCGCAATCCCACCGAAGCGGACGAGCTGCGCCGTGAAAACGCGGCGCTGCGCGAAAAGAACGCGGCGTTGCTCGAGGAAATTACCGCGTTGCAGCGGCGCATTTCCGAACTCGCATCGAGCTGATCCCTAGGTTGAACTGTTAATCCGGAGTTTGTCGATGCACCGATGGCGCGCCACGCTGGCCTTGCTTTGTTTTGTTCCCCTCAATGCAGCGCTGGCGGCCACGGCGGCGCCGGTTCCCCTGGCCGGCGCCGAACTGGCCCGCATGCAGGCCCAGGCCAAGCGCGTGACCATCGTGCGTGACACGTGGGGCATCCCCCATGTGTACGGCAACAACGACGCCGACGCCGTCTTCGGCCTGCTGTACGCCCAAGCCGAGGACGATTTCAGCCGCGTCGAACGCAATTACATCAACGCCCTGGGCCGCCTGGCCGAAGTCGAAGGCGAGGCCGAGCTGTACCGCGACCTGCGCATGAAGCTGTTCATCAACCCGGACTTTCTCAAGGACCAGTACCAGCAAAGTCCCGCCTGGCTCAAAAAACTGATGGTGGCCTTTGCCGACGGCCTGAATTACTACCTGGCCACGCATCCCGAGGTGAAACCCGACCTGATCACCCGGTTCGAGCCGTGGATGGCGCTGGCCTTCAGCGAAGGCAGCATCGGCGGCGACATCGAAACCATCGATATCAAGCAACTCGAAGCCTTGTATGCGCATGGCGCCCATCCGCTGATGGCGCCGATTTTGCTGGCAGAGCAGGGCAGCGACCTCGACCACGAACCGGGCGGCTCCAACGGCTTTGCCATCGCACCGGCGATCACCAAAAACGGCCACGCGCTGTTGATGATCAACCCGCACACGTCGTTCTACTTCCGCCCCGAAGTGCAGGTGCACAGCCGCCAGGGGCTCAATGCCTACGGCGCCGTGACCTGGGGCCAGTTCTTCGTGTACCAGGGTTTTAACGACCGGGTGGGCTGGATGCACACGTCGGGCGGCGGCGATGTCATCGACGAATATCTGGAAACCATCATCGACCGCGATGGCCAATATTTCTACCAGTACGGCAACGAGCAGCGGCCATTACGTGCGGTCGATATCGCCTTGCCTTACAAGACCGCCGGCGGTATGGCCAGCAAAACGGTCAAGGTGTACTACAGCCACCACGGCCCCATCGTGCGCGCCAGGGACGGCAAGTGGGTTGCGGTCAAGCTGATGAACGAGCCGCTAAAGGCACTGACACAATCGTTCCTGCGCACCAAGGCGCGCAACTACAAGGAATTTTATAAATCGATGGAGTTGCGTACCAATTCCTCGAACAACACCGTGTATGCGGATGCGGACGGCAATATCGCCTATTTCCACGGTAATTTCATCCCGCGCCGCAACCCGAAAATCGACTTCAGGCGCCCGGTCGATGGCAGCGATCCGGCCACCGAATGGCAGGGTTTGCACGCGGTGAAGGAAACCATCACGCTGTTCAACCCGAAAAACGGCTGGATCTATAACACCAACAACTGGCCCTACACGGCGGCCGGCCCGTACAGCCCCAAGGCCAGCGACTACCCGGCGTACATGTCGATGAACCCGGAAAATCCACGCGGCATCCACGCCGTGCGGGTGATGGAAAACCGCAAGGACTTCACCATCGACAGCCTGATCGCGGCGGCCTACGACAACCAGTTGCCGGCGTTCGAGCCGCTGCTGCCCCAACTGTTCGCGGCCTATGATGCGTTGCCGGCCGGCGACCCGCTGATCGCGTCATTGGCGCCGCAAATCGCCGCGCTGCGCGGCTGGGACATGCGCTACACACTGGAGTCGGTCCCGACCTCGCTGGCGATTTACTGGGTGCAGGATCTGACAGCCGCTTTCGGTCCGGCCGCCAAGGCCAGGGACGTGCTGGTGCTCGATTACATCCAGGCCGCGCTGACGCCACGCCAGCGCCTGGAAGGGCTGGTGCGGGCGTCGGACAAGTTGACCGCCGACTTCGGCACCTGGCAAACCGCGTGGGGCGAAATCAACCGCTTCCAGCGCCGGACCGGCGACCTGGTGCAGCCGTTCGACGACAGCAAACCGAGCCTGCCGATTCCGTACGCGTCGGCCAACTGGGGCGCGCTGGCGGCCTATGGCATGACCTCGAAGCAGACCACCAAGCGCATCTACGGCGAACGCGGTAACAGCTTTGTCGCCGTGGTGGAGTTCGGCCCGCGCCTGAAGGCGCGCAGCATCCTGGTGGGTGGCCAGAGCGGCGATCCCGCGTCGCCGCATTTTGCCGACCAGGCCGAGATGTTTGCCAGGGGAGAGTTCAAGGAAGTGCTGTTTTACCGCGAAGACGTGGAGCGCAACGCCGAGCGCCGGTATCACCCTGGCCTGTAATAATTGTTGGTCATATGCAACGTTGTTAAATATTTTTTTGCGATGAATTCCAATATTGATATCGTAATCAATATGTCTTCATGGAAATATAGCCTCATCACTGCTGACAGCCGCTAAAGCCTTATCCTGCTTGGGTGCGTGGTTTTTAGATAACTGTTCAAGCTTGTGTGGCGCGGCCCTCGGATTGTGTTACAGCCGAATTTTGCCTGTTTATCAGCATTAATATTCTATATAAGAAATATTAATTTCCGCTGATATAGTGATATCTATAGGAATGCTCAAGGGCAATTCCACTGGCTTTCACTCACTTTGGCAAGGCACATTCCATGAAAAATCTTAATATCGGCGTCCGCCTGGGCATCGGTTTCGGCATCGTATTGCTGCTCCTGGCGGTCACTACCGCGATCGCGGTCCTGCGCATGCAGGAGGGCACTGCGCTCACGGACCGGCTCATCAACACCAGTTACAAGAACCAGCGCCTGGTGGCGGAGTGGGCCAAGGTCATCGAAATCAATGCGGTCCGTTCGTCCGCCGCCTGGCAGGCCAGTGACGCAGAAGATCAAAAAAACTACGAGGCCGGCATTGCCGCCGCGTCCGCCCGCGCGGGCGAGGTACAGAAAGAGATCAACAACAGCATCCGCAACCCCGGCGTACGGGCCCAGTTCGACCAGGTGCTGCTCGCGCGCACCGCTTATATCGATGCGCGCGAACTGGTGTTTCGACTCAAGACCGCCGGCGACCTGGCGCAGGGCAAGATTGCCTACGATACCGGCCTGGTGCCCAAGGCTGCCGCCTACCTGGCGGAAGTGAACAAGCTGCAAACGCTGCAAGTGGCTGCTGCCGACGGCATTGCCAGCAACGTCCTGGACCTGTCGGTCTCCACCCGCAACGTCATCATCGTGCTGGGCCTGCTTGCGCTGGCGCTGGGCGTGGGCTTTGCGCTTTACATCACGCGCTCGATCACCGGTCCGATCAACCGCGCACTGCAAGTGGCCGAGACCGTGTCCGCCGGCGACCTCACCAGCGTGATCGTGGTCGATAGCCGTGACGAGACCGGCCGCCTGATGCAGGCGTTGAAGACGATGAACGACAACCTGGTCACCATCGTGGCCCAGGTGCGCAGCGGCACCGACACCATGGCTACTGCCTCGGCCGAAATCGCGGCCGGCAACCAGGACTTGTCGAGCCGCACCGAGCAGCAAGCCAGTTCGCTGGAAGAAACCGCCTCGTCGATGGAAGAGCTGACCGCCACAGTGCGCCAGAACGCCGACAACGCGCGCGAAGCCAACCGCCTGGCGCAGGACGCTGCCGGCGTTGCCAACCGGGGCGGCGCGGTGGTGGCCGACGTGGTCGATACCATGGGCTCGATCAACGAATCGTCGCGCAAGATCGTCGATATCATCTCGGTCATCGACGGCATCGCGTTCCAGACCAATATCCTGGCCCTGAACGCGGCCGTGGAAGCGGCCCGAGCGGGCGAGCAGGGCCGTGGTTTCGCGGTCGTGGCGTCGGAAGTGCGCAACCTGGCCCAGCGTTCGGCGGCAGCAGCCAAGGAAATCAAGGTCTTGATCGACGACTCGGTGCACAAGGTGGAAGCCGGCTCGGCGCTGGTGGACCAGGCTGGTCACACCATGAACGAAATCGTCCAGGGCATCGGCCAGGTGACCAGCATCATGGCCGAGATCACCAGCGCCAGTGCCGAGCAGAGCGCCGGCATCGAGCAGGTCAACCAGGCCATCACCGAGATGGACCAGGTCACCCAGCAAAATGCCGCGCTGGTGGAAGAAGCCTCGGCCGCCGCCGAAGCGATGCAGGACCAGGCAGCCGGACTGTCGCAGGTGGTGAGCGTGTTCAAGCTTGACGGCGTGGCCCAGTCAGCCCAGTCCACCCCGGCACGCCGCACCGCCAAGCCGGCGCCAACGCATAAGCCGGTAGCAGCACCGGCGCGTTTGCCGGCAGCAGTCAAGCCTGCCGCGCCAGCGCCGGCACCGGTCCGCAAGCCGGTGACCGCCAAGGCCGATGCCAGCGAGTGGGAAGAGTTCTAGATTTGCCCGATCCGGGGAACCTAGCGGGCCCTGGCGCCGAGGTTGCCTACTTCGGCGCGCCAGCGGTCCACCATTCCCGGCTTTGGTTCAGTGGCTGGCGAACAGTGCGTGACGCCGGTAAGCTTGATACCGACGAACCCCAGGATTTGCCGGCGCAGCTGCCACAGCAGCGAATTCTTGTAGGCCAGCCGCAGGAACCAGCCCGGTGTATCGGACGTGAGGATGACGCGCGCAGTGCGCCCTCCCAGCAGGGGCGCAGGCAGGCCGAAGTGCATACTGCGCGTGTCGAACGCGCGGCCTGGCAGCAGGGCGCGATCGAACACGCCCTTCAATTTGGCCGGCATGCCTCCCCACCACATCGGCGTGGCCAGCACAAAGTGTTCGCACCATGCCAGATCTTCCAGCACCTGCTCCAGATCGGGCTCGAGCGGCTTGGTTTGCTGGTAACCGGCCACGCCGAAATCGATGTCGAAATGGAGCGAGCTCAGGTGCACCAGCCTGATTTCGTGCCCGGCGGCGCGGGCTGCTTCTGCATACGCTTTGGCGAACGTGTTGGATAACGACGTGGGGGCTGGATGTCCGTCCAGGATATAGATACGCTGCGCCATACGACTTTCCTTTAAAATGACCATGGTCATATTCTTACATAAAATGACCGTGGTCAATAAATATTTTTGACCCTGGTCATTTTCTATGGGATAGTCGATCGATGAAAAAAGCGTTACAACAAAGATCGGTTGCCACCCGCGCGCGGCTGTTGGCCGTGGGCGACGAGATCGTAGGGGAAGCCGGTTACGGCGCCTTGCGGGTGGAGGAAGTCGTGGCGCGCGCAGGCGTTGCCAAGGGAACGTTTTTTGCCCATTTCCAGGACAAGGACACGTTGATGGACCATTTGATCGGCGCGCGGATCGATGCACATCTCGATCGCCTGGCCGCGCTGCCGGCGCCGGGCGATGTCGAGGCACTGGCCGACGCCATGTTGCCTTTGCTATTGTTTCTGTCGTCGGAGCGGTTCGTGTTCGATGTGGTGTTGCGCCGTTCGGGCGCGGCGGCATACGAGGAGATCGGACCGATCGCCGCCACCCTGGGCCGCCTGGCAGAACTGTTCGCCGGCTGGTTGCCGGCCGCGCCGTTTCGCCTTGACGTCGCGCCGCAAATTCTTACCGAGGGATTCGAGGCCTTGTCGATGCAGGTGCTGGCGCTGAACTTCTGCGCCCTCGGCAAAACGCTGCCGCTGCGCGAACGTTACGTCGCCTATTTACGGGCATGGCTGATGCCGCCCCTTGCGGGCAGCAAGGGTTAAGCCAACCTGAGCCGGCGCTGTATCAGGTCTGGACCAGGTTTTCGGATTCTTCCCTGCTTAAGAGTGGCGGCTCCACCTCCGGCACGCCGGCCACCAGCTCCAGGTTGTCGATATTGTTGTTGCGTACGTTGCCGTCCTTGTGGCGCACGCTGGTGTAACGCTTGGGGTTGGGCAGGTACACTTCCGCTACCAGTTCGTGCACGTAGAACTCGCCGGTCCGGTTGCCGCCGCGCAGCTTGACGCGCAAGCCGTCCGGGTACAGGGTGGGGCGTACCGCGCTCACCTTGGGGCCGGCGCACATCAATACCCGGCCGTCGCGCGAGATCTTGTACATGCCGCTGCCAGGGATGGGCTTGGCGCTGGCCACGGTGATCGAGTACAGCACCCCGAGGGCCAGGACTCCAGCGATAATGAAGACGATTTCCATCTTGGTGGGTGTGGTTGTGGTGATGGGGCGATACTAGCAGCTATATTGCATCGAGCGAGCGCCGAATATCGGCCTTTAAATCCCCTATATCTTCGATTCCAACCGACAACCGTATCAAGCCATCGCCGATGCCGAGCTGCGCGCGTTGCTCGGGCGGGATGCTGGCGTGGGTCATCAGCGCCGGATGCTCGATCAGGCTCTCCACGCCGCCCAGGCTTTCGGCCAGCGCAAACACCTGGCAATGCTCGAGAAAACGCCGCGCACCGGCCAGGTCGGTGGCCAGGTCGATCGAGATGATGCCGCCGTAACCGTCCATTTGCCGCTGCGCCAGCGCGTGCTGCGGGTGCGAAGCCAGGCCCGGATAAAATACGCGCCGCACTTCGGGCTGCTGTTCGAGCCAGGTGGCCAGTTCCAGCGCGCTGCGGCAATGGCGCTCCATGCGGATCGCCAGCGTTTTGACCCCGCGCAGTATCAAAAAGCTGTCGAACGGTCCGGCGATCGCGCCGACCGAGTTTTGCAGGAAACCCAGTTGCTCGCGCCAGCCTTGCTGGTGCGGCGCGCCGCCGACGATGGCGATGCCGCCGATCACGTCCGAGTGGCCGTTCAGGTACTTGGTGGCGGAGTGGACCACGATATCGAAGCCATGCTCGAGCGGGCGCTGCACCAGCGGGCTTGCAAAGGTGTTGTCGGCCACGGCAATGATGCCGCGCTCGCGGCAAATGGCCGCAATCGCTCTGAGGTCCGCTAGCTTGAGCATCGGATTGGTCGGGGTTTCGACCCACACCATTCTGGTTTCCGGGCGCAGCGCGGCCAGCAGGTTGGCCGGGTCGGTGAGGTCCACGTAGGTAAAATCGTGTCCGCTGCTGCGCCGGCGCACCCGTTCGAACAGCCGGTACGTGCCGCCGTACATATCGTCGCCGGCAACGATGTGAGACCCGGCGTCGAGCAGTTCGAGTACGGTGGAAATCGCTGCCAGGCCCGAGGCAAACGCGTACGCCTGGGCGCCGCCTTCGAGGTCGGCCACGCAGCGTTCGAGCGCCCAGCGCGTGGGGTTGTGCGAGCGGCCGTAGTCGAGGCCCTTGTGCACGCCCGGGCTTTCCTGGACGTACGTGGAGGTGGCGTAAATCGGCGGCATGATGGCGCCGGTGGAAGGGTCGGGCGCCTGGCCGGCGTGGATCACGCGGGTGGCCAGCGCCTGCTTGAGATGGTCGTTCAAGAGAGCTTCCTTCGCAGGTGGTTGAGCAGGTCGAAGCGCGTGATCAGGCCGTAAAAAATATCGCCATCGGCCACCACGGCCGTGAGGCCGCTGTCGAGCACGGCGCGTAGTGCGTGCAGGTCGGCCTGCGGGTGCAGGATGTCGAGCCGGCGCGTCATGGTGTCGCCCACGGTGCGGGCAAAGCGTTCGGGGTGGGTATCGACCGCCAGCAGCAGGTCCGATTCGTCGATGATGCCGGCCAGCCTGCCGCCGGCAATCACCGGCAACTGCGCCAGGTCGGCGGCGCGCATGCGGTTGAAGGCGATCAGCAGCGAGTCGTCGGGGGCCACGCTGACGACCTGGCCGGCGTCGTAACGGCGCCCGATCAGGTCGCGCAGGTCGCGCTCGGGTGCGTGTTCGATCAGGCCCTGGTCCTGCATCCAGCCGTCGTTATAGACCTTGGACAGGTAGCGGGTGCCGGTGTCGCAGACGAAACTGACCACGCGCTTCGGCACCGTTTGCGCGCGGCAGTATTGCAGGGCTGCCGCCAGCAGGGTCCCGGTGGACGAGCCGCCGGCAATGCCTTCCTCGCGCAACAGCGTGCGCGCGGTGTCGAAACTTTGCTGGTCGGTGATGGTGTATGCCTGCCTGACGCCGCCGAAGTCGGCAATGGCCGGAATGAAATCCTCGCCGATGCCTTCCACGGCCCACGAGCCGGACGTCTCGCTGACGTGGCCGGTGGCGATGTACTCGGCCAGGATGGAGCCGGCCGGGTCGGCCAGGATAAAGTCCACCTGCGGCGCCACGCGGCGGAAGTAGCGGGTGAGGCCGGTGAGCGTGCCCGAGGAACCCACGCCGACCACGATGGCGTCGATGTCGTGGCCCATCTGCTCCCAGATTTCTGGGCCGGTGGTGGTTTCGTGGGCGAGCGGATTGGCGGGGTTGTTGAACTGGTCTGCAAACCACGCGCCCGGCAATTCGGTTGCCAGCCGTGCGGCGAAATCCTGGTAGTACTCGGGGTGGCCCTTGCCCACGTCCGAGCGCGTGGTGCGCACTTCGGCGCCCAGGGCTTTCAGGTGCAATACTTTTTCGGCGGACATTTTGTCGGGCACAACCAGCAGCACGCGGTAGCCTTTCAGGCGTCCGACCAGTGCCAGGCCGAGGCCGGTATTGCCGGCGGTGGCTTCGATGATGGTGCCGCCAAGTTGCAGGCGGCCATCGGCCTCGGCCGCTTCGATCATGGCCATGCCGATGCGGTCCTTGATGGAGCCGCCGGGGTTTTGCGATTCGAGCTTGAGGAACAATTGGCAGGGGCCGGTGTCGAGACGGGTAATCTCGGCCAGTGGCGTGTTGCCGATCAGGGAAAACAGTGCGGGTGCGGACATCCGGGTCTCCTTGCGTCTCATGATAAGAGAACGGCAAGTATGCCCTTTTTTTGTATGGCACGGTTGATGGCGTCTATAATCGCGCTCATTCTTTTTTGCGCGCACCCGCGCTGCAGATTCACCTCATTTTGGAACGTTATGGCTAGTCTTCACTTCAGGTATTCGGCGATGAACGCAGGCAAGAGTACCTACCTGCTGCAAGTCGCGCACAATTACAAGGAAAACGGCATGGAGGTGTTGCTGCTGACTTCCGCGCTCGATGGCCGCGACGGCTTTGGCGTGATCGCCTCACGCATCGGCCTCAAGAGCGAGGCCACCACCTACAGTGCCGACACCGACTTTGCCGCGCTGCTGCAGGACGTAAAGGTTGCCTGTGTGCTGATCGACGAGGCGCAATTCCTCACCGTCGCGCAGGTGCACCAGCTGCACTGGTGGGTCCACACCACCAACACGCCCGTGATGTGTTTCGGCCTGCGGTCCGATTTCCAGGGCAATCCGTTCCCCGGCTCGGCCGCCTTGCTGGCGCTGGCCGACAGCCTCGAAGAAATCAAGACCATCTGCAAGTGCGGCAAGAAGGCAACCATGAATATCCGCACCGACGAGCACGGCGTGCGCGTGCGCGAAGGCGACCAGGTTCTGATCGGCGGCAACAGCGCGTACCGCCAGGTGTGCGCGCGCTGCTTCTATACCGTGGCCTGATGACATCTGCCAGGTAAGATCCGCTGTTGCGCCTGGACTTAATGGGTGTGGTGGCCCTATCCAAAGACAGAATACAAGGTGGTATGCGATGGTGTCCAATGGTGGTATCGGCTCCCGCACAGCGCGAGCAGTACCAACCACCCGAACGACAACCTGCCAGGAGCACCAAGTGAAATCCGACCACACCCCAAGCGACACCGTTACCTCGCGCCGTACCGCCATCGTCGGCAGCCTCGGCGTGGCTGCCGCAGCAGTCGCGGCCACTTTGCCGGCGGCATCGTCGGCCGCTACGCCAGCGGGCCGCAGCGCCACCATGGACAGCGGCTTTGTCACCGTCAAGGACGGCGCCCAGATTTTCTACAAGGACTGGGGCCCGAAAGACGCACCAGTGGTGTGGTTCCACCACGGCTGGCCGTTGACGTCCGACGACTGGGATGCCCAGATGATGTTTTTCCTGCAGAACGGCTACCGCGTGATTGCCCACGACCGTCGCGGCCACGGCCGCTCCACCCAGACCGACAAGGGTAACGATATGGACACCTACAGCTCGGACACCGCCGAGTTGGTCGCTGCGCTGAAAGTCAAAAAGGCCATCCACGTGGGCCACTCGACCGGCGGCGGCGAAGTGGCGCGCTACACGCGCCAGCATGGCAAGGGCCTGGTCACCAAGGCGGTGCTGATCAGCGCGGTACCACCAATCATGGTCAAGTCGGCCACCAATCCGGACGGCGTGCCGCTGTCGGTGTTTGACGATATCCGCAAGGGCACTGCGTTCAACCGCTCGCAGTTCTACATGGACTTGACGATCCCGTTCTACGGCTTCAACCGTCCGGGCGCGAAAGTGTCGGAAGCGGTGCGTAACAACTGGTGGCGCCAGGGCATGATGGGCGGCGTCAAGGCCGCCTACGATTGCGTGTTCCAGTTTGCGCAAGTGGACTTTACCGACGACCTGCGCGCCATGGACATGCCGGTGCTGGTACTGCACGGTGAAGACGACCAGATCGTGCCGTTTGCCAACAGCGGCGCCAAGTCGGTCAAGCTGGTGAAGAACGGCAAGCTGATTTCGTATCCAGGCTTCCCGCACGGCATGCCCACCACGCACGCCGACGTGATCAACGCCGACCTGCTGAAGTTCTTCAAGTCGTAATTACCGGCCTGCTGTTGGCGGCGCGCCGTAGTAGTCGGGCGCGCCGTCGACACTGATGTCGATACGGTCCAGGATGAACCCCGGATCCAGCGCCACCACCTGGATGCGGTGCGTGCCTTTGGCCAGCTGTGGCCGCTCCAGGGTGCGCACTGCCGTGTTACTCAGCACATTCTGTTTCCATTCATCGCTGCGGCCGAAGGCGCGGAAGTCCAGCACTTCCCACGGACCGTCGTCGAGGCGCACGCCGATGCGCAGGCTGTTGGCCGATGTCAACGGATGCACGGGCACAGCCACCAGCTTGATCTTCGCACTGCCCGTATTCTTTTGCTCGAAGCGGTAGTCGAGCGGGGCAACCTTGGCCGCTTCCTCCACCGTCACCGAGGCCATGTCGAGCCGGCTGCGCAAGGCGTCGCCGTTGCTGCCCAGTCCCGGCACCACTTCCCACGCTGCATTTTTGCCGCTTGACGCCGCCGCCAGCGAAATCACCGGCACCTTGCTGACGGGGAGGGCAATCGCCTTGGCCGGCGCCGGGTAGGTCGGAAACACCGGTGCGTGGAACACCGGCAGCCGGCGCGGCGCCAGGTCCATCATGTGTTGCCATTTGCCGCCGGCCAGCGCGTTGTACCGGGCGGTGTCGGCCACCAGCGCCGCGTGTGCGGCCCTGGCTTGCTCCACCTGCTCCTGGGCGCCGGCCTGGCTTTGGCGCGCCATGGCCGCCGCCAGTTCCAGCTTGAGGATGCGGGCATTGAGATTGGCGCTGGCGCGGATCGGGTACAGCACCAGTTCGAAGTACGCGTCCTGGCGGTCGGCCGGCAGGGCGGCGCCCAGCTGTTCCGCTTGTTTGGTCAGTGCTTCGTAGCGGGCCAGGCGGCGGCGCGCTTCGTCGCCACCGGTGCGCAGGTAGGCGTTGATGCCGTTGGGCGTGGTCGGCTCGGTCTGACCAAAACCCATGAACTCGGGCCGGCGCTCCCAGGCCAGGTCGTAGTACTCGCGCTTGAGCGCGGCCAATGCGTCGGCCTGCTGGCTGCCGAACTGCGCGGCGAACCAGGCACGCTGGTGCTGGTCGGGCGTTTGCGCAATCTGCGTGTGGTCGAAGGCGAGGTCGAGGAAATACTGGGTCAGGTATTCGACTGGCTTGATGTCGCCCACGTTGACGATCCACATGTTGTGGGCGCCAGTCTGCCAGGCGCGGTCGAGCTGCTCGCGCACCAGCGCCGGCCGGGTGGTGCCGAGCCACAGGTAGTCGTGCGGCCGGCCCCAGTACGACAGGTGGTAATAGATGCCGGCGCCGCCCTGGCGGGCGCGTTCCTGCGGCGTGCTCAGTTGGGCCAGGTAGCCGTAGTTGTCGTCGGGCCAGACGATGGTGGCGTCGCCCGGCACCTTGAGTCCGGCCTTGTACAGGTCCAGCACTTCCTTGTACAGCGTAAGCGCCTGCGGTATCTCGGCGACCGGTTTGCCGGTCGATTTGACCAGCATCTGGCGTTGCAGGCCGACCACTTCGGCCACCGCGTCGCGCGCCTGCTCGGTGCTGCTGGCACCTTCCATCGGCGAATCGTGGATGCCGCGCACGCCGAGGCTGTAGATATTCTCGTAGCGTTTGACTTCATCGACGCGGCGTTGCCAGTAGTCGAGCATCTTGTCGCGGTTGGAGAAGAAGTTGAATTCGCCGTCTTCCTTCTTGCGCCACTCGCGCACGTTGTTGCGCATCATCGGCTCGGCATGCGAGGTGCCGACCACGATCGCGTAGTCGCGCGCCATCTCCGGGTTGCCGGCGATCTGGTAGAACGGTTTGGTACTGTCGTGCATGGCTGGCCAGATGGTGTTGGCTTTCAGTCGCCACAGCAGCTCGTAGATGCGCGCGTAGGTGGCCGGGCCGATGTCCTTCGCTTGCTTGTCATAGGTCTTGGCGGCCCACGGTTGCAAACCCCAGTCCTCGTCGTTGAGGAAGATACCGCGATATTTCACGGACGGCGGTGTCGACAGCACGGCGCGGTCATCGACCGTGATGCTGGCCTGCTTGCGCGGCGCCACATCGGCCCACCATTCCCAGCTCGATACGCCCAGCTCGCGGGTCAGGTCCACCACGCCCCAGGTGGCGCCGCGCGCGTCCGATCCGGCAATCAGCAGGTACGTGGTGGCGCCGGCTGGCACCACTGCGCGCCGGTAGCGTTCCCACTGGCCGCGCAGGTCGTTCAGCGGCAATTTGGCGTCGGCCGCGATCTTTGCCACCTGCGGTGCGTCGTGGCGGCCGAGCACGATGCATACCCGGCCGCAGTCGGCCAGGCTGGTGCCGACCTTCGGCGCCACGCCGCTGACCGCTTGCAGGTCGCGCGCCAGCAGGCGGGCGGCGAGGGCGGCAGTGGGCGTGTCTTCGTGGACCACGGTGGCGACCTGCTTGCCGTCGTAGAGCGTGAGGGCGCTGGCGGGGAGGGCGGCCATCAAGGCCATCACAACGGGAATGATCCGCAGCGCGATAATGGTGGGAGTGCTCATCTGTTCCTGCTAGGTGGGTGACGCGACGAAAGAGATGGCAGATAGTACAAGAAGCCTAATTGCTGTACTAATGTTTTACCAAAGTGCTCAATTGAATGATTAAATACATGCTTCCTTGCTCATATCCTTAATGCAATTTAGTTGCGTTGCATGTAGAATGCAAGTCTGTTGCGTTTAATTTGTGGAGTATTCATGTCTGTCGTTCGTCCTTCGCGTCTTGCCGTTTGCCTGGCTGCCGCCTATCCGTGGTTTGCAGTGGCTGGTCCGGCCGATGATGCTGTCAAAGCTGCCAATGCCGCCGAAGTGACCGATGTGGTCAACGTGGTGGCCGGGCGCCAGCCGTATCGCAGCCTCTCTGCCACCGGCGCCACCAAGACCGAGACCGACCTGAAGGACTTGCCGCAGTCGGCGCGCGTGCTCACCGCCGACATGCTCGGCGACGCCGGCGTCACCCGCCTGGCTGATGCGCTCGACATGGGCAGCAGCATCGCCCGCCAGAACAACTTCGGCGGCGTGTGGGACAGCTACTCGGTGCGCGGTTTTACCGGCGACCCCAACTACGGTTCCGACTTCCTGGTCAACGGCTTCAGTTCCAGCCGTGGCTACAACGGCCTGCGCGATATCGCCAACGTCAGCAGCATCGAGATCCTCAAGGGCCCGGCTGCCGCACTGTACGGCCGCGGCGAGCCAGGCGGCATCATCAATATCGCCACCAAGAAGCCGCTGTTCCAGCCGTCTTACGCGCTGGAGCAATCGGTCGGCAGCCACGATACGTACCGCACGGCGGTGGACCTGACCGGCCCGCTGGGCGAGAACGTGGCCTACCGCCTGAACGGCTCGTACGAAAAAGGCCACAGCTTCCGCGACTTCGTTACCAGCGAGCGCCACTTGTTGTCGCCGTCGGTGATCTGGCGCATTTCCGACGCCACCACGCTGTCGTACGAACTCGAGCAAGTCGAGCAGAAGGGCAATTTCGACCGTGGCGTGGTGGCGGTTAGGGGCGTGCTGGGCCTGATCCCGAATTCGCGCTTCCTCGGCGACCCGGCCGATGGTCCCACCACCATCAAGTCCACCGGCCACCAGGTGTTTTTGCAGCACGACTTCCAGGAAGGCTGGTCGCTGCAAAGCGGTCTGTCGTACCGCAGCAGCGAAATGAAAGGTTTTTCCAGCGACGCCACGGTGTTGCAGGCCGACGGCCGCACCCTGTGGCGCCAGCGCCGTTTCCGCGATTTCTCGGGCCAGGACTGGTCCGGCCGGGTGGAGCTGCTCGGCAAGCTCAGTACCGGTGCGGTGCGCCACAACGTGCTGTTCGGTGTCGATGGCTACCGTTTCGTCGATGATCGCCTGCAACTGCGGCGCAACCCGAGCGCGGCGGCGCCCTACAGCATCGACATCTACAATCCGGTCTATGGCGGAGCGCAGCCAACCAACCTGGCGCGCTCGATCGATACCCGCGAGCAGCAATGGTCCACCGGCGTGTACGTGCAGGACCAGATCGATTTAAGCGAGCAATGGAAAGCGCTGCTGGGCGTGCGGCGCGATGCCTATCGCCAGCGCATCACCAACGCGCTGCTGGCCGGACGCGTCAACGAACAGCGGATCGAAGCGACCAGCCCGCGCGCCGGCCTGGTGTACCAGCCGACCAGACAGGTGTCGCTGTACGTATCGGCGGCCAAGTCGTTCCGGCCCAACAGCGGCATCAGCATTGCCAACGAATCGTTCCCGGCCGAGAGCAGCCGCGCCTACGAGGCGGGCGTCAAGTTCGACACGGCTGACGGCAAACTGAGCAGCACGCTGGCCGTGTACTCGATCAAGAAGGAAAACGTATTGACCGTCAACCCGGTCGATAACAACTTCTCGCTCGCCGCCGGCGAAGTGGGCAGCAAGGGCGTGGAGCTCGACGTGGCGGGCGAGGTTGCGCGCAAGTTGCAGCTGTCGTTCTCGTACGCGTACACGGATGCAACGATCCTGCGCGACAACGTGCTGGCAGTGGGCGGCACGGTGGCCAATGTGCCGAAGCAGAGCGCCAACCTGCTGCTGGTGCGCGAATTCAAGATGCTGGGCAAGCGCGCCTCGCTCGGTGGCGGGTTCAATTATGTTGGTGAGCGCAATGGCGACGTGGCGATCAGCCGCAGCTTTGTCTTGCCGGCGTACACCACGGCCAAGCTGGTATCGTCGTTCGACGCGACGCGCCAGTTGCGCCTCTCGCTCGACATCGACAACCTGTTCGACAAAGTTTATTATCCGAGCGCCTATCAGCAAACCTGGGTGGCGCCGGGCGACGAGCGCCGCGTGACCTTGAAAGCGCACTATAAATTTTAACGGGTGGATATGAATGTAGTGAAGAATGCGCGCGTGGCGTCGATCGACGTCATGCGCGGGCTGGTCATGATGATCATGATGCTCGACCATGTACGTGAAACGTTTTTCCTGCGCTGGCAGGTGACCGATCCGATGGACGTGGCACAGACCGAACCGGCGCTGTTCTTCAGCCGCTTTGCCGCCCATTTTTGCGCGCCGATGTTCGTGTTTCTCACCGGCTTGTCGGCGTGGTTGTATGCCCATCCGTCGGCCGGACCGCGCCCGGCCACCGGTTTTTTGCTCAAGCGCGGCCTGTTCCTGGTCGTGCTCGAAGTGCTGGTGGTGAGCGTGGCCTGGACCGGCATCTTTCCAGCCCCCACGATTTACTTGCAGGTGATCTGGGTGATCGGCCTGGCGATGATCGCACTGGCCTTGCTGCACCAGTTGCCGCGCGCGGTGCTGGCAGTGATCGGACTGGTCATCGTATGTGGCCACAACCTGCTCACACCGGTGACGTTCGCGCCCGGCGACTGGGGCTATATTCCGTGGACTATTTTGCATGACCGCGGATTCCTGGTGGCCGAGGGCGCCTTGAAAATCAAGGTCAGCTATCCGTTGCTGCCGTGGATCGGCGTGATCGTGCTCGGCTACGTGGCCGGCCCCTGGTATGCGCGCACGGTGGATTCCGCGCGACGCCGCAGCCTGTTGGTAACTGCGGGCGTGGCCGCACTGGCCGTACTGCTGGTGCTGCGCGGCTTGAATATCTACGGCGAAACGCTGGACTGGACGGCGGGCGAGACCGCGCTGCGCACCGGGATGTCGTTCCTCAACGTGACCAAGTACCCGCCGTCGCTGGCGTTCCTGCTGCTGACCCTGGGTGTCGGCCTGGTGGTGCTGGGCTGGCTGGAGCAGCGCGACAACCTGTTCCTGCGTGTGTGCGCCTGGTTCGGCGGCGCGCCGATGTTTTATTACCTGCTGCACCTGTTCCTGCTGCTGGGCTTGCAGAAGCTGGCCGTGGCCGCCTTTGGCGCCAACGATGGCAGCCGCTACGAGTTCGATCACCTGTGGCAGGTGTGGCTGTTGTCGGCGGCGCTGATCCCGTTGCTGTACTGGCCGTGCAAGGCGTTCGCCGCGTTCAAGCGGCGCACCAGCATGGGGTGGGTGCGGTATTTGTAATGACGTTAGGCATCGACCACGATTCGATACAGCCGAGTAATTGAACTTCACTCAACGTTGGGATAACGTTAATCACACAACTTGATCGTCGCGCGGTTTGACATTTGAGAACAGGTGATTACAATGAGTGGAGACATTCACAAAAGGACGGCGAAACAAACGGCGGCTTATCGCTGCTGGTTCAACGCCATGCTCGACCGCGTTGCCAAATCTATCGTCGCCAGCCGGGTGGAGCGCCTGCAGATGGGCCTTTACGGCGACGTGAAGCCGTGTGGCGAGGGCGTTTCTGAAATACGCATCGACTTCGGGCCCGGGTACCGCGTGTACTACACCGAGGCCCTGGACAACACCATCCTCTTGCTGTTGATGGGAGGAGACAAGTCCACGCAAAGAAGAGACATCAAGGATGCGAAGAAGATGTTGGCAGACATGAAGCAGCTGCTTGCCGAGAGAAAGCGCAAAACATGATGGCAACGTCAGCCTGCGCTACTGATCCAGACGAAGCAAAGGAAATAGCCATGACCAACGATGACAGCAAATACCTGCTCGACAGCCTCGATGGTATCGAGGGACTGACCGACTTCAATGTCGTTGATTACCTTAACAGTCCTGAGGCCATCGCGGCCTACATCAACGATGTGATCTCATCCGGAAATTCAGACCTGATGAAAGAGGCCATCAAAAATGTCTTGCAAGCGAAAGGCGTGGCGAAAATCGCCGAGCAATCGGGGCTCACGCGCGAGGGCGTATATAAAGCGCTGCGGCCGTCGAGCAAACCGCAGTGGGATACGATCCGCAGCCTGCTGACCGGACTGGGGCTCGAAGTGCGCGTGGTTGCGATCGGCGAGAGCAAAGGGCCGGCACTGGCGGCCTGAGGTATAAGTACCGCATGAAAAATGGCCGCCAGATCGCTCTGGCGGCCATTTTTTTATAGTGCGAGCAGTTCGATCAGGCGCGGGTTACCGGCGTCTTGAATTCGAAGCGCTTGATGTCGCCTACCATGAACACGTAGCACAGGATGGCCACCGCAGCGTTGGCGCCGACGAATACCAGGGCGCCAGCGAACGAACCGGTTGCTTCCAGGATGTAGCCGATCACGATCGGGGTGGTGATGCCGGCGGTGTTGCCGAAGCTGTTGAACAGTGCGCCGCTCAGGCCGCCTGCCTCTTTCGGCGATGTATCCGCTACCACTGCCCAGCCCAGCGCACCGATGCCTTTGCCGAAGAAGGCCAGCGCCATCACGGTAATGACCAGCCAGTCCGCATCCACGTAGTTACAGATAACCATGGTCATGGCCAGCAGCATGCCGCTCACGATCGGTATCTTGCGCGCCTTCGACTGCGAATAGCCACGCTTGATCAGGCGGTCGGAAATCACGCCGCCCAGCACGCCGCCGAGGAAGCCGGCCAGCGCTGGCAACGCAGCCACGAAGCCCACCTTCAGTATCGTCATATGGCGTTCTTTCACCAGGTAGATCGGGAACCAGGTCAGGAAGAAATAGGTCAGCGTATTGATGCTGTACTGGGCGATGTACACGCCCAGCAGCATGCGGCTGCCCAGCAACTGACGGATTGCCGACCAGGTATCGATCTTGGCGCTGGGCGCGTTCTTGTCCTTGGTCTCGAGGTCGATCAGCGCGCCGCCGGCGGAGATGTACTCGAGTTCGGCCTTGTTGATGTTCGGATGGTCTTTCGGACCATACACCAGCTTGAGCCAGAAGAACGACATCACCACGCCCAGGCCGCCCATCACGTAGAACACGCTTTCCCAGCCGTGGGCGTGGACCAGCCAACCCATCAACGGGCCGAACAGGACCGTGGCGAAGTACTGCGCCGAGTTGAAGATCGCTGCCGCCGTGCCGCGTTCGGCCGTCGGGAACCACGAGGAGGCCAGGCGGCTGTTGCCTGGGAAGGAAGGGGCTTCCGCTGCGCCAATTGCCAGTCGCAGGCAGAACAGGGTGGTGAGGGCGGCGGCGCCGGTCAGGAAGCCGACAGTGCCCATCAACATGGTGAACACGGACCACAGGAAAATACTGAAGAAATACACGATCTTGGTGCCGAAGCGGTCGAGCATCCAGCCGCCCGGCAGCTGCGCCACCACGTACGACCACGAGAAGGCCGAGAACACATAGCCCATTTGTACCGGCGTCAAGCCGAGGACGCGCGTCAGTTCCGGTCCGGCGATACCGATGGTGGAGCGATCGGCGTAATTAATGGTGGTAACCGCGAACAGAATGGCCAGAATCAGCCAGCGTACCCGCGTTGCTTTTTGTTGCTGCGTTGCCATGCGTGGATCTCCTTCTTATCAATATGCGCCGATCATAACGCACATATCAGACATCATACAACTGGATATATGAAATATTCATACCCGTCATATAAACCCGACGCAAGGCTTACTTAATTCTTACAAATCAATAAGTTAAACGTTTTCCTATTTGCTTTAAGTTGTACGATGACGTATGAGAATGGAAGGGGAGACGAAGGGAGGGACGGTGGCAGTTCCGCGGGAAAAGAGCCGGCTACCGGGTGCAGTAGCCGGCCCGCAGGCATCAGTGGCCGGCGTGAGCGGCGGCGTTGAGCGGTTTGACGACAGCCTCGACCTTGATGGTGCTGCGCACCTTGGCCGCGTCTTCAACTTCCAGCACCAGCGGCACCTTGTCGCCGTCCTTGAGCTGCTGCTTGAGCTGGAACAGCATCAGGTGGTAGCCGCCCGGCGTCAGCGCCACCGGTTTGCCGGCGGGCAGTTCCAGCACAGGGATCTGGCGCATGCGCATCACGTCGTCCACCATCTTCATTTCATGCACTTCGACCGCCCCGGCGACCGGCGAGCTGACGGCTACCAGGCGGCTGTCCTTGGCGGCCGTCAAGGTCATGAAGGCACCCGTGACTTTTTGCGCGGCCACGGTGCCGCGCACCCACGGTTGATCGACGGTCACTTGCGACCAGGCGGGTGCGGCAGCCAGCAGGGTGGCCCCAAATATTACGGAAACGATGGTTTTCATTGGAACAGTCCTTGTAAGAAGCCCGGTTTTTTCGGGTTGATCAATTGGCGCAGGTCGTCGGCGCATTGCTGAGCGGTCTGGTCATGCTTGAGGCCCAGGCGTATCTTGCCGTTGGCGTCGAAGACATAGGTGATTGCCGTGTGGTCCATGGTGTACGACCCACCGCTCGGCACTTTTCGATACATGATCTTGAAGTCTTTTGCGGTCCTGGCGGTTTGCTCGTCGGTGCCGTGCACGGCGATGAAGGTTGGATCGAACGCCGCCATGTATTCGCGCAGCAGCGGCCCGGTGTCGCGCTCGGGGTCGATGGTGGCGAATACGATCTGCAGCTTGTTGCCGTCGGCGCCCAGCAGGCGCTTGATTTCCACCGCGCGCGACAGCGCCGTCGGGCACACGTCCGGGCACTGGGTGAAACCGAAGAACAGCAGCACGAACTTGCCGCGAAAATCGCGCAGCGTGGCCGGTTTGCCGTCCGGGTAAGACAGCAAATAATCGGGGCCGATGGCGGCGCCGGTAAGGTCGATCGCGGTAAAGCCGCGTGCCTGCGCCGCCAATGGCAGGGCGGTCAGCGGCAGCGCAGCTACGGTCGAGAGAAAGGAACGTCGTCGCATAAAACTCCTGGTAATGTCTGGATGACGCCGGTGCGGGCACCGGCGCAAGGGCAGGGGTCAGGCGAACGAGGGCGGGGCGCGGGGACGGGCATCGGGCCAGGCGCAGCAGGGCGTGGGCGCTTCATAGCCTGGCGCGGGGAACAGCGCCGTGGCGGCAATGGGCGCGCGCCAGGCCAGGGGCGCGGGCGGCGGCGCGCCAGCCAGGCTGGCGCACAGCGCGCAGTGTTTCAGGTGATGGCCGGCAATCGGAACCTGTTGCTGGTCGTTGCGGGCAGCGGTGCTGTACACATTGCCGCTGGCGCTACATACCTCGCCGGCAATGGCGTCGATACCCGGCGCCACCATTGCCTGGCCCAGCGCGGGCCACAGCAAATTGAGCATGAGCGCCAGGCAAACGATCAGGCTGATGTGGCGACGCTGGGAGAGAAACTGGTGCATGGCGCGATTATAAAGTAAAAAAAGCCGCCACCGCTGGTGCGGGGGCGGCCTGTACCGGGGCAGTACCGGTTACTTCAGCGCCAGGCGCGACGGCGTAGCTACTGGCGCCCTGGCGGCGCCGGCATTGCTGCCGAGGTTGAAGATGCGCACCACTTCCACCAGGTCGTGGGCCTGGTCCTGCAGCGCAGCGGCGGCAGCGGCAGCCTGTTCCACCAGTGCGGCGTTTTGCTGAGTCACTTCGTCCATCTGGTGGATGGCGTCGTGCACCTGGCCGATGCCGGCGCGTTGCTCGTCGCTGGCGCTGCTGATCTCGGCCATGATGTCGGTTACGCGGCGCACGCTTTCCACCACTTCCTTGATGGTGCTGCCTGCCTCGGCCACCTGGCGGCTGCCGACGTCCACCTTGCTGACCGAGTCGTCGATCAATTCCTTGATTTCCTTGGCGGCTGTGGCCGAACGTTGTGCCAGGTTGCGCACTTCGGTGGCGACCACGGCGAAACCGCGCCCCTGTTCTCCGGCGCGGGCCGCTTCCACGGCGGCGTTCAACGCCAGGATGTTGGTCTGGAACGCGATGCCATCGATGACGGAGATAATGTCGACAATCTTGCGCGACGAAGCGTTGATCGAGCCCATGGTATCGACCACCTGCGCCACCACCGCACCACCCTTGGCGGCGATGCCGGAGGCGGCCATCGCCATCTGGTTGGCTTGCGCCGCGTTGTCGGCATTCTGGCGCACGGCGCCGCTCAGTTCTTCCATCGACGCAGCAGTTTCTTCCAGGCTCGACGCCTGTTCCTCGGTGCGGCTCGACAGGTCGAGGTTGCCGTTGGCGATCTCGGTGGCGGCAGTGGTGATTTGCTCGGCGCCGGCGCGCACCTGGCCCACCACGCTCGACAGGTTGCTGCTGATACCGTTCAGGGCGCGCAGCACCAGGCCGATCTCGTCCTTGTTATGGATTTCCAGGTGAACGTCGAGGTCGCCCTTGGCGATGCGGTCGGCAGCCTGCTCGGCGCGGGCCAGCGGCCGCGATACCACCGTGCGCACCAGCAGGAACAGCACTACGGCAAAGATGACCAGCGCGGCCAGGCCGATCAGCGCGTAGCGGTCGCGCAGGGTGGCTGCTTCGCGCGTGATTTCGTCGGTGTAGGTGCCGCCGACGATCAGCCAGTTCCAGTCCTTGAAGGTGTGGTACTCGACCATTTTCTCGCGTGGCGCTTCGCCGTCGGAAGCGGCCCAGTTATAGGTCATGCCACCCGATTTGGCTTCCAGCATTTCGCGGATGATGGCATGGCCGTCGGTGCTCTTGATGTCGATCAGGTTGTCGCCTTCACGCTTGGGGTGGACCAGCGCCGTGCCCTGCTTGTCGCCCTTGGCGGCATTGATCACGTAGATGTAGCCGGTGTCGCCGATCTTGATCGCCTTGATCTTTTGCTTGAGCATGTCCATGTTCTTGGAGATGTCGAGGCCGATGAACAGCACGCCGATCACATTGCCGGCGCCATCCTTGATCGGATCGTACTGGGTGATGAACTGCTTGCCGAACAGGGTAGCCAGGCCGATATAGCTCTGGCCGTTGCGCAGCAGCGGATAGCTGGGGTGGGCGTGGTCGAGCTGGGTGCCGACAGCGCGTTCGCCGTTTTCCTTTTTCAGCGACGTGGTCACGCGCACGAATTCGGCGCCGTTGGCGGCAAAAATGGTGGCAATGACGCCGGTCTCGTTGGTGAACTTGTCCGGACCGGTGAAGTCGAGATTGAGCGCCTTGCCGCCGTGGATCAGCGACGGCGTCGGTTTGCCGGCGATCTCTACCGTGTTGGCGGTGTCCAGGCTGAACTTGCCGTCATCGAACTCGGACGCGAACAGGCGCGCAAAGCTCGATGCCTCGTTGGTCATGGCGTTGTTGAACACCTCGACCGTGTTGCTGATGCCGTGCAGGGAGTTGGCCACGTTGGACTTGGCGCGCTCGGTCAGCATGGTGGACGTGCTGTGGTTAATCAGGACCAGTATCACGGCCATGATCACGGTCATCAGCGCGAACGTAAACACGGTGATCTTGGTGCCGACGCCCCAGTCGCGGGGATTCATCAGGGATTTGCTCATTGGATTCCAATATTTCGGTAACGAGTCGTTCGGAAACGGGGTATGCCCCCGAAAGGTCGGGAGCGCTGCTTGAGGCCAGGGAAAACATGCGCCTCACGCAGTGAGGCGGGCTGCCACCGCCGGGGTCCGGGGCGGTGCCATCATTGGATGATGAAACTGCTATCAGGCGAAATTTTAGCAGGATTTTTCTGCTAGGCAATCATTTTTTTGATATATATCAAGGAATTTCCTTTTTTAAACAATGACTTAAATAGTATATTGATGAATTTAATTACGGGTTACTACGTATTGTGATAGATGGTGTTCAGCCGCGCTTAAGCTTCGTCGCGGAAACTCTCCATTCACAGAACGGCGTCCCGACTGCTATCCTGTAGAATGAAATTCAATGCAGCGCTTGTCATCACTGCTTGTAATACCCTAAATAAAACACTCCGGAGTTAGCCGATGAAGAAAAAAATGCTGTTGGTGGCCATGATCGCGGCCCTGTCCTTCCAGGCCGGCGCTGCCGTGCCGGACAAAGTGGCAGATGCGCCGCTCAAGCCCCAGATTGGACAGACCCAGGCCGCAGTGCTGGCCTCGCGCGTGCTGACCAAGCTGCATTACAAGGCTGCGCCGCTGGACGATGCCATGTCGGAAAAAATCTTCGACCGCTATTTCAAATCGCTGGACTCGGAAAAACTGTTCTTCACCCAGGCTGACCTGAACCAGTACGCCATCGTGCGCACCCGCCTGGACGACGCCATCAACGGCGAAAACCTCAGCGTGCCGTTTGCCATCTTTAACCTGTACCAGACTCGCCTGCGCGACCGCATCGCCTATGCGCGCGACCTGGTCAAGACCGGCAAGTTTGAATTTGCGTCGGACGAGACTTATCAGTTCGACCGCGAGAAGGCCGAGTGGGTCAAGAACGACGCCGAAATGAAAGACCTGTGGCGCAAGCGCGTCAAGAATGAATGGCTGCGCCTCAAGCTGGCCGGCAAGGATGACAAAAGCATCCGCGAAACGCTGGACAAGCGCTACGAGAACTACCTGAGCCCGTCGCGCCAGCCGACCAGCGAAGACGCGTTCCAGATCTTCATGAATGCTTACGCCATGTCGATCGAGCCGCACACCAATTACCTGGGCCCGCGCGCTGCCGACAACTTCGATATCGCCATGCGCCTGTCGCTTGAGGGTATCGGCTGCGTGCTGCAAAGCCGCGACGACTACGTGGTCGTGCGCGAAGTCGTGCCGGGCAGCCCGGCTGGCCTGTCGGGCAAGATCAAGGTCGGCGACCGCATTGTCGCCGTGGCCAAGGACGAGAAAACCCCGCTGACCGAAGTGCTCGGCTGGCGCCTGGACGACGTGGTCGCGCTGATCCGCGGTCCCAAGGACTCCACCGTCAAGCTCGAAATCATCCCGGCCGACGCCGGCCCCGATGGCAAGCATGCGTTCGTCTCGCTGGTGCGCCAGAAGATCAGCATGGAAGAGCAATCGGCCAAGAAAACCATTTACGAAGTCAAGGATGGCAATACCAAGCGCCGCGTGGGCGTGATCTCGCTGCCAACCTTCTACCAGGATTTCGAAGCGCGCCGCAAGGGCGATAAAGATTTCAAGAGCGCCACCCGCGACGTCGAACGTCTGCTGGTCGAACTCAAGAAGGATAAAGTCGATAACCTGCTGATCGACCTGCGCAACAACGGCGGCGGTTCGCTGAACGAGGCGGTGGAACTGACCGGACTGTTCATCGACAAGGGGCCGGTCGTGATGCAGCGCAGCGCCGACAAGAAAGTGGAGATCGAAAGCGATACCCGCGCCGGCATGACCTGGGACGGCCCGATGGGCGTGCTGATCAACCGTGGTTCGGCATCGGCCTCGGAGATTTTCGCTGCTGCCATCCAGGACTACGGCCGTGGCGTCATCATCGGCGAACCGAGTTTCGGCAAGGGTACGGTACAGACCCTGTTCAGCCTGGACCGTTTTGCCCAGGACGACAAGGTGCGGTACGGCGAAGTCAAGTTCACCATCGCGCAGTTCTTCCGTATTAACGGCGGCACCACCCAGTTGCGCGGCGTGACGCCGGACCTGAAGCTGCCGACCATGACCGACGCCGATTCCTTTGGCGAATCGAGCTACGACAATGCCTTGCCGTGGACTCAGATCACCCCCGCGCCGTTCATCCCGGCAGGTGACCTGAAAGAAATCATCCCGGTGCTCGACAAAAAGCACACCGCGCGCATTGCCAAGGACAAAGACTTCCAGTACCTGGCCGAAGACATCGCCCTGGTGAACAAGCAGCGCAAGGAAAACTCGATTTCGCTCAACGAAACCGTGCGCCGCAAGGAACGCGAACAGCAGGAAGCCCGTGCCAAGCTGCGCGAGGCGCGCCTGCTGGCCGCCCCGGGCGCCGAAGATCCGATCCTGCTGCCTGATCCCAAGGACGCGCTGAACAAGGCAATTTCGGCCAAGCCGGCCAGCGGCAAAACCGCGCCGGTCCCGAAAGTGGCAGGTGTAAAAGGTGCATTGCGCAGCGACGACGGCCTGCAAGGCGCCGAGCGTTCACTGGCGGCCGAGCTGGAAGCGGAGAAACTGGCCAAGGCGGCCAAGGACGTGTTGCTCAACGAAGCCGTGCACATCCTGGCCGATGAGGTGGCCTTGCTCAAGACCGATACCCGCATGGCAGCGCGGGTTCTGCCTTACGCCCAGCCCGCCACGGCCGGCAAATAATGCTGTTTTTGGGATGTTGGAGATAGTTATGCTGAATGTGAATTTCCAACATTACCAATATAAATTGGATTTATATGCTGCAGAGCGGCATTATCATTCCTGTCTCCTCTATTCTCCTCCAAGAAAATAGATTCAGCCCGCTCTCTGAGCGGGCTTTTTTTTATCCGCGCTTCTTGCTGCGTGCCCGCACCGCGACTAAAGCCAGGCCCGCCAGCAGCATGGCGTAAGTTGCCGGTTCAGGGACTGCCGAGACGCTGTCGCGCGCCAGGATCGAGCGCACGGTCAGAAAATCGGAAAAATCAACGGTACGGTCAGTCACCAGAGAAAACGGCCGTACGCTGGTCGGCGTAGTTTTTTCCTCGGCAAAGAAAGCGAAACCTCCCGAAATGCCATCGGCATCGCCAAAGGTCGTAATGCCGCGTGGATCGCTGCCCACCACCACGCGCTGGCCGATCAGCTCGCGACTGAAGTCCATTGGCGCCATCGCGTAGAACAGGATCGAGGAAAAGTCCTGTTTGCCGAATACACCGTTGCCGTTGGCGGCGCCGCTGACCGTCAGCTTCAGGCCGGTGATCCGGCTGATATCGATAGGGTGGGGAACGGCGGGCGCGGTGTCGATCAGCAGCGAGTCGAGCGTCAACTCGGCAAACGCCGTATCGACGCCGCTGGCGTTGGCCCATTTGATATCGAACGTCACCATGCCGGCCTGCGCCAGCGGCGCCACGGTCAAGGCGCACAGCGCGGCAGCCGCGACGGCCATCTTTTTCAACGAATTCATCATCATCAGTCCTGCTATCGGTGGGGGATTCTTGTATGGAAGTCATGCAACCGATGCAATATAACTGTGACTATGTGAAGGCGCAACCTTTAACACGCAAACGTGATTCGCGCGCGACAGATATCGTCTGCGGTGCTTCGTTGTGCTCGCTTTTAACTAACGGAAATTGAGGTTGATGCTGGAGAGCGCCACCGGCCAACAATTGTTGGCACGGTGCCCGGGGAGATGAATCAGGATGCACGCCGAAGTAACTTGCGCAGGCGATAGTTGTCAGCAACGAGGCCCAGCACCGCCACAATCATTAAAACGGCGAAGCCATATTTGCCGGAGAAATGCCAGAACGCCCATGCCGAGCCCGAGCATATCAACGCCCAAAGCAATAGCGATAAATTATCTTTTGCTGTCGTTTTCATGGTTTCGATGCAATGTATCTGCAAGAGTAGCGGCCGATAGCATTTGGCTGATAGATCGCTGGGGCTTTTAGCAACACCGGTGTAAGCCAGGCGCGATCTATCTGGTGCCTTCTCGCTAATAGTAAAACATCTGCGATGCTCACGCCACCGGCTAGTGTGCGGCCGGTCGCCACCGCGAGACTGCCGATACACGCCCCAACATAAAACGCAGCGGAAAGCGCCGCCACTGTCGCTAATTTTTCAAGGCGTGTACCGGCACCGATTAATTCACGCACTGTTACTGTCTTGCCAAATTTATCTATATTGGTGAGTAAAACGGTCACGGTCGCGACGGTTGTTTGCAGCGTACCAAACAAGCTCTCCGGTGCGGGTAGCCCGAGACCGTCCATGTTCTCTTTGAAATACTGGTAAAAGTTCGACATGTGATTTCCTTTCTGAATATAAGCTAAGGAAGCATATGCTGGCGGGCGCAGCCACAATTGACTTGTGTCACCTTCCGGCAACTGCCCTTGAATTGTTCGTCCCCGCCACCGCCCAAAAACCCAGCGCCGCCAGGCTCGCTCCGACCCCGAGTGCGCACACGCCGTGCCAGCCGGCGATGTCGAATGCCGCTGTTGCCGCCCAGGCGCCCGTGCCACTGCCCACCGCGTAGAACAACATGTAGCAGCCCACCAGCCGGCTGTGCGCCTCGTTGCCAGCGCGGAAAATCAGGCTCTGGTTGGTGACGTGTAGCGCTTGCACGCCAAGATCGAGCATTAATATGCCAAGTACCAGCATGAGTACGGTGGTGACCGTGCCGGCGCCGGGGGTAAATGCCGCGCTCAAGGGTAGCCATGACAGCAATAGCAGCACCAGCGCGACAGCGCTGGTGCGCCGGCTGTGACCTTGGTCGGCCCAGTGGCCGGCGCGGGTGGCGGCCAGCGTGCCGGCCAGTCCCACCAAGCCGAAGGCGCCGATGGCAGTATGCGAATAGTGGTAAGGGGCGGCACTGAGCGGCAACACCAGCGCGCTCCACAAGATGTTGAACGCGGCGAACATCAACAGCGCGATCACGCCGCGCACTTGTAATACACGGTCGTTGCGCAGCAGCGTGAGCATCGAGGCAAGCAGGCGCGGATAGGACAGCGCTGCTTGCTGAACAGGCAACACCGGCAGCAGCCGCCACAGCAGCACAGCCATCACCAGCATCGCCATGGCCGAGCCGCCGTACACCGCGCGCCAGCCGGCCAGGTCGGCCACAGAGCCGGCCACTACCCGCGCCAGCAGCAAGCCCGACACTACGCCACCTTGCGCCGCGCCCACCACTGAGCCGCGCTCCGACGCATCGGCCGCTGCCGCTGCATAGGCGATCAATCCCTGGGTCATGGCCGTGCCCAGCAAACCAACCGCCAGCATGGCCGACATCAACCACACGACGTTGGCGGCGCTGGCCGCCGCCAGAAGCGCCACGACCAGGGCCAGCATTTGCCATAGCATCAGGCGCCGGCGTGGCAGCAAGTCGCCCAGCGGTACCAGCAGCAGCAACGCCAGCACGCTGCCGGCCTGGGTGGCAGTGACCACACCGCCGACGGCGGCGCGTGCGATGCCGAAGTCGTCAGCCAGCGCACCGAGCAGCGGCTGGGCGTAATAGACATTGGCGACGCTAAAGCCGCTGGCGCAGGCAAACAAAGTCACCAGTGGACGGGGCAGGGAAGGGCTGTACATGAATACCTCAAACTAGTTTCAAATTAAAACCAGTTGAAGTGTAAGTATTTCGGTTTTAAAATGCAACCAATTATCAGGAGAAATTATGGCCAAGCGAAAGTCGATGCAAGACGATGCCTGCCCGGTGGCGCGGTCGCTGGACCTGGTCGGCGATCGCTGGTCGCTGCTGCTGGTGCGCGATGCGTTCGACGGCATCCGCCGTTTCAGCGACTTCCAGCGCAACCTCGGCGTGGCGCGCAACATCCTGTCGGACCGGCTGGCAGCGCTGGTGGAAGCGGGCGTGCTGGCGGTGCAACCGGCGTCCGACGGCACGGCATACCAAGAATATGTGCTCACGGCAAAGGGGGAAAGCTTGTTCCCGGTAGTGGTGGCGTTGCGCCAATGGGGCGAGCAGCAATTGTTCGCACCAGGTGAGCCGCACTCGCAACTGCTGACAGCAGATACGCGGCAGCCGCTCGCGCCCATGTTGCCGAGCAACGCAGCGGGGCAAGTGGTACAGTCACACCATACATTCGTGAACAAATTGCCAGACAATAAATAAACGATGGAGACAGCATGGATTTGAGCTATACGGCAGCCGACCTGGCGTTCCGCGACAAGGTGCGCGCTTTTCTTGCCGCCAACCTGCCGCCCGACTTGCAAAAGAAGGTGCGCAACCACCTGCGCCTCACCCGAACCGATTACGTGCGCTGGCACCAGATCGCCGCACGCCAGGGCTGGTCGGCGCCGGGCTGGCCGGTGGAGTACGGCGGGCCGGGCTGGACGCCCACCCAGCGCCATATCTGGGAAGAAGAATGCGGCCGCGCCGGCACGCCGCAAATCCTGCCGTTCGGCGTCAACATGGTGGCGCCCGTGATCATGGCGTTCGGCAGCGCCGCGCAAAAAGCGCATTACCTGCCGCGCATCCTCAATTGCGAGGACTGGTGGTGCCAGGGCTATTCCGAACCCGGTTCCGGTTCCGACCTGGCCTCGCTCAAGACGCGCGCGGTGCGCGTCAACGACGTCTATATCGTCAACGGCCAGAAAACCTGGACCACGCTGGCCCAGCACGCCGACATGATGTTCTGCCTGGTGCGCACCGATCCCGACGTGCGCAAGCAGGAGGGCATCTCGTTCCTGCTGATCGACATGACGTCGCCCGGCATCACGGTGCGGCCCATCATCACGCTCGACGAGGAGCACGAAGTCAACGAAGTGTTCTTCGAAAATGTGCGGGTGCCGGCGGTCAACCTGGTGGGCCAGGAAAACAAGGGCTGGACTTACGCCAAGTACCTGCTGGGCCACGAACGCACCGGGATTGCCGGCGTGGGCCGCTCCAAGCGCGAGCTGGCGTTCCTGAAAAAACTGGCGGTGGAACACACCCGGCACGGCAAGCCGCTGTTGCAGGACCCGCTGTTCGCCAGCAAGGTGGCCAACGTGGAAATCGAGCTGATGGCGCTGGAAACCACGGTATTGCGCGTGATTACCAGGGAAGCGCACTCGCCAGGACCGGAAGCATCGCTGCTCAAGATACGCGGCACAGAAATCCAGCAGTGGCTGACGGAATTGATGATCGAAGTGCTGGGTCCGAATGCGCTGCCGTTCGACCTCGCCTACCTGGACGGCGACAGCGAACACGCGGTCACCGGCGACGACGCCGGCGCGCCGCTGGGCGCCAATTACCTGAACATGCGCAAGACATCGATTTACGGCGGCAGCAACGAAATTCAGAAAAACATCATCGCCCAGATGATCCTGGGACTGTGAGGGGACGGCATGGACTTTAATTTTACCGAGGAACAGCAGCAATACGGCGACGCCCTGCGGCGCTGGATCGACAAGCACTACACGTTCGAGACGCGCCAGCGCATCGTCCATTCCACCGCCGGCGTGTCCAACGCGGCGTGGCAAGCATTGGCCGAGCTTGGTATGACCGCGCTGCCGGTGCCGTCAAGCCAGGGCGGCTTCGACGGCGACGCCATCGACATGCTGGTGGTGATGCAGGAGCTGGGGCGCGGCCTGGTGGTCGAGCCGTATTTCGCCACCGCCTGGGGCGCGTACTTCCTCCAATTGGCCGGCAACCAGTACCACCTGTTGCAGGACGTGGCCGAAGGCCGCGCCAAGCTGGCATGCGCGCTGGGCGAAAAGCACTCGCGCTACGACCTGGCCGACATCAAGACCCTGGCCGCCGTCAACGGCGAGGGCTACCGCATCGACGGCACCAAGACCGTGGTAATCCACGGCGCCCAGGCCGATGCGCTGATCGTCTCGGCCCGCAGCGCCGGCGGCCAGCGCGACGTCAACGGCATCAGCCTGTTCGTGGTGCCCACCGACACCCCGGGTCTGACCATGCGCGACTATCGCACGCTCGACGGCCAGCGCGCGGCCACGGTGCAGTTCAGCCACGTGGCGGTGCCGGCGTCGGCGCTGCTGGGACGGCTCGGCGCCGGCTGCGACATGCTCGACGAGGCGGCCGACTTCGGTGTCAGTTTGCTGTGCAGCGAAGCGCTGGGCGTGATGGATGCGCTGTTTTCCAGCACCCTGGACTATGTCAAGACGCGCCAGCAGTTCGGTGTGCCGATCGGCAGCTTCCAGGCCTTGCAGCATCGCATGGCCGACATGTACATCCACCTCGAGCAGGCGCGGTCGATGGCGATGCTGGCTGCTGCGCGCATGTCGTGCGGCGACCCCGGCGAACGGCGCCGCATCGTGTCGGCAGCCAAGGTGCGGGTGGGGCAGGCGGCCCGGTTCATCGGCCAGGAAGCGGTGCAACTGCACGGCGGCATGGGCGTCACCGACGAGTTGCCGGCCTCGCACCACTTCAAACGCCTGGCCGTGATCGAACGCACCTTGGGCGACATCGACCACCATCTCGAACGTTTTGCCGCCCAGAAGGCGTTTCAGCCGTAGCGTCAGTCGCGGTGGTAGCGGTTGCGGCCGCCCTGCTTGGCCTGGTAGAGGTTGGCGTCGGCGCTGCGGATCAGGGCGTTGGCGTCCTGGCGTTCCAGCGGCGGCATGGCCGTGGCCAGGCCCATGCTGACGGTGACGATGGGGGCGGTGGGCGATGCGTCATGGGGCACCGCCAGCTTGCGCACTTCGTCCTGGATGCGCTGGGCCACCGCTTCGGCGCCTTCCGGTCCTTCCTGCGGCAGCAGCAGGATGAATTCTTCGCCGCCGTAGCGGGCCAGCAAGTCTTGCGGGCGGGCGGCGCAGCGTTTCATGGCGGCGCTTACTTCTTGCAGGCACAGGTCGCCGGCCTGGTGGCCGTAGCGGTCGTTGTACAGTTTAAAATGGTCGATGTCGATCATGATCAGCGACAGCGGCAGGTTGGCGCGCGCGCAGCGGCGCCATTCGGATTCGAGGCGGTCGTTGAAATGGCGGCGGTTGGCCACGCCGGTCAGGCCGTCGGTCAGGCTCAGTTCGCGCATAGCATCTGCCTGGCGCTTGATGGTCAGCTGGCTGCGCACCCGCGCCCGCACCACCGCCACGTTGAACGGCTTGCTGATGAAATCGACCGCGCCCGCTTCCAGGGCCCGGGTTTCATCCTCTGGCTGGCTCAGGGCGGTGACGAAAATCACCGGGATATCCTGCAGGCGCGGCGAGGCTTCGAGCGCGGCGCACACGGCGTACCCATCCATGCCGGGCATGACTGCGTCAAGCAGGATCAGGTCCGGCTGCTGTGCCAGTGCGACTTCGATGGCTTTTTCGCCGGACAAGGCGAACAGCACCTCGTGCTCGTCGCGCAGCGCTTGGTGCAGGATCTGGACGTTTTCCATGGCGTCGTCCACCACGAGTATCCGTCCATTCCTGGCCAGGTCGGTCCAGCTCATGCACTATCCTTTCGCTGCTTCATCTCTTGTATCACCTCGTCCACCAATCGGGCCGCCTTCTCGAAGTCGAGACTTTCGATGGCCTCTGCCAGCTGCTCGGCATGTTCCATCGCTGCGAGCGCCGGTCGCAACGTCCTGAAATGCTCCAACGCCTTCAGGTTGTTATTCTGAAGCAAACTTTGCAACTCCGCCAGCGCTAGCGCTAATTCCACCTGGTTAATGTTGCTACTTGGAATAATTTGTTCCTGTACATCCAGCAAGCGGGCGCCGCTCACCACGGTCTCCAGCGCCAGGGCCAGTTGGTCCAGCGCGGCATGCAGGGCGGTATCGGTGTGACGCTGGTGCAGCGCGGTTTCGACCACGGCGCTCAATCGCGCCACCTCGTTGGCGCCGAGGTTGGCGGCCACGCCGCGCAACCGGTGCAGCGCCTGCAGGGCCGTCAGGCGTTCGCCGCTGCCGATCGCGGCGCGCACTTCGAGCACGGTGTCGCCGTGGGTGCGCTCGAAACGCTTGAGCAGCGCCGCCAGCGCATCGTAGTTGCCGCCCATGCGCGCCAGCGCAGTGTCGAGGTCGATACCGGGCAGGTGGGCGGGCAAGGCATACACGGGCGCCGACAGCGGCGCCGCCGGCAAGCCGTCGCGCGCGCCCGGCGCCGCCTCGGGCACCACGCCGGGCGCCAGGTCGCGCAGGATGGCGATCAGGATTTCCACGTCCACCGGCTTGGCGACATGGGCGTCCATGCCGGCCTCGGCTGCGCGCTGGCGGTCTTCTTCCATGACGTTGGCGGTCATGGCCACCACCGGCAGGGTCAGGCCGGCGGCGCGGATCGCTTCGGTGGCGTCGTAGCCGTTCAGGACCGGCATCTGCACGTCCATCAGCACCACGTCGTAGCGGCCGGCGTCGGCCAGCAACTGGTTCACCGCCAGTTGGCCGTTGCTGACCATGGTCACCACGGCGCCCGCGTGTTGCAGGATGTACAGCGCGACTTCCTGGTTGATCTCGTTGTCTTCCACCAGCAGGATGCGCATGCCGGTCAGCCGGCCGTGCAACGGCGACGGCGGCACGGTAGCGGTGGCGCCGTCGCCGTGGTCGCCGGCCAGCAAGCCGCGCACCCGTTCCAGCAAGCGGTACGGGCTGACCGGCTTGGACAGCACGCCGGCCACGCCACTGCCGTCGGCATCCTGCAGCGCCACGGCGGCCTCGTGCTCGGACACCATCAGCAGCACCGGCGGCAGAATGGCCCCCGGGCGCAGGTCGCGCGCCAGCGCTGCCGGCAGGTCGCCGTCCAGGCCCGCCAGGTCGCGGTCGAGCAGCAGCAATTCGTACGGATGGCCATCGTCGCGGCCGCTTGCCAGCATGGTGCGGGCCTGGTCGGCATCGGCGGCGCTGTCGGCCTGCCAGCCCAGCCAGGCGCAGGCATTGGCCAGCGCGCGGCGCACGGTGAGATTGTCGTCGGCGATCAACACGGCGAGACCCTCGGCGGCGGCCGGCACCTCGGGCGGGCGCGACGGCGCCGTGCATTCGAGCGGGCAGGTGAACAGGAACTCGGCGCCCTGGCCCGGTTCGCTGCGCACCTGCACCGCGCCACCCATCATGTCGGCCAGCTGGCGGCAAATCGCCAGGCCCAGTCCCACGCCGCCGAACTTGCGGCTGGTACTGCTATCGGCCTGCGAGAACGTGTCGAAGATGTGGTCCTGCTGTTCGGCCGGGATGCCGATGCCGGTATCGCGCACGGAAAATTCGACCAGGATGGCGCGGTTGGCCGGACAGCCGCCTTCCGTGTCATTGTCGGCGCTGGCGCCGGCGCGCACCGACAATACGACTTCGCCGGTGGCGGTAAACTTGATGGCGTTGCTCAGCAGGTTGAGCAGCACCTGCTGCAAACGCATCGGGTCGCCGGCCAGTTCATTGGGCAGGTGCGGGTCGATGTCGTAGGCCAGCTCGATACCCTTGTCGGCCGCGCTGCCGCTGACGAGCACGCTGATGCTGTCGAGGATGTGCCGCAGCTGGAACGGCGCGTGTTCGAGCTGCAACTGGCCCGCCTCCACGCGCGACAATTCCAGCACATCGTTCACCAGGCCCAGCAGCGACTGCGTGGCAACCTGGATCTTGTCCAGGTAGCCGCGTTCGCGCTGTGCCAGCTGCGCTTCCTGCAGCAGCCGCGCCAGCCCGATGATGGCGTTCATCGGCGTGCGGATTTCGTGGCTCATATTGGCCAGGAACTCGCTTTTCGCGCGACTGGCGCCCTCGGCGCGGTCGCGCGCCAGCACCAGTTCATCGTTGACTTCCTGCAGGTGCAGCTCGGCTTCCTTCAGTTCCGTCACGTCGGAGACCAGCACGAAGAAGCCGCGTACCTCGCCGAATTCGCCCACGTCGGGAATGTAGTTGACCCAGGTGTAGCCCACCTTGCCGGACGGCCAGCGCAGTTCGCCGGCAAAGCCCTGCGGCTCGCCGTCGAGCGCGCCTTTGACGTAGAGCTCATTGCTGGCGTAGGCCGCTTCCTTGAGGACGTCGGGCATGAAGGCGCCCAGCATCTGCGCTTCATCCATGCCGTGCCAGTCGAGGAAGTAGCGGTTGGCGAAGCGGCAGCGCAGGCCGGCGTCCCAGTACGCCACCATGCCGGGCAGGCTGTCGGTGAGGGTGCGCAGGAAGTGTTCGCTCTTGCCCAGTTGCTCGACGGTGGCGCGCAAGGTTTCCTTGACTTGCTTGCGCTCGGTGATGTCCATCGCCAGGCCCAGAACGTGGGTGGGGGCCCCGTGCTCGTCGCGCAGCGCCACCTTGCGCGTGGTCAGGTAGCGCGTCACGCCGCTGGCGTTGACGATCGGCTCCTCGGCGATTTCAGTGATTTCGTTGGCGTTGGAAGCGAGCACCGCGCGGTCGGCCTGGTTGTACAGCTCGGCCAGTTCGGGTGGGTAAAAATCGAAGTCGGTCTTGCCCACGAATTCCTCGCCGCCGGTGCGCCCGGACAGCACGGCGCCGTAGCGGTTGACCATTTCATAGCGCAGGTCGGACGCGCGCTTGAGGAAGATCATCGCTGGCATGTTTTCCACCACCGAGCCGAGCAACTGGCGCGAACGCTGCAATTCGGCGGCAATGCGCCGCTGGTCCGTTACGTCGAGCAGCAAACCGGTAATTGCCATCACCACGCCACCGGGCCCGAACTGCGGGTAGTAACTGGCCACCCAGTGCCGCACTTGCTGGCCTTCTTCAGGGCCGGCGGCTGCCAGTCCCGAGCGCTCGATGCCGACCAGCGGCCGGCCCGTGTCGAGCACCGTGCGGTAGTCGGCCAGCATGGCGCGGCGCAGGTCCGGATCATGGATCATGTCGCCGATATGGCGGCCGATGTGCACCACGACCGGCTCGCCGGTCAGGCGCGCCAGGAAATCGTTGACGCGGATCACCCGCAACTCGTTATCGACATAGCTGAGGCCGACCGGCGCGGTGGCGTACAGGGTTTCGAGCTGGCTGCGCGAGCGTTCCAGTTGCTCGGTGCGGTCGTTGACCAGCTTTTCCAGGTCGTGGCGGTGTGCCTTCAAATCGATTTCCAGCGCATTGAACGCTTGCGCCACGGCGTCGGCCTCGCGGAAGGCCATCGGTTCAAGCGTGAACGGCCGGCCGCTGGCCAGTGCTTCGGCCGGCCCCACTAGCGCCCGTACCGAGCGCGCGATCCGTCCACCGACCAGCCACGCCAGCGAGAACCCGGCCAGCAACACCAGGCCCATGGTCAGCGAGATATTGGTGACGGCGTGCAGCAGTTCTTCCAGCGCCTTGGTCTGCGGCGTGGAAATGACCACGGCGGCGCCGCTGACCGGCGAGCGGCTGTAGCCCTGGTAAATCGCCTTGCCCTCGGTGTCGGTCGTGGCAAACAGGGCATCGGGCGCCTGTTGCAGCCGCGCGCGCAGGGCGGAATCGGCCACTTGCCCCAGCAACTGGCGCGGCCCGCCGGCCTGCGCCACCAGCCGCCCCTCGCCGTCGTACAGGGCCATGATCTGGTGCGGCTTGATGCGTTCCTCGCGCAGGATTTTCTCTAACTGGTCGGGCTTGAGCAAAGCCGTCAACCCATACACTACCTGGTTGTCCACGAATACCGGCACATCGACCGCCAGCAGCGCGCTGCCAGCCACGTACACCACCGATAGTTGCGAGCGGGCCGTGTGGAACAGCGGCGCCAGCCGGCTGGCGTTGTTGATCGAATTGAAGGTCTCGGGCAGCGGCGCGCCCACGTGCATGGTCACCTGGCCGGTGCTGTCGCTGAGCAAAAATTGCGATGCCGGGAAGTGCGGTCCCAGCAGGCCGCCCGCTTGCAGCCGCAGTGTCGCCATGTCGTCGATGCGGATGCTGGGCGATATCGCCAGCGCTTGCGCCGCGCCCTCGCTTTGCACCAGGTCGCGGTCGATGGCGGCAGCCACCATGCGCGCGGCCTTGCGCGTGTCTTCCATCAGGGTGTTGCGCTCGCGGCTGTAGAACTGCTGTACCACCGCGCCAAAGCCGATCGTCGTCGGCAGCGCACAGGCCAGGACCAGCAGGGCGATCTGCGCGCGGATCGACGGCAGGCGGGTTTTGTCTGGCACTGGCGAAACTCCTGGACGGTGGGCTGGCCTGCGCTAGAAGAACACGGCGGTGCGCTGGATTACGCTGCCGTTGTTGGTGTAGGGGGCGGTGGCGCGCACCGAGCCGGTGTCGAACTTGCCGTCGTCGAGCTTGCTGTCGATCTGCTCGGCAAAGCCATCGGGCAGGTTGTCGAGGCGCACGCCGTTGCCGCCGCGTCCGCCCACGGCGTCGTTGTAGATATACACGGCGCCGCCCTGGGCGCTGGTCATGAAGTCGGTGGTGCCGTTGAAGGACCCGGTGATGAAGCCGGCCAGCGCCAGGTGTTGCGGCGCCAGCAGATATTCGGCGATCTGGCCGTCGCCATTGCCGTTGCCGGTGGCGCCGGGCGCGTGGGTAGTGCCTTGCACGTCGTCGCCGGGCAGGGCGCGGAACTTGTCCTGGTAGGCGTTGACGGCTGACGTGAGCGAGGTCGATTGCTGGATGATGTTCTTGACGCGGGCGCTGTCGATCAGGCTCTGCCCCTTGAGCACGCCGCCGAGCAACAGGCCGATGATCACCAGCACGATGGCGATTTCCACCAGGGTAAAGCCGGCTTGCCGCGCAGGCTGGCGTAAGGAGTGACGGAATGCGCGCATGGGAAATCCTTTCTTTAAAACAGCTTGTAAATCTATCGACATATTACCGCAGCGCTAGCGCCCGGTGGGGTGGTTCTGTTGCTGCTGCTGAAGCTGTTGCAGACGGTCGGCCAGGAACTTCAGTTCGCGCGGATCGGTGACCTGGCCGCTGTCGAGCAGGCCGCCGACCAGGGTGCGGGCAGCATCGAGCTCGTTCATGTCTTCGAGGATGAAGATTTCCAGTTGCCGCGCCCAGTCCGGCACGTTGGCGCCGGTGGCGTGCAGGCGGATGTCGCGCGCGTAGGAACGCGCCAGCGGCAGGTCGTGCAGGCGGTGCCTGGCCACCAGCGCCGCATGGGCCAGCCACGGCCACCGGCGGTCGGGATCTTCGGCAAAGCGGGCATGGACGAAGTCGAGCATCAACCGCGTGCGCGCCGGGTCGCCGACGGCGCCGTACACCTGGCTGGCGGCCAGCAGCGGTGACTGGCCGCGCGGGTCGAGTTCGAGCACGCGTTGCAGCCAGCTGATCACGGTGGGGTAGTCGAGTTCGCGCCACGACACGCTGACGCCAGCCTGCTCGTCAGCACCCTGCACGTACAGCATGGTCAGCCGCGCCAGCGCCACCGGCTCGCCCAGCGCCGCCAGTTGTAACGCGGCACTTGATGGCGCCGGCGGCAGCGCGCGCGCCCGCGCCGTGTCGAGCGGGCGGCTGGCCTGCCAGCCGATGTTCAGCAGCAGGGCCAGCACCAGCAGCAGCCACACGCCGCGCGGCACCGCCGACAATGGCTTTTGCGGGGCCGCCATCAAATTTGCTTGCGGTAAAGATCAAACAGGCCGGTGCCGGCCATCAGAGCCATGTACAGCGCGGTCTGCACCAGGATCGCCAGCAGGTCGGCGCCGCTGCCGCCGTGGTACACCAGCCAGTCGCTGCGGGTGAACCGGTCCAGGTGCGGCAGCAGCAGACCCAGCAGGTCGATGCCGCCGCCCAGCACGTGCTGGCCCAGCGTGTCGGCCGTGGCGCCCGCCTGTTTCATCAGTTGCAGTGCGCCGATGGCGCGTGCCATCAGGTAAAACGCCGTTGCTGCCGCCAGCGCCGGCAGTACTTGCTGCAAGGTCAGCACGCACAGCAGGCTGAAGGCTGCCACGATCCAGCACTCGCACAGCAGTGAAAACGCCCAGAGCGCGGCCTGGCCCGGCGGCGCCAGGGCCAGCGCCAGGCCGCCGAACAACAGCGTCGGCAGCACGGCCAGGATACCGAAACCGGCCAGCTTGCCGGCCAGGTACACGGCGCGCGGCATGGGCAAGGCCAGCAGCAATTCCAGCCCCTTGTCACTGGCTTCGCGCACCATGCTGGTGATCACAAAAGTAGCCACCAGGAACACGCTGGCCACCCGCAGCACGGCGCCCAGCAATGCCGCCTGTAACTGGTGGCTTTCGGTCAGCGCCAGTTCCTGCAAAAAACCGGCCAGTCCCACCGCGCCCAGCGCAGCGACGATCAGCAGCCACAGCAGGCGGTTACGCAGCGCTTCGAGCAGCGTGTAGCGGGCGATGGTGACAGCCATGGACAGGTGCATGCGCATCATGGCAGTTTTTGCGCCGCGACCATGCGGTTGATCAGGACGTTGGGCGACATCCACAGCACCAGGTCGTCGTACTCGCCGCCGGGCGCACGCGGGTCGGTGCTGGCCGGGCGGGTGACGAATGCCATGCCTTCGCCGCCGAGGTTGGTTTTCTCGTCGATATTGCCCTGGCCGGCGTCGAGCAGTTGGGTGTTCTGGTCGCTGGTGGCGCCGTAGCCGTTGCGGCCGAACGACAGGATCACGGCGGGTATATCGTTGGCGTCGGACGCCGGGATGATCTGGCCGTCCATGCCGCGCGTGGCCACCGTGATGTCGCGCGGCGAGTTCAACGTGAAAAAACTGACGCTGTTGGCAAACGATGGCGTGACCGAGTAGGCCAGCACCCGGCCCCAGCCGTCGAGCCTTTGCACGCCCAGCGTGGCCCACGGCAGGTAGCCGTAGCGCTTGTTGCAGATGCTGCCGGCGCGGTCTTCGCGGCCGTCGATGGCGGAAATGGCGGGGCAGGGCAGGTAGCCATTGCGCAGCGCAAAGCCGAACAGCGCTTCGCGCGCGTCCTCCATCACGCGCTCGGTGTTGCTGACGCGCCGCTGTTCCAGTTGCGACGACAGCGGCGCCACCAGCCCGCCGATCATCAGGCCAACCACCAGCAGCACGATGGCGATCTCGACGATGGTGAAGCCGGCTTGGTGGGAACGGTGGGGTAATGGCATGGGCAAAGTTATTGAGGTGATTTGGTGACGGGCGCGGTAGCGCGCAGGCGCTGGCGGATCAGCCGCAGCGGCACCCAGCCGAGCTCGTTGCTGAAACTGCCGCCGAGGCTGCGCGCATCGTCGGTGGCGGCGCGCGCCATGAAATCGCGCACGGCTTCGGCGTTGGCCTGCTCGTCGAGATTGTCGGTGACCGCGCTAACTTGTTCGATACCGGCCAGGCTGGTGCCCAGGTGGCGCCCGCTGGAGAGGATGACGGCGGGCGCGCAGCGGTCGTCCACCACGCAGTTGGCCGATCCCACGCGGTAAAAAATGCCGCCGTCGTCGCTGCGGTCCAGCAGGGTCTTGGTGGCCTCGGCCGCCTGGTCGAGATTACCGTTGGTGAATTCCGGCGAGACGCTGTAGCGCAGCAGCTTGTTCCAGCCGTCGCCGGGCGTGATGCCCAGCGTGGTCCACGGCAGCCAGCCGGTGCAGGCGGCGTCATCAACGCACGGCTGGCTGCTTTCGCGTCCGTCCAGCGCCGACAGCGCCGGACGCGGCAGCCGGCGGTGGATGATGGCATAGCCGATCAGTGCTTCGCGGGCATCGGCCAGCGCGGCGCGGGTGACGGCCTGGCGGCGCAGGTCGCCCTTGGGCTGACTGAACATGCTGATCAGTAACGACGACGCGCCGAGGCCCAGGACCAGCAACAGCAGCAAGAGTGCGGCGCCGCGCTGGCGCGCCAGCGGTGGATGCTGGGTCAAAGACCAATGTGCCTTCCAGCGCCGAGGTTGCACCGATGGCCGATGAGATCCCGGCGCTGGCTGGCGGGTGCTCATTGGCTGACGTCTTTCACGCGGCCGTCGGCCAGGTCGTAGCGCTGGCCCGGTTGCAGCACGATGCGCTTGCCTGACGGCAGCGTGACCGTGACCGCCTTGCTGTCGCGGTTGGTGAACTTGTTGGCGGCACCGCGCTGCGGCTGGTTGTTGAGCCAAACCGTGCTGCGACCGTTGCTGCTGCGCAGGACGCCGTTCATGGTCAGCTGTTCGGAAGGCGGTGGCGTGTCCGTTGCGGCTGCGGAGCTGGCGCCGGGCATCGGCATGGGCATTTGCTGCATCTGCTGCATTTGCGGCGGCTGCTGTTGTTGCTGCGCCATCGCTGCTGCCTGGTTTTGCGCCGGCGCCAGTTCACGGGTGGCGCGAGCCATGGCGATCATCTCGGCCTGCATGCCGGGCGGCATATTAGGCGGCAGATCAGGCACGACGTCGGGCGCCAGGCCGGGAAGTCTTCCCTGGGCCATGCCGGTTGATGATGGCATTTGCATCTCCGGCGGCATTCCCGGCGCTGATTGCACAGGCGGCATCCCGGGCATCAAGCCCTGCTGCATGGATGGCGACACCCCGCCAGCCATCCTCTGCGCCTCAGTCTGCGCCAATTCGCCAGTCAAGCCGGCGCCACCACGCGGATACGCGGCACCCGATCCGGCCGACTTGCTGCGGCTGGCGTCGATAGTCTGGCGCTCCTGCGGCGTATTGAACAGCCGGCCCAGTCCCGGTTGAGCCTGCGCCATCGGCAGGGCCAGCAGCGGCAGTAACCACAAAACTCGTTTCATCGCCAGCAGTGGGCGCAACAAGCAGGCACGCTTCCCGGCCAACAGTGGCGGCCACGAGCAAATGTACTTCTGAACCGGCGGTGGCAGCGACAAACTGGTACGCCGCCCGGCCAAAAACGGCAGCAACAAGAACGTTTGTCTCATCATGGGCAACGGCTGGAACACAAAGGCACGCCGTATGGCCAGCAGTGACGGTAACACGACAGCGCGCCTCATGGCTGCCGTCCCGTGGCCAGCGCCGGCGGCTGCGCGGCAAGGGGGGCGGGCGCCATGGTGATCCAGTTCAACGTGCAATCGACGCCGAGGTTGCCGCCCAGGGCAGCTTGGCCGGGCTGGCCCGGTTCGCTTAGTTGGCCAAGTTGACTGACCTGGCCGCCAGCAGCTGTCGCCAGCCGCTTGAGCGAACAATCCTGCGCCGCAAAAAAGCCGCGCGCGTGCAGGCCGGCGAGGAAATCGAACAAGTCCATTTCGTGCAGCAGTTCCATGTGCAGGCGCATGCGGCTGCCGCGCAACTGGTAGTCGCCGAGGTCGAGCGCGGCTTCGAGCCGTACGGGTTGCTGCGGCTCGATCTGGTAACTGAGCGGCGGCAGTTGCAGTTCTTCCTGCACCTGGCGGATCGCATCGACCCATTCCAGCCGCCGCTCGTCGCCGATCAGCCCGCGCTGGCGCAGTTCCACGTAGCGTTGCTGGAAGTTGCGGATGTCACGCTTTTCGTTATCGACGTGGGCGTAGCGCGAGTGGGCGGTGTCGCGCAGGCGCTGGGTGCGTTGCAGGTCGTCGTCGGCTTCGTGGCGCTGGGCGGCGGTGACCGCCACCAGCGTGGCGCCGATGACAACCGCCGCCAGCGCGGCCAGCGCGGCGGTGCGGATCTGGGCGAAGCCGGCGATCCAGTACGGCAGCGCGATGGTGTTCGCGGCCTTTTTGGCACTGGCGGCCGGGTTGGCTGGATTGACCGGGTTGGCGTTCATGGCTTCCACACCAGGTTCAGGGTGAATTTGGCGCGGGTGCTCGAACCGGACGCCGTCGCGGCACCGGCCTTGCCGTCGAGGCGCACGGTGGGACGGGTGTCGAGCGGTGGCTTGTCCACCTGCACCAGCAGGCGCGGGTTGGTTGCCAGTTGCTGCGCGAACTGGTTCATGGTATTGACGGCATTGCGGTAATCATCCTCGGGCGACAAAATCTCCGCTTCGACCTGCAGCGATTGCGGTGGTCGCGCCGGGATGCCGGCCAGCAGCGACGACATCGGCGTGACCGTTGCAGCGCCGGTGCTGCCGTTGACCAGCACCGGCGCGCCGGTCGTGGGCTGGCCAGGCAAGTCCACTTTCCAGCCCAGTTGCAGCAGGCGGATCTGCGGCGATTGTTCCAGCGCGGCGCTCACCATGGACACCATCTGCCACGGCGACGGTCCCTGCAGCACCAGCATGCGCTCGACATTGACGGCCGCGCGCATATTGGCGGTCGATGTCACGCGCGGCGGCATGGCAGCCATCACCTCGTTGTAACGGCGGTCGAACTGCTGCGCTTCGTGCGCCAGCTGTGCGCGGTCGGCGCGGGCATCCCATGTCTGCCACAGGTTGATGCCGACCGCGCACGCGGCCACCACGGCCACGGTGCCGGCAGCGTAGTACAGGTTGCGGCGCGCGCGCCACAGCTGGAAGTAGCGGCGCAGCGGCCCCAGTGTGTAGTGGCTGGCCGGCTGGGTTTTGGCCAGCAGGGCCAGCAGCATGGAATCAGCCAGGGCGGCGCTGTTGTCCTGCGCCTTGGCCGCTTCGATCTTCAGGCCGAGGCGGCCGGCCACTTGCGCCAGCGGCAGGAAGCGGAACGTGGTTTCCGGGCCTTCCTCGCACTGCATTTCCAGCGCCGGCAATTGTTCTCCCTGTGCGATCACCACGGTTTCCAGCACGCTGCCGCGCGCGAACAGCCGCACGCTGGTCAAAAATTGCTGGGTCTTGGCAGTCTCGGTGCCGACGTTGACGGCGTCGCCGTCGCGGTCGATGGCTGGCGTCAGGCGCGAAAATTTCAATTGACCGCGCTGGAAATAGCTCTGGCGCCAGCCTGCCGACTGTTGCGTGACCAGCAGCAGGTGCTCGCCCTGTAACCCGAGTTTTTTCACCAGGTGTTCGCTCAGCAAGGTGGTCGAATACAGGCCGGCGAGCGGAATGCGCTCCTGCTCCAGCGCCTCCACCCACGGCAACACGATCGACGGATTGGTCAGCGCGGACAGCAGCACGATGTCGTCGCGGCGGCCGCCCGGTTCGCGGCCCTGCACCTCGTGGTGGCGGAACGGCGTTTCGCGGTATTGCTGCAACAGGCGCCGCTGCATCAGCTTGGCGCCAGCGCGGCCGCCCACGTGCGGCAGGTGCAGGCGCTGGAAGTCTTCCTCGATCAGGTCGGCCAGCAGCACCACCGGCATGTCGCGCTGGTCGTCGAGATAATCGAGCAGGGCGTCGATGCCGCTGCTGTCGTTGGTGAAGCTGGCGCCGCCCAGCAGGCGGCCGCGCTGCCAGCGCCACGCAGTCAGGCAGTCGTTGCTCAGATAGAGTACATGTCGGTTCAGCACGGGAGCCTCAGGTCTGGATCTTGCTGATCGTGTCGTATATCGGGCCCATGACGGACAACATGATCCAGCCCACCATCAGGCCCAGGATCACGGTCATGGCCGGCTCTATCATCGATTGTACTTTCTCGATCATTTCCTTGACTTCGCGGTTGTAGAAGTACGCGACGTTGCGCAGCGCGCCGTCGAGCGCACCCGTGGTTTCGCCCACCTTGAGCATGCGGATCACCAGCGGCGGAAAAATACCGGTGTTCTGGAACGCCGCCGTGATGCCCTGGCCTTCGGAAATCAGCTGCCCGGCGCGGCGCAGGCCGGCGGCCACCACGCGGTTGCCGACGATGCCTTCCGACAGGCGCAGGCATTCGAGTATCGATATGCCGGACGCATACATCATGGCAAAAAACGTGGCAAAGCGCGCCAGCATGATCTTGTGCAGTACTGGGCCGATCAGCCACACGCGCAATTTAAAACCGTCGGCAACAAAACGCGCATGCTCGCTGTGGCCGAGCCAGGCGCGCAGGCCCACGTACGCCACGATCGGCAGCGCCACGATGATGTACCAGTAATTGATGAAGATGCCGGATACCCAGATCAGCGCCTTGGTGTGCAGCGGCAGCGTGTTGCCCATGTTTTTGACAAAACTGGTCAGCTGCGGCACCAGGTATATCATCAGGAAAAACGTTACGCCGGTGACGAACAGGCCCACCGCCGCCGGGTACATCACGATTTTTTTCGTTTGCGACGCCAGCTCGTCCTGCCACTTCAGGCTTTCCGACAAATTCTTGAACACCTCGGTCAGTTTGCCGCTTTGCTCGCCGGCCATCACCAGGCTGGTAAACGTGTGGTCGAACACTTCCGGGTATGCGGCCATGGCCGCCGACAGTTGCAGACCGCCTTCGATATTTTCGATCAGGCCCGTAATCATCTCGCGAAAGCGCGGGTGGTCGATGCTCTCGCGCAGGTCGTTCAGGCCTTCCAGGATCGGTACGCCGGCACCGGTCAGCTGCTCCATGTGGAAGCAGAAGTTGATCAGGTCGCGCCGCGTGATCACGCGCTTCAGTGCTACCACGCGCGCGCGCGAGACGCGGCAGTCGATCAGGTCCAGCCCCATGCGGTGCAGGCGCAGTTCCAGGTCCGGCTCGTTGGACGCATCCATATTGCCGGGCTGGATCTGGCCGGCGGTGTTCATGGCGCGGTAAAAATACTGGGGCATCAGTGCAGCCTCCCCAGGCGCTCGGTGAGATCGACCACGCGACCGACCTCCTCGAGCGTGGTCACGCCCTCCAGCACGCGGCGCACGCCGTCGTCGATCAGGCTGTGGAAGCCGCCTGCCGCTGCCGCCGTTTTCAGCTCGCGCGACGACACGCGCCGCGCCACCAGTTCATCGAGCGCCGGCGTCATTTTCAATAATTCGATGATGGCAATCCGCCCCTTGTAGCCCTGGTGCGCACAGCGGTCGCAGCCGACCGCGCGGTACAGGGTTTGCGCCGGCGCGTCCTCGCCTAGCCCCAGCAACTGGTGTTCGATATCGTCGGCCAGGTGCGCCTCGCGGCAATGCGGACAGAGTTTGCGCACCAGGCGCTGGGCGATGATGCCGATGATGTTGCCGGACATGATGTCGGGCAGCACGCCGATATCGAGCAGGCGCGGAATCGCGCCGATGGCCGAGTTGGTGTGCAGCGTGGAATATACCTGGTGGCCGGTCATGGCAGCGGCAAACGCCATCTCCGCGGTTTCCTGGTCGCGGATTTCCCCCACCAAAATGATGTCCGGGTCTTGCCGCATCATCGAACGGATGCCCTCGGCAAAGCCCATCTTGGCCGATTCGTTCACCGACGTCTGCCGGATCATGTTCATCGGGTACTCGACCGGGTCTTCCAGCGTCATGATGTTGACGCTCTCGGTGTTGATGTGATTGAGGATCGAATACAGCGTGGTGGTCTTGCCGGAGCCGGTGGGGCCGGTCACCAGGATCACGCCATCGGGCCGCGCGATCATCAGTTTTAATAAGCTCAGTTCGGCTTCGCCGAGGCCGAGGCCGTCGAGCGGCACGATGCCTTTCTGGCGGTCGAGCACGCGCAGCACGAAGTTCTCGCCGTGCGTGGTCGGTTGCGCGGACGCGCGGAAGTCGATCTGCCGGCCCGAGAACTTGATCGAGATGCGGCCGTCCTGCGGCGCGCGCGTCTCGGCGATATTCATGTTCGACATCACCTTCAAGCGCACGGCCATGGCCGGCCAGTACGATTTGTGCAGGCTGCGGATCTGGCGCAGGATGCCGTCGATGCGGTAGCGGATGCGCAGGAACGACTGTTCCGGTTCGAAGTGCAGGTCCGATGCACTGTTTTGCACGGCGTCGGCCAGGATCGCGTCGATCAGGCGCACCATCGGCTGGCTGTATTCGTCGGACGTGGAACCCATGCTGGCGTAGTTGACTTCGCCGGTTTCGATCTCGTGCAGGATGCCGTCGATCGACAGTTCGAAGCCGTAGTACTGGTCGATCGCGCGCGAAATGTCCGATTCGTTGACCAGCAGCGGCGTGATCGTGATGCCCTTGACCAGCATGGCGCTGATCTGGTCGAGCGCGACGATGTTGCTGGTGTCGGACATCGCAAGGATCAGGTTGTCGGTTTGCCGCTCGTAGACGATCGGAAACACGCGGTAGCGCTTGGCCACTTCCTTCGGGATCAGCTTTAACGCGATCGCATCCACTACCAGACTGGTCAGGTCGGCGCTCTGCTGGTTCAGGTTTTCCGACAGCGCCATGCGCACTGTCGCTTCGGTGACGAAGCCGAGCGTGATCAACAGTTTGCCGAGCGGCTCGTTGCTGCGCTTTTGCTCGATCAGCGCGATGCGCAACTGGTCTTCGCTGATCACGCCTTTCTGGATCAGCAGCTTGCCGAGCGGGAGTTTTGCTTGTTCTGCCATGGAACTCCTAGTGCGCTCCGCTCAGCTCGTGCATGCGCTGGCGCAGCGCGGTGCGGTCGAAGCCGGCCGGCTTGTCCTGTCCCAGCGCCAGTGCACGCTGGTAATAGGTCAGCGCCAGCTTGCCCTGGTTCAGGCGGTCGAGGCCGATGGCCAGGTTGTAGGCATAGTCGGCATTGTCCGGCGCTGCCGTGTAGGCGCGGAAATAGGTTTGCTGCGCGTCGGGCCAGCGGCCTTGCTGCGCGTACAGGTTGCCCAGCGCGAATAATACCGGGCCGGCATCGGGATTGCTGGTGAGGATGGCTTTCAGGCGCCGCTCGTTCTGACCGGCGTCGCCGCCGCTCAATCCCACCAGTCCGGCCACGGCCGTGGCATCGTTGGGATCGAGTTCGAGCAGGCGCAGATAGTAGCTCGATGCCTGCGCGCCCTGGTTCTGGCGCGCGGCCACGGTGGCCATGCCCAGCAGGGCGTCGCGGCTGTTCGGATCCTGGCGCAGGGCAGTCTCGTACTGCTGCTGGGCGGTGGCCAGGTCGCCGGTGCGCAGCAGCTCGTAAGCATTTTCCAGTGCCGGGGCGATGCGCGCAGGTTGCACGGTGCGCGCCACGCGGATGTCGGTGTTGTCGGGCGCGGCCACGGGCGGCAGCCGCTCCTGGCGCGGGATGTTCGCTTGCGCCTGGATCGCCTGCTGGGTGGCGGCCAGTTCCTGCTCGGTGCGCTCGAGGCGGCGTTCGAGGTCGTCGCGCGTGGCCCGGCTCATGCCGCCCATGGGCGAGGGCACCAGCATGCCGTCGATGGACGGATCGCCGCCCCCCGACGCATCGACGCCATTGCCGAGCGCTGCCGGATCGGTCGCGCCGGCGGGGCCGACGATCTGGACCGCGCCGGTGGCGCCAGTGGCGCCAGGCGGGGGCATCGCTACCGGCGGCAGGCGCGAACCGGCGCCCGGCGCCATCACGGCTTGCCAGTAGTAGTAGCCGAAGCCGAGGATGATCAGCGCCAGGACCGAGAGCAGGCCGATCAGGCGCAGCCGTTCCGGGTCCATGCCCGGCGGCTCGGCATTGCCGGCGGCTGCCGCGCGGGCGCGGGTGCGTGGGGTGTCGCCGTTGCTGCTGCCGTTGCCGTTTGCGCTGCCTGTACGGGACGTCGCGCGTGGCTTGGCTTGTGCTGCGCTGGCGGCAGTGGCAGCGGCGGTTGCCGATGCAGCGGGTCGGACTGGCTCGCCGGTGATCGGGTCGAAGGTGGCAGATGGCGCGTTGCGCGCGGAGCCGGCACTTGCAGAGCCGGGCACGGCTGACGATCCGAGGGCGGAACCAGGACCGTTACCGGACGGGGTAGCAAAGTCGGCTGCGGAACCGGAACCGGGGCCGGCGGCAGAACTGGCCGGGGCGGCAAAGTCCGTCGCGTAGCCGGAAGCAGGGCCGGCGCCTGAACCGAACGAGGCGTCGGCAACCAATAGACCTGCGCCATCTAATCCTGCAGCGTCAGAGCCAAATGAAACGGGGCTGCCGCTGGCGCCACCGCCTGCGTTGGCGGCGGAGAGTGGCGCGCGAGTGCCGTTTGCACCAGCACCGGCAGTGCCAGAGGAGAGCGAAGCGTGCGTGCCACCCGAACCGGTGCCTGTGGTGTCAGAGGAGAATGGTGCGTGGTTGCCGCTTGCGCCGGCGCTGGCGTCGGCTGCTGCCGATGCCCCGCGCGCGCGCGGGGCGGCCGGATCGGGCGCAAAGTCGAACGACAGCCCGGATTCCTGTTGTGGTGCGTTTGGCGGCACCGGGTCCGGCATCGGGCGAGCGCTGGAACTGGCGGCGGCAGCCACGGTTGGTGAGGACGGCTCCAGGCTGAAGGCCGGCTCGAAGTCCAGGCTCAGCTCTCGCTTGGCCGCTGCCGGCCCAGTCATTGCGGCAGTCGCGGTTGTTGGGGCGGCCGCCGCAGTACCGGCACCACCAGCAACAACACGGCTGGCTCCTGCACCGCCGGCACCGGAACCGGCGCCAGCATGGCCAGCACCGGCACCAGCACCGCCGACACGGGAACCGGCACCAGCACCAGCACCAGCACCAGCAGCATGACCAGCACCAGCACCAGCATGGCCCGCACCGGCACGAGCACCGCCGCCATCAGGCGCGGGCGCAGGTTCCGGCGTCAACGCCAGGATATCGTCGAACTCGCGCGACGGCCGGTCCACCTCGGTGTCGCCGGCGGCATTCTGTTTGGCGCGCTCGGCTTTCTTGAGCGCTTGCATTAACAAGCTCATGATCCGTTGGCCTTGGCGGTAGGGACAGGGTAGGTGGACGGTACCGGGTACGGTTCGGTGTCGGGCTCGCCCGGCAGCAGGTCGCGGTAATTCTTGTAGTCGCCGTTGACGCTGGCGTCCTTGATCACCACCGGCCGCATGAAGATCACCAGCTCGGTCTTGGTGCTGGTTTCATTACGGTACGAGAACAGGTCGCCCAGGATCGGCACGCTCGAGAGCAGCGGGATGCCATCCTTGAGGTTGTCCACGCTGTCCTGCATCAGGCCGCCCATCACGGCGATCTGGCCGCTCGGCACCTTCATCAGCGATTCCAGTTCGCGCGCCTGGATCACCGGCACCCGGCTGATCACCTTGGCATCGGCCAGCGCCGGGTTGGGGTCGTTGACGTAACCGACGATGCGGGTAATGGTGGGACGGACGTTGATGGTCACTTCATCGTTGTCGGCAATTTGCGGCGTCACGCTCATGACGAAGCCGACCGGCACGGTTTCGAGCTTCGATTCGTACACCGCCTGCGAAATCGGGTTGCCATTGGTGCCCAGCACGGCCGGCGTCACCTTGATCGAGAAGAACACATTGTTATCGACTACCTTGAGCAGCGCGGTCTGGTTGTTCATCACGCTGATTTTCGGGCTCGACAGCACTTTTACCTTGCCGAACGATTCCAGCAGCTGGATTGCCGTGGTCAGGTTGCCCAGCTTGCCAGCTGCCGTGTAGGTGAGCAGGAAGGCGCCGGGACTGGTGCCCGGATTGACGCCGCTGGGCAAACCGGTCTGGCCGATCGTCTGCTGCGAAAACCGCACGCCGCCGCCAGAGACGGTCGCCCAGTTGATGCCCTGCTGGTAGTTATTGCTCAGTTTCACTTCGAGCACGGTGGCTTCGATCAGCACTTGCCGCTTGGCTGCGCCCAGCACAATCTCGAGGAACTCGCGGATTTTCTCGTGCTGGCGATTGGTGGCGCGTACCGCGATCAGGCCGCCCTCGGCATTGACCACGACCGAGTTGGTAGTGGCGTTGCGATTGCCGCCGAAGGCGCCGCCATCGAACGGCGACGGCGCACTTTGCTGGTTCTGCTGGCTATTGCTGCCCTGGGCGCCTTGCTGCTGGTTGGCCTGGCTGGGCGCGGGCGCCGCCAGCGGATCGACCAGCTTGTCGTTGATGGTGGTCGGACGCAGCATGTCGCGGATATTTTTTTCCAGGCTGTACCAGAAATTATTGTCCGAACGGTTGTTGACCACGGTGGTCGAGTTATTGCTGGGATTGTTCGTCGAACTGTTGCCGCCGAACGAACCGCCGCCCGTGCTGCTACCCTGGCCGGTACCGGTGGTGGCGCCCACCGGGTTGGACGCGCTGCCACCACCACCTGTTGTAGAAATTTGGGTGGCGATATTCACGCTGCTGTTGGTGCTGCGCGCGATGTTGACGTAGTCCACCTTGTAGTTGCGCCACTCTGGCGTGTCCGGCAATACGGTCAGGGTGGTGCCGTTGATCTCGTAGCGCATGTCCACCTGGCGCTGTATGCGCGACAGCAACTGCGGCAGGGTCTGGTCGAGTGCGTTCAGGGTGACGCTGCCGTCCACGCCCGGATGAACATCGACGTTGAGGCCGGCGTCACGCGCCAGCGCGAACAGCAGCGACTGCACCGGCACCTTGTGCACGGTCACGCTATAGGTTTCCACCTTGGCCGTTGGGCGAGGGGGCGGCAGCATGGCGCTCTGGCGCACCGGTTCGGGAATCGCCCCGGCCGCGCGCGGCGCTTCCGAAATATGGGTGGACGATGGCGGCAACGCGCGCGTGGCGCATCCCAGCAGGAACAGCGGTACAAGGGAACAGGCTAGTTTTTTCATTGAGTCTTTCCGGCCCGGTGACACTGCAGGATATTGTAAATTTGCAATTTTAACGACCATGATCTTACAATTCGGAAGCCGTCGCAAGGACGCTCCAACAGATTGCAACAAATAGCAGGCTCAGCAAACACGCCATTACAACAGTGCGTGGTTGCAAGCCTGCAAACCGTGCCCGGCGCGCAGACCGGTACGACCGGAACGGCGACTCGGCAATCGCCAGCCGGGCATGCCGCGCCTCGACCGTCGCCGCATCGTCGGCAAACGCTGCCAGCAGCGCCTTGTCCGCCAAAATATTGATACGCCGGACGATGCCTTCCGAGGCGTCGCCGATCAGCCGCACTGCATCGCTGCTGAACACCGGGGCGCCGTCATGGCCGGCCGCCGCCAGCCGGAACGCCAGGAATTCCGCCACCAGCGACTGCGCCATGGCCGGCACCTCGAAGCTGTGGGTGATGCGTTCCTTCAGTTGCCGCATCGACGGCAAGTCCAGGTGGCGGTCCAGCTCGGGCTGGCCGAACAGCACGATTTGCAGCAGCTTGCTGCTGGCCGTTTCCAGGTTGGTCAGCAGGCGGATCGCTTCCAGCGTGTCCAGCGGCATGGCCTGCGCCTCTTCCACCAGCAGCACCACGTTGCGGCCCTGGCCATGCAGGCCGATCAGGTGCGTCTGCACGGCGCGCTGGATTTCATCGACCCGGTAGCCGCGCGTGGCCAGGCCCAGCTCGGCCGCGATCGCATACTGCACTTCCACCGCGCTCAAATTCGGGTTGACCAGGTAGATCACCTCGATATGATCGGGCAGGCGGCTTTCCAGCATGCGGCATAGCATGGTCTTGCCGGTGCCGACTTCGCCGGTAACCTTGACGATGCCTTCGCCGTGGCACACCGCGTACAGCAGCGCCTCGAGGATGTCGCCGCGCGTATTGCCGGAGTAAAAAAACGCCGGATTGGGCGTGATGCCGAATGGCGTCTCGCGCAGCCCGAAGTGTTCCTGGTACATCGCCGTGGTCGCCATCATGCGATGCAGGCCAGAAAGGCTTGCTCCAGGGTCTCGGCGCCATAGTGCGCGCGGCACTCGGCCGGGGTGCCGGTAAACCGGATCGCACCGTCGTGCAGGATGGCCATGCGGTCGCACAGTTCGTCGACGTCGGCCAGCGCGTGCGACGTGAAAAACACCGTGCTGCCGCGTTGCTGCAAGGCGCGCAATTGCTGTTTCAACAGCGCGCGCGCTTTCGGATCGAGGCCGCTCATCGGCTCGTCCAGCACGTACAGGCGCTTATTGGATAGCAGGCAGGCGGCCAGGCCCAGCTTCTGGGTCATGCCTTTCGAATAATGGCGCACGGTTTTTTTCAACGCGGCCGGGTCGAGGTCGAGCGCGGCCAGCATGGCGGCCACCGCCGTTGCATCGACCTTCAACCCCTGCAAGGTCAATAGGTACTTGATGAAGTCGGCGCCGGTCAGGTAATAAGGTGGCGTCAGGCGCTCGGGCAGGAAGCCCAGCGGCGCGCGGCTGGCCGGGCGGTCGTGCGGCTGGCCGAAAATGGCGATCTCGCCACCGTCGAGTGCGCAGAAATCGAGCAGGCACTTGATCAGGCTGGTCTTGCCGGCCCCATTCACGCCCACCAGGCCGAAACATTCGCCCGCCTGCACTGCCAGATCGACTCCTTGCAGCACGCCGGCCTGGCCATAGCGTTTGACAACTTGCTGGAAGCACAGGGCGGTTTCAGTCATTGATACGTGGGAAGAATAGCCGGTGGGAAACGAGGTAACACTGTAGCGTATCCGTGCGCGGAATGCGACATCGTTTCGTCTTTCTTCATCGCAAATGTCACATTCTCGTCTAGAATGTCTGGCAAGTTGTCTTGGGGTATTTCTTGATGCCCGCGCGAATCTAACAAGGAGCAGGTATGGCAAGGCCGGAAAAAGTCAGGCTGGGGGAAATCCTGGTACAGCAAAAGCTGCTGTCGGAAGAGCAACTGGGACTGGCGCTGACCGAGCAGAAGCGCAGTGGCCGCAAGCTGGGCCGGGTGTTCATCGAGAACGGCTACGTGACCGAGGAACAGATCTCCAATGCGCTGGCGCGCCAGCTCAGCATTCCTTACCTGAACCTGAAATTCTTCAACGTCAATCCCGAGATCGTGCGCCGCTTGCCCGAGACCCAGGCGCGCCGCTTCCGCGCGCTGGTGCTCGAAGACCGCCAGGGAACGCTGCTGGTCGGTATCTCCGATCCGACCGACCTGTTCGCGTACGACGAGATCGCCCGCATCGTCAAGCAACCGATCGAACTGGCAGTGGTCAACGAGACCGAGGTGCTGGGCGTAATCGACCGCATTTATCGCCGCACCGAGGACATCTCCGACCTGGCGCGCGAGCTCGAGCAGGATCTGGGCGACGTCTCGGTGGACTTCGGCGCGCTGGCCGCCAACCCGAACCTGGAAGAAGCACCGATCGTCAAGCTGCTGCAGTCGGTGTTCGACGATGCCGCCCAGGTGCGCGCGTCCGATATCCACATCGAACCGCAGGAGGGGCGGCTGCAAATCCGCTTCCGCATCGACGGCGTGCTGCACCTGCAAACCGAAACCGATATCAAGATCGCGCCGTCGCTGGCGTTGCGCCTGAAGCTGATGTCGGAGCTCGATATTTCGGAAAAGCGCCTGCCGCAGGACGGCCGCTTTGCCGTGCGCGTGCGCAACCAGCGCATCGACGTGCGTATTTCGACCATGCCCACCCAGTACGGCGAATCGGTGGTGATGCGTTTGCTGAACCAGGGCGGCACCCAGTTGCGGCTCGACGCCATCGGCATGCCGCGCGCGCTGGTGGAAAAATTCCGCGCCATCGTCCAGCGCCCCAACGGCCTGGTGCTGGTGACCGGACCCACCGGTAGCGGCAAGACCACCACGCTGTATTGCGCGCTGGCCGAACTGAACTCGGTCGAGAAAAAGCTGATCACGGTGGAAGACCCGGTCGAATACCGCTTATCGGGCATCAACCAGGTGCAGGTCAACGAAAAGATCGAGCTCGACTTTGCCCGCGTGCTGCGCTCGGCGCTGCGGCAGGATCCCGACATCGTGCTGGTGGGCGAGATGCGCGACCAGGAAACCGCGCAAATCGGCCTGCGCGCCGCCATGACCGGTCACCTGGTGCTTTCTACCCTGCACACCAACGACGCCGTCAGCACGCCGCTGCGCCTGATGGACATGGGTGTGCCGCGCTACATGGTGGGCAGTTCGCTGCAGGCGGTGCTGGCCCAGCGCCTGGTGCGCACCATTTGCGAAAGCTGTACCACCCCGTACGAACCGACGCCGTCCGAGCGCGAATGGCTGAGCCTGGAACTGAATGACAAGGTGGACATGGCGCGCTACTTCCACGGCAAGGGCTGTTCGCATTGCAACGGCATGGGGTACCGCGGCCGTACCGGCGTCTATGAATTGCTGGAAATGACGCGCGCCGTGGTCGATGCCGCCAACGATCCGAATCCGTCGCACTTCCTGAAAGTGGCGAAGCAGCAAATGGCTGGCGAAACCCTGCGCCGCCACGCCGTGCAACTGGTGGTGCAGGGCCGCACCACCATCGCAGAAGCGATGCGCATCAGCAACCAGATCGAGGAATGACGTGCCGTATTTCGCCTACAAGGCCCGCAACGCGCGCGGCGAACTGATGCAAGGTGTGCTGGAAGCGGCCGACAGCGGCGCCGTGGCCGACCAGCTGTTCAACACCGGCCTGACGCCGATCGAGATCACCGTCACCCAGAAGCGCGTGACCGACGATGGCGAAGGCTGGTGGGCCAAGCTGCTGGAAAAGAAAGTGACTTCGATGGACGTGCAACTGTTCAGCCGCCAGCTGTACACGCTGCTCAAGTCCGGCGTACCCATCATGCGCGGCCTGGCCGGTTTGCAGGAGTCGGCGGTCAGCAAATCGTTCGGCAAGGTGATCAAGGATTTGCGCGAGTCGCTCGATTCCGGTCGCGAGCTGTCGGCTGCCATGCGCCGCCATCCGGACGTGTTTACGCCGTTCTACCTGTCGATGGTGCGGGTGGGCGAGATGACCGGCCGCCTGGAAGAAGTGTTCCTGCGCCTGTTCGACCACCTGGAATTCGACCGCGACATGCGCGACCGGGTGAAAACCGCGCTGCGCTATCCGAGTTTCGTGGTGCTTGCGATGATCGCTGCCATGGTGGTGGTCAATATGTTCGTCATTCCCGCGTTCGCGGGCGTGTTCGCCAGCATGCACGCCGAATTGCCGTTGATGACGCGCATTTTGATCGGCTTCTCCAACTTCACCGTGCGCTACTGGCCGCTGCTGGCGGCGATTGCGGCGGTCAGCATCTTCGGTTTCCGCAGCTGGGTGCGCACGACGGGCGGGCGCTATCGCTGGGACAAGTTCAAGCTGACCATCCCGGTCGCCGGCAAGATCATCCTCAAGGCCACGTTGGCGCGCTTTGCCCGCAGCTTCGCGCTGTCGTCGCGCAGCGGCGTGCCCATCGTCCAGGCGTTGACCGTGGTGTCGCAGACCGTCGAGAACGCCTACCTGTCGGCACGCGTGGAGCAGATGCGCGACGGCGTGGAGCGCGGCGACAGCATTTTGCGCACGGCAGCCGCTGCCGCCGTGTTCACCCCGGTAGTGCTGCAAATGATCGCCGTGGGCGAGGAGAGCGGCGCCATCGACGACCTGATGGACGAGGTGGCGCAAATGTACGAGCGCGAAGTCGATTACGAGCTCAAGACCCTGTCGGCGCAGATCGAGCCGATCATGATCGTGTTCCTGGGCATCATGGTGCTGATCCTGGCGCTCGGTATTTTCCTGCCGATCTGGGACCTGGGCAAGGCGGCGCTGCCGCACTAGGCGCGCCACCATGAACCCGATGACAATATTTGTGACGCCAAAACAACGCGGTTACACGCTGCTGGAATTCGCGGTGGCGGTGATGGTCGTGGGCGTGCTGGCGGCGGTGCTGCTCGACCGCATGGCGTATTACCAGGTGCAGGCCGAGCGTGTTTCTTTGCAAACAACTGTTGCCAACTTGAGATCCACGCTGCAAATTCGAGTGGAGCAAGCTAAGTTGCCGGGCGGTAGTTTAGATTTAACGATGTTGGCCGAAGAAAATCCATTCAATTGGTTAAAGAGCAAGCCTGTCAATTATGCAGGAGAATACTATTCACCCTCGGACGAGCAGATTGGCGCCGGTAACTGGTGTTTCGACCGCAGCGACAAAAGCGTCGTGTATTTGTTAAATAATTCAGAAACTTTTTCCGGTCCAAAGACTATGCGCCTGAAATTCAAGGTAAAATTATTGCACTTGCTCAACACCTCTGGCGCTGTGGGAACTGGCGCCGGCCCGGTGGTCGGTATCGACATCGAGCAAGTGAAAGCCTGACGCCAGAGGGCGTCGCCTTTCCTCATTCAATGTCCGATTTGGAGAAGTTTAATGAACAAGCAAGCGATGTCTGTCACCCGCGCCCGTGGCGCCCAGTCGGGTTTTACCCTGATTGAACTGATCGTGGTGATCGTGATCCTCGGTATTCTGGCTGCGGTGGCATTGCCACGGTTTACGAACCTGAGCGGTGATGCCCGCGTGGCGTCGCTGAATGCGGTACGCGGTTCGCTGGCGTCTACTGCCGCTACGGCGCGCGGTGCCTGGCTGGTCAACCCAGCCAACGTTACGTTCGAGAATATTATCGTACAGATGGACGCCAACGGTTATCCGCTCGCTGGCCAGACCTTGTTTGATGCAGCTGGTCTGAATGCCAATGACTACACGCTTCTTCTCGGAGGCGCTGCTGCTACCGCTGCAACCGCAACGACTCCGGTAATTCCAGCCAATGGCTTCGCAGTGGTGCCGCGTGGCATCGCCGGCACTGCTACCGCCGTCAACTGCTTCGTGTCGTACACCCAATCGATTGCTGCCAACACGCCGCCAACTGTGTCGTTAGCACCAACCGCAGCCAACTGCCGCTAATCGCCAGCCGGCAGGTGAGGGTAGTCGATGTCCCGGCATCCCGAAGGCACGTGCCCTGACCGCGCCGGCTTCACCATGGTCGAGCTGATCATGGTGATGGTCCTGATCGGCATCCTGGGCGCGGTGGCCGGAAGCCGGTTCTTCGACCGCGAGGTCTTCGAAGCCAGGGCGTATGCGGATCAGGCCAAAGCCTTGATACGCTACGCCCAGAAGCTCGCCATCGCGCAAAACCGCCCGGTTTTCGTGCGTTCCACGCCCAACGGCTTCGCCGTCTGCGTCGATCCTGTCGTTGATGGAACCTCCGCTGTGGGGCCGGTCTGCAATACGGCCGGCGCCCTGGCCCAGGCGCCGGGTGGCGCCAACAATGGCACCACCGCCACGCGCGCTTTCTGCATCGGCCCCAACAATCTGTATATCACCAACTGGGCCTGCCTCGGCCGTCCGCCATCGGTCACCGTCACCAGCACGGCTGCGCGCAATGAAATGGCTGACAGCGGATTTTTCTTTTTCGATTCGGCCGGGCGGCCGTTCAACCGCAACGACACCGTCGGCGGCACCTCCAGCTTTGCCAGGCTGACGCTCAACGTCGACAGCGGCAACCAGCGCGCCACGCTCAATATCGAGGCGGAAACCGGCTATGTTTTTTAGGCGGTTTTCCAGGCGTGCACGCGGCGTCACCATCATCGAACTGATCGTCTTCATGATGATCATGGGGGTGGCGGCGGCCGGCATCATCGGCGTGATCAACCTCAGCAACAGCCAGAGTGCCGAACCGTTGCGCCGCAAGCAGGCGCTGATGATCGCCGAAGCCTTGATGGAAGAAGTGCAACTGGCGCGGTTCAGCTTTTGCACCCCCGCCGATCCGAACGCCGACACCGTTGCCAACCAGGCCGCCTGCGCCTTCCCGGTGCAAATCGGCGCGCGCGCGGCCGGCGCCACGCGCCCGTACGGCAATGTCGCGGAATATGCAACGGTGGCCGGCACGCCTCAGTCCACCTTTGCCAATGCCGATGGTGTGGACATCGATATCAACGGCCGTCCGCTCGGCGTGGACAGCAGCGGCAACACCATGGGCAGGGCTTCGCTGGCGCCCATCAGCTCCACCGTCACGCTCAACTACGTAGGTGCGCTGGGGCCTGCCGGTGCGACCGTCGCGTCCGGCACCGCCGCACTGAACGCGCTGCAGATCACCATCGTCACCACCTACGGTACCGGCGCCAACGACTTCGTGCGCCTCGACGGCTACCGCACGCGCTACGCTCCCAACCTGGTGCCGTGATGACGCCGAACCTCATGCCCAACATGGTTTTCAAACGCCCCCAGCGCGGTTTCACGCTGGTGGAAATGATCGTGGCGATCGTGCTCACCGCCATCATCGCCGGCACCCTGGTACTGTTCATCCGGCGCCCGGTTACCAGTTACCTCGACAGCGCCGGCCGCGCCGAGATGACCGACGTTGCCGACCTGGCCCTGCGCCGCATGGCGCGCGAAATCCGCGCATCCCTGCCCAACAGCGCCCGCCTGACGCCGCCCAGCGATCAGAACGGCGGCGTACTATACCTGGAATTCATCCCCACCTTCGGCGGCGGCCGCTACCTGTCAGTGGAAGACAGCACGGTCAACGGCACGCCGCTCAGCTTTACCAGCCTCGCCGCCAATACTTTCAGCGTGGTGGGCGGCGTGCAGCCGATCCAGCTGCCGCCAGCGCGCCAGGATTACCTGGCAATTTACAACCTGGGCGCGGGCTTCCAGGATGGCGATGCTTATGCCGGGACCAACCTGGCGCGCATCACCGGCCTGCCGACAGTGACGGCAGGCGCGCAGACGATCCAGAACATCACCTTCAGCAGCCTGGCGGCGGCCGATCTGCCCGCCGGCAGCACGGTGTCAACAGTGGCCAATCCGTTTGCGGTGCCGGCCAATGCGGCCACGCCGCGCCTGGCCAATATGTCGCCGGACCAGCGCTTTCAGGTGGTGGGCAAGCCGGTGATTTTCCGCTGCGCCGGCAACGCCAGCGGCACCGGCACGCTGACGCGTTCAGTCGCGGCCACGTTCAGCACGACGCCCTCGGCGCCAACCGCCGCTGCCGGCGCGCTGCTGGCCAACAATGTCGTGGCGTGCGATGTCACCATCGAAAGCAACGCCCATCGGCAATCGGCGCTGGTAGGCCTGACCCTCACGCTGGGCCGTACCAGGCCGGACGGCGGCCTGGAAACGGTGACCTTGATTCATCAAATCCACGTGGACAATACGCCATGACCATGCACGCCATGAAACGACTTGCCCACCGGCCGATGCCACGCAAGGCATCCGGCGTGGCAATTGTCACCGCGATCTTCCTGCTGGTGGTGCTGGCCGGCCTGGCCGTGGCAGTGGTGTCGCTGACCGGTACGCAGCAAGTCACGCGTACCCAGGACGAGCTGGGTGCACGTGCCTACCAGGCCGCGCGGGCAGGCATGGAGTGGGCGCTGTTCAGGCAGCTGCAAGACCGCAAATTCAATTGCGCGGAAATCAGCACCTTCGCGCTGCCGGCCAATACCACGCTGTCGGGCTTTACCGTCACCGTGCGCTGCGAAGGACCTTCGACCGCCTTTGGCGCGGCAAGTGGCGGGACCGACCCGACCGCCGGCCGCATCACGATTACTTCGACCGCGTGCAACGGCGCGCCTGGCGCCGTTTGCCCCGCACCGACGAACAGTCCCGACTACATCCAGCGCGTGGTGAGGGCGCAATTGTAGGCCGGCAGGATCGCGGCGCAGCATGAAAGAAACAAGCTGCACGGAAAAATGTGTATTTTTACGGCATGAATGTCAAATATTGTAAAGATCTGCCGTAAGTTGAATATAATCAATGACATAACCACAGAGAAGCACGCGCATGGGATTTTTCACAAGAACTAAAAAGAAGGAAGGCTGGATCACCGTCTCCTTTTTGCGCGACGGACTGTGCGCTGCCCGCGTCCAGCGCGTGCGCGACGGCAAGGCCGTGGTGGAACTGTCCGCTTTCCATGCTGCCGCCGACAGTCGCGCGCCGGCCTCGCTCGAACGCGCCGCGAAAGACCTCAAGCTGGCCAACTACCAGCTCGGCACCATGCTCGGCGGCGGCGAATACCAGCTGCTGACGGTCGAAGCGCCCAATGTGCCGCAGGACGAACTGAAAACCGCCGTGCGCTGGCGCCTGAAGGATATGCTCGACTTCCACGTCGATGACGCCACCATCGACGTGCTCGATATCCCCGTCGATCCCAACGGCATGTCGCGCGGCCATTCGATGTTCGCGGTGGCGGCGCGCAACGCGGTGATCCAGCAGCGCCAGGCGCTATTTGCCGAAGCCCAGCTGGCGCTGACGGTGATCGACATCCCCGACCTGGCGCAGCGCAATATCTCGGCGCTGCTGGAAGTCGATGGCCGTGGCCTGGCCATGTTGTCGTTCGACGGCGACGGCGGCTTGCTGACGATTACGTTCAAGGGTGAGCTGTACCTGTCGCGCCGGATCGACGTCACCATCGCCCAGCTGCTGGAACCCGATACCGACAAGCAGCAAATCTGCTTCGACAAGATCACCCTGGAACTGCAGCGCTCGCTCGACCACTTCGACCGCCAGTTCAATTATGTGAACGTCAAAAAACTGCTGCTCGCACCCACTGGCGCGCCCGGCCTGCACGAATACCTGGCCGCCAACCTGTACACGCCGGTCGAGGCCATGGGCCTGGAGGACGTGTTCGACCTGAGCCAGGTGCCAGCCTTGCGCGAAGTGGAACAACAGCAGCGCTTCTTCCTGACCCTGGGCGCGGCCCTGCGGCACGAGGAGGTGGTGCTGTGAGCCAGCAGATCAACCTGTTCAACCCGATCTTCCTCAAGCAGAAGAAGATTTTTACGGCAGTGCCGATGGCCGAGGCGCTGGGCGCCATCGTGCTCGGCACGCTGCTGATGACCTGGTACGCCAGCCATAATGTCGCGCAGCTGGAGCAGCGCGCAGCCAGCGGCAAGACCTTGCTGGCCGAGCGCGAGCGGCGTTTGCAGGATGCCAACCGGCAGTTCGCGCCGCGCCAAAAAAGTGCAGCGCTGGCCACCGGCGTGGCCCAGGCCCAGTCCGAACTGGCGGCGCTGCGCCGGGTGGAAGAGTTCATCAAGCAGGGCACGCTGGGCAACAGCGCCGGCTACGCCGCTTATTTCCGCGCCTTCGCGCGCCAGAACGTCACCGGCTTGTGGCTGACCGGCGTCACCATCACCGGCGCTGGCACCGGGATCGGCTTGCAGGGCCGCGCCATGCAACCGACCCTGATCCCGCAATACATCGGCCGCCTGAAAACGGAGCCGGTGATGCGGGGTAAAACCTTTGCCAGCCTCGACATCGGCCGGCCCGACGTGGCAGCCGCGCCTGTGATATCGCCAACGTCCAGCGCGGCAGGGCAACCGGTGACTGCGCAACCGGCCACCGGCATGACGGCGGCGCCGTACGTGCAGTTCAGCCTGCAATCGACGGGAGTGCAGGCCAAATGAAACAATTGAAAAATACCTGGAACAAGCTCAGTGCCAAGCTCGACGCGATGACCTTGCGCGAGCGGGCGCTGGTGTTCGTTGCCGCGACCGGCCTGATCCTGTTCCTGCTGTACACCATGGCGGTGGAACCGCTGCTGACCAGGCAGACCGCGCTGCTGGCGCAAATCCAGCAGCAGCAAAACCAGGTCAGCGGCATCAACACGGAAATTGCCGCCCGTGCCCAGGGTTTCGTGCTCGATCCCGATGCCGAGGCGCGCGCGCAGTTGCAGCAGGCCCGCGCCGAGATCGACAGCATCGGCGCCAAGCTGGTGGCCGTGCAAAAAGGTCTGGTGGCACCGGAGAAAATCGCGCCGCTGCTCGAACATCTGCTGCAAGGCGGCAAGTTGAAACTGGTGTCGCTGCGGACCTTGCCGGTCACCGGCATGAACGAAGCAGCCGGGCTGGCCGCGCCTGCCGCGCCTGCCGAATTCCAGGCGCCGGACCCTGCGGCAGCGCTGGAACCGGCCCTGCAACAGTCGGCCTTGCAAAAGACGCCGCCTCCTGCCACGCCAGCAGGTGCGTTGACTGCTGCGCCGACAACTGCGCCGAACACCGCACCGGCAGCCGCGCCACTGCCAGTAGCGCAACCGGGCCCCGGCAGTGTTGCCGGCGCCGAGGTCAAGGCGACCGAACTGCTGTACCGGCACGGCGTGGAAATCGTGGTGCAGGGCAGTTACCTGGAGATGATCAACTACATGCAGGCGCTGGAAGCGTTGCCGGTGCAACTGTTCTGGGGCGGCGCGCGGCTCTATGCCCAGCAGTATCCCGAGGCGCGCCTGACCCTGACGCTCTACACCTTGAGCCTGGATGAGAAATGGATGAAACTATGAGCGGGGCCACCGTTCGCATGGCTGCCGCCCCACGATTGGCGCAGGCGCAGGCACAGGCACAGGCACAGGCACAGGCACAGGCGTGGTTGCCGGCGTTGGTGCCTGTGCTTGTACCAGCGCGCGTCAGGGCCCTTTTATCGGCGCTTGTGCCAGCGTTCTTGCTGGCGCTGGCTTGCGCAGGCGGGCCGGCCCGTGCACAACTGGCCGACCCCACCCGGCCACCGCCCGAGGCACAACTGGTCGCCGGCGCGCAGGCGGCGCCAGTGCGCAGCGGCCCGCAATTGCAGTCTGTGCTGAATGGCAACCATGGCCGCCAGGTGGCCGTGATCGACGGCCAGGCGTTGCGCGTGGGCGACAAGATCAATGGCGCAACCCTGGTCAAGGTAGGCAAGGACCAGGTCGTGCTGCAACACGGACGCGTACGCCAGGTCCTGAAACTGTATCCCGATGCCAGCGCCGCCAGCGGCACGATCCGGCGTCAACGCGCTTCCAATACCGCACCAGAGAATTGAACCGATTATGCAAAAGCACCTGTCCATCGCCGTCCTGACTACGCTGATTTTGAGCGGCTGCCAAACGGCGCCCAAGCGCGACACCTACAACCAGATCGGCGCCGAGGTCGATAGCGCGCTCAACGCCAAGCCGCCGGCCTCCAGCCAGGCCGATGCCGTGGCCAGCGCCTTGCTGCCGCCGGTGGCGCAATTGACCGAGCAGTTGCCCAAGGCGCGCGCGGTGCTGGAAGAGCGCTTCAATGTCTCGTTCAACAATGTGCCGGTCCAGCAGTTCTACAACTCCATCGTGGCCGGCACCCGCTACAACATGTTGATCAACCCCGAGGTGACCGGCAATATCACGGCCAATCTCAAGGACGTGACCCTGTTCGAAGCGCTGGAGGCGATCCGCGAACTGTATGGCTACGATTACAAGATCGACGGCACCCGCATCTACATCCGTCCGCTCACCATGCAGACCAAGATGTTCAAGGTCAACTACCTGACCGCTACCCGCAAGGGCGTGTCGAGCTTGCGCGTGTCGTCGACGTCGGTGGCCAATGCCGGCACCAGCAGCAGTGGCAACAACAACAGCGGCAATGGCAATAACAGCAACGACAATTCCGGCAATAACGGCAACAACAACGGCAATAACGGCGACAACAGTGGCGGCAGCCGCTCGCAATCGCAGCGTGATGCGGCCAGCGTGCAGACCACCTCGGCCAGCGACTTCTGGGTGGAACTGAAAACCGCGCTCGACGCCATCGTCGATAGCGGCACGGACGGCCGCAGCGTCACCATCAGCCCGCAATCGGGCGTGATCGTGATCCGAGCCATGCCCGATGCGTTGCGCAACGTCGACGAATACCTGCGCGCCACCCAGATATCGGTGGACCGCCAGGTGATCCTGGAGGCGAAGATCCTCGAAGTGGAATTGAACAGCAACTTCCAGAGCGGCATCAACTGGTCTGCATTCGGCCGCCTCAAAGGCAGCAACCACCTGGTGTCGGGCGGCCTGGTGCAGCCGGGCACCGCCATGGCCCCGCTGAACGCCAACGGCGCCGGCGTCACGCTCAATAACGGCAGCATCGTGGCCACGCCGGGCGCGGCACTCGGTGCCGCCGGTGACGCCATGGGCTCGCTGTTCGGCCTGGCATTCCAGACCAGCAATTTTGCCGCGCTGATTTCCTTCCTCGAAGGGCAGGGCACCGTGCACGTGCTGTCGAGCCCGCGCATCGCCACCCTCAACAATCAAAAAGCGCTGCTCAAGATCGGTACCGACGAATTCTTCGTCACCGGCGTCAGCACCACCACCAACAACAACGCCAACGGCACCGGCGTCACCACGCCGAGCGTCACGCTGCAACCGTTCTTCTCCGGCGTGGTGCTGGACGTGACGCCGCAGATCGACGACCAGGGCAACATCATCCTGCACGTACACCCGTCGGTGAGCCAGGTATCCACCGTCAACAAGGCGGTCAACCTTGGCGTGGCGCTGGGCAGCCTGTCGCTGCCGCTGGCGTCGTCATCCACGTCGGAAATGGACAGCATCGTGCGCGGCCAGAATGGCCAGGTGGTGGCGATTGGCGGCCTGATGCGCCAGGCGACGACTTCGGACCGCTCCGGCGTGCCCGGCATCGGCGGCTTGCCGGTGGTAGGTGCGCTGTTCCGTTCGACCGGTGAAGTGGTGCAGAAGCGCGAACTGGTGGTGCTGATCAAGCCGACTGTGATCGAATCGACGTCGGACTGGAACCAGGATCTGCTCGACAGCAGCCGCCGCATCAAGGATCTCGATCCGCACCGTCGCGGGGGACGTCCGTAACCATGTACGCCAGACACTTCGGTTTGCGTGAAGCGCCGTTCAACATCACGCCGGACACCAGCTATTTCTTCACCTGCCCGCATTCGCAGGAGGCGTTGAATACCTTGCTGGTGGCGGCCAGGAGCGGCGAAGGCTTCATCAAGATCACCGGCGAAGTGGGCACCGGCAAGACCCTGCTGTGCCGCAAATTCATTGCCACCATCGGTCCCGGTTTTGTCACCGCGTACATTCCCAATCCCTTGCTGGAGCCACGAACCCTGATGCTGGCGCTGGCCGACGAGCTGGAAATCGCGCTCGAGCGCGACGTCGATCAGCACCAGCTATTAAAATCGATCACGGCGCGCCTGATCGAGCTGGCCCAGCAGGACCAGCAAGTACTGCTGCTGCTCGACGAGGCGCAGGCGATTCCGGTCGAAAGCCTGGAGGCGCTGCGCCTGTTGTCGAACCTGGAAACGGAAAAGCGCAAGCTGCTGCAAATCATCCTGTTCGGCCAGCCCGAACTCAATGTGCGCTTGCAGGACAATGCGATCCGCCAACTGGCCCAGCGCATCACCTTTCATTACCACCTGGGACCGCTCAAGCGCGACGATATCGAATATTATCTGGCGCACCGCCTGCGGGTGGCCGGCTACGACGGCAGCCGCCTGTTTACGCGCGGTGCGGTGGCGCGGCTGTACGGCGCCAGCGGCGGCATTCCACGACTGGTGAACATCATTGCCAACAAGGCGCTGATGGCGTGTTTTGGCGAGGGGCAGCAACAGGTGAGCCGTCGCCATGTCAGCCTGGCGGCGCGTGACACGGTACAACAGCGGATACCACCGTTCTGGAGAGCACGGCTGGCGTGGATCGCCGCAGGCGTAGGAATACTGGTGGCCGCTTGCGGCCTCACATGGGCGTTGAGCAAATGAGTCTGATCAATAAAATGTTGCAGGACCTCGATGCACGCGGTGGCGCGCGCGAGGAAGATTTGCAGCAACGGGAACTGAAAGCGGTACCGCTGCCCGAACGCGAGCGCCGGCCGCTGGTCTACGCCGGCGCCGGTGTGGCGGTCGTGGTGGCGGCAATCGCCGGCTGGTATGGCTGGAAATTCGCCCACCGGCCCGCGCCGGGACCGGTGCCGGTGATGGCAGCACCGGCAGTTGCGCCGCCAGCGCTTGCGTCAACGCCGGCTGCAGGGTCTGCCGCAGTGCCGGCCGGGACATCGCCTGATGGATCGGTTGTGACGCCGGCCGCGACATCGCCTGCAACGGCGGCGGTCAACTCGACTGCTACGCCGGCTGCAACGTCAACTGGCACAGCCGCTGCAACCTCGACTGGTACAGCGGCTGGCACGTCGAATCCCGTGGTGGCTGGCGCGCCGTCAACGGCAGCGCCGGCGATACCGGCCAGTGCTGCCGCAGCCGCAGCGCTGCCTTCCGCACAGGCGGGCAGCGCCGCACCCGCACGTGCCGCCGCTACGCCTTCCGCCACCGCTGCAGCGACCCGGCGGGCAGCGGCAGCCGATGCCGGCACGCCACGCCAGCCGCGCCAGAGCGCCGCCCGTGCCGACGGATCGGTCACCACCAAGCCGGAACTCACGCCCAAGCAATTATCCGAAAACACTTACCGCCGTGGGCTGGCGTCCCTGCAGGACGGCCGAGTGAACGCTGCCATGGCCGATCTGGACCGCGCGCTGGAAATCGATCCGCGCAACGACGCGGCGCGCCAGACCTATGTTTCGCTGCTGCTGGAAAACCGCCGGCCCGACGACGCCATCCGCCAGTTGCGGCTGGCGCTGGGCATCGATCCGCGCCAGCCCGGCTTGGCCATGGTGCTGGCACGGCTGCAACTCGAACGCGGTGGCCCGGCGCTGGAAACCCTGATGACCACCTTGCCATACGCCGCCAATAATGCCGACTACCAGGGCTTCCTGGCCGGTGTGCTGCAACGCGCACAGCGCCACGCCGAAGCGGCCCAGTACTACCAGGTGGCGCTGAAGCTGGCGCCGCTCAACGGCGTATGGTGGATGGGCCTGGGCATCTCGCTGCAGGCGGACCAGCACAAGGCCGAAGCGCGCGAAGCGTTTACCCGCGCGCGCACCGGCAATGGCATTACGCCGGAACTGTTGGCCTTTATCGACCGCCGCCTTGACCAGTTATCGCGCTAAGCCGGGAGTGTGGGTGGTGGTGTAGTGTTTTTTGCAACGATGAGAGTGCCAGTCAATTAATATGAGAGTTGGGTGATAGCCGGAGACGTGCCTTAATATTAAGATCATGGTGATTATTTTAATAAAAATCACATAACATCTGATTAAGGCTCGGCATGAAACAATTCTCTTCAAAGCAAGCTCTGGCAGTCGGACTGACGCCGTTGTTGCTGTCGCTGGCAGTCGCCAATGCATACGCGGCCGACGTGGTTCGCACCGGTAACGCTGGCCAGCATGGCGCCGATGCGACCGCGCCACTCGCCGCTGGCGCCGCCGGTGCGGCCGGCCAGTCGCTGACCATCAACCCCGGCAATGCCGGCACTCTCTACAATCGCCTGACCGTCACTGGCGGCCGCGGTGGCAATGGCGGCGCGGGCGGCCCGTCGCTGCAGGAAGGCGACGCCGAGGCCGGCACCGGCGGTAGCGGCGGTCACGGCGGCGCGGCCAGCGCCACCACGCTCGACCTGACCGGTTACGCCGGCGCCAGCGCGCTCGGCGGCGACGGCGGCCATGCCGGCGCCACGCCCGGCTTTTTCAACTTCACGCCTGCCGATCCAGCTTACGGTAACGGCGGCAACGGCGGTGGGGCTGGCAGCAGGGCCACCACGACCGCCGTCGGCAATGCCACCGCGCTGGCGGTAGCCGTGGGCGGCACCGGCGGCGACGCCAATGGCGGCGCGGTCGGTATTGCCGGTGTCGGCGGCGCAGCTACGGCTGCCGCCCGCGCCACTTCGCTCACCGGCAACGTCTCGGCGACGGCCGAAGCCACCGGTGGCGTTGGCGGCAACGGCACCGGTGTCACCTGGCGCGGCGCACGCGGCGGCAACGCCACGCTGGCCAATGCCGCGCGCGGCACCACCACTGGCGGCACCGTCGCGTTGACCCAGCGCGCCACGGGTGGCAAGGGCGGCAATAATTCGGACAGCACGATTCCGCCGTTCCAGGACCTGGCGGCCGATGTCCGTGGCGGTAACGCGGTCTCCACGCTGGTATTGGAAGACCATACGGCAAGCGCGCTGACGCTCGACATTGCGAGCCTGGGCGGTGCCGGTGGTAACGCCGGAGTGGGGTCCTCGTACGGCGGCGGGGCCGCCAGCAGCGCGCTGACGCTAACGTCCGGGCGCAACGGCACCGCCATCGATGCGCTGGTGACCGCCATCGGCGGCGAAGGCGGCTACCAGTATTTCAGTAACGGCACAGGTGGCGTTGCCACCGCCAGCGCCGATCTGCGCGGCAAGGGCGCGGTCAATGGCCGCGTGGTCGCCAGCGGCGGCAATGGCGGCTACGGCGGCAACGCCACCGCGTCGCTGCGGGCCAGCGGCACCGGCATCGTGCGCGGTACGGTCGAGGCCAACGGCGGTGCGGGCCAGGATGGCTGGTCCACCCTCAAGAGTAACTATGGTTCGGCGACGGCCAACCTGGCGTTGTCGGGCGACGGCACCCAGGGTGGCAGCTTCAGCAACGGCAGCTACGCCACCAGCAACACCACGGTGTCGGGCACCGGCATGCAGGCGGTCGATGTGCAGTCGCAAGCGGTGTCCAATGGCGCAACCGGTGTCGATATCGGTGCGGCGATCGCCAATACGGTCGTCAACACCGTGCGTGCCGGCGTTGCTGCCGGGACTGCCGCCGTGCGCGCCGTATCGGTTGCCCTGGGTGGCGAACGGATCGAAACGGCCACGGCGACCACCGACGTACGCGCTGCGGGCGACATCGTCGCCAGCAGCAGGGCGGTGGGCGGCTACACCAGCAACGGCGCCACCGACTCGCTGGCCGGCGAATCCCTCAGCAAGACCCGCGCCATTACCAGCGGCGCGCACAATGTCAGCGTCACCGCCACCGCACTGAGCAACATCGGTGACGCCAGTGGCGCGCGGGCATTCCGTGGCGATGCCACCGCCAGCGCTTACGGCCGTTCCGGCAGCGGCATTGTCGAGAGCGTGGCAACGGCGCGCGGCGGCTATTACGGTTACACCTTCGAAAACCGCAACAGCCATGCCAACGCTGCCGCCACGGCGGTCACCACCGGCGCCGGCGGTGTCAGTCTGGCGCGTGCCGAAGGCGAGGCGCTGACCCTGAACATCAAGGCCACGGCGCAAGGCATCGCTGCAAGCGGCGGCGCAGTCACCTATGCGGCCGGCGCCAGCAGCGCACGCGGCAACCTGGCGCAGACCTCGGCCTCGAGCCAGTTCCGCGCCAGCGCTTTCGAGTTGCCGCAGTTGGCAGCGGTTTCCACTATGTCGGCGCACGTCGGCGCCGGTCCGGTCGATGCTGCCGCGCTGGGCCTGGGCGCCAACGTCGCTGCGGCGATTCCGACCGTGCTGGGCACGGGCGTGCACGCGGCCGGTATCGAAGCGCTCATCGACGAGACGCCAGCTGTGTTGACCACCTCGGGCGAGTTCAGCTTTGCCACCGACAGCGCGCAGCGACTGCTGCTGGGCTTTGTATCGTCCACCTTCGCTGGCGCCGGTTTCGATGCGCTCGATCTCACCATCAGCAACAACGGCGTGACCCTGCTGTCGCAAAGCTTCACCACGCTCGCTGCGGCCAACCTGTTCTTCAACGACCACGTGCTGGACCTGGGCCTGTTCGGCGCCGGCAACCAGCACCTGGTGATCAACTCGTCGATGACGTATGCCCAGCAGGGTGCGTATGCGTTCAACTATGTGCTCGGCGGCGGATCGTCGTTCAACACTTCGGCACTGGGCGTGGCGATGCTCGACAATGTGTCGGCAGTGCCGGAACCATCGGCCTGGCTGATGATGAGCCTGGGCATGGGCGGCATGTTGCTGGTGGCGCGCCGGCGCCAGGCCAGGCGCCAATAAGCGGCTTAGCTGCTTAGCGGTACGCGGCTTAGTTACTTAGTTGCTTGGCGGTGCCCGGTGGCGGAGTGGTCGGCAGCCACCGGCGCGCTGGCGCGCCAGGCGCTCGGCGTCATGCCGAAGTGATTGCGGTAGGCGCGTGAAAAATGCGCGGGATGGCTGAAGCCGAACTGGTAGGCGATCTGGCTGATCGGCTGGCCGCTGCATTCCGGCGCGCGCAAGGCCAGGTGGCACAGTTTCAACCGCGTGTCCCACAGCCAGGTGCTGAAGCTTTGCGCTTCGCCCGCGAACAGGCGGTGGATGTGCGCGGCTGAAATGCCGAGCGCTTCGACCAGCTCATTGATCGACAAAGTGCTGTCTCCGATTCGCTTGAGCGCGTACTGGCGGATGCGGCCCAGGTGGTACTGGCTCATGCTGGGCCGGCGCTGCTGCTCGGCCACCACCACGCCCAGCGCGCAGGCGGCCAGGGTTTGCCGCAAAGCTTCCGCCGCGTGCACGGCTGCGGCCCGGGGCAGGGCGGCGTAGTCGGTGGCGACGTGGCAATCGGCCATCGCCGTCAACAGCGCCACCTGCGGCTGGCGGCAATTTTGCACCACGCCCAGCAGGGTATCGACTAGCGGACACAGGCTGCGCATCGGCGCTGCCGGTATGCGCGCTACCGTCACTTCGAACGTTTCCTCGAAATCCAGCCGGTACGGTTGTCCCGCTTCGTGCACCAGCATGTCGCCGGGGACCAGCCGCAATGTGCTGCCGTGCTGCATCAGCGTGGCAGTACCGCGCCGCTGCCAGATCACCAATAAATACTGTTCGGCGCCGCTATCGCAACTATCGCGCCACGGGCTGTGGCGCTGCACGCTATGGTGCGCACCGGCCGCCTGCGTCACCGTGACCGTGTCCAGTACCTGGCTGTGGTACGTGCCGGGAAAGTCCGTGACGGTGTTCATATCGAACCAGGGGGCAGGGTGGGCAGAGGTTACTGATGTGGGCGGCATGGTGGTTCGGTGGTTGAGAGATGGAATCAAGCAATGCGAGAGTTGGGGGAAATTATAACTTTTCCAATTGAATTACCATATTCCTAATAATAAAAATGCATTTCCCGCCGTTCACCCTACCAAGAGGCAAGCCATGCATATGTTCCGCTCCATCCCTGCGGTTGATTGTCGCGCCCTGGCGCCGTTGCTGTTGGCAGTCGCCGTGAGCCATGCTTGCGCCGCCGACGTCACCGTGATTGGCCAGCCCGGCGCGCCAGCCGTGTTCAGCCTGGTCAGCACTGAGGCCAGCAACACCTTGAACCTGACCGGTGGCCGTGGGCAAAACGCGGTGGGTATCGTCGAGAGCGTATCCGGTGCGCCGATTGTGTCCGCTTACGCGAATGTCCGTGGCGGCGCTGGCTACGACAGCGCGCCTGGCGCCGCGCGGCCTCTGGGTGGCGGCGATGCCAGCAGCACGGTGGCGGCCTACGGTGCCGGCGCGGCCAGCGTGGTGGCGCGGGCCGAAGCGGTGGCGGGTTGGGGCGGTCCCAACTGGTCGTCCGGCGGTATGCTCGACGGCGGTGTGGCAACGGCGCAGGCTTACGGGCAATCGGACACCGGCAACGTGGCCGTGTCCGCCAGCGCAACGGGCGGCAACGCGACCAGCGTCTCGCTCGATAACGCCGTGTCCGGTAAAACGCGGGGCCAGTTGGCGCTGAGCCAGCATGCCCGTGGCGCCACCGAGACGCGCGATCCGCAACTGGGCTACCCGCCCGAGGGCCATGCGCGCTCGATCCTCGATCTGACCGACAGCAACGCCAGCGCTCTGAGCGCCAACATCTCCGCCACCGGTGGCGGTTCCGAAGGGATGACGGCTGCGGGCTACGGCGAAAGCCGCCTGACCCTGACGTCCACGCGGGCAGGCGCCAATGTCTCGGGCGTGGTGATGGCTACCGGAGGCGGCATCGGGACGCTCCGGGGCGGCGGCCATGCGATTGCCAGCGGCGTACTGGCCGGTACCGCCGATGTGTCCGGGAACGTGGCGGCCACCGGCGGTAACAGCTACCCAGGCGGCTGGTGGAGCGCTTTCGATCCGGGCACCGCGCTGGCCAGCCTGAGCGTAAATGCGGGCGGTCTGGCCACCGGCACGGTGACCGCCCAGGCCGGCCAGATGAGCTACACCGGCACCTATTATTACAACGATGGCGCCGCCACTCTGACCCTGGTTGGCGCCGGTGCACGGGGCAGCGCGCTGGCGGTCGGCGGCAATGCGACCAGCGACGTCGGCGTGCGAACCACCGGCGTGCAGGCGGTGGATGTCACGTCCAGCGCCCAGCTTGGCATTGCGGGCCGCTACAGCGGTGGCACGGCCACTGCCAATACCGACGTCAGCACAGCGGCGGGGAACGGCAGCGCCGCCGTGCGCGCCGCCGCGTATGCCGATGGCGGCAGCACGACCGGCACCGCGATTGCCAATGTGCGGGTGGCGTCGGCAGGCGACATCGTCGCCATCGCCCGCGCCAAGGGGGGCTACCCGTCGATGTGCTGCTACGACCTCAGCGGCGACGCCATCACCTCGGTGATTGCCGCCACCAGCGGCAAGCATGACGTGAACGCTACCGCCACGTCGGTGGCCAGCATCGGGTCGGCCAACGGTACCCCGTCGTTCTCCGGCAACGGCACTGCGACCGCGTATGGCCGGTCGGGCAGCGGCGTGGTCAATGTGGTTGCCGATGCGCGCGGCGGCGAGGTGTACGGCGTGACGGTGGCCTTCGCCCATGCGGTGACGACCGACAGCGGAGGCGTGAGCCGAGCCAGCGCGGTGGCCACCGGCGTCGATGTCACGGCGCAGGCAGAGGCCGGCGCCATCGGCCGCCACGGTTACGCCACGGGATTTGGCAGCACGGCGTCCGGCGCGGTGTCGCGCCATGCCACCGCGATCGGTTCCAGCCAGTTCGCGCAGTCGGCCTGGGCATTGCCTGCTGCCGGCGGCGATTACGTGACGGCGGCCGCCATGGCGGCGCCCGATGTTGCCGGCGGCGCTGCGACGGGCGAACTTGTCGGCGCCGGCATGCACGCCGTGTCCAACACCTACACGACCGGCGCGGATCCCTGGGAACTTCCGCTGGTGCCCATGCCGGTGACCAGCACGTCATTCCAGTTTGCGACCGGCGCCGAACAGCACGTGCAGATCGCATTCTCGTCCAGCGCCGGCACCGGTTTCGACCTGCTGGAATTCACCATCCTCAACCATGGCCAGGAACTGTTCTCGCGTTCGTTCCTCGGCAGTGCCGAAGCCGACCTGTTCTTCAACGGCACCTTGCTGGACCTGGGGTGGTTTGGGGCTGGCATGCAGGACCTGGTGATACGGTCGGCATTCACCTTTACCACCCCGGGCAGCTATGGGTTCAACTACCTGGTGGGTACCAGCGTTTCGGCGGTGCCGGAACCGTCCACCTGGCTGGCGATGCTGCTGGGCCTGGGTACGCTGGTGATGGTGGCGCGCCGGCGCAAGGGGTGACGGCAGGGGCTACAGGCCGGCTTGCGCGCCCCATACCTGCTTCATGCTGAAGCGGGTGTCGGCGTCGTCTTCGGTGATCGCTGCGGCGATGGACGTGGCCGGCAGCGGTCTGGCTTCGGCGGCGACCGCCGCGCCGGCCGCATCGCGCAGGCAGATTACTTGTGCCGCACCGTTGCTGCCTCGGCGGGTGACCACGCCGATTTCGCCGCCGTGCAGGCGCACCAGGCAGCCGGGCGGGTAGTCGCCCAGTTCGTCATGGAATAATGCCAGCAGTTCCGGATCGACCGGGCTGGCGCGATCTTCGCGCAGGTTGCGGATGGCAGCGTCGGGCAGGATCGAGCGCCGGTAGTTGCGGGCCGACACTTGCGCGCAATACCGGTCGGCCAGGCTCAGCAGCTTGGCGTTGAGCGTGACTTCCGGGCTGGCGATGCCGGCCGGATAACCGCTGCCGTCGTCGTTTTCGTGGTGCAGCAACACGCATGAAATCCAGTCGTCGTCCTGCACGCCTGCGCATTGCAGCAGGTTGGCCGAATCCTCAGGGTGGCGCCGCACGATGGCCAGCTCTTCGCTCGATAACGGCGTGTGCTTGTTCTGGAACGTGTCCTGGTGGCGCAGCATGCCCACGTTCATGGTCAGCGCGGCGGCGGTGAGGGTCAGCGTGTCGGCGTCGGTTTTACCGAGCCGGCGCGCCATGACCACGACGACCACGGCCGTTTCGATACAGTGGCGCACGGCGTAGCTGCCGGCGATCTGGTTGAGCAGGATGGCGGCCAGGGCAATGTCGGCGTGTTGCTCCACGGCGTGGACCACGTCGGCGGCAATCTGCCGCAGCGCGCCCTCGGCGTCGGGTTCGTTGCGCAGGTTCTCCAGCAGGTGTTCGAGCCGGCGGTTGCAGACATTGAGCAGGTGCAGCACGGAGGCCGATGGCGTACCAGGATCGAGGTCGGCCATGGTCGGCTCCTAGATGGTGGCCAGGCGCGCCAGGGCCAGCGCCAGCGTGGCGTCCTGCTTGGCAAAGCAGAAGCGGACGATGCCCGACTCGATGCCGTGCTGGTAAAACGCCGAAACGGGAATCGCCGCCACCTTGATCTCGGTGGTGAGCCACTCGGCAAATTCGGCCTCGGTCTGCGACGAAATTTTATCGTAGCGCACGCACTGGAAATACGTGCCGTCGGCTGGCAGCAATTCGAAGCGGGTGCCGGCCAGGCCGTCGCGGAACAGGTCGCGCTTGCGCTGGTAAAACGCCGGCAGCTGCAAGTACGGCTGCGGATCGGCCATGTAGCTGGCGATGCCATGTTGCATCGGCGTATTCACGCTGAACACATTGTATTGGTGCACTTTGCGGAACTCGGCCGTGAGCGCGGGCGGCGCGGCCACGTAGCCGATTTTCCAGCCGGTGACGTGGTACGTTTTGCCAAACGACGACACCACGAACGCGCGCGCCGCCAGTTCCGGGTGGCGGCATACGGATTCGTGGCGTTGGCCGTCGAACACCATGTGTTCGTACACCTCGTCGGACAGGATCAATATATTGGTGCCGCGCACGATGTCGGCCAGCGCATGCATGTCCGAGCCGCGCAAGATGCTGCCGGTGGGATTGTGCGGGGTGTTGATGACGATCAGCCGGGTGCGGCTGGTGACGGCGGCTGCCACCTTGGCCCACGGCACCGTGTAGCCGCTGGCGCGCATGTCCATCTGCACGCATACGGCGGTGCCGCCTGCGAGGGTAATCGCCGGCACATAGCTGTCGTACACGGGTTCGATCACGATCACTTCGTCGCCCGGGTGCACGCAGCACAGGATGGCGGTGGTCAGCCCCTGGGTGGCGCCGGCGGTAATCGTGATGTCGTTGACGTTGTACTGCTGGCCGTACAAATGGGCGATTTTGGCGGCAATCGCCGCGCGCAGGGCGGGCACGCCGCTCATGGGCGGATACTGGTTGAAGTCGGCCTGCATCGCGTCCGTGACGGCATCGAGCAGGCTGCGTTCGCATGGAAAATCGGGGAAACCCTGGCCCAGGTTGACGGCGTCCGCTTGCGCGGCCAATACCGACATGCGGGTAAACACGGTGGTGCCGACGGCCGGCAGGCGGCTGGCAAGGACGGGGGAGTCTATGGTGCTGCTGCTGGGTTGGCTGCTAGTCATGTCGGCGATGTGGTGGGCAGATCGCCTATTCTAGCGCAGGTCGGCGATGCGGGTCAGCCTTCGAGCGACCACTTCTCGGGCACCACCACCTTGAACATGCCGGCCTTCAACAGGCGCTTGCCCAGCTTGAGCAGCGCCTTGTCCTTGGTGATCAATACGCTGGCCTGGGCGTCGCGCGCCACTTCGAGGAATTTCTGGTCGTCGCGGTCGGTGCACACGGGCAGGCGCACGCCCGATTCGGCCGGCGCCACCACCTTGATCAGTGCGTCGAAGCGGGCGGCGGCCAGCGGCCGGCTGTCGTCGTCGAGCGGCAAATGCTTGTAATGCAGCACGATATTGTATTCGTCGCGGCAGTCGGAACGGGTGACGGCTTCGACCTTGCCGGTCTCGAGCGCGTCGAGCAGCGCAGCCCAGCGCGGGTCCCTGAAGACGAACAGGTCGAGGCAGACGTTGGTGTCGATGACGATGCGGGGAACGGGTATCATGTCGGAAGTTCAGTAAATAGGTTAATCAGAATATGTTGATAGTGCTGTCGCCCGCCAAAAGTCTCGACCTCGAAACCCCTCCCACGACCAAGCTGGTTTCCCAACCTGCGTTTCTCGACCAGTCGGCCCTGCTGATCGACCGCCTGCGCGAATTTTCGCCGGACCAGATCGGCGAGTTGATGGACCTGTCCGACAAGCTGTCGTCGCTCAACGTGGGCCGTTACGCCTCGTGGACCAAGGACACCGCCGAAGGCCGCCAGGCCATCATGGCCTTCAACGGCGACGTTTATGCCGGCTTCGACGCCTACAGCTTGAACGCCAAACAGATCGATTACGCCCAGGCCCACGTGCGCATCCTGTCCGGGCTGTACGGCATGCTGCGTCCGCTCGACCTGATCCACCCGCACCGGCTGGAAATGGGCACGCGCCTGACCACGGCGCGCGGCAAGAACCTGTACGATTTCTGGGGCGACACCCAGACCCGCGCCCTGAACGCGCTGGCAGCCGAGCAGGGCGCGAAAGCGCTGGTCAACCTGGCATCCGAAGAATATTTCAAGTCGGTCAAACCGAAGCTGCTCGATATCCCGGTGATCACGCCGCAGTTCGAGGACTATAAAGGCGGCAAGTACAAGATCATCTCGTTCTACGCCAAGCGCGCGCGCGGTTTGATGGCGCGTTACGCCACCGTTAAGGGACTGAGCGACCCGCAAAAGCTGAAAAAATTCGACGTGGACGGGTACGCGTTCGATGCGCAGGATTCAAGCGAGACGACGTGGATTTTCCGGCGCAAAGTTGCCGAGTAAAATCAGGTAAAGAAAGAAAAACCGGGATGTTGATCCCGGTTTTTTTTAATTACTTGCTGCTCCAGAACTTCCACCAGTGACGCTCGGCCTTCTTGCCTTCGTCGAGGAACTTGCTGTTCGGGTAGTTCAGGCGGAAGACGCGTTCGGTGTCGTTGCGCAGTTCGGTCATGCCCAGCTTGTCGTAACTGCGGATCATGATGAACAGCGCTTCCTCGATCGATGGCGAATCGCGGTAGTCGTCCATGATGCCCATGGCGCGGTTGGCCGCTGCCAGGTAGGCGCCGCGACGGTAATAGTAGCGCGCCACGTGCACTTCGTACGACGCCATGGCGTTGACCAGGTAGCGCATGCGCTGGCGGGCATCGGGCGTGTACTTACTGTTGGGGAACTTGTCCACCAGCTGCTTGAACGCCGCGTACGCCTCGCGCGTGGCTTTCGGATCGCGCTCGGTGACATCCTGCTCGTAGACAAAGTTCAACAGGCCAACCTGGTCGTTGAAGTTGACCAGGCCGCGCAGGTAGTACATATAATCGACGTTGTTGTGATTTGGATGCAGTTTGATGAAGCGCTCGACCGCTGCCAGTGCCTGCGCCTGGTCCTGCGATTTGTAGTAGGCATAGGCGATCTGCATCTGGGCCTGCTGCGCGTAGGTACCGAATGGATAGCTCGATTCGAGGCGCTCGTACAGCTGAATTGCGCGCTCGTAGTGCGCTCCTTCGAGTTCTTCGGTCGCCTCCGAGTATAATTTCGAAGCGGTCCAGCCCTTTGTTTCGTCCGTCTTGTCCGAGAACACTCCGCACGCCGACAAACTAAGCATCACTAACGTTGCTGCGACTACCGATAATTTTTTTTGCATGTTGTTTTGCAAGAAGCTGTTTAACCAAAGTTTTACAATAGGCTGATTATAGCCGATGGGAATGCTGTGATATTAACTCCAAAGCCGAATTCGACCGAATCCTCCACCGAACTCGCCCTCGATCCCTCCGACCTCGACACCACGATCGTCCTCGACGCCGACGGCGACGAGGATGACAGCCTGGCGCCGATCGAACTGGAACTCACGCCTGACGCGTGCGGCCAGCGCCTCGACAAGGTCATCTCGGGCCTGGTGCCGCAATTTTCGCGCGGCCGCCTGCAGATGTGGATTACCGACGGCTTCGTCAGCGTTGATGGCAAACCGGCAAAAAGCACCAAGGATACGGTCTACGGCGACGAGAAGATCGTCATTCTGCCCCAACCAGCGCCGGAAGACGAGGCTTTTAAACCGGAACAGGTAGAACTTAACATCGTTTTTGAAGACGACCACCTGATCGTCATTAACAAGCCGGCCGGCCTGGTGGTCCACCCGGGCGCAGGCAACTGGAGCGGCACGCTGCTCAACGGCCTGCTGTTCCACTGCCCGCAACTGGCCGGCGTGCCGCGCGCCGGCATCGTCCACCGCCTCGACAAGGACACCAGCGGCCTGATGGTCGTCGGCAAAACCCTGGCCTCGCAGACCGACCTGGTACGCCAGTTGGCCGCGCGCACCGTCAAGCGCGAATATTTCGCGCTGGTGTGGGGCACCCCGCGCATCAGCGGCACCATCGACGCCTCCATGGGCCGCCATCCGAAAGACCGCATCAAGATGGCGGTGTCCACCAGCATGGGCGCCAAGCCGGCCATTACCCACTACGAACTGCTGGCCAGCGGCGACCTCGATCGTCGTCCGGTCAGCCTGATGCAGTGCCGCCTGGAAACTGGCCGCACCCACCAGATCCGCGTGCACATGATGTCGATCGGCTTCCCGCTGGTGGGCGACACCACCTACGGCAAGCAGCACCTGTCCAACGTCTTCCCGCGCCAGGCCCTGCAAGCGCGCCGCCTGGGCCTGGTGCATCCGGCCACCGGCGAGCAGTGCGAGTGGGTCGTGCCGCTGGCCGAAGATTTCGCCGGCCTGATCGCCCAGGCCGGTATTGCCGAACCGGAACAGCACTGAAATGAACAGCAATCAACAGTGGCTGGTGCCGCATTGGCCGGGCTTGCCCGCCAACGTGGGCATGTTGTCCACCACGCGGCGCGGCGGAGTGAGCCCTGCGCCGTATGACGACGGCATGGGGCAGGGCGGCCTCAACCTGGGCACCCACGTGGGCGACCAGCCGCACAACGTCGCCCGCAACCGCCAGATTCTGCGCGACATGCTGCCCAACGACCCGGCGTGGCTGGCGCAAGTGCACGGTACCGTGGTGGCCGACCTTGGCAAGGTAGGGCCGCAGCAAGTGCCCGAGGCGGATGCCAGCATGACCACCATCGCCGGCAAGGTGTGCGTGGTGATGACGGCCGACTGCCTGCCGGTGCTGTTCTGCGATGCGCGCGGCACCGTGGTGGCTGCCGCCCACGCCGGCTGGCGCGGCCTGGCCGCCGGCATGCTGGAAAACACCATCGAAGCGATGCGTGCCGCCGGCGCCGGCGACCTGATGGCCTGGATGGGGCCGGCCATCGGCGCCTACCAGTTCGAGGTGGGCGGCGATGTACGCCAGGCGTTTTTGCAGGGCGCGCTGGACGACTCGGGCGTGCGCCATGTGACGGCGGCGTTTACGCCACTTGAACACAAGCCGGGCAAGTTCCTGGCCGACATCTATGCACTGGCCCGGCACCGCATGTTGCGCGCTGGCGTGGCGCAAGTGCATGGTGGCGAATACTGCACGGTAGCCAACTCGGGACGTTTTTACTCGTTCCGCCGCGATGGCGTCACTGGCCGTCAGGCAAGCTTGATCTGGCTCAAATAAGTGTCAGGTAGCGCTGGACTTTTTAGCGTCTCGCGCCGCCTGTTCCGCCGCTTTCCGGCGCGCCTTGCGTTTGCCTGTTCCCGCGATGTAAATCAAGGTCCCCAGCGGCAGCACGCAATAGAACAAAAACGTTACAATTCCCGCGACGATGGTCGGCTCGGTGAGCGCCATCAGTCCCACGACGTAAATCCACGCAATAGCAACAATCAGCATGTAGCAACCCAGGTTAAGAGATATTCAATATTTTTTTAGGGAATCACACATGAATTTGCCCGATCCGCAAGCCATTGCCAACGCCTGGATGTCCCAGGTGGGCGACCCCAGCCAATGGCAATCCTGGTTCAGCAAGGCGCCCACCACCGAGGCGAACCCGATGGCCACCATGTTGCAGGATATCGGCGTTGCGCTCAAACCGGAAGCAATGGAGCAGCTGAAAAACGATTATCTGCGTGACTTCACCGCGTTGTGGCAGGATTTTTTGGCTGGCAAGGCGCCAGCCGTCAGCGACCGCCGCTTCAGCTCGGCGGCCTGGCAGGGCAACCCGATGTCGGCCTTCAATGCCGCATCTTACCTGCTCAACGCCAAATTCCTCAGTGCCATGGTGGAGGCGGTGGATACCGCGCCCCAGCAAAAGCAGAAAATCCGCTTTGCCGTGCAGCAGGTGATCGATGCCATGTCGCCCGCTAACTTCCTCGCCACCAATCCGGAAGCGCAGCAAAAACTGATTGAAACCAAGGGCGAGAGCCTGACGCGGGGCCTGGTCAATATGCTGGGCGATATCAACAAGGGCCATATCTCGCTGTCGGACGAATCGGCCTTCGAAGTGGGCCGCAACCTGGCCATTACCCCGGGCACCGTGATTTACGAAAATCCGCTGTTCCAGCTGATCCAGTACACGCCGACCACGCCGACCGTCAGCCAGCGCCCGCTGTTGATGGTGCCGCCGTGCATCAACAAGTTCTACATCCTCGACCTGCAGCCGGAAAATTCGCTGGTGCGCTACGCGGTGGAGCAGGGCAACACCGTGTTCCTGATCTCGTGGAGCAACCCGGACAAGTCGCTGGCCGGCACCACCTGGGACGACTACGTGGAGCAGGGGGTGATCGAGGCGATCCGCATCGTCCAGGACGTCAGCGGCCAGGACAAGTTGAACATGTTCGGCTTCTGCGTGGGCGGCACCATTGTTTCCACCGCCTTGGCGGTACTGGCGGCGCGCGGCCAGCATCCGGCGGCCAGCCTGACCTTGCTCACCACCTTCCTCGACTTCAGCGATACCGGCGTGCTTGACGTCTTTGTCGATGAAACCCAGGTGTCGCTGCGCGAGCAGCAATTGCGCGACGGCGGCCTGATGCCGGGCCGCGACCTGGCTTCAACCTTCTCGAGCCTGCGTCCGAACGACCTGGTGTGGAACTATGTGCAGTCGAACTACCTCAAAGGCAATGAGCCGTCGGCGTTCGACCTGCTGTTCTGGAACTCGGACAGCACCAATTTGCCGGGCCCGATGTTCTGCTGGTACCTGCGCAACACGTACCTGGAAAACAGCCTGAAGGTGCCGGGCAAGCTCACCGTGGCCGGCGAAAAGATCGACCTGGGCCTGATCGACGCCCCGGCCTTCATCTACGGTTCGCGCGAAGACCACATCGTGCCGTGGATGTCGGCGTACGGTTCGCTCGACATCCTCAACCAGGGCAAGCCGGGCGCGAACCGCTTCGTGCTGGGCGCGTCGGGCCATATCGCCGGCGTGATCAACTCGGTGGCCAAGAACAAGCGCAGCTACTGGATCAACGACGGTGGCGCAACCGATGCCCAGGCCTGGTTCGATGGCGCACAGGAAGTGCCGGGCAGCTGGTGGCCGCAGTGGGCCGGGTTCCTGGCCCAGCACGGTGGCAAGAAGGTCAAGCCCAAGGCCAAGCCCGGCAACGCCCGCTACACCGCGATCGAGGCGGCGCCGGGTCGTTACGTCAAAGCCAAGGGCTGACCACGGGGGACTGCCAGACTACCGGACTCGACTATTGGTTGCGTTGCAATAAATGCCAGCACTATTGCGAGTTTCTGCAATCTTTCTACTTTCCCCTCTATAATAGGATCAAGTAGGCACGTGAAAAGCGGACCGAAGTTCGCTTTTTGTTTCGAATTGTTGGAGACGCGCTGCGGCGCAATAAAAACGGACTTGTGATGAGTAGTGCGAAAAAAAATGCTGACCGCCTGATCAAAAAATACCCGAATCGTCGTCTGTACGATACCCAGACCAGTTCCTACATCACGCTGTCGGACGTCAAGCAGCTGGTGCTCGATAACGAAGTATTCACCGTGGTCGATGCCAAGACCAACGAAGATCTGAGCCGCAGCATTCTCCTGCAAATCATTCTGGAAGAAGAAGCGAGCGGCGCGCCGATGTTCTCGAGCGACGTGCTGTCGCAGATCATCCGCTTCTACGGCCACGCCATGCAGGGCATGATGGGTTCGTACCTGGAAAAGAACGTCCAGGCCTTCACCGACATCCAGCGCAAATTCACCGGCACCACCCCCGGCGCCATCGACGGCAAGGCGTTTAGCCCGGAAATGTGGACCCAGTTCATGAACGTCCAGGGCCCGATGATGCAAGGCATGATGAACAACTACATCGACCAGAGCAAGAGCCTGTTCGTGCAGATGCAGGAGCAGATGCAGAACCAGAGCAAAAGCCTGTTCGGCACCTTCCCGTTCGGCCCGGTGGTACCGCCAACCGACAAGAAGTAATCTTTCGCTTTAGTGGAATCTGAACGGCACAGTGGCGTTGGCTACTGTGCCGTTTTTGTCTTATTAATGGCTATTTAACGGCGATTGGTATTTGGTTCGGGATCGTCTGGAGTTTTGGAAGTGCCGACTCCGGCCTTGATTTCGGCGTGTTGTTGAACCTCGCCGATAAATTTATAACCAAGTACCAGCGCAGCGAGGAGATGCGATCGCATGAAACCGCTCGATCTCCTCGCGGCTGGGACTACCACCGGAGGTAGCTTTGCAGAACTCAACTTTTTGCTGCTTGTAGCTAATGTAGGCCAAGGCGCCCACCAAGTCGTTGGGATCGGCAGTCAGCGTTTCATAAATGGTGTTGTAGGCCATTTGCTGCCCATATTACTCTGCCTTGATCACTGCTGACCGCGCAAAGCGATACGCCTCGGACATTTTTTTACTGGAAACGCCGACTTCTCGCATTAATTTCGCTGCAATCGGTGAGGAAGGCGACCGCGAAAGTGTGGGAAAGACCGGGCCGTTTCTAGCTTCTTGTTGCAATGCAGGTTTAGCGACCATCCTGCGATTAATGGCGATGACGTCGCTGCGAGAGAAGGCTATTTTTGCCATGACGCTCTCCTGTTGGAATGAGCATCGATTATACGCCCCCGTATCACGAGATTCACGGCAGGCGTCAAAATAGGCAGATTCCGACTCAGCGCTTACCCGGCCGCAAAATCGACTCCAGCTCCGCAAACGACGGCCGTTGCTTGGCCGAAATCACCTTGCGTCCGAACTCCACTGCCAGCGACGGCGCGTAGCCGTTCAGGCTGGCGATGATGGTGACTTTTACGCACTGGAGCACGCCGGTCGATTCTTGCAGCTTGCGCTCAAGCAGGCTGGCGATCGGGCCGAACACGCCGTAGGCCAGCAGGATGCCGAGGAAGGTGCCCACCAGCGCGGCGGCGATCAGGTTGCCCAGTTCCGCCGGGGGCAGGCCGACCGAAGCCATGGTGTGGACCACGCCCATCACGGCGGCCACGATGCCGAAAGCGGGCAGGGCTTCTGCTACCTTGTGGATGGCGTTGATTGCCAGTTCGCCGTCCTGGTGGTGGACGTCGATTTCGTTGTCCATCAGGTTTTCGATCTGATAGATGTCGATATTGCCGTTGATGATCAGGCGCAGGTAGTCGGTGATGAATTCCACCAGGTGGGGATCGGCCATCACCAGCGGGAATTTCAGGAAGATCGGGCTGCTCTGCGGGTTGTCGATTTCGTTCTCGATGGCCATCAGGCCTTCGCGGCGGGCCTTGGTCAGCAGCTCGAACATCAGGCTCATCAGGTTCACGTACAGGGCGCGGGTCTGGCGCGCGGTCTGGAACAGGGTGGGCACGGCGTCGTACACGGCCTGGCGCGACTTGCCATCGTTGGCGATCACGAAGGCGCCCAGGGCGCCGCCGGCAATCATCAGAAATTCGTAGGGCTGGAACAGGGGCGCCAGGTGGCCGCCCTCGAGCGCAAAGCCGCCAAATATCGCGCCGAGGGCGATAACGATGCCAACAATAACTGCCATGGAAAGTCCAATCGTGAATTCCGACAAGGCATCACGATACCATCTTGCAGTATGGAAAGATATACAGATGAGCATGGATCCAACATCGATTCGGCATGCGCGGTGGTGAGGGCTTCTCCGCAGCAAGTGCGATCGGGTATAATGCCCGATTGCCCGGCATCTTCATGACACCCAACATGCAATCGCAACCACTTTCCCGTATCACCAAGCCTGCAGCAGCCACCACCATCAGCGGTGCGGCGCCCAAAGTCGGCTTTGTCTCGCTCGGCTGCCCCAAGGCGCTGGTCGATTCCGAACAAATCCTGACCCAGCTGCGCGCCGAGGGCTACGAGACTGCCAAGTCCTATGACGGCGCCGACCTGGTGATCGTCAACACCTGCGGCTTCATCGACGCGGCCGTGCAAGAGTCGCTCGACGCCATCGGCGAAGCGCTGGCCGAAAACGGTAAAGTCATCGTGACCGGCTGTCTCGGTGCGAAAAAAGACGCCGCCGGCGACGACATCATCATGAAGGTGCACCCGAAAGTGCTGGCCGTGACCGGCCCCCACGCGCTGGCCGAAGTGATGGACTCGGTCCACTTCCACCTGCCCAAGCCGCACGAGCCGTTCATCGACCTGCTGCCGCCGCAAGGCATCAAGCTCACGCCGAAGCACTACGCGTACCTGAAAATCTCCGAGGGCTGCAACCACCGCTGCTCGTTCTGCATCATCCCGTCGATGCGCGGCGACCTGGTGTCGCGCCCGATCGGCGAGCTGCTGCTGGAAGCGGAAAACCTGTTCAAGTCGGGTGTCAAGGAACTGCTGGTGATTTCGCAGGATACCTCGGCCTACGGCGTTGACGTCAAATTCCGCACCGGCTTCTGGAACGGCCGCCCGATCAAGACCCACATGACGCAGCTGATGGAAGCGCTGGGCGAACTGGCCAAGTCGCACGGCGCCTGGGTGCGCATGCACTACGTGTACCCGTACCCGCACGTGGATCAAGTGATCCCGATGATGGGCGAGCATGTGCTGCCCTACCTCGACATTCCGATGCAGCACGCGCATCCCGACGTGTTGAAGCGCATGAAGCGTCCGGCCAGTGGCGAGAAAAACCTCGACCGCATCCTGGCCTGGCGCAAGATGAACCCGGACCTGACCATCCGCTCGACCTTTATCGCCGGCTTCCCGGGCGAGACCGAAGAAGAGTTCCAGTACCTGCTCGACTTCCTCAAGGAAGCGCAGATCGACCGCCTCGGCTGCTTCGCCTATTCGCCGGTGGAAGGCGCCACCGCCAACGAACTGGCCAACCCGGTACCGGAAGAAGTGCGCGAAGAACGCCGTGGCCGCGTGATGCTGCTGCAGGAGGAAATCTCGAAGAACCGCCTGAAGGCCAAGGTCGGCAAGACCGTGCGCGTGCTGATCGATGAAGTCAACCGCACCGGCGGTGTTGCCCGTTCGGCAGCCGATGCACCGGAAATCGACGGCGTGGTGTACGTGAAGCCACCGTACGAGCCGCACAAAAAGCTGGTCGTCGGCCAGTTCGTCGATGTGCGCATCACGACTTCCGACGCGCATGACCTGTGGGGCGAGGCGCAATAAACTGCTGCGGGGCGGCTATAATACGGGCGGAGCATCGATCATCTCGATGCTCCGCCTTTTTTTATTCGCTTGTTCCTTTGATGACCACCAAAAAATCCCCGCAGACCGCCCTGATCCACTCCGACTATCGTCCTCCCGCAGGCTTCAGCGCGTTCCCCACCGCGATCCACCACGCCTCCACGGTGCTGTTCGAAAACGTGGCTGCGCTGCGCTCGGGCGAGTGGAAGGACAAGAACGCCTATACCTACGGCCTGCACGGCACGCCCACTACCTTTACGCTCGAAGCCCGGCTGGCCGAGATCGAGGGCGGCACCCAGTGCCTGCTGGCGCCCAGCGGCCTGGCGGCGATTGCCATGGTCGATTTTGCGCTGCTCAAGACCGGCGACGACGTGCTGTTGCCCGATAACGTCTACAACCCCAATCGCGAACTGGGGCGCTGGCTGCAGGCCGACTTCGGCATCACCGCGCGCTATTACGACCCGCTGGTCGGCGCCGGCATCGCCGAGCTGATACTGCCCAATACAAAACTGATCTGGACCGAGGCGCCAGGCTCGGTGTCGATGGAAGTGCCCGACCTGCCGGCCATCTGCGCCGCCGCCCATGCGCGCGGCGTGCTGGTCGCGCTGGACAACACCTGGGCGGCCGGCCTGGCCTTCAACGGTTTCGAGCACGGCGCCGACATCGTCATGCAGGCGCTGACCAAGTACCAGTCGGGCGGCTCGGACGTCCTGATGGGCGCCGTCATCACGCGCGACCGCGCCATCCACGACCGTCTGAGCCTGGCCCACATGCGCCTGGGCTTGGGTGTTGGCGCCGACGACGCCTACCTGGTGCTGCGCGGCCTGCCCACCATGCGCCTGCGTTTCGAGGCCCACGACAAGTCCGCGCGCAAGGTGGCGGCGTGGCTCAAAACCCGTCCCGAGATCACCCGCGTGCTGCATCCCGCGCTGCCCGATTGCCCGGGCCACGATACCTGGCAGCGCGACTTTACCGGCGCCGGCGGCCTGTTCTCGGTGCTGTTCGACGCGCGCTACACGGAAGAACAGACCGACCGCTTTATCGATGCCTTGCAGCTGTTCGGTATCGGTTACAGCTGGGGCGGCGCCAACAGCCTGGCGGTCCCGTACCGCATCGCGCACATGCGCAAGAACTGGAGCGACCAGGGCATCCTGGTGCGCTTTAACATCGGCCTGGAAAGCGCCGATGACCTGATCGCCGATATTGAACAAGCATTGGAGTTGATGAAATGAGTCGTTTCTGGAGCAAAGTAGTCCACGGCCTGACGCCGTACACGCCGGGCGAGCAGGTACGCATGCCGGGCCTGATCAAGTTGAACACCAACGAAAACCCGTACGGCCCGTCGCCAAAAGCAGTCGCAGCCATGCAGGCCGCCGTGGACGACGACCTGCGCCGCTATCCCGATCCGGCCAACCTGGCGGTCAAGGATGCGGTGGCGCGGCGCCTGGGCGTGCGGCGCGAGCAGGTTTTTGTCGGTAACAGTTCCGACGAAGTGCTGGCCCACACCTTCCACGCGCTGCTCAAGCACGAACTGCCGCTGCTGTGCCCCGACATCAGCTACAGTTTTTATGCCACCTATTGCAGCCTGTATGGCATCACTGCCGTGCAGGTGCCGCTCAATGACCGCTTCGAGATCGACGTCGAACATTACAACGCACCGTGCGGCGCCATCATCATCGCCAACCCCAATGCGCCGACCGGCATCGCCCTGTCGCTGGCGCAGATCGAAGCGCTGCTGCTGGCGCACGCGGACCAGGTAGTGGTGGTCGATGAAGCCTACGTGGACTTCGGCGGCGAGAGCGCCAGCGCGCTGGTGGACCGCTACGACAACCTGCTGGTGATCCAGACCCTGTCGAAATCGCATTCGCTGGCCGGCCTGCGGGTGGGCTTTGCGGTCGGCCATCCGGATTTGATCGCGGGCCTCGAGCGCGTAAAAAACAGTTTTAACTGCTACCCGCTGGGACAGATGGCGCAGGCCGGCGCGGTCGCTTCGCTGGACGACGTCGACTACGCGCAGCAGACGGCGCGCGCGGTCATCGCCACGCGCGCGTGGCTCACCGCCGAGATGCAGGCGCTGGGCTTCGACGTGCTGCCTTCGCGCGCCAATTTCATCTTCGTGCGCCACCCGCAGCACGACGCGGTGTCGATTGCCGCCGGCCTGCGCGAGTGGGCGATTCTGGTCCGCCACTTCAAGCAGGCGCGCATCGACCAGTTCCTGCGTATCTCGATTGGTACGGATGCCGAATGCGCGGCACTGGTCGATGCATTGAAGACGCTGCTTGCCTGATTCGTTCTGATATACTGTATGCATACACAGTATATCGAGACGAGGTGGGACGTGGAACTGACGGACAAACTGGAAATCCTGGCCGATGCGGCCAAGTACGACGCCTCGTGCGCCAGCAGCGGGGCGCCCAAGCGCCATTCGGTGGGCAAGGATGGCTTTGGCGCCACCACCGGCATGGGCATCTGCCATAGCTACACGCCGGACGGGCGCTGCGTCTCGCTGCTCAAGATCCTGTTGACCAATTACTGCCTGTACGACTGCCAGTACTGCGTCAACCGCCGCACGTCCAACGTGCCGCGCGCACGGTTTACGGTGGCGGAGGTGGTCAAGCTCACCAAGGATTTTTACCTGCGTAACTACATCGACGGCCTGTTCCTCAGTTCCGGCATCATCCAGTCGGCCGACTACACGATGGAGCAGTTGGTGCAGATCGCCCGCGAGCTGCGCGAGGTGCACCAGTTCCGTGGCTACATCCATTTGAAGACGATCCCCGATGCCGATCCGGCGCTGATCGCAGCTGCCGGCCGCTACGCGGACCGCCTCAGCGTCAACATCGAGCTGCCCACGCAAGACAGCGTGCAAAAGCTCGCGCCCGAAAAGAGCGTCCACACCATCAAGCTGGCGATGGGCTCGATCCGCCGCAAGCTTGACGAAAAAGCCGAGGAACCGAAGTCGCCGCGCTTCGCGCCGGCCGGCCAGAGCACGCAAATGATCGTGGGCGCCGACGCCAGCGACGACCAGCAAATCCTGAAAACCGCCGAAACCCTGTACGGCAGCTACAAGCTCAAACGCGTGTACTACTCGGCGTTCAGCCCCATCCCGCAAAGCCCGAAAAGCGTGCCGCTGGCGCCCCCGCCCATGATGCGCGAGCACCGCCTGTACCAGGCCGACTTTTTATTGCGCAGCTACGGCTTCCAGGTCGATGAACTGCTTCCCAAAACCGGCAACCTGGCGCTGGACATCGATCCCAAGCTGGCCTGGGCGCTGGAAAACCGCGAACACTTCCCGATGGACTTGAATCGCGCCGAGCCGCACATGATCGCCCGCATTCCCGGCATCGGCCTGCGCAATGCCCAGCGCATTGTCGATCTGCGCCGGTTGCGCCAGGTGCGCTATGCCGACCTTACGCGCTTGAAATGCAGTATGAAGAAGATCGCGCCGTTCATCATCACGGCCGATTACATCCCGGTCAACGACGCCGGCCCGTCCGAGCACCTGCGCCGGGCCATGGCCGTGCCGGCCCGGCAGATGAATCTGTGGCCGGAGCTGCAAGCGGCATGACGCGGCGGGTGGTCCAGACGTTTGCCGAATGGCGCACGGCCGCGCGCGACCTGGTGGCGCGCAGCATCGCGCCCGAGTACGTGGAGTGGGCCAGCGAGCCCGAAGACGGCGACCTGTTCTCCGGCTTCGGCTCCCAGGCCGGCGCGGCGGCGCTCAAGGCTACCCCGCCGCCGGGCACCGAGTTGCGCCTGCCACGCCAGCTGATGGACATGATCGAGGACGCCGCCTGCTTCAATGCGCTCGACCGCTGGTCGTTTTTATACAAGGTGATCTGGCGCTGGCATTTGGGCGAGCGCGACGTGGTGTCGCCGGCCGATGCCGACGGCGCCCGCCTGTACGCGATGGTCAAAGCCGTGCACCGCGAGCAGCACGACATGCATGCCTACGTGCGCTTCCGCGAGCGCAAGGAGGAAGATGGCGCGCCGCGCTTCGTGGCCTGGTTCGAACCCACCCACGACGTGCTGCCGCAGGTGGCGCGCCACTTCGCCCGCCGCATGGGACCGATTACCTGGATGATCGCCACACCTGCACAGGCCATCCTGTGGGACGGCGAGAAATTGATCGAGGCGCCATCGCTGCTGCGCACTGCAGCCGATATCGAGGACGCCGGCGAGGCGCTGTGGCTCACCTATTACCGCAGCATCTTCAACCCGGCGCGCGTCAACGCCGACCTGCTGCGCAGCCATATTCCGTCGCGGTTCTGGAAGAATTTACCGGAAGGTGCGATCGTGCCAGCCATGGTCACCGCCGCCAACAACGGCGAGCGCCGCACCGGCCAGACGGGCACCGTCGGCCAGCGCGGCGGCGCCACCAGCATCCCGATCGCCCCGGAACGCGCGCAGCCGCAGCGCGAGGTCCCCACGTCGCTTGATCAGTGCCGCCGCTGCGCGCTATGGGAAAACGCCACCCAGGCTGTGGCTGGCGTGGGACCGGCGCAGGCGCGCATCATGCTCGTCGGCGAACAGCCGGGCGACCAGGAGGATTTGCAGGGCTTGCCGTTCGTGGGACCGGCCGGCGCGGTGCTGCAACAGGCAATGCAGGAGGCCGGGGTGGATCGCGACAGCATTTATCTGACCAACGCCGTCAAGCATTTCAAGTGGGAGCCGCGCGGTAAACGGCGCCTGCACAAGACGCCGGCGCAGCGCGAGGTAGCCGCGTGTCACCTGTGGCTGGAAGAGGAACTGAAGCGGGTGCAGCCGCAAGTGGTGGTGGCGCTGGGCAGCACCGCGCTGAAATCGCTGTTGCAGGATGGTTCGGCCACCATGACGTCGATGATGAACGATGGCCACCCGGCGCCGGTGCAGCACGACGGGCGCTGGGTGGTCACCGTCTATCACCCGTCGTACGTGCTGCGCGCGCCCGATGAAGCGGCGCGGCGCCAGGCCTACGGCGTGATCGTCGAAGGCCTGCGCCAGGCGCTGGGGCTGTTGAATTAAACCGCTGCCGCTTCGTTGTTACTGAGGCGCATGAAGCCGGCGATCAGGCGGTAAGCTTTCCACAGCCAGGCACCGAGCCAGATCAGGTACGCCAGCGGAATGCCGATAATGGTGATGAACGCCAGCGCACCGACGGCCACCCACACCACGTACCACCAGAACGAGCGGATCATCCACGTGTGGTGACTATGTACGAAAGTGCCGGTGGTGCCGGGGCGCTGCGCATAGTTGATCACCAGCGGAATCACCGAGAACAGGCCCAGCGAAAAGATGAAGCTCACGGCATGCACGATGTACAGCCACCAGGCGGTGGTCTTGGCCGAGCTGTCACGACCATCGAGTATCAGATCCTGCGACATGGCGATTCCTTTAAAGTGACAATGGTGTCAAAAGTATAGCGGAATCGCCCGGTGTTCACCGAGTTTCATTGTGCGGTGGCGTACCAACCGCACGTTGCAAGAACATGTCTATATCGGCGAACAACTCGGCCTGGATGGCGGCGCGGTCGAAGCCGGGCGGATCCTGCGACGGATGGAACTCCGGCTTGGTCATCTCGGGCGGGAATTTGCTCATGAACGAGAAGTGGGCCGCGCCCGCAAATACCTTGTGGACCACCTGGGCGCGGTCGGCCACGCCATCGAGTACGTTGAGTGCGTGTTCGACCGGCGTGTTGACGTCCCGGTCGCCGGTGATCATCAGGATCGGCACATCAACGGCGCGCAGCGCTTCGGGACGGAACCACGCAGTGGCTGGCGCCAGCAGCACCAGTGCGCGCACCCGGTCGTCGGGCGTTACCGGTACCGGCTGTGGTGGATTGGTCTTGCGCTCGTATGGCCCGGTCCACGGCTTGCCGCCGGCTACCGCCAGCGCCGTGTAGCCGCCGATCGAGTGACCGATGACAGCGACGCGGTCCGCGATCAAATGGTCTTTCAGCTGATCGTAGGCGGCGTCGATGACCAGCGTGATGTGGCGCGGCCGGTTGGCCAGGTTGGCTGCGGTGTTGGCGCGATTGTTATTATGGCGCGTGTTGCCGGTATGGGCGGGCAGGGCGACGATGTAACCCGATTGCACCAGGTGTTTCGCCAGCTCGCGGTACGCCCACGGCGTGCCGGCATTGCCATGCGAGACCACCACCAGCGGATACGGCCCGCCCACCGGCGCAGCATTGAGCGCCACGTCCAGCGAATACGGACCGAATTGTTCGGCCGCTTCCACGCCCTCGGCCGGATACAGCAAGGCCAGGGGGATCATCGCCTGCTGCACGGTGTCTGCCACCTCGAGCAGCCGGCAGCCGCAAACCGCCATTTATGCCAGCAGCGGCAGGATGCCGTCGAGCCCCACGAAGTTGAGCGCCACGCTGGCCTGCTCGCGCACCACCGGCTTGGCGCGGAACGCCACCGACATGCCGGCAATGCTCATCATTTTCAGGTCGTTGGCGCCATCGCCCATGACGATGGCATCCGATGGTGAAATGCCCAGTTCCGCGCATACGCGTTCCACGGTTTGCTGCTTGGCTTCGGCATCGACGATGGCGCCCACCACCTTGCCGGTCAGTTTGCCATCGACGATTTCAAGTTCGTTGGCATGGGTGTAGTCAAGATTGAGGCGTTGTTTCAGGCGGCTGGTGAAATAAGTGAAGCCACCGGAAACCAGCAGGGTTTTCAGGCCGGCTTGTTGCACCGCTTGCAGCATGGCTTCCGCGCCGGGCGAGAGCTTCAGGCGCTCGTCGTACACGCGGTCGAGTGCGGAAGCGTCGAGGCCTTCGAGCAGCGCCACGCGGCGCGTGAGGCTGGCGGCGAAATCGAGTTCGCCGCGCATGGCGGCCTCGGTAATCTCCGAGACCTGCGCCTTCAACCCCTGCATGTCGGCGATTTCATCGATGCACTCGATGGTGATCAGGGTGGAATCCATGTCCATCGCCACCAGTTTGAAATCGGTTATTTTCTGCACGCCGATGGTATAGGTGGCGTCGAGCTGGGCGGCGTTGGCGGCCACTTCGATGGTCTGGCGCAGCGCCGGCGAGAACGCAATGCCTTCGCAGCGCACGGCGCGGTCGCTCAGCCACGTGAGCGCCTGCGGCGCCGTCAGTGCGGCAATGCGTTCGAGTCGCGCGCGGCAGTCGTCGCGCCCTTGTAATACCAGGTTCATGGATTTTGTGGCTATTGTCATTGTTCGTACGAGTTGTAGGCTTCGGTGTTCGGGTAATGCGTGTTTAAGGTACGACCTTAGGCGCGTGCGGTCAACCCTTGATTAGTTGCCAGTGAGTTGTTTAATTGCACCTTTGATCTGGGCGACCCGCGCAGCCAGGTCCGGCATGGCGGCCGTGATCTTCAGTTTGTCCTGGCCGGCGAGCTTGATCTGGCGATTTTTCTGTATCAGTTCGATGATGCGCATCGGGTCGATCGACGGCTTGGCCATGAACTGCAGGCTGGCCGCTTCGCCGTGGGCGTCGATCTTGATGATGCCCACGGTCTTGGCGGCGATGCGCAGGCGGTGGGTTTCGATCAGCGCCTTGACCGGGTCGGGCAGCTTGCCGAAACGGTCGATCAGCTCTTCCTGCAAATCGTCGATCTTGTCCTGGACCGTGCAGTTGGCCATGCGCTTGTAGATCGACAGCCGTTCGTGCACGTCGCCGCAGAAGTCGGATGGCAGCAGTGCCGGCGTGTGCAGGTTGATTTCGGTGGTGGTGGACAGCGGGGCAGCCAGATCCGGTTCCTTGCCGGCCTTGAGCGAACGTACCGCTTCGTTCAGCATGTCGGTGTACAGCTGGAAGCCGATTTCGGTCATCTCGCCCGACTGGTTGTCGCCGAGGACTTCGCCGGCGCCGCGAATTTCGAGATCGTGCATGGCCAGGTAGAAGCCGCTGCCCAGTTCTTCCATCTGCTGGATGGCATCGAGCCTGCGCTGCGCCTGCTTGGAAAGGCCCTGCACGTCGGTGACCAGCAAATAGGCATACGCCTGGTGGTGCGAGCGGCCCACGCGGCCGCGCAGCTGGTGCAGCTGCGCCAGGCCGAACTTGTCGGCGCGGTGCATGATGATGGTGTTCGCGGTGGGCACATCGATACCGGTTTCGATAATCGTGGTGCACAGCAGGATGTTGTAGCGCTGCGCCACGAAGTCGCGCATCACTTTTTCAAGGTCGCGCTCGTGCATCTGGCCGTGGGCCACCGCAATGCGCGCCTCGGGCAGCAGCTCGGTAAGCATCGCCAGGCGGTTCTGGATGGTTTCCACCTCGTTGTGCAGGAAGTACACCTGGCCGCCGCGTTTGAGCTCGCGCAGGCAGGCCTCGCGGATGATCGACTCGCCCTCGCTGCGCACGAAGGTCTTGATGGCCAGGCGCTTTTGCGGCGCGGTGGCGATGATGGAGAACTCGCGCAGGCCTTCGAGCGCCATGCCCAGCGTGCGCGGGATCGGCGTGGCGGTGAGCGTGAGCACATCGACTTCGGCGCGCAGCGACTTGAGCGCCTCCTTCTGGCGCACGCCGAAGCGGTGCTCCTCGTCGATGATGACCAGGCCCAGTCGCGTGAACTTCACATCATCGGACAGCAGTTTATGGGTGCCGATGACGATATCGAGCGTGCCGTCGGCCATGCCCTTGATGGCCTGGTTGATTTCCTTGCCGGTGCGGAAGCGCGACATCTCGGCGATGCGCACCGGCCAGTCGGCAAAGCGGTCGGCAAAGGTTTGCGCATGCTGTTCGGCCAGCAGCGTGGTCGGGGCGAGAATCGCCACCTGCTTGCCGCCCATGACCGCGATGAACGCGGCGCGCAGCGCGACTTCGGTCTTGCCGAAGCCGACGTCGCCGCACACCAGGCGGTCCATCGGTTTACCGGACGTCATGTCGCGGATGACGTTGTTGATCGCTTCCTGCTGGTCGGGCGTTTCGTCGAAGCCGAAGCTCTCGGCAAAGCGCTCGTAGTCGTGCGCCGAATATTCGAACGCGTGGCCCTGGCGCAGCGCGCGGCGGGCGTACAGGTTGAGCAGCTCGGCGGCGGTGTCGCGGATCTGTTCGGCGGCGCGGCGTTTGGCTTTTTCCCACTGGCCGGAACCGAGCGTGTGCAGCGGTGCGTCTTCGGGTGCAGCGCCCGAGTAGCGCGAGATCACGTGCAGCTGCGAGACCGGCACATACAGCTTGGTGTCCTTGGCGTATTCCAGGTGCAGGAACTCGGTCTCTCCTTCGCCCAGGTCCATGCTGGTGAGGCCCATGTAGCGGCCGATGCCGTGATTGACGTGCACCACGGGGTCGCCGATCTTCAGCTCGGACAGGTCGCGCACCATCGATTCGACCTGCGTGACGGCTTCCTGCTTCTTCTTGCCTACCCGGCGGCCCGAACCCGCATACAGCTCGGTCTCGGTGATGAAGACCAGGCGCTCGGTCGGCGTAGCCAGTTCGAAGCCCGTGTGCAGCGGCGCCACGCCCAGCGCCAGTTTGGCGTCGGACGTCGCAAAGCCCTCGAAGCCTTCCACCGGCGTGAGGGTCAGGTCGTACTCGCTGAAGTATTGTTGCAGCGTTTCGCGGCGGCCGTTGGTCTCGGCGCAGATCATCACCCGCGTGCCCGCCTGCAGCAAATAGCTGCGCAGGTTGGTGAGCGGGTCTTCCAGATGGCGGTTGACGGCGATGTTCGGGATGGGGGCCGACAGCTCCGATGCACCCTGGTCCGGGTCTTTCGAAATGACCATGCGGCCGTACGGCTTGGCCAGCGTGAAGAACTGCTCGTCCGACAGGAACAGCATGTCCGGCGGCAGGATCGGGCGTTCGCGGTCGGCCTTCAGGAAGCGGTGGCGCGAGGTGGTATCGGCCCAGAAGCGCTTGATGGCGGCGTCGATGTCGCCGACCAGGGCCAGTGCGGCGCCGTCGGGCAGGTAGTCGAACAGCGTGGCGGTCTGCTCGAAGAACAGCGGCAGGTAGTATTCGATACCGGCCGAGGCGATGCCGCTGCTGATGTCTTTATAGACTACCGAACGCGAAGGATCGCCCTCGAAATATTCGCGCCAGCGGCTGCGGAACGTGGTGCGCGCCGCTTCGTCCATCGGGAACTCGCGGCCCGGCAGCAGGCGCACTTCACCGACCGGGTACAGCGAACGCTGGGTGTCGGCGTCAAAAGTGCGGATGGTTTCCACCGTGTCGCCGAACAGGTCGAGCCGGTAGGGCAGGGCGGAGCCCATCGGGAACAGGTCGATCAGACCGCCGCGCACCGAGTATTCGCCGGGCGACATCACTTGCGTGACGTGGGTGTAGCCGGCCAGCGTCAGTTGCGACTTCAAACGCGCTTCGTCGAGCGACTCGCCCTTCTTGAAGAAGAACGTGTACGCGGCCAGGAACGACGGCGGCGCCATGCGCACCAGCGCGGTGGTGGCCGGCACCAGCATCACGTCGCACTGGCCGCTGGAGATTTCGTGCAGCGTGGCCAGGCGCTCGGACACCAGGTCCTGGTGCGGCGAGAAGGCGTCGTAGGGCAGCGTTTCCCAGTCCGGCAGCAGGTGGCAGCGCACTTCCTCGCCCGCGAACCACGGAATTTCGTCGCGCAGCCGCTGGGCGTCTGCCGCGCTGGACGTGATCACGGCCAGCATGCGGCCTTGCGCTTTCAGGGCGAGCGCCGCTTGCGCGAGCGCGTACGCATCCGAGGAGCCGTGCAGGGTAGGCAAGGCAAAGCGGTTGCCCGGTTTTGGAATGGAGTTGGCGAGGACTAGGGACACAATGAGGTGGACGCTGGTGAGCTATGGTGCATGGTCAAAAGGTGAACAACATTATAGACGATGCACCGTAGCCCGGCAGTCGCCTACCCCGGCTTGGGTGCGGACCCGGCCACCAGGTTGGCGATGCCGAACGGGATATGCACCATCGGTATATTCCCGGCGGGCGACTTCAGGTGGCTCAACTGGTCGTCGAAGAACAAATGGGGCTTGAAGATGGACAGGATGCGCGCCTTTTCCATCCCGCCCAGGAAGAACGTTTCGTCGGCCGACACGCCCCAGCTCTTGAGCGTGGTGACCACGCGCTCGTGCGCCGGTGCGCTGCGCGCGGTGACGATGGCGATGCGCAGGATGCGCTGGTAGCCGGGATCGTTTGCTAACGCCTGGTCTTCCAGCCGCTGCATGGCGGAGAGCTTCTGGAACAGGTCCGCCAGCGGGCCCGGCTGGTGCGGCACCGCCACCCGTTCCCGTTCGTGGGCGTGGAATTCGGCGACGTCGTTGTTGCGCTTGAAGACAGTCTCCGATTCGTCGTCGGCGATCACGCCGTCGAAGTCGAAGGCCACCCGCAGTTCGCCGTCGGCGTCGTCGTCCTCGGTCAGGCCGGGCAGCACCAGGCCGGCCGGGTAATGGGCGTCGAGCGCCATGCGCACGTCCTGCTCGTTGGCAGTGAGGAACAGCGAGGTATTGAAGGCGGGCAGGTAGGTGTACGGTGACTTGCCGGTGACAAAGCAGGCGCGCGAAATGTCGAGCCCGTAGTGGGCGATTGAATTCATCACCCGCAAGCCGGTTTCGGGCGAATTGCGCGACAACAGCACCACCTCGACCGGCGCGGCTTGCGGGTGGTGGGCGTTGATCGACAGGAAGCGGCGGATGAACGGAAACGCCACGCCCTTGCCGAGCACCACGTCGAGGTGGCGTTCCTGGTACTGGCGATACGCCTCGGCCCCGCCTTCCAGGTACACCTGGTGCGATTCGGTGAGGTCGAACAGCGCGCTCGACGCGATGCCGACCACCAGCTTGTGTTCTATCGGATAGGCCATGGATCAGGTGTTCGGGTTATCAATCACGCCACTTTAACCGATTTTCCGTACCCACCGCGCCACACCCGCACGCCACGGCGCACATTTCGATTGACGTAGGCAGCGTGACAACGGATATTGGCTGGGCAGAACAAAAAGGTAAGCCACTTCTGGTACCGCAGTAATGTAGAGCAGCCCGCGTGGCTGCTTTTTTTTTTGTCTGTCCGGCGCGCCTGTCTCCAGGAGGCTGGGCCGGATCTCATACCCTCATGCGTCCTCGCTCCTGCGCGCATAGCCGAGCGCCAGCTCCGTCCGATTGCGCCCCAGTTCCTTGGCCTGGTACAGCGCCATATCCGCCGCATGCACCAGTTGTGCGGGCGCCGCGCCGCCGACCGGGTGGCCGCACGCCACGCCCACGCTCACGGTCACAATGCCGCCCGGCGCTGCGGCATGCACGATGCCCAACGCAGCCACCGCATCGCAGACTGCCTGCGCCACGGCCAGCGCATTGTCGGGGTGGGCATCGGGCACGATGAAGATAAACTCCTCGCCGCCATAGCGCGCCACCTGGTCGCCGCCGCGCCGGAACTTGTCGGCGATCGCCGCCGCTATTCGGCGCAGGCAGTCGTCGCCTTGCTGGTGGCCGTAGTGGTCGTTGTACTGCTTGAAGTGGTCGATATCGAGCATGCCGATTGCCAGCATGCTGCGCTGGCGCGCCGCGCGCGTCCATTCGACGGCCAGGATCTGGTCGAAGCGGCGGCGGTTGGGGATGCCGGTGAGGACGTCGGTCATCGACATCAAGGCCAGGCTGTCGTTGGCTTGCTGCAGTTCGGCCGTGCGCTGGGCCACGCGTGCTTCCAGGCGTTGCTCCGATAGCTTCAGGCCGGCGATCAGGTCATTCTGGGCGGTCAGCGCCGCCGCCTGTGCCTGCTCCTTCTCGCGGCGCATGACGTGCATGCGGTCGGCCAGCGCGAACGCCAGCAGCAGCATCTCGCAGGCGGAACCGATCTGGGCGCCGAAGTTGGTCATCAGGTTGTGCGGCAAGAACGCCAGTGCTGCCAGCGCGCTGCCCATGTTGGCCACGAAGAATACGCAAAACGCGGCGCAGAAATAGTAGGCGCTGCGCTGACGGCGCCACACGCATACCAGCGCGATCAGCAGGGTGAGGGGCGAGGTGATGCTCCAGATCGCGGTCATGGCGCCAGCCACCTGCTGGTAGAAGAACACCAGCAGCACCGGCGAGATCAGGAACCATGCCAGCATCGTCAGCAGCAGTTTGTCGAGCCAGGGTACCAGCGTGCGCGTGCCGATCATCTCGCGCATGAAAATGGTGACCGTGGCGTGCGACAGCGAGAACAGGATCGCGGTCGACAGGTTGGGCCAGCGCCCTCCCATCCCTGGCCACAGCCATTCGTGGGCCAGGCCGTTCTGGCTGGCGAGCGACATGGCGGTGATGGCGACGAAGGCGATGTACATCAGGTAGAGCCGGTCGCGCAGCATGGCGAACAGCACCAGGTTGAACAGGAACATGGCGACGACCGTGCCAAAGAACAGGCCCTGCGCCAGGTAGTCGTGCTGTTGATGGGCGGCGAGCGCCACCGGTTCCCACAGGCGCACCGGTATCAGCTTGGCGCCTTCGGAGGCCACGCGCAAATAATAGGTTTGCTGCGCTCCGGCCGGCAGATCGAGCGCGTAGATGTAATAGCGGTTGGGATAGGCGCGCGAGGCGTATGGCAGGGCGCTGCCGGTGTGATGCGCGCGATAGCTGCCATCTTTAACCGGCTCGTAGAAGGCGATCTCGCTCAGGCGGGCGTTGCTGATCTCGAGCAGGCGGCGTACCGGCACGGCGCCGGGATTACGCAGTTCCACCTTGAGCCAGTAGGCCGAGCGTGTATAGCCGAAGCTGATGGCCTGGTCGGCCTGTCCCGTGTGGCGGTAGGTTTGTGTGCGCGCCTGGGCGAAATCGAGCTGGCGGCCCGGGTCTTCGAACACGGCAAAATATTCGGTGAGCGACACCGAACCCTGTTCGAGTTCGAGCACATCGACCGGCGTGCCGGTGGCACGGGCAGGCGCCAGCAGCGCCATCGACAGCCATAGCGCGGCAAACAGATGCAACAGCACATTGTGCGGGAGGCGAAGGATAAACAAGGCAGGCATTCCTGGTCAACGATCTCCATGTTACCGCATACGCTATAATATTTTGCATAAAATCAACTACAGAGACCACTGTGCAGCCAGATTTCACCTTCGCCCAGTTCAAGACCATGACGCCGCTCGACGCCGGCAATATCTGGGCCTACCTGCTGGACCACTACGCCGACCGCATCACCGTCAAGCGCCGCAAGCCGGCGTTGGAAAACCTCGAGCGCATCTTCAATGCCACCTTCAAACTGGCCAACGACGTCGGTTTTCGCGCCATGAACTTGCGCGACCTGTGCCAGGAAACCGGGTTGTCGATGGGGGGCTTGTACGGCTACATCAGCACCAAGGACCAACTGGCGGAAATGATCGGCGACGTGGTGCGCCACGCCACCCGCGAGGTGCCGCTGCTGTTTGACACCATTATCGATCCGCTCGACCGACTGGAGGCGCTGATACGCTCGTCGATCTACATCTCCGAGATTTTGCAGCCGTGGTTTTATTTCGTGTACATGGATTCGCGCGTGCTGGCCCCGGAGCTGCGCCACGCGGCCAAGAATTCGGAGTTGTATGTGCAGTCCCTGTTCGCCGACGTCATCGTGCGCCTCCCGTCACGCCCGCCGGGCAGCGCCGATTTGCTGGCGTCGCACCTGATGGCGACGTTCCAGGACTGGTACGTGAAACGCTGGAAGTACCGGGCGGCCGACGTGACGCCCGACCAGTTTGCCGGCAGCGCGGTGCGCATGATGCGGGGCTACCTGGCGGCATAAAACGCTGTCATCGAGACATGATTGGCGTCCGAATAAGCTGTGCATGGCGCGCCACACTGACTGCGAAAGCCATTGACGGCACTACTTGGCCCGATGGATATTGCGATAGGGAATTTCTCTCAAATAGTCACTCACGTAATTGAGCCGACTATCACTATTCGCATAATCGGGAAGTACGATGTTCAGGAATTTACGCATTAAATGGAAGCTGGCCGCGCTGGTCGCGATCATGCTGGTCGCTTTATTGGTGGTGGGCGCGGCCGGCTATCGGGGCATCGCCACCGTGGGCGATTCGGTCGATGAAATCGGCGTGGTGCGCCTGCCGTCGATCCAGGGACTGCTGGGCATCAGCGAAGGCCAGACCGCCGTGGCGGCCGCCACCCTGTACGCCGCCATCTACGAGAACAACTACCAGGCCCACGACAAGTTCGCCGAAGTGCAGGCGCTGCGCCAGCGCGCGTGGGCCAATATCGACCGTGGCTGGAAGCTGTACGAACCGCTGCCGCAAACGCCGGAAGAAACCGTGCTGTGGAAGCAGTTCAGCGCCGAATGGACCGCCTGGAAAGCTGCCGACGACCGGATCGGCACCGTGGTTGGCAGCCTGGCCGCCAATCGCGACGAGGCCGTGCAGAAAGAACTGTTCGCCAGCTTCTACCAGCAATACAACGCCTCGCGCCCGCTGTTTCAAAAGGCGGAAGCGACGCTGCTCAAGATCGTGCACCTCAATGAGGGCATAGCCGGCACGAGCGTCGAACAGGGCCGCGCGGCGGTGGTCAAGGCCGAATGGGCGATGGTGATCGCCGCCCTGGTCGCGGCGTTGGTGGCGATCGGCTGCGCGGCCTATATCACGCAGACCATCACGCGGCCGATCGACGAGGCGGTGCGCGTGGCGCAAACCGTGGCCTCCGGCGATCTGACCAGCCGCATCGACGTTACCACTACCGAGGAAACCGGCCAGCTGCTGCAGGCCTTGAAGGACATGAACGCGAGCCTGATCCAGATCGTCAGCCAGGTGCGCGACGGTACCGACACCATTGCCACGGCCTCGGCGCAAATTGCCACTGGCAACCTGGACCTTTCCTCGCGCACCGAGGAACAAGCCAGCTCGCTGGAGGAAACCGCATCGTCGATGGAGGAACTGACTTCCACCGTCCGCCAGAATGCCGACAACGCGCGCCAGGCCAATGTGCTGGCGGCATCGGCGTCCAGCGTGGCCGTGCGCGGCGGCGGCGTCGTGGCGCGCGTGGTGGAAACCATGGATGCGATCAACGCGTCTTCGGCGCGGGTGGTGGACATCATTTCAGTCATCGACGGCATCGCGTTCCAGACCAATATCCTGGCGCTGAATGCGGCGGTGGAAGCGGCGCGCGCCGGTGAACAGGGGCGCGGTTTTGCGGTGGTTGCGGGCGAAGTACGCACGCTGGCGCATCGCTCGGCGGCGGCCGCCAAGGAAATCAAGACCCTGATCGGCGATTCGGTGGAGAAGGTGGGCGAGGGCGGCAAGCTGGTGGCCGAAGCGGGGCAGACCATGAGCGACATCGTGGAGAGCGTGCAGCGCGTCACCGACATCATGGGCGAAATCACCATGGCCACTCAGGAGCAAAGCACGGGCATCGACCAGATCAACATGGCGGTGAGCCAGATGGATACGGTCACCCAGCAAAACGCGGCGCTGGTGGAAGAGGCGGCGGCGGCCGCCGCCTCGCTGGAAAACCAGGCCGCGCGCCTGGCCCAGGTGGTGAGCGTGTTCCGGCTCGATGCGGTAGCACCGGCGCGGGCCAGGCTCGCTTACTGATTGATCGGTGGCGGTGGTGGTGGCGGCGGCGGTGGCGCCGCGCCGGCGCCGGTGGGCACCGGCATGATATTTTCAGCGCCCGGCGGTGCGTTATCGAGGTCCAGCGATACCCGCGCCGCATCGCCGGTGAACTCGTCGTACAGCCACTCGCTGCCCACCTGCGTCAGACCCACCGGTACTTGCCGATCGCGGGCCGGGCGGTCTTTCATCGCCACCTTCATGTAGTCGAGCCAGATCGGCAGCGCCACGGTGGCGCCGAATTCCTTGTTGCCCAGCGACTTGGAGTCGTCGTAACCCATCCACGAGACAGCCACGATGCCGCCGCCATAGCCGGCAAACCAGCCATCGACCGCGTCGGACGACGTGCCGGTCTTGCCGGCCATGTCGTGGCGGCCCAGGCGCGCCACGGCGCCGCCGGTGCCGGTGCGGGTGACTTCGCGCAGCATGCTGTCGGTAACGTAGGCGTTGCGTGGATCGAGCACGCGCGCTTCGTCGGGCAGGGTGGTGCGCGGCTTGGTTTCGGCGATGATCTTGCCGTCGCCATCGACGATTTTCGCGATCAGGTAGGGCTCCACCGAATAGCCGCCATTGGCAAACACCGAGTAGGCGCCGGCCAGTTGCGCCGGCGTGACCGAACCGGTGCCCAGCGCCATGGTCAGGTTTTTCGGATGCTTGGCCAGGTCGAAGCCGAACTTGCCCAGGTAGTCATGCGCGTATGGCACCGTGAGCGCGCGCAGGATGCGTACCGTCACCACGTTCTTCGATTCGGCCAGCGCATAGCGCATGGTGATGGGGCCTTCGTACTTGTTGTCGTCGTTGCGCGGGCTCCAGGGCTGGTTGCCGGTTTCGGCTGCCGTCAGCTCGAGCGGCTCGTCGTTGAGCAGCGTGGCCGGCGAAAAGCCTTTCTCCAGCGCTGCCGAATACACGAACGGCTTGATCGAGGAACCGGGCTGGCGCCACGCCTGCGTCACGTGGTTGAACTTTTGCAGGTTGTAGTCGAAGCCGCCCACCATGGCGTGGTAGCCGCCATTGACCGCGTCCATCGACACGAACGCTGCCGCCACCTGCGGCACTTGCGCAATCGCCCAGCCCTTTTTGCCGTTGTCCATGATGCGAATCACGGCCCCGGGACGCACTTGCAGCGATTCCTTGGCCTTGTCGGACAGCGCATTGGCGGCCAGGCGAAGGCCGTCGCCGGTGATGGTGATCTCGTCGCCCGCTTCGTTCTGTACCGTGACTGCCTTGGTGCTGGCGGCCAGCACCACCGCCGCAATCAGGCGGTCGCTGGTCGGGCGGCGTTGCAGCGCTTCCTCGATGGCGTCGTCGCGTTCCTCGGCGTCGGTGGGCAGCGTGATATAGGTTTCGGGGCCGCGATAGCCGTGGCGCTGGTCGTAGTTGATGACGTTGCGGCGCATCGACTCGTAGGCGGCGTTCTGGTCGTCCTTCAGGATCGTGGTGTACACGCTGATGCCGCGCGTATAAGACTCTTCCTTGAACTGCGCATACACGGCCTGGCGCGCCAGTTCGGCCACGTATTCGGCGTGGACTTCGAACTGCTGGCCCTTGGCGCTGATGTGGATCGGCTGTTTCAGCGCGGCGTCGTACTGGTCCGCGGTGATGTAATCGAGGTCGCGCATCGACTTGAGCACCAGGTGCTGGCGCTGCTTGGCGCGCTTGAGATTGGTGATCGGGTTGTGGCGCGCCGGGTTTTGCGGCAGGCCGGCCAGCATCGCCATTTCGGCAATGTTCAATTCCTTGAGCGACTTGCCGAAATAGGTTTGCGCCGCGCTGCCGAAACCGAACGAGCGCTGGCCCAGGTAGATCTGGTTCATGTACAGCTCTAGAATTTCGTCCTTGGACAGGGCGTTCTCGATTTTCAGCGACAGCATCACTTCATTGAGCTTGCGACCGATGACCTTTTCGCGCGTGAGGAAGAAATTGCGCGCCACCTGCATGGTGATGGTGGAGCCGCCCTGGCGGAACGAGCCGCCCAGGTTGGCCTTGACGGCGCCCAGCGCGCGCAGCCAGTCGATGCCGTTGTGTTCATAAAAGCGCTTGTCCTCGATCGACAGCACCGCTTTTTTCATCATGTCCGGAATATCCTTGATGGCGATGAAGTCGCGGTGTTCTTCGCCGAATTCGCCGATCAGGGCATTGTCGGCGGTATAAACGCGCAGCGGGATCTTGGGCTTGTAATCGGAGATTTTTTCCAGCGTGGGCAAATTGGGGGCGATGGCCAGGAACATATAGGCCGCCAGCCCGGCAGCGCCGACCACGCCGGTCACGCCGGCCACGATGGCGGCGCGGATGGCGTTGCGGCGATTGAGCCACCGGGGCAGTTTGTTGGTTGTAGCAGTCAAAGCGTGGTTCTCGCTATCAATACGGTGCGCAGATTATAGACCAACGATATTTGCGCCAGCTTAAAGCGCCTAACGAAACGTCGCTGGCTGCGTGGCGGTACCAAAGGTCTCGCCGCAAGCCCTGCTTGCCGTAGTGGCAATGAACGTGGCTTTCATGTCGAATTTTAGGTGGGCGGTACGGTTGCCCTCTATCATCAAAGTGAAATTTGTCGTACCGTAGGGGGTGTGGTAAATCTTGCTATATTACAAGTGACAATTTCGGGGAACTCATGGCGGAACCGCAGCACACGCTCGATTGCGATGTCCTGATCGTGGGAGGCGGCATCAATGGCGCGGGGATCGCGCGCGATGCGGCCGGACGCGGGCTGTCGGTCGTCCTGTGCGAAAAGGACGACCTGGCGGCGCACACGTCGTCGGCCTCGACCAAGCTGATCCACGGCGGCCTGCGCTATCTCGAGTACTACGAATTCAACCTGGTGCGCAAGGCGCTGATCGAGCGCGAAGTACTGCTGCGCGCGGCGCCGCACATCATGTGGCCGCTGCGCTTCGTCATGCCGCACTCGAAAGGCCAGCGCCCGGCGCTGCTGATCCGCGCCGGCCTGTGGCTCTACGACACCCTGGCCCGGCGCGAGCTGCTGCCGCGTTCCGCCGCCATCAACCTGCGCTGCCACTCGGCCGGCAAGCCGCTCAAGCCCGAGTTCCGCTGCGGCTTTGCGTACTCCGACGGCTGGGTGGACGACGCCCGCCTGGTGGTGCTCAACGCCATGGACGCCTGCGAGAAGGGCGCCACCATCCTCACCCAGGCGCGCGTGGACACGCTCACCCGCAAGGGCGCCGGCTGGGAAGCGATCATCGACAAGCCCACCTGCGGCGGCATCCGCGTCAACGCCCGTTACGTGGTCAACGCCGCCGGGCCGTGGACGGCGCAGATGCTGCACGTGGCCACGCCGAAGGAGGGCGCCGGCCACCTGCGCCTGGTCAAGGGCAGCCATATCGTGGTCAAGCGCATGTTCGACCACGACAACGCCTACATCTTCCAGAACCGCGACGGCCGCATCGTGTTCGCGATTCCCTACGAACGCGACTTCACGCTGATCGGCACCACCGACATCGACTACCAGGGCAACGCCGACAACGTCGCCATCGACGCCAGCGAGATCGCTTACCTGTGCCAACTGGCCAGCGAATACTTCGTCAACCCGGTCACGCCAGCCGACGTGGTCTGGACCTATTCCGGCGTGCGCCCGCTGCTCGACGATGGCGCCGACGCCAAGGCCGTCACCCGCGACTACCGGCTCGAAGTGGATGACGATGGCGCGCCGATCCTGAGCATCTTCGGCGGCAAGATCACCACCTACCGCAAGCTGGCGGAAGATGCCGTAGAGCTGATCGCCAAGGCGCTCGACAACCGCCACGGCAACTGGACCGCCAATGCCTGCCTGCCCGGCGGCGACTTGTTCGGCGCCGAGCCGCAGAACAAGTCGGTGCTCGGCTTCGACGAGTGGGTGCGCAAGGTGCAGAACCATTACGCCTGGCTGCCGCCGCTGCTGGTGGTGCGCTACACGCGCGCTTACGGCACCCGCATCCACACGCTGCTGCGCGAACGCGCGACCATCGCCGACATGGGTTCGGAAATCGCTCCGGGCCTGTACGAGGTGGAAGTGGAGTACCTGCGCAAGTACGAATGGGCGCGCACGGCACACGACATCCTGTGGCGCCGCTCCAAGCTGGGATTGCACGTGTCGCCCGAGGCGGTCGCCGCCTTGCAGGACTGGCTCACCGCCCATCCGATGCAGTTCAGATAAAAAAACGGCGCCACCAGGGCGCCGTTTTCGTCAGAGCGTGCAGTGTTTACTTCACGCCGTGCATCAGCTTCTGGATCAGCGGGGCAACCAGGAACAGCACCACGCCGCCGGCCAGCAGCGAATAGAAGCCGAAGGTGTAGCCCGACAGCGCCGAGGTGATCGACATGCCTTCGGTACCACTGACGTGCGAGGCGAAGATGCCCGACAGGTTGTTGCCGATACCGGTGGACAGGAACCAGCCGCCCATGCCCAGGCCCACCAGGCGGGTTGGCGCCAGCTTGGTCACCATCGACAGGCCGATAGGCGACAGGCACAGCTCACCGATCGATTGCAGCACGTAGACCATGAACAGGGTCCAGAACGGGATCTTGTTATCGAGGTTGACCAGTGCGGTCAGCGCGTACATCAGCAGGCCGAAAGCGAGCGCGTTGAACAGCAGGCCCAGGCCGAATTTGCGCGGGATCGAGGGATTGTTCGAGCGCAGCATCACCCAGATAAAGGCGATCAGCGGTGCGAAGACGATGATCGCCAGCGAGTTCACGGTCTGGAACCAGGCGACCGGGAAGGTCCAGTTGAACATCTCGCGGTCGACGATCTTGTCGGCCAGGAAGGTGAACGAGCTGCCAGCCTGCTCGAAGAACATCCAGAACATGATGTTGAAGAAGAAGATGATCAGCATTGCCAGGGCCTTGTCGCGCGCGACCTTGCCGTTCTTGAAGCCCTCGACCAGCAGCATCACCGACAGGCCCACGAACAACACCGTCAGGACGATCTGCAGGTTGGCGGCGCCGGCGGCCAGCAGCAGGTACATGAGCGGGATCACGCACAGCGAACCGAGGATCACGTAGACCATGCGCTTCGGATCGGCGTGCTGGGCGTCCGGTGCGCCGATGCCCTTGAGCTGGGCGCGGCCGATGAAGAACCATACCAGCGAGATCAGCATGCCCACGCCGGCGGCGATGAACACAACTTTATACGCAGGCATGCCGTCGGTGCCGAAGATGGCGGTGGCCAGCCACTGGGTCAGTACCGGGGCGACCAGCGCGCCGGCGTTGATGCCCATGTAGAAGATGGTGAAGCCCGAATCGCGGCGGGTGTCGGTGGTGCCATAGAGCTTGCCGACCATGGTCGAGATGTTCGGCTTGAACATGCCGTTACCGACGATGATGGTGGCCAGGCCGAACTTGAACACTTCTTCGTTCGGCACGGCGATCATGAACAGGCCTGCCGCCATGAAGGCGGCGCCGACCAGGATCGAGCGCTGGTAGCCGAGCACGCGGTCGGCCACGTAGCCGCCGAACAGCGCGGCGGCATAGACCAGAGCGAGGTAGGAGCCGTAGACCAGGTTGGCGGCCGATTCGCCGACCGCATTACCACTGTAGAACTGCGCCACGATGTAGAGCACGAGCGCCCAGCGGACGCCATAGAATGCGAAGCGTTCCCAGAATTCGGTCATGAACAACATCCACAGGGGTGCGGGATGGCCCATGATCTGCTTGAACTCGGGGATGGCTGCTTCCGATTTATTGATGGTGGCACCGCTCATGCGGGGTCTCCTCTTCGATGATCTGTTTAAAAAGGTCTCGGGCTCCCTCGTGAGGAGCCAAATCGGGCGCCATTTTAATCTACAAATGGTTTAGAAAGTACTTTTTGCGCGCTGCGCCGCACCAAACTCCGCACGCACCGCGCCGACTTGTCGTATATTGGCAGGGCAGGCAACCCTGCGAGACACCGAATCTGCGCACCTGAATATAAGGATTTACGCAACATGGAACATGACGTTATCGATACCCTGATTTCGCCGGAAGGCCAGCTCGAAGTGCTGTCCAAGGCCGAAGTAAACAAACTGCTCGATACCAGCCAGGGCGGCCTGTATAACGTATTTCGCAATTGCGCGCTGGCCGTGCTCAATTGCGGCAGCACCATCGACGACGGCAAGGAACTGCTCGAGCGCTTCGAGTCGTTCTCGATCAGCATCGTGCAGCGCGAGCGCGGCATCAAGCTCGATATCAAGGGCGCACCGGCTTCCGCTTTCGTGGACGGCAAAATGATCAAGGGCATCCACGAGCAGTTGTTTGCCGTGCTGCGCGATATCGTTTTTGTGAGTAACGAGGTGACCAACTCCGACAAGTTCGACATGGCCCGTACCGAGGATGTCACGGACGCCGTGTTCCACATCCTGCGCAACGCCGGTGTATTGAAACCCATGCTCAACCCGAACCTGGTGGTGTGCTGGGGCGGGCACTCGATCAACCGCGCCGAGTACAATTACTCGAAGGAAGTCGGTTATCAAATGGGCCTGCGCGAACTCGATATCTGCACCGGCTGCGGCCCGGGCGCCATGAAGGGCCCGATGAAGGGCGCCACCATTGGCCACGCCAAGCAGCGCCTGACCAACGGCCGCTACCTGGGCATTACCGAGCCGGGCATCATCGCCGCCGAATCGCCGAACCCGATCGTCAACCAGCTGGTGATCATGCCCGATATCGAAAAGCGCCTCGAAGCGTTCGTGCGCGCCGGCCACGGCATCGTGGTGTTCCCGGGCGGCGCCGGTACTGCGGAAGAGATCCTGTACATCCTCGGCATCCTGCTCCATCCGGACAACGCCGAGCTGCCGTTCCCCTTGATTTTCACCGGCCCGGAAACCTCGCGCGAGTATTTTGTGCAGATCAATAACTTCATCCACGCCACGCTGGGCCCGGACGCGCAGGAACGCTACAAGATCATCATCGACGATCCGGAAGCCGTGGCGCGCGAAATGCAGGCCGGGATCAAGGCCGTGCGCGAGTACCGCAAGACCCGCAGCGACGCCTATTACTTCAACTGGGGCCTGAAGATCGACCGCGAATTCCAGAAGCCGTTCGCACCGACGCATGAAAACATGCGCAACCTCAGCCTGCACAAGGACCAGGAAGTGCACCTGCTGGCAGCGAACCTGCGCCGGGCTTTTTCGGGCGTGGTGGCCGGTAACGTCAAGAACGAAGGCATCCGCGCGATCGAGCAGCACGGCCACTTCGAAATCCATGGCGACAAGGCGATCATGGGACCGATGGACGCGCTGCTCACGTCCTTCGTCGAGCAGAGCCGGATGAAGCTCCCCGGCAAGGCCTACGAGCCCTGCTACCGCGTTATTCAGTAATAGTAGAGCGCCTGACAAAACCTTCAGAGCAAGGCGCACCGACGAAGACAGTACGCTAGTACGGCGAGGCGGTGCAACGCAGCTATGGAGGTTTTTCAGGCGCTCAGGCGGGCCAGTCGCGTGGTCCGCGTCCTTCCATCTCCCGGTCAATATAGAAGGCCGCACTCACCAGCGCGAGGTGGGTGAACCCCTGCGGGAAGTTCCCCATCAGGCGCGCCCGCTCGTCGAATTCCTCCGCATACAGCTGCAAGTGGTTCGCGTACCGCAGCAGTTTTTCGAATAGCTGGCGCGCCTCGTCCATGCGGCCGGCGCGCGCCAGGCATTCCACGTACCAGAACGAACATGCCGAGAACGCGCCTTCCTGGCCGGGCAAGCCGTCGTCGCGTTTGTAACGATAGACCATGCCGTCGTCGGCCAGCTTCTTGCCGATGGCGTCGAGCGTGGCCAGCCAGCGCGGATCGGTTGCGCCCACGAAGCGCACCAGCGGCATCAACAGCATCGACGCATCGAGCTCCTTGCGGCCGCGCTCCTCCACGAAGTGCCCCAATTCTTCATCCCAGAAATTCTTCCAGATGTCGTCGTGGATGGCGTTGCGCACCTTGATCCAGCGGGTGAAAGGCGCCGCCAGCGAGCGTTTGCTGGCCAGCCGGATCGCGCGGTCCATCGCCACCCAGCACATCAGGCGCGAATGCAGGTGGTGGCGCGCCGGGCCACGGATCTCCCAGATGCCGGCATCCGGTTCTTTCCAGTGGCGCGCCACGTAGTCGATCACGCGGCACACGCCGAGCCAGCGGTCGTGCGAAATCGCCTCGCCGTACTTGTTACTGAGGTAAATCGAGTCCATCAACTCGCCGTAGATGTCGAGCTGAAGCTGGCCAACGGCGTCGTTGCCAATGCGCACCGGCGCAGCGCCACCGTAGCCGGCCAGGTGGTCGAGCGACGTCTCGGCCGGCACCTTGCCGCCATCGAGTGCATACATCACTTTCAGTTCGCCGCCCTTGGACGAGTGCATGGCACGGTCGCCGAGCCAGCGGTAGAAATCCTTGGCTTCCGCGTGGTAGCCGAGGCGCATCAGCGCATAGATCGAGAACGACGAATCGCGGATCCACGCGGCGCGGTAGTCCCAGTTGCGCACGCCGCCGGCCGCTTCCGGCAACGAAAACGTGCCGGCCGCCGCGATCGAACCATGCCGGCGCGATGTCAGCAGCTTGAGCACCAGCGCCGACCTGCCGACCGCATCGCGCCACCGGCCCTTGTAGGTCGAGCGCGCGGACCATGCGCGCCAGCGGCCGATGGTCGCCTCGATCAGTTGGCCGATTTCGTCGGCGTCGATCACCGGTTCGCCCGGTTCGTCGAGCATCAGGGTGACGCACTGGCCCGCCTTGAGCTTGATGCTGGCGTGGACTTCGCCGTCGCCCTTCGTAAAATCGGCGCCGGACAGGCGCAGTGGCGGGCAGTCCTTGGCCGTGAACAGGGCTGTGCCATCCTTGATTTTCAGGGATGGCACAACCCGCGCATAATCGTAGCGCGGCGCGCAGCGCACGTGGATGGTCACCGTGCCGCGTGTGACGACCATGCGGCGCACCAGCCGGGTGGGCGCTTCGTCCGTTTCCGACGTGTCGATCATCAGGTCGGTCAGTTCGGCCGAAGCGTCGCTGCCCATCCAGCGCGTGAGCAGCACGTTGGTGTCGGGGATGTACATCTGCACCACGCGCGGCGCGTCGATATCGGGCGCCAGTTCGAATACGCCGCCGTTGTCGGCATCGAGAATGCTGGCAAAGATGCTGGGGCTGTCCAGGTTGGGCCAGCACAGGTAGTCGATGGCGCCGTCGCAGGCTACCAGGGCGATGGTGGCCAGGTTGCCGATCACGCCGTGATCGGCGATATCGCGTTCCTTGCGCCGATTGCTCACGGCATCGGGTTTTGGTGTGCCGGGCTTGAGTCGCGCTCTGTTCGGCTTGGCGGCAGCCATCAGCCGTTATCCTCGAAGCCCGGGTACAGCGCCATGCCGCCATCGACAAACAAGGTGCTGCCCACCACGTAGTCGGCCAGGTCGGAAGCTAAAAACAGCGCGGCGTTGGCGACGTCTTCCGGCTGGCCCACGCGGCCGTACGGAATCAGCTTGAGCAGGTCGTCGGTACCGCCGTCGGCGGTCACTTCGGCGTTGATCGGGGTCTTGATGGCGCCGGGGGCAATGGCGTTGATGCGGATGCGCTCGGGCGCCATTTCCTGCGCCATGGTTTCCATCAACAGGTGGACGCCACCCTTGGACGCCGCGTAGTTGACATGGCCGGCCCACGGTATGCGCTGGTGGACGGAACTCATGCAGATGATCTTGCCCAGTGCGCGCGAGGCTTTGCGCTGGCCCTGCCGGCGGAACGTGCGCACCGCTTCGCGCATGCACAGGAACTGGCCGGTCAGGTTGGTTTTCAATACGCCTTCCCACTGCTTGAGCGTCATGTCGGCGCTCGGTGCGTCGTCCTGGCGGCCCGAGTTGGCCACCACGATGTCGATCGCGCCGAAGCGCTCGACGGCGGCGGCGAACAGCGCCTGCACATCGTCTTCTTCACCGACGTCGGCCTGGAAGGCGAACGCCTTGCCGCCTTCGGCGGTAATCGCTGCCACCACTTCGTCGGCCTGGTCCTGGTGCGAATGGTAGTTGACGACCACGTTGGCGCCTGCCCTGGCAAAGGCCAGCGCGATGCCGCGCCCCAGGCCGGAGTTGGCGCCGGTGACGATGGCGGTTTGATCGTGTAGCGTAATGTGCATGTGCGTGCTCCTGGCTCAATGAACGGTGATCGTTTCATTGTAGGCAGCGCGCTGTCGGCGGGAAGGGCGCTTGCAGGGGCGAAGCAGCTCCAGCGCACACAACGCGGCAAAAAATCCGGGCATGAAAAAACCGCTCCGGGAAGCGGTTTGAGCAGAGTGCTACCGACGGTTACTCTCCGCGCTTACTCTTCGCGGCGCAGGTGCGGGAACAGCAGCACGTCGCGGATGTTCGGCGAGTCGGTGATGATCATCATCAGGCGGTCGATGCCGATGCCGCAACCGCCGGCTGGCGGCATGCCGTATTCCAGCGCGCGGATGTAGTCGGCGTCGTAGTACATTGCCTCTTCATCGCCGGCGTCCTTGGCGGCTACCTGCGCCAGGAAGCGTGCCGACTGGTCTTCGGCGTCGTTCAGCTCGGAGAAGCCGTTGGCGATTTCGCGGCCGACCATGAACAGCTCGAAACGCTCGGTAATGCCTTCGCGGGTGTCCGACGCGCGGGCCAGCGGCGACACTTCCACCGGGTAGTCGATGATGTACGTCGGTTCCCACAGCTGCGCTTCGGCGGTTTCTTCGAACAGCGCCAGTTGCAGCGCGCCCAGGCCGGCGGTGGCGAACGGTTTCACGCCAAACTTCAGCAGCTCGGTCTTGATGAATTCAGCGTCGTTCAACTGCTCGGCGGTATAGCCCGGTGCATACTTGTTGATGGCTTCGACGATGGTCAGGCGGTGGAACGGCTTGGCCAGGTCCAGCTCGCGGCCGCCGTAGGTGAGCGTGGCGGTGCCGTGGGCGTCGATGGCGGCCTGGCGGATGATCGCTTCGGTGAAGTCCATCAGCCACTGGTAGTCGGTGTAGGCCGCGTAGAATTCCATCATCGTGAATTCAGGGTTGTGACGGATCGACACGCCTTCGTTGCGGAAGTTGCGGTTGATCTCGAACACGCGGTCGAAGCCGCCCACCACCAGGCGTTTCAGGTACAGCTCGGGCGCGATACGCAGGAACATCTGCATGTCGAGCGCGTTGTGGTGGGTGGTGAAAGGCTTGGCGGATGCGCCACCTGGAATGGTGTGCAGCATCGGCGTTTCCACTTCCATGAATTCGTTCTTTTCCATGAAACGGCGCATCGACGAGATGGCGGCGGTACGCGCCTTGAAGGTGCGGCGCGTCTCTTCGTTCATGATCAGGTCCACGTAGCGCTGGCGGTACTTGGTTTCCTGGTCGGCCAGGCCGTGGAATTTGTCCGGCAGCGGGCGCAGCGACTTGGTGATCAGGCGCAGTTCGGTGACCTTGATGGTCAGCTCATCGGTCTTGGTCTTGAACAGCGTGCCGGTCACGCCCAGGATGTCGCCCAGGTCGTAGTGGTGCAGCGCGGCCATGGCGGCTTCGCCGGTCAGGTCGAGCGTGGCGTAGATCTGGATGCGGCCGTCGGCGTTCTTGCCCGACGAATCCTGCAGGGTGGCGAAAGCGGCCTTCTTGCCGGCTTCGCGCTTGAGCATCATGCGGCCGGCCAGCACCACGGTGACCGGAGCGGCTTCGAGTTCCTCGCGCGTCTTCGCACCGAATTCGGCGTGCAGGTCGGCAGCCTTGTGTTGCGGTTTAAAGTCGTTGGGGAAGGCGACGCCCTGTTGGCGCAGGGCTGCCAGCTTGGCGCGGCGCTCGGCGATGATCTTGTTTTCGTCGGGCGCTGCTGCTTGGTCTTGAAGATCCGTAGTCATGGTCTGTTTCTTTGGTGGGGTGAAGATTGTTAATTGGTGGCGTCGGCCAGCGTATAGGGCTCGGTCGCAAACAGCGCTTCCACATCGAGCTCGCTGAAGTCGCGGGCAATCGCGATCACGTTGTCGAACTGGGCGAACGCTTCGGCCGGGAGGGTGGTGGTGAGCACCACCGCGCGCATGCCGGCGCGGCGCGCCGCTTCCACGCCCAGCGGCGCGTCCTCGAACACGATGCTGTTGGCGGGCAGGCTGCCGGCACGCTCGGCGGCCAGCAGGAACACGTCCGGGTTCGGTTTGCCGCGCTTGACGTCGGCGGCGCCGGCGATGGCGTCGAACTGCTTGCGCAGATCCAGGCCGTCAAGCGTGAAATCGATATTGGCCGGCGGCGCGGCCGTGGCCACGGCCAGCTTCACGCCAGCGGCTTTGGCGCGGGCGATGAACTGCTCGAAGCCGCCCGTGACAGCCAGGTGCGGCGCATACAGTTCGCGGTACAGCGACTCTTTTTCCACGTCGAGCGCAGCGGTTTCTTCGTTGGTGAGGTGGCTGCCCAGGTAGGTGCGCATGATTTCATGGCCCTGGCGGCCGGCCGTGTCGCGGAAAAACGCGTCCGGGTCGAGCGTGTGACCACGCTTGCCGAAGAACGCCAGCCACGATTGGGTGTGGTAGGCCATGTTGTCCACGATGGTGCCGTCCATGTCGAAGATGAACGCGCGCTGCGATGTCGTCATCGGGTCTGCCATAGTTAAACGCCTTGTTTCAAAGAGGCCGAGATGAAGTCGTCGATTTCACCGTCCAGTACTGCTTTGGTGTTACCGGTTTCGAAGTTGGTGCGCAAATCTTTGATGCGCGACTGGTCGAGCACATACGAACGGATTTGATGGCCCCAGCCCACGTCGGTCTTGGAGTCTTCCAGTTTCTGCTGCTCGCTCATGCGCTTGCGCAGTTCCATTTCGTACAGCTTGGCCTTCAACATTTCCATCGCCTCGGCCTTGTTGCGGTGCTGCGAACGGTCGTTCTGGCACTGCACCACGATGCCCGAAGGCGCGTGGGTAAGACGAACCGCCGAATCGGTTTTATTAATGTGCTGACCACCGGCGCCGGACGCACGATAGGTATCGATGCGCAGGTCGGCCGGGTTGATCTCGATATCGATCGAGTCATCGACTTCCGGGTACACGAACAGCGACGTGAACGACGTGTGGCGGCCGTTGGCCGAGTCGAACGGCGACTTGCGCACCAGGCGGTGCACGCCGGTCTCGGTGCGCAGGAAGCCGTAGGCGTATTCGCCTTCGACCTTGATGGTGGCGGTCTTGATGCCGGCCACCTCGCCGTCGGATTGCTCCATCACTTCGACCTTGAAGCCTCTGCGGTCGCAATAGCGCACGTACTGGCGCAGCAGCATCGAGGCCCAGTCCTGGGCTTCGGTACCGCCGGCGCCGGCCTGGATGTCGATGAAGCAGTTATTCGGGTCCATCGGATTGTTGAACATCCGGCGGAATTCCATGCCCTCGATGACCACGCGCACGGATTCGGCATCGACGATCAGCGCTTCCAGCGTGTCGTCGTCGCCTTCTTCCCTGGCCATGGCGAACAGGTCGGCCATGTCTTTGAGGTCGGTGTCGGCCTTGGTCAGCGCGAACACGATGGCTTCCAGCGATTTTTTTTCTTTGCCGAGATCCTGCGCCTTTTTAGGGTCGTTCCAGATCGTCGGGTCTTCCATTTCTTCGTTTACCTGCTCGAGCTTCTCTGACTTTTTATCGAAGTCAAAGATACCTCCGAAGTTCGGCTTCACGCGACGTCAGGTCGGCGAGCAGGGCGGAGAGGGAGTTGATGCGTTCGGCTTCCATGTTTTCTTCTTCTCTAAGGGCGAAATCAAACCCTAGATTATACGCTATGAAAGCCCAACAATCTTCTCCCTCGCGCCAATCGGCCGGATCAGCCCCGCTTCAACTGCTTGATCACGCTTGCCACCTTGGCGGTAATCACATCGATCGCCGGGCCGTTGGCGCCGTGCGGGAAAATCACGTCGGCGTTGCGCTTGGTCGGTTCGATGAACTGCTTGTGCATCGGGCGCACGGTGTCCATGTACTGGCCCACCACGCTGTCCACCGAGCGGCCCCGCTCCGTGATGTCGCGCTGCATGCGACGGATGAAGCGCACGTCGGACGCGGTATCGACGTAGATCTTCAGCGACATCATGTCGCGCAGGTCGGCATCGTACAGGGCGAACAGGCCTTCGATCACGATCACCGGCGCCGGCTTGACGGGGATGGTGCGGGTGGAGCGGTTGTGCAGGGTGAAGTCGTACTCGGGCATCTCGATCGACTCGCCGCGGCGCAGGGCCTGGACATGCTGTACCAGCAGCGGCCACTCGAAAGCGTTGGGATGGTCGTAATTCTGGTCGGGGCGCAGTTCTGCCGCAAGGTGCGACTGGTCGCAGTAGTAATCGTCCTGCATCACCACCGAGACCATGTCGGAACCGAAGGCGGAGAGCACTTGCTGGGACACCGTGGACTTGCCACTGCCGCTACCGCCTGCGACACCAATAATAAACGGTTGGAATGGGATATTGTTCATACCCCGCATGATACCGGAACCGCGCCTTTACCGACAGGGACCAATGGCGGCAGATTCATGCAAAAATGCGCAGGGTGGCTTAAAAATCAACCTTGCATTCAATTGTATATGCCTTGATTCGCGCCCGATCGCTGCGTATTATGCTGCGATCCTCCCTGATCTGATGACTTATGCCGCTGCTGCCGCCTTTCCCCCGTCTCCGACTGTTATCCACCATCCTGCTGGCCGGGGCGGGCAACCTGGCCGTCGCTGCCAACCCGGCTGCCACGCCGGCCGGCGCCCAAGCGACCATGGCCCTGCTGGAGACCACCGACCTGCATGCCAATGTCCTCAGCTACGACTATTACAAGCTCAAACCCGAGCCGGCGCTCGGGCTGGAACGCACCGCCACCTTGATCCGCCAGGCGCGCGCCCAGTATCCCAACAACCTGCTGCTTGATAACGGCGACGCCCTGCAAGGCACGGCGTTGTCCGACTACCAGGCCAAGGTGGCGCCGGTGCAGTGCGGCCAGCTGCCGGCCATCTACAAGGCGATGGACTTGCTGGGCGTCGATGGCGCCGGCATCGGCAACCATGAATTCAACTACGGCCTGCCGTACCTGAACCAGGTCACCGGCAGCGCCTTCGATGTGGACGGTGTGCCAGCCGATGCGCCACGTTGCGCGGGTCCGAAATTCCCGATCGTGCTGGCCAACGTGGTCAGCACCCGGTCGGGCAAGCCGCTGTTTGCGCCGTACAGCATCCTCACGCGGCAAATTGCCGCTACCGGCCCCGATGGCAAGCCGGTCACCGCCACCATCAAGGTGGGCATCATCGGTTTCGCTCCGCCCGAGATCCTGGCGTGGGACAAGCGCTGGCTCGATGGCAAGGTAACTGCCGAGGGCGTGCGCGAGACCGCGCAAAAATTCATTCCGATCATGCGTGCGCAAGGAGCGGACCTGATCGTGGCGTTGTCGCACGGCGGCATCGACGGCGCGCCGTACACGCCCGCCATGGAAAACGCCAATTACTACCTGGCGCAAGTGCCGGGCGTGGACGCCCTGCTGATCGGCCACTCGCACCTGCCGTTCCCGCTGGCCACCAGCACGGTCGCGCAATTCAACCTGCCGGGCGTGGACAAGGCCAGGGGCACCGTGCACGGTGTGCCGACCGTGATGGCCAGCCTGTGGGGCAAGCACCTGGGCGTGATCGCGCTGCACATGACCTACGACGGCCAGCGCTGGAATGTCGATAAAACCCGCACCACGGTGGAGGCGCGCAGCACCCGCAACGCCGACGGTACCTACGTGGAAGCCGATCCGGCCGTGGCGCAACTGGTGGCGGCCGAACACGAGGCCACCATCCGTTACGTGCAAACCCCGGTGGGCACCAGCGACTTCCGCATGGCGTCGTACTTTGCCGATGTAGGGGATGTCAGCGCGGTGCAACTGGTGAACCAGGCCCAGACCGATTACGTGCGCAACTACGTGCAGGCCAATTTGCCGCAGTACGCGGCGCTGCCGGTTCTGTCGATGGCGTCGCCTTTCAAGACCGGCGCTGCCGGCGTGGGCGACTACACCGACGTCAAGCCGGGCGCGCTGGCGCTCAACAACGCGGCCGACTTGTACCTGTATCCGAACGAGTTGCATGCGGTCAAGATCGATGGCGCGGGCCTGAAGGCGTGGCTGGAAAAATCGGCCGAGCGCTTCAACCGCATCGATCCGGCCGCCACGGCGCCGCAGGAACTGATCAACACCGGTTCGGCCGGTTATAACTTCGACATGCCCACCACGACCGACATCAGCTATCAAATCGACGTGACGCGGCCGGTCGGCCAGCGCATCGTGGCGCTGAACTGGCAGGGCGCGCCCGTCACGCCCGGCCAGCAGTTCCTGGTCGCCACCAATAACTACCGCGCCAGCGGCGGCGGCAATTTCCCCGGCCTGGACGGCAGCCAGACCGTGGTGGCCGCGCCGGACAGCAGCCGCGACGTGCTGATCGCGTTCATCCAGAAGACCAAAAATCTTACCCGCGCCGCCAACGGTTCCACCCGCAGCTGGCGCTTTGCGCCGGTGCAGGTGGCCGGCCCCGTGGTATTCCACGCGGCGCCGGGAATGATTGCGCTGGCCGGCGAGGCGGGTTTGACGGGCGTGACCGAGCTGCAGCCTGACGACGGCGGCGGCAAGGGTTTTGCGTTGTACGCGGTGGACCTGGCGCAATAGAGGGCGATAACCGTGCGCGACGCATGGCGCAGGGCATTGTGTGTTACTGTGCGCAACGGTCCTCGTTCACCGTCCCAGTAGCCCGCCTAGTTGACGACTGGAACCCAGGACCGTCTTCATGCGTCTTAACAATCCCAATCAAAACCACCTGTTGGCGGCGCTGCTCGACGCCGAGTTCGACCGGCTGTCGCCGCACCTCGATCCGATCATGATGCGCCTGGGCGATGTGCTCTACGAGTCCGGCGCCGCCATCAATCACGTTTATTTTCCGACGTCGGCCATCGTCTCGCTGCACTATGTGCTGGAAAACGGCAGCTCGTCCGAGATCGCCGGCGTCGGCAACGAGGGCATGCTGGGCATCTCGCTGTTCATGGGCGGGAACACCACGCCCAGCCGCGCCGTGGTGCAGACCGCCGGCCATGGCTACCGCCTCAAGTCCCACCTGCTGCTCGACGAGTTCAATCGCGCCGGGCCGGTGATGCGCCTGCTGCTGCGCTACACCCAGGCGCTGCTCACGCAAATGTCGCAAACCGCGATCTGCAATCGCCACCACACGGTGGACCAGCAGTTGTGCCGCTGGCTGCTGCTTACCCTCGACCGATTGCCCACCAGTGAACTCACCATGACCCAGGAACTGATCGCCAACATGCTGGGCGTGCGCCGCGAAGGCGTAACGGTGGCCGCCGGCCGGCTGCAGGCCAGGGGTTATATCAGCAACCGGCGCGGCCATATCTCGGTGCTCGATCGCCATGGCCTGGAGGGCGATGTGTGCGAGTGCTACGAGGTGGTCAAAAAAGAATTCGCCCGGTTGATGTCGGACGTGCGCCAGCGCCAGGAGGTCAAATGAACGCCGGCCTTTCTGTCGCCAAGCTGCTGCTCGAAGCCGATGCGCTGCAAACGGCCATCCATAACAGCGCCAACTTTTGCAGTATCGCCACCGATGTCAACGGCGTGATCCAGATCTTCAATGTCGGCGCAGAGCGCATGCTGGGCTACAGCGCGGCCGAACTGCTGAACCACGTCACGCCCGCCGGCCTGGCCGATCCGCAGGAAGACGTCGAACGGGCGGCCGCCCTGAGCCTGGAGGCCGGTGTACAAATCCAGCCCGGGTTCGAGGCGCTGGTGTTCAAGGCCTCGCGTGGCATCGAGGACAGCTACGACATGACCTTCATCCGCAAGGATGGCAGCCGGCTGCCGGTGAGCATGTCGGTGAGTGCGCTGCGCGACGCCGGCCAGAACATCATCGGCTACCTGTTGATGGGCACCGATAACACGGCCCGCAAACAGGCCGAACGCGAACAGGCCTTGCTGGACCAGCGCCTGCGCGAGCAGCAACTGGCGCTGCAGGACACCAACGTGGAACTGGAGGCGGCGCGGGCGCTGGCCGAAAAGGCCAACCTGGCCAAGTCCGAGTTTTTATCGGCCATGAGCCACGAGCTGCGCACGCCGCTCAATGCGGTGCTGGGTTTTGCCCAGTTACTGGCGTCGGACAAGCCGCCGCCGACCGTCACGCAACAGCGTTCTCTCGACCAGATTCTCAAGGGTGGCTGGTATTTGCTCCAGCTGATCAACGAGATCCTCGACCTTGCCATGATCGAGTCGGGCAAGGTGACCATGTCGCAGGAGTCGATGGGGTTGGCGGAAGTGCTCAAGGACTGCCAGACGCTGATCGCGCCGCAGGCCGAAAAGCGCGGCATCCGGCTGTTCTTTGCCGCCATGAGCGAGCCGTACTATGTCCACGCCGACCGCACCCGGGTCAAGCAGGTGATGATCAACCTGCTGTCCAACGCCATCAAGTACAACCGCAGGGGCGGCATGGTGATCGTCGAATGCGCCCGGGCCGAAGGCGCCCGCGTGCGCGTGAGCGTGACCGACACCGGCGCGGGGCTCAATGCCGAGCAGGTCGAGCAGCTGTTCCAGCCGTTCAACCGCCTGGGCCAGGAAGAGGGCGCGGAAGAGGGCACCGGCATCGGCCTGGTGGTCACCAGGCAGCTGACCGAGTTGATGGGCGGCGCCATCGGCGTGTTCAGCGAAGTGGGCGTCGGCACCACGTTCTGGATCGAGCTGGCCGCCAGCAGCGAACCGGTGCTGGAAATTCCCGCGTCCGACCAGCCTCCGGCAGCGGCCGTGGGCGCCGGCGCACCGTTGAAAACCCTGCTGTACATCGAAGACAATCCGGCCAATCTGAGCCTGGTGGAGCAGCTGGTAATGCGCCGCAGCGACCTCAAACTGCTGACGGCCATCGACGGCTATGCCGGCATCGAACTGGCGCGCACCTACCAGCCGGACGTGATCCTGATGGACATCAACCTGCCCGGCATCAGCGGCTTCGGTTGCCTGAAGATCCTGCACGATGATGCCGCCACCGCGCATATCCCGGTACTGGCGCTGTCGGCCAACGCCATGGCGCGCGACGTGGAAAAAGGCGTGGAAGCGGGATTTTTTCAATATCTGACCAAACCGATCAACGTTACACAGTTCATGTGCGCACTCGACGAAGCGCTGGCCTTTGCCGCCGTCCATGGCAGCCCGCAAACCCCTACCGAGGAAACCGCATCATGATAGAACCATCCGACATCCGCGCCGCCCAGATCCTGATCGTGGACGACCAGGAAGCCAACGTCATGCTGCTCGAGCAGATGCTGGCCAACGCCGGTTATACCAATGTGCACAGCACCATGGATCCGTTTCAGGTCGCCGGCCTGCATCTCGCAAACCACTACGACCTGATCCTGCTCGACCTGCAAATGCCGGGCATGGACGGCTTTGCGGTATTGCAGGCGCTGCACGATATCGAACCGGACGGCTATGTGCCGGTGCTGGTGGTCACGGCCCAGCCGAACCACAAGCTGCGCGCGCTGCAGGCGGGCGCCAAGGACTTCATCGGCAAGCCATTCGACCTGCTGGAAGTGGAAACGCGGATCCAGAACATGCTGGAAGTGCGCCTGCTGCACCGCAAGCTGCGCCGCTACAACCAGCAGCTCGAATTCACGGTACTCGAGCGCACGGCGCAGCTGCGCGAAAGCGAAGCACGCTTCCAGCGCTTCGCCGAACTGTCCACCGACTGGTACTGGGAGCAGGACGCCGAGGGCCAACTGGTGAACTGCCACGGCCCGGTGGCCGACATGGTGGGTATCGTCAGCATGGGCGGCGCCGCTACCGGCGGCTGGGACGTGGCCGAGCGCGCGGAACTGGAAGCGAACATCGCCGAACGCAAACCGTTCCTCGACTTTATCTACTGCCGCACTGCCGACAGCGGCGTCGTCCAGTACCTGCAAGTGAGCGGCGAACCGGTCTTCGACGAAGCGAGCCGCTTCATCGGCTACCGCGGCGTGGGCCGCGACATCACTGCCATGGCGCTGCTGTTCTCCGCCCGAAAGAACGCCGGCGCCTGACGTCAGCCGCATTTGCGACGTTTTCGGTACACTAGCCGGTCTTTGATGGTCACCGGAGTACGGCAATGAAAACAGTCACATTTGCGTCCGGCGTCAGCGTGCCGGTGCTGGGGCAGGGAACGTGGAATATGGGCGAGGATGCGTCACGCAAGGCCGCCGAGGTGCGGGCCTTGCAGCTGGGCCTGGACCTGGGCATGACTTTGATCGATACCGCCGAGATGTACGGCGAGGGCGGCGCCGAGGAAGTGGTCGGCGCGGCGCTGGCCGGGCGGCGCTCCGAGGCTTTCCTGGTCAGCAAGGTGTATCCGCACAATGCCAGTTTCGACGGCGTGCGCGAGGCCTGCGAGCGCAGCTTGCGGCGCTTGCGCGTCGAGTCCATCGACCTGTACCTGCTGCACTGGCAGGGCCACCACCCGCTGGCCGAAACCTTCGACGGATTCGAGGCGCTCAGGCAGGCCGGCAAGATCAGGGACTATGGCGTCAGCAATCTCGATTTGCCGAGCATGGAGGAGGCCATCGTTTATGGCGCCCCCGCCACCGACCAGGTGCTGTACAACCTGCTCAAACGCGGCATCGAGTTCGACTTGCTGCCGTGGTGCCGCGCGCACGGCATGCCGGTGATGGCGTATTCGCCGCTCGAGAGCAGCGGGCGCGAACAGGCCGCCTTGCTGGGCCACCCGGCCCTGCGCACCGTGGCCAATGCGCATGACGCCACGCCCGCGCAGATCGCGCTGGCCTGGGTGCTGCACCAGGACGGCGTGATCGCTATCCCCAAGGCGGTCGATCCTGTACACTTGCGCGCCAACCGCGCCGCCGCCGACATCCGGCTCACCAGCGACGACCTGGCCGCGCTGGACCGCGCCCTTCCGCCGCCGCGCCGGGCGCGTGCGCTGGACATGAGATAACCATGCGATAACTGCCGATCACCACTATGTTCAAACGACTCAAGCAACTGCTCAACCTCACGCCGCCGGCCCCGCAAGGCGACGAAATCCTGGTCAATGCCTACGCCACCGTGGCCCACCTGCCGCCGCGCGACTTCCCGCACGTGACGGGCGGCCTGCGCGGCCTGGCCGATCCCGAGCTGGCCAGGCACCTCAACGGCTTCATGCACCATGTCGCGGATGCCGGCCAGGGCAAGATGACGCGCACCCGCTACCACGTGATCCGCCACATCCAGCGCGTGCAGCAGCATGCCAGCCTGGCGCTGGCGCCGGCCGACATGCCGGCCATGCTGGCGTGGGCCCGGGACGCCAACGCCATCCTGTTCATGGCCGACGGCAGCGTGCTCGATCCGCAGGGCCGCGCGCTGCTCAAACCCGCTGCCGCCGATGGCGATTCGCAAGCGGCGCTGCCATACCCGCCAGCGGCGTGGGACCGCAAGGCCCGCACCGATGCGGTCCTGGCCCAGCGCCAGGTGACGGTGCCGGCCGACCTGCCGCCAGTGATTTCCGAACCCGAGCTGCGCCTGCGCACGCCGGAAGACGTATTGCGCCGCATGCTGGCGCTGTTCGTCGTGGCGATCCGCGCCGAGTCGTTGACGGGCGAGCGCCCGATTGCGGTGGCCGACCTGCAGCAGCGCTTTCCACCGGCGTTTGCCGGTCTCACCGAACTGGAACGCGATTTCCTGGCCAAGGATGCGCCCACCGCGCAGGAAATCACCCAGTTCCTGTGGCGCTACGAGGCGATCCTGGTGCTGCAATGGGCGCTCGGTTTGCAGGAAGCGCTGCCGTTCCCCGACGCGATCTGCGATGTGGCGGCCATTTCCAGCACCGTCATCGAACGCGGCACCGAAGGCTTGCGCAAGCAGCCGGTCGTGCGCAGCGCCACCGAGGTGCTCGACGCGCTGGACCTGCACTACCGCCTGCACTGGGCTTCGCGCCAGGCGCTGCTCAAGAAAACTGCGGTGCCTGCGGGCCTGAACGACAGCGTCCTGCAGGAGCGTCACCACGCGCTGAACTGGCTGGTGCGCTTCGAGGACCGCGAATGGGACGAGGTCGATACGCCGACTTGAGCCGCCTAAGTAAAACCCTTATGTACGCTACCGAACGGAATCAAATGTTTACTGAGAGTATATTTCACTGATCCCAGAGCAATCCTCGGGCTTAACTGAAGGAGCGAATATGAACAAGAAAATTATCCTCGGCGCAGTATTGGCGGCATTCGTGGGCACGATGGGCAGCGCCATGGCGCAAGGTCGCGGCAACGACGACCATCGCGGCAAACCCGACAAGCACGATAACAAAGGTAACAACAAGTACAAGGACAAGCACGACGACCGTCGCGACTTCGATGGCGATCGCCGCAACGACCGCTACGATTATCGCCATGACAATCGCGGCGCGAATAACGGCGCCCATCGCGGCGCCGGTCCGCGCCACGACCTGTACAAGGGCCATCGCCTGCCGCCGCAGTACCGCAGCAAGCAGTACGTGGTCGATAACTGGCGCACCCATCGCCTGAGCGCACCACCACGCGGCTACCACTGGGTGCAGACCGGCGCCGACTACGTACTGGTGGGGATCGCCACCGGCGTGATCGCGACGCTGATCCTGTCGAATTGATCTTTACGGTAGTACCAATGACTGGCCGCAGCGATGCGGCCTTTTTTTTGTTCGCAGTTCAGCGTGGCGCACGGCCGATTGCCGCGTCGATCACTTCGCGCATGTGCTGCGCGTGCAGCCGCTCCTCTTCGGTCGCCGCATGGGCCGACTCGGGGGCTGGCTCGCGGACTTCGGCCAGCGCCTGTTCCAGGTAGGCGTCTTCCGTGCCAAACCACTGATCCGCGACCTCCGCACCCAGCAAGCGCTCGCGCAGCTGCCGGCGCTGCGTCTGCCAGCGCGCCAGCCGGTGCAGGTCGGGATCGGCTCCAAAATTTTGTGCCGCCAACAGCGTGGCGTGAGCGGCCAGATAGCGGTCGTACCGTGCGGCCAGCGCTTGCGCCTCGGCTGCAGCGCCGGCGGGCAGCCTGCGGTGCAGGTGGTCGTCCAGTTGTTGCAGGCGCTGCGGATTGCGCCGGTCGTTTAAATACCGCTCCATCACCACCCGCAGCGCGTGGTCGGCAACCAGTCGCTGGTCGTCGGTCAGCGCCAGGTCAGGCTGAACCGCAGGCAGCAGGGCAAGCCCCGCGTGTGCAGTGGCCGTATTCGCAGACTGGTCTCTCGGCGGCGAATCGCCAGCCGCGCCGGTCGGCGCTGGCATCGGGCCGCCTGGCGTGCCGGCGGCGCCGGTTGCCATCGCATGATCGGCAGGCCGTACAGCCGTCGTCGGCAATGGCAATCCCGGCGCGACCATGCCCGGCGCCATTGCCGCCGCCAGCACCGTGGCGGCGAGCGCCAGCGTCGCTGCTGCTGCCACAGGCGCTGCCTGCATCAGTAGGTAGGCCAGCCGTTGGTGAAGAACAGGTCGCTCATGAACAGCACCGGCGTGTAGTTGTTCTGGCTGTCGAGCGCATGGCGCGCCAGCACGCCATTGCTGATCGACTCGGCGCCCGGCGCGATGAAGCGGCCGCCGCCTGCATCGAGCACGGTGCCGCCGCCGTTGCGCATGTCCACGCCGTTCTTGTCGAGGTAGGGACCGGTCACGCTGGTCGAGCGGCCATAGGCGATACGGTAGGTGCTGTTGGCGCCGTCGCAGCATTTTCCCTTGGAGACGAACAGGTAGTAATACGAGCCGTTGGCCACGATGAACGGGTTTTCGATGCCGATCGAGTCGGTCGCCAGCCGGGTCCTGGCGCCGAACGGTTTCAGGGTATTGGCATCGACGCGCGTGATGTATATCCCGGTCTGGAACGAGCCGTAACTGAGCCACGGCTGGCCGGCTTTATCGACAAAGAAGTTGGGATCGATGGCATTGAAATTGTCGCCGGGAGCGGAGGTGATGACGGCGCCCTGGTCCACCCAGTTCCCCTGGGCGATGCTCGATGCCGTCGCCAGCCCGATGGCCGACTTCTGGCTGCCGAAAGTCGAGACTGCGTAATAGAGTATGGCCTTGCCGTTCCACTCGTGCAGGTCGGGCGCCCACGCCTGTTTCTTGTTGCCGTTGTACTGGCCCCACCACGGCAGGCCGTTGCCGAAAATCGGCACGCCCTGGGTCCAGGCGCGACCGTTGGCCGAGTACTTGACGCCGACGCCGGTATCGCTGGTCTCCACGATCCATCAGGTATTGGCAGCCTTGTACAGGTGCGGGTCGTGGGTGACGATATCACCGGTCAAGGTCCAGGTGGCGGCAGCCGCGCCGGCCGAGGCGATGGCCAGGCAGCCGGCGGCCGCCCATTGTTTCAGGTGCTTCAGGGTTGTCATGAGGTCTCCGTTTTTTTATCGATGCCGTCGTTGCGGCAGTACCCCATGCTGTGCCCGGTTCGCCTGCGCGTCTAATCAAATTTTTGAGCGCACCGATATCGTGATGCGTATCGCTACTACAAATATATATGTAGTCAGGTTACTAAAAAATGTAGTTTAAGAGGAAAATATTTTCTGCGTCGTGCAAAAATTGAATGTAGTTCTGCTACATTTTGTGCGGGAGACATGATTCCCAAAAACATAACGACAAGGACACGATGATGACCCAGACGAGACTACGCAACATCCCGCGCATCCTGTGCGCCGCCGGCCTGCTCGGCGCTGCCATGGCGCCCGCGCACGCCGCCCTCAACCACGCCGACACGTCGGTACAGATGTTCCGCTGGAAGTGGAACGACATCGCCAAAGAATGCACGAGCTTCCTCGGCCCGCAGGGCTTCGGCGCCGTGCAGGTGTCGCCGCCGACTGCTGCCGCCAGCCTGGGCACGTGGTGGGATGTGTACCAGCCGGTCAATTTCAATTCCCTCAAGAGCAACATGGGGACCGAGGCCGAGTTCAAGGCCATGGTCAACACCTGTCATGCGGCCAAGGTACGCATTTACGTGGACGTGGTGGTCAACCACGTGGCAGCCGGCGCCGGCACCGCCACCGACGGCTCGACCTGGAATTCCAGCGCGCTGACGTATCCGTTCTTCAGCGCCAGCGATTTCCACCCGGCGTGCGACATCGCCGGCGGCGATTACGGCTACCCCGGCAACCGCAACAACGTGATGGTGTGCCGCCTGAGCGGCCTGCCCGACCTGAAAACCGAAGGCAGCTACGTGCAGGGCCAGGTGAAAACTTATCTGAACAAGCTGGTGGCGCTGGGCGTGGACGGCTTGCGCTTCGACGCGGCCAAGCATATGCAGCCGGCCGACATCCAGGCCATCATGAGCGGCGTCACGTCAACCACCACGTCGGGCGAGCCGCTGTGGGTGACGCAGGAGGTGATCCCGGATAGCAATGTGGTGCGTTCGACGTATTTTGCGGCCGGCACCCTCAACGAATTCCAGTACTCGTACGCATTGAAAGCCATGTTCCGCAACGAGAACGGCGCCAGCCTGTCGCAGGTGCGCACCATCATGGGCACGCCCGGCAACTGGGGCGGCAGCTGGGGCTTCATCCCGAGCGAGAAGGCGACCGTGTTCGTCAACAATTGGGATACCGAGCGCAATGGCAGCTCGCTGGTCGCCAGCAACTACGTTGCGGGCAGCATCAACGACACGCAAGGCACCAAGCGCTACGACCTGGCCAATATCTTCATGCTGGCGTGGCCGTATGGCGCGGCGCAACTGCATTCGGGATTCCGCTTTACCAGCTACGACCAGGCGCCGCCGTCGGCCAGTCCGTTCGATGCTAACGGCAATCCCGTCATCAACCAGCAGTGGGATTTCATTCACCGCTGGAGCGATATCGCAAACATGGTGGCGTTCCGCACGGTGACGCGCGGGCAGGGCGTCGATAACTTCACCACTGGCACCGCCAACCAGGTCGCGTTCGCGCGCGGCGCCAAAGGCTACGTGGCGATCAACAACGACAGCGCGCCGTGGAACGTCTCGCTGCAAACCCAGCTGCCAGCCGGCACCTATTGCAACGTGGTGCAGGGCCAGTTGAACAGTACGGCCTCCGCGTGCACGGGCAGCAGCGTCACGGTGGCGGCTAATGGCGTCATCAGCGTGAGCATTCCCGGCAACGGCGGCTCGAGCGTGCCGGCCGTGGCCCTGCACGTTAACCAGAAAATCGCCGGCAGCGGCGGTGGTGGTGGCGGCGGCACCTGCACCACCGTCCCGGTGACGTTCCGCGTGGCAAACGCCAACACCACTTTCGGACAAAACCTGAACGTGGTGGGCAACCAGGCGGCACTGGGCAGCTGGACCCCGGGCGCCGGCACCCAGATGACCATCGAAGGCAGCGGCGCCAACGTGCCGTGGTCGAGCACGGTGCAACTGCCGCCGGCCACGGCGATCCAGTACAAGTTCGTCAAGGTTGGCGCGTCGGCCGTGTGGGAGAGTAACCAGGCAACCGCCAGCGGCAACCGCGAGGCAACCACGCCGGGATGCGGCGGTTCGCTCACGCTGGACGGCGGCAGCTTCAGGAATTAGAACCTGTCCCGGACAGGTTCTTAATGCAGGTTCGCCGGCACGGCTTTTTGCTGCTGCACCAGGATGAACGGGCTGACCACGGACGCCCACAGCTGGGCGTTCGATTCCAGCCAGCCTTGCGCCTGCTGGTCGCTGACCTTGGCCAGCAGGCCGGCCTCCATCCACCTGGCGATATTGTCTTTGTCGTCGTGCGAGATGCGTACGGCCACGTCGACCAGGTCGAGCGAGTCGGCCACCCACACCACGTTGCCCTGGGCGAAGTGCTTGAGCAGTTCGGTCCATGGCAGGCGTGCGGTTTCGCGGTTGACCTTGTCGCGCAGTTCGGTATCTTTTTCTGGTTTGGTTTGCATATCAAATAACTTCTACTGTAGGTTGCGGATTGCCGCGCCATGTTAACCGATAGACCGCACCTTTGCGAACATTGCCCACCAGCGCAGGGCGGAAGCATGCCAGGTTGGTGCCGCCCGGGCGCCGCACGCTCGGGTACAGCACACCGAGCGACCCGCCGTCGAGCAGGCGTTCGGCCAGCGTTTGCGAGTCGACATAGCTGTCTGGCGCCAGGCAGGCGGCGTAGCGTGCCTGGCCGCGCAGGTCGTGGAATGCTGCGGTGAAGTCGGCCAGCATGCACTGGTATTGCACGCTGTCGTCGAAACGGTTGATTTCAGCGTATTCCACGGTCTTGTGGAAAATGACTTCGGCCAGCGCGGTGTCGGCGTCGAACGCGCAATACCAGGCGCCACGGCGACTGTCGTTGAAGCGGCTGCCCTGAGGATGGGCGTAAGTGTAGGCGGCGTTGATGATGCGGAAGTTCGGCACGCCGAACACCAGTTCATCGACGCTGATGCCGGACGCGCCGCCGTTTTGCGTACGCAGGCGGGCATTGGTGGCGTTATCGAGATCGAACAGGTCGCGCAGGTGGGCGTCGTCCTCGGCCAGCGGCGCCAGCACCGAGTCCTCGACATCGGCAAAACGCGACGGCAGCAGCCGGCAGGTGTCGAACTGGCGCAGCGCGGTCAGTGGTGGCACCAGGCTGACCGCCACTACAGGCCCCCGCGCCGGGCGTCGAGCAGCTGGCGCACGGTTTGCATGGCCAGCAGGCCGCCGCCCAGCATGTAGGCAAGCGGCGTGCGGCCTTCGAAAATCTGGTTGGTGTTGGGCAGGTTGACCCATTCGTCGGCAAGCTTGTCGCCGTACAGGATGTGCAGCGCCTTGTAGATGCCGAGCAGGTAGGAGATGCGCGTGATGCAATCGACTTCCAATACCCGTTCCGGCTTCTTTTTCCAGTCGTACCAGGCGCTGTTGGACAGGCCGCCGAGCAGCTGGCGTGCATCCTCGTCGCGTACCTTCCAGGTGGCGGCCAGCTTGAAAAATCCCTTGAGGGCGGACGTGGACAACCGCTCGCGCTCGGCCTTGGCGTTCAGATCGACCAGGACGGTGGGCTCGAAGCGGCTGCGGGGGTAGGCATAATTGAGCATAAATCCTCCGGTAATGGATTGGTTATACTCCGTTTTCGGATGAAATGCAACCTCACGCCGCTTCCGCGTGCTCCACCAGCAACTGCACCTTGGTCACGCCGTTGAACTCGTTGGCATCGAGCCGGAACGCCACCCTGGCGCGGTCGCCGAGAGAATCGATGTGGCCGAACCAGATCGCATCGTAGCGGGCGCCGTTCTTTTCCAGCAGCAGTTTCAAATGGCGCTCCTTGAGGATGCGCTGGCTCACCACGCGGAATTCGTCGCAGAACACCGGCGGCGCGAAGCCCTGGCCCCACACCTGGCCCGCCATCAGGTCGATGAACGAGGTGGTGTAATAAGCGTCTTCGAGCGGGCCGTCGGTTTCGATCACGCGTTCCAGTTGCTGCTCGGTGAGCCAGGCGCGGCCCACTTCCTCGAAGGCGATCGAGAACGCTTCGAAGGCGTCGGCGCGCAGGGTCAGGCCGGCGGCCATGGCGTGGCCGCCGAACTTGTCGATCAGGCTCGGCGCTTTTTTATACACGAGGTCGAGCGCGTCGCGCAGGTGGAAGCCGGGGATCGACCGGCCGGAGCCCTTGATCCAGCCGTCGCCGGCCGGCGCGAAAGTAATCGTCGGGCGGAAGAATTTTTCTTTCAAACGCGAAGCGACGATGCCGATCACGCCCTGGTGCCAGCTGTCGTCGAACACGCAGATGGTGCTGCTGTTGGCCGGCTCGAAGGTGTCCAGGTGCAGCAGCGCCGTGTCCTGCATGTCCGCCTCGATTTCGCGGCGCTTCAAGTTGATGTCGTTCAGTTGCTGGGCCAGCGCCCAGGCGCGGTCTTCGTCGTCGGTGACCAGGCATTCGATCCCGAGCGACATGTCTTCCAGGCGGCCGGCAGCGTTCAGGCGCGGACCCAGTGCAAAACCGAGGTCGAATGGCGACGCGGTGCGCGGGTTGCGCCCGGCCACGCGGAACAGCGCGGCCACGCCCGCGTGCATCTGGCCCGTGCGCATGCGTTTGAGGCCCTGGGCGACCAGGATGCGGTTGTTGGGGTCGAGCCGTACCACGTCGGCCACCGTGCCCAGCGCCACCAGGTCGAGCAGTTCCTGCAGTTTCGGCTGGGTCCTGGTATCGAACACGCCGCGTTCGCGCAATTCGGCGCGCAGGGCCAGCAGCACGTAGAACACCACGCCCACGCCGGCAATGTGCTTGCTGGGGAAGCCGCACTCGGGCTGGTTCGGGTTGACGATCACGCGCGCAGCGGGCAGGGTGTCGGCCGGCAGGTGGTGGTCGGTTACCACCACTTCGATGCCACGGCGGTTGGCTTCGGCCACGCCGTCGATGCTGGCGATGCCGTTATCGACCGTGATGATGATGTCGGGCTGCTTTTCGCGCGCGGTCAATGCCACGATCTCGGGCGTGAGGCCGTAGCCGTACTCGAAGCGGTTGGGCACGATGTAGTCGATGTCGGCGCCCATCTGGCGCAGTCCGCGCAGGGCCACGGCGCAGGCGGTGGCGCCGTCGCAGTCGTAGTCGGCCACGATCACCATGCGCTTGTTGGCGGCAATCGAATCGGCCAGGAACACGGCGGCAGCGCCGATATTCATCAGGCCCGACGGCGGGATCATGGCCGCCAGCTCGCTCGACAGGTCCCTGGCGTCGGTAAGGCCGCGCGCCGCGTACAGGCGCGCCAGCACCGGGTGGATGCCTTTCTGGCGCAGCACTTCTGATTCACGGAACGGAATGGGGCGAATGGCGATACGGGTCATGTCAGGCTTGCTTCAATAAGTTCAGGTTCGGCTGGCGCCAGAATTTGCGCTGTGCCATTTTCGTGCTGGTCACTTCCAGCCAGCTTTCGCGGTGGCTGAGCATCAGGTGCATGCGGCCCACGCGGCCATCCTTCAGCGCCGCCAGCAGCGGCGCACACCAGTGCTGGTCGATGTGCTGCAAGGCGGCGATCCATTCGGCCCACTCGCTGGCCTGGCCCGGCGCGATCAGGTCGGCCACCACGGCCACGCTGTGGCCCGGGCGGGCGAGCAACTGCTCCACAGTGGCCTGGCGCAACTCGGGCGCCGCCAGTGCTTGCAGCCACGACGGCCCGCCGCTGACCGCCAGCGTGGGTGCGGACACAGGCGCAGCGGTCGAACTCCCACCCCAGCACCAGTAAGAATTCACCGCCGGCAGCCCGCGCGCCTCGCGCGCAGCGTTGACCGGGTGCTGGTGCCACAACATCTGGATTTCGTTTTGCAGGCGCCGGTATTCGCGCGCGCGGTCGCCCTCGGGCAGCCAGTCGCCGAGGTTCTGGTTTACCACCGAGTCGGGCGAGGCGGTGGTCAGTTCGGCCCAGTCGTCGGCGCGCACGAACCACAGGCCGGGCGCGGCAAACAGCAGCGGCTTGCCCAGTTCCTCGAAATACGGGCGGGCCGCATCGTACAGGGCGCGGGCGTCGGCTTCGTCGAGTTGCAGTGCGCGCGGATCGGCCAGCGACGGATGGGTGCTCGACACTTGTATATGCGCCGGTTGCAGGATCAGCCAGTGGCCTGCGGCCGCTTGCGCCGACAGGCCGCAGCCGCGCATGCAGGCGCCGGCCAGCGGCGCGCCGGTCTGGAACGTGATGGGCGCCGGCGCCAGGTCGACGGTGCGGGCCAGCCACGCTTCATGCGGCAACACGCGGCTGTGCTGGGTAAAACCGTGCAGCTGTTGCTGGCTGTGGCGGCCGAGCAGGGCGGCCAGGGCCGGGGCTTGCAGGGCGCGCAGCAGGTGCGGCGCCATTTCCGCCGGGGGCAAGGCGAAGGGCAGGGCGAGGGTGATATCGGTCATCCCGAGATTGTAGGCGATTGCGGCGCACGACGAAGGATTGTTTAAAAAGTCGCCGTAAGCCGCGCTAAATTAAAGAGTTGCCTCAAAGAAAACTGTATTATTTCGCGCACAAAATAATTACAGATAAAAAATTATAGTTATCGAAATCAAATCTTCGCTATAATCTCGACAACAAACATGAATGCAAGTCATCACCCAACCCCGTGATGGCCCCGTAACACCCCATACCGCCGCTGCACCACCCGAAATCACGTTTCGCTGCGCCGGCTCACTGTCGATAAAAAAACGAACTGAAGAAAGCGAACGCATGAGCTCGATCAATCTTGCTACCACTATTCACATTTGCGAAGATACCGAAGGTAGCTTCGAGATCCGTGACATCCTGGCCAGCGCCGGTTACACCCCCAACACCGGCAATACGCTCAAGATCAATGCCGTGTCGGTTGTGCTGCCCGATGGTACGGTCACCAGCAAGGACAGTCCGTTGTTCGGCAAGATCGATGCGGACACCTTGTATGTTCGTCCGGGTCAGTGGGCCGCCAACTACAATGGCGAATTCGTCACGTACGAGTTCGTGCTCGACCAGGGCACCAAGGGCAATACGATCACGCTGAACCTGCGCGTGATCGTCGATCCGGTCAACGACGCCCCGACCGGCGCCGACAAAACCTTCGACCTCGACAATGGCAGCGCGGTGACGCTTACCCAGGCCGATTTCGGCTTTGTTGATGCCGTCGAGCACGACGCCTTCCAGTCGGTGATCATCACCGCGTTGCCGCCAGCCGGCACCCTCAAGCTGAACGGCGTGGCCGTCACCCTGAACACCGAGATTTCCGCCGCCGACATCCAGGCTGGCAAGTTGAGCTTCGAGCCGAGCCAGAGCACGGCCGGTACCTTCGAAGTCGGCTTCAAGGTGCGCGATGCTGGCGGCCTGGTCGGCTGCGGCGCGGCCGACACCAGCGCCACCCCGAACTACCTCACCTTCAAGATTCCGCCAGCGCACCTGGGCGACCTGGTCTGGGAAGATGCCAACGGCAATGGCGTGCAAGATGCCGGCGAAGCGGGCGTGGCCGGCGTCGAAGTGCAACTGAAAGCGGCCAACGGCGATGTCGTGGCCACCACCACCACCGATGCCAGCGGCAACTACCACTTCGACGTGGCAGCCGGCACCTATTCGGTGACCGTCAAGGCCCCGGCCGGCTACGCCGTGGCTGCGCAGGCGCAAGGCGCCGATGGCGCGCTCGACAGCGATATCGATGCCAGCGGCAATACCGGCCTGATCAACCTGGCCGCTAACACCACCAATAACAATGTCGATGCCGGCCTGTACCGTCCAGCCACGTTGGGCGACACCGTCTGGTACGACACCAACCGCAACGGCGTGCAAGACGGCGGCGAAGGCGGCGTGGCAGGCGTGCGCGTGACCCTGCTCGACGCCGCCGGCCAGCCGGCCGGCACGGCAGTCACCGACGCCGACGGGCACTACCAGTTCAGCAACCTGAAACCGGGCGCCTACAGCGTCCAGTTCGACAAGGCCACGCTGCCGGCCAACTACCTGTTCACGGCCCAGGGCCAGGGCGCCGACCGCGCGCTCGACTCCGACGCCAACGTCGATACCGGCATCACCGCGCAAGTGGTGCTGGCCTCGGGCGACAGCGTGCAGCACCTGGACGCCGGCCTGGTGATCCAGCAAAGCACCGTGGGCGACCGCGTGTGGGAAGACCGCAACGGCAACGGCGTGCAGGACGCCGGCGAAGCGGGCATCGACGGCGTGGTCGTCAACCTGAAGGACGCCAACGGCAACGTGGTGGCCAGCGTGACCACCCACGACGGCGGCCAGTACGGCTTCACCGTCGATCCGGGCACCTATTCGGTGGCGGTAGCGCCGCCTGCCGGCTACGTATTTACCGCTGCCGGCCAGGGTGCCAATGGCGCGCTCGACAGCGACGTGGGCGCCAACGGCCAGGCCACCGTGGTGCTGGCCCCGGGCCAGAACAACCTCGACATCGACGCCGGCCTGTACCGTCCAGCATCGATCAGCGAATTCGTCTGGTTCGACAAGAACCGTGACGGCCTGGTCAGCGAAGGCGAAACCGGCGCCGCTGGTGTACGCGTCACTTTGCTCGACGCCAACGGCAACGCCGTGCCGGGCGCCGTGGCCACCACCGACGCCAACGGCCACTACCAGTTCACCGGCCTGCAGCCGGGCACGTATAGCGTGCAGTTCGATAAATCGACCTTGCCAGCCGGCTACGCACTGACCACCGCCAGCACCGGCGCGCCTGGTAGTGGCGGTTCCGACGCCAACCTCGATACCGGCGCCACCGGCAAGGTCACGCTGGCCTCGGGCGACGACGTGACCGTGCGCGCCGGCCTGGTGGCCCAGAAAGCCACGATTGGCGACCGCGTGTGGGAAGACAGCAATGCCAACGGCGTGCAGGATGCGGGCGAAGCCGGCATCGTCGGCGCCACCGTGCAACTGAAGGACAGCACCGGCAAGATCGTGCAGACCACCACTACCGGCATCGACGGCAACTACAGCTTCTCGGCCGATGCCGGCACCTACACGGTTGCCGTCACCGCGCCCAAGGGCTATGTATTCACCACCGCCAACGCGGGCAGCGATACCGCGCTCGACAGCAATGTGGGCAGCACCGGTCAGAGCGGCCAGATCACCGTGGCCAACGGCGAAACCAATAACACCATCGATGCCGGCTTGTACAAAACTGCCAGCGTGGGCGACCGCGTGTGGTTCGACAAGAACGGCAACGGCTTGCAGGACAGCGGCGAAGCCGGCGTTTGCAACGTCAAGGTGACCTTGCTCGACGCCAATGGCAAGCAGGTCGGTGCGGCGGTCTGGACCGACGCCAACGGCAACTACCAGTTCACCAACCTCAAGCCTGGCACCTACAGCGTGCAGTTCGACAAGTCCACGCTGCCCGAAGGCATGAGCTTTACCACCGCCCATGCCGGCAGCAACGACAAGGTCGATTCCGACGCCAGCGCCAGCGGCCTGTCGCACAGCTTCACGCTGGTTTCCGGCGAAGTCAACAACAGCGTCGATGCCGGCGTGGTGGCAGCTGCCACCATCGGCGACCGCGTGTGGCTCGACAAGAACGGCAACGGCATCCAGGACAGCGGCGAAAGCGGCAAGTCGGGCGTGACCATGGAACTGCGCGACAGCACCGGTAAAGTGGTCAAAACCACCACCACCGACAGCAACGGCAACTACAAGTTCGTGGTGGAAGCGGGTACCTACAGCGTGGCCATGAAACTGCCGAACGGCTACGCCGTCACCAAGCAAAACGTTGGCAGCAGCGATGCGGCGGACAGCGACGCCAACGCCAGCGGCAACCTCGGCTCGGTGACCGTCGCCGCCGGCCAGAACGTCACCAACATGGATGCCGGCATTTATCAGACCGGCGCCATCGGCGACCGCGTGTGGCTCGACGCGAATGGCGACGGCATCCAGCAAAGCAACGAGAGCGGTGTGCGTGGCGTGAAAGTCACGCTGTTCGATGAAGCAGGCAAGGCAATCGCCACCGACGTTACCGACGCTTACGGCCAGTACCTGTTCAGCGACCTGGGCCCGGGCAAGTATTCGGTCAAGTTCGATGCACCGGAAGGCTATCTGTTCACCAAGCAGAACCAGGGCTACTACGACAGCATTGATTCGGATGCGGACGCCAACGGCGTGATCTCGCAGTTCACGCTGGCCTCGGGCGCTGTGGACCTGACCCGCGACGCCGGCCTGATCAAGGCATCGAGCATCGGTGACCGCGTGTGGGAAGACAGCAACTACAACGGCGTGCAGGATGCCGGCGAAAAAGGTGTCGATGGCGTGACCGTCAAGCTGTACGACGCCAACAACGTGCTCAAGGCCACCACCGTCACCCACGACGGCGGCCAGTACCTGTTCAGCGGTCTCACCGCCGGCAACTACAAGGTGGAAGTGACCAACAGCAGCGGCTGGTTCTTCACCAAGTCGGGCATGGGCAACGACAGCACCGATTCCGACATCACCAGTGTCAACGGCAACGTGGGCCGCACCGGCACCATCGCGCTGGGCACGGGCCAGAACATCACCACCGAAGACGCCGGCATTTACCGCAAGGCCAGCATCGGCGACAAGGTCTGGCGCGACAGCAACCACAACGGCGTGCAGGATGCCGGCGAGGAAGGGATTGGCGGCGTGACGGTATCGCTGTTCGATGCGGTAACGAAGAAGCAGCTGGGCGCTTCGGTCAAGACCGATGCCAACGGCAACTACAAGTTTGCCGACCTGACCCCGGGCAGCTACTACGTTCAGTTCGACAAGACCGACGTCAAGTTCAAGGGCTACAACATGAGCGACTGGAAGTGGGGCGTCAAGAACACCGGCACCAACGACGCCATCGACTCGGACGTGGCCGGCGACGGCAAGATGTTCAACAACGTTACCAAGACCGACACCATCACCCTCACGTCCGGCAAGAACGACATGAGCTGGGACGCGGCGATCACGCCGATCGCGATCGACCTGAACGGCGACGGCATCCACACCATCGCCCGCGAAGACATGACCGGCAGCTTCGACCTGCTGGGTACCGGCAAGGCGATCCAGACCGGCTGGTTGTCCAAGGGCGACGGCTTCCTGGCCATCGACAGCAACCACAACGGCCAGATCGACGATATCAGCGAACTGTTCGGCGGCACGGGCAAGGGCGACGGCTTCGCCAAGCTGGCCAGCTACGACAGCAACGGCGACGGCGTGGTCGATGCACTCGATGCGGACTTCGCCAGCCTGTTGATCTGGCAGGACGCCAACAGCGACGGCAAGACCGACGCCGGCGAACTGGTGTCGCTCACGCAAGCGGGCGTGGTGAGCCTGAAGCTGGCCTACACCGACCTGGCGTTCCTCGATGCGAACAACAATCTGCACATGGAAAGCAGCACCGTCACGCTGGCCAACGGCCATAGCGCCGCCATGACCGACGTGTACTTCAACGTGGCCGCCAGCGACGCTGCCGACGCCGGCATCACGGCGCCGACCATCGACCAGCTGATTGCCGATGCCGCCCAGGTGCAACTGGTGGGGCAGTGTCCCGTGTTTGTGGTCTGAGTGATTTAAACCGATAACTATTTAAGCAAGATAACCTAAGAGAATAACAATGAACATCACTTTGCAAAACGCCCTGAAATCCTCCGCTTTCGCCATCGCCATCGCTTTCTCCGGCGCCAGCTACGCTGCGCCGGCGCCGGTCGTCACCTACAACCAGAACCCGGTCGAGGGCGGCATGGTCTTCGATGCGGACGCCAAGTTCTTCAAGGAGCCGGCGGCTGGTGACTTCCACGCCCAGGGCGTGGCGCTGTACCAGATGACCAGCAACGACAGCTATGCCCAGCAGTTCTATGCCTACTGCTTCGCGCCGACGGTCGATACCCTGTCCAATGCCATCTACACCGCGACCTTCAATGTGTTCGTCAAGGACTCGGTCAAAGCGCTGTTTGAAATGGCCTACGCCAACACCCTCACCGGCGTAGGTACCGGCCAGAGCACCGACGCCCAGATCGCCTTCCAGCTGGCGCTGTGGGAGCTGCAAGATGGCAACAGCGACCTGTTCTCGGGCGACCAGTACTACACCCGCGGCAACGACGCCAACGTGGAAGCTGCCCAGCTCCTGATCGACAATATCCAGGGCTACCAGCTGAAAAACATGTACAGCTACACCGCGTTCACCGGTTTCGAGGGCACCGAGCAGTCGCAGACCATGCTGGGCGTGTCGTCCGTGTCGGCCGTGCCGGAAGTGCAAACCTGGGCCATGATGGGCATGGGCCTGGCGCTGGTGGGCGTGATGGGTCGCCGTCGCCGCAAGGATGACGACCTGGGCGACGAAAAGTTCGCCTGATTCGGTCGCATCGAAGCGGTGCGTGATGGCAATTTGGTGAAGTTGTGGCACACTGCGCCCTCAACCCATCACGCGTGACCGTTTTTTATGAGTTTTATGAGTGTCGTCAGCAATTTGCCGTACGAATGGCTGGTCGGCCTGCGTTATACGCGGGCCGGCAAGCGCGGCGGCCGTAATCGTTTTATCTCCTTTATCGCCGCAATTTCCATGGCCGGCATCGCGCTGGGCGTGGCCGCGCTGATCGTCGTGCTGTCGGTCATGAACGGCTTTGAAAAAGAGGTTACCAACCGCATGCTGTCGGTACTGGCCCACGTCGAATTGTTCGACCTGCGCGGCCACATGCCGGACTGGCGCCAGCAGGCGCTCGAGGCACGCAAGAATCCCGAAGTCGTTGGCGTGGCGCCGTTTGCCGAAGCACAGGGCATGCTGGTGCGCGGCGACGTGCTCAAACCCGCGATCATCCGCGGCGTGCTGCCCGAGATGGAGGCGCAAGTGTCCGACGTCATCAAGCAGATGCGCGAGGGCAGTTTCAATGCACTGCAACCGGGCAGCGACAATATCGTGCTCGGTATCGAGCTGGCGCGCCTGCTCGATGTGAAGCCCGGCGAAAAAGTGACGCTGGCGCTGGCCGACGGCCAGCCCACCAGCGCCGGCGTGATGCCGCGCATGCACACCTTCCATGTCGTCGGCATTTTCGAGGCGGGCCATAACCAGTTCGACTCCACGCTCGCCTTTGTGCACCTGGCCGACGCCGAAAGCATCCTCAAGATCGACGCGCCCGCCGGCCTGCGCCTGCGCGTGGCCGACATGCAGCAGGCGCCGCAAGTGGCGCGTGAACTCAAGACGGCCATGCCGGGCCAATTGTACGTGCGCGACTGGACCATGCTCAACGCCACCTGGTTCGCAGCCGTGCAAAGCCAGAAGCACATGATGTTCATTATTCTCACCATGATCGTCGCGGTGGCCGCCTTCAACCTGGTCTCGACGCTGGTGATGACGGTGACCGACAAGCAGGCCGACATCGCGATTCTGCGCACGCTGGGCGCTTCGCCGTTTTCCATCATGCAGATATTCATGATCCAGGGCGCGCTGGTGGGCGTGGCTGGTACTGCCATCGGCGTGGGCCTGGGATCGCTGCTGGCGCTGAACGTGGACGTGATCGTGCCGGCCATCGAACAGCTGCTGGGCATGAAATTCCTGTCGAAGGACATTTACTTTATCAGCGCCTTGCCGTCGGACCTGCGCTGGGGCGATGTGCTGCGCATCGGCGGCGTGTCGGTGCTGCTGGCGTTCGTGGCCACGCTGTACCCGAGCTGGCGCGCTGCGCGCGTGAAGCCGGCGCAGGCGCTGCGGTATGAGTAATCCTGGAATCAACCTACTATGAGCATCATGAAAAATTTGCCGTACGAATGGCTGGTGGGCCTGCGCTACACGCGAGCCGGCAAGCGCAGCGGCCGTAACAGCTTTATCTCGTTCATTTCGCTGATCTCGATGGCCGGTATCGGCCTCGGTGTGGCCGCGCTGATCATCGTGCTGTCGGTGATGAACGGCTTCCAGAAAGAGGTGACCGGCCGCATGCTGTCGGTGCTGGCGCACGTGGAAGTGTTCGACGCCAATGGCTCGATGCCCAACTGGCGCGAGCAGATCGTTGCCGCCCGCAAGAACCCGGCAGTGGTGGGCGCGGCGCCGTTCGCCGAAATGCAGGGCATGCTGGTGCGCGAAGACATCCTGCGGCCCGCCATCGTGCGCGGCGTGCTGCCGGACCTCGAACCGACCGTCTCCGACGTGGCTGCGCAAACCCGGCGCGGCAGCTTTGCCCAGTTGCAGCCGGGCGCCTACAATATCGTGCTGGGCGTGGAGCTGGCGCGTTCGCTGCACGCCCAGCTTGGCGACAAGGTGACGCTGGCGCTGGCGCAAGGCCAGGCCACGCCGGCCGGCGTGCTGCCGCGCATGCGCTCGTTCACGGTGACCGGCATTTTCGAGGCCGGCCACAGCGAATTCGATTCGTCGCTGGCGTTTGTGCACCTAACCGACGCCGAGAAGATGCTGCGTCTCGACGCCCCGGCCGGCCTGCGCCTGCGGCTGGTGGATATGCACCGCGCGCCGCAGGTGGCGCAGGAACTCAAGCGCAGCATGGCGGGCGACCTGACCGTGCGCGACTGGTCGCAGCTGAACGCCACCTGGTTCGCGGCGGTGCAGATCGAAAAACGCATGATGTCGATCATCCTGGCGCTGATCATCGCGGTGGCCGCCTTCAACCTGGTTTCGACCCTGGTGATGACGGTGACCGACAAGCAGGCCGACATCGCCATCCTGCGCACGCTGGGCGCATCGCCGGCATCGATCATGAAGATCTTCGTGATCCAGGGCGCGCTGGTGGGCATCCTCGGCGCCATGCTGGGTGTGGCGGGCGGCGTGCTGGTGGCGCTCAATATCGACGTCATCGTGCCATTCATTGAACATTTATTGGGAGTGCAGTTCTTGTCCAAGGATATCTACAGTAACAGCACCGTGCCATCGGACTTGCGCTGGCCGGACGTATTCAAGATCGGCGGCCTGGCCGTGGTGCTGGCCTTCCTGGCCACGCTTTACCCGAGCCGCTGGGCCGCGCGCGTAAAACCTGCGGAGGCGCTGCGTTATGAGTAATACCAATCAGCCGGTGGTTCTGTCGTGCCGCAACCTCGGTAAAACCTTCACCCAGGGCAGCTACTCGGTGCAGGTGCTGGCCGGCATCGACATCGACGTGCGCCGTGGCGAACGGGTGGCCATCGTCGGCGCCTCGGGCTCCGGCAAATCGACCTTGCTGCACCTGCTGGGCGGCCTCGATACGCCTACCAGCGGCACCGTCACGCTGCTGGACCAGGACTTCGCCACCCTGAGCGAAACCGCGCGCGGCGACCTGCGCAACAAGTCGCTCGGTTTCGTGTACCAGTTCCATCACCTGCTGCCGGAATTTTCGGCGCTCGATAACGTCGCCATGCCGCTCCTGATCCGCCGTGTGAAACGCGCAGAGGCAAGCAGCGTGGCCCAGCAGATGCTGGCGCGCGTGAATCTCGCCAAGCGCGTGACCCACGTGCCGGGCGAACTCTCGGGCGGCGAACGCCAGCGCACGGCACTGGCGCGCGCGCTGGTCACGCAGCCTGCCTGCGTGCTGGCCGACGAACCAACGGGTAACCTCGATCAGGCCACCGCCCAGCAGATTTTCGACCTGATGCTGGAACTGTCGCAAACCCTCGGTACGGCATTCATCATCGTCACCCATGACGTGGAACTGGCGCGCCGCTGCGACCGCGTGCTGCGCCTGACCGAGGAAGGGTTGCGGCCCTATGAGTCGGCCCCACCGGTAGCTCCGGCATCGGGCACGCCTGATACCGATTACCGGATCGTGGTGTAAAACGACGGCCGGGCTGAAGGAGCACATCGTGTGGATCGATACGCATTGCCATCTTGACGCCGGCGAGTTCGGCGACGAATCCGTTGCCCAGGCGGCATTGGCGCAGCAGCAGGGCGTGGACATGATCGTCATCCCGGCGGTGGAGGTGGCCACGTTTGCCACCGTGGCGCAACTGGCCGCCAGCATTCCGAACGGCTGTTACGCGCTGGGTATCCACCCGATCTTCGTGCCGCACGCCAAAGAAGACGACTTGCGCGTGATGCGCGAGCAGGTGGCCGCTGCCCTGGACGACCCACGATTTGTCGCCATCGGCGAAGTGGGTCTCGATTTTTTCATTCCGATGTTGTGCGAACCGGCCATGCGCGAGAAGCAGGTCTTCTTCTTTCGCGAGCAGCTGCGCATCGCGCGTGACTTCGGTCTGCCGATCCTGACCCACGTGCGCAAGTCGCAGGACGTGGTGCTCAAGCACGTGCGCCAGATCACGCCCAACGGCGGTATCGCCCACGCCTTCAACGGCAGTTTCCAGCAGGCGCAGGGTTACATCGACGTCGGCTTCAAACTGGGTTTTGGCGGCGCCATGACCTTTACGCGCGCCTTGCAGATCCGGCGCTTGGCAGCCGAGTTGCCGCTGGAGGCTATTGTGCTGGAGACTGACGCGCCCGACATCTCGCCGGCGTGGGTGCATCCGGGGCGCAATAGTCCGGATCAGATTCCCAGGATTGGCTCGGTACTGGCGGAGTTGCGGGGGATGTCGGTGGAAGAGGTGGCGATGGCCAGTACGGCTGCGGCCAGGGCGGTGTTGCCGAGGATGAAGCTGGCAGCCGATTGAGCGGTATCAAGGCCTGCCGGACGTCGGTAAAAGCGCCACATTTGGCGTGCGTGGGCCGGAGCATAATGGTTCTTTGACTATTGTCATAAATGAATCATTGCTCACGGAAGACTCCCATGATCGCCTATCCCCGCCTGCTGCTCTGCCTGCCGCTCTGCTTGTTACACCGCGCGTTGCGCTGCCTGCTGTGCAGCCTGTTGCTGCTTCCCATCCTGTGCCTGGCTGACCCCAGCGATGTCTCCGAACGCCAGATCGATGTCCCCAAGTGCGCCACGCCGGCGGCCAAGGTGGTTTTCACCGAATTCAAGTGCAAGTCTGCCGATTGCAGTTCGGGCGCCGGGCAGCAGGATCCGCGCCAGTATCGCTGGTGGCAGTCGGGCGGCACCGTCTCGCAGCTGCATTACACCGGGGTGGGTACCGGCATGACCGAAATGCTGGCGACCGCGCTCACGCAAACCGGCTGCTTCGACGTCCAGGAGCGCGCGGAACTTGAGGAAATCCACCGCGAAATGGCGCTGATGGGCAAGCGGGTGGAGGCAGAAGCCGCCGATTACATGATCACCGGCTCGATCACTTCGCTCGGCTTCGAACAAAGCTCCACCGGCCTGGGTGGACTGAGTTTTCTCAAGGGGCCGCTCGGCCTGATAGCCGGCGCCGTGGACTACAAGCAGTCGAAAGTCCATATGAACATCGACATCCGCGTGGTCGATGTGCGGCGCGCGCGCATCATCGCTTCCAAGACTTTTCAGGCGAACAACCAGAAGAACGGTTTCGGTGTCTCGGCCATGGGCTGGGGTGGTGGTACCGGCCTTGGTGGCAATCATGCCAGCATCAGCGGATCACCGCTGGAGGAAGTCGCGCGCGATTTGCTGGTCAAATCGACGGCCTTCCTGACCGAGACCATCGCTGCCAGGAATATCACCGAGCATGTGGTGGTCAAGGCCGGGGCGGTGGCGGCGAAGTAGCAGGTTCAGCTATTCCCAATGCTAGAGGTCACGGCTGGTGTCCTCAAAGCCGTAAATGCGTTGACTGCGAGGGGCTGGCGATGAGGACGGCAATCATCGGATTTGCCATCGGTACGGCCTGCTTGCAGCAGCAGACAGCGCTGCCGGAACCCGCTGTCCTCGTCGCTGGCGTGGCTGGTTTAATAGTTTTCCTGGTCGCCGGGCATTGCCTGTTCAGGATACTGTCGCAGCATGGCAGCGCCTGGGCCGTGGTCTTTATCAGCCAAGGCAGCGCCGTGTGGCCCAGGGTCTTGATCAAGCTGGCGTCTGGCGTGGCGGGATTTATTGCCGGCTTTTTGTGGGCTGCGTGGCTGGCCCACCGCGCCATGGCGCCGTCGTTGGCGCCTGACGACGAGGGCCGCGACTTCATCGTCATCGGCACCATCGATAATCTGCCCTACCGTTTTGCCCAGGGCGTGCGCTTCAACTTTGCCGTGGAGCGGGTGGAAGATCGTAATGGCACCGCCATACTGCCGACGCCGGTGCCACCGCGCATCGCTATCTCCTGGTACAGCGGCTTTCGCGATCAACAGACCGACATTGTTGGCGATGTCCAACCGGGTGAGCGTTGGCGCCTGACGGTCCGGCTGCAGCGCCCTCACGGCAACGCCAACCCGCACAGCTTCGACTACGAAGCGTGGCTGCTGGAGCAGGGCGTGCGCGCCACCGGCTACGTGCGCGCCGACCGCGACAACCGCCGGCGCGAGGCGTTTGTGGTCAGCGCCGGCAACCTGGTCGAGCGCAGCCGCGCGGCGTTGCGCTCGCGCATCGAGCGCGCCCTGGACGGCAAGCAGTACGCGGGCGTGATCGTGGCGCTGGTGGTGGGCGACCAGCGCGGCATCGGGCAATCTGACTGGCAGGTGTTCAACCGCACCGGCATCGGTCACCTGGTCAGTATCAGTGGCCTGCATATCACGATGGTGGCCGGGCTGTTCGCGCTGGTGGCATTGACGCTGTGGCGGTATTCATTTTTTACCGGCGCGCAGTTGCCGTTGCTGCTGCCGGCGCAAAAGGTGGCGGCGCTGGTCGGGGCGGTCAGCGCGCTGTTGTACGTGCTGCTGGCCGGCTTTGGCGTGCCGGCGCAGCGCACGCTGTACATGCTGATCGTGTTGGCGGTGGCGCTGTGGTGCAACCGCTTGTCCGACTTTTCGCACGTGTTGTGCACGGCGCTGGGCGTGGTGGTCGTCATCGATCCGTGGGCCGTGCTGTGGCCAGGCTTCTGGCTGTCGTTCGGTGCGGTGGCGATCATCGTGTATGCCACGGCGGGGCGGACCACGGCACGGCCAGTGCGCCTGCAACCGGGCGCGGCGCAGCCCGCCGAGCCGGTTTACACGCGCGCGCAGGCGTGGGTGAAACAGCTGTGGCCGGCGCTCAGGCTGGGCGCGCATACGCAGTATGCCGTCACGCTTGGTTTGCTGCCGCTGACGATGCTGCTGTTCTCGCAGGTGTCCGTCATCAGCCCGGTGGCCAACGCGGTGGCGATCCCGTTGATCAGCCTGGTTATTACGCCGCTGGCGTTGGCTGGCAGCATGTTGCCGGCTGCGCTAGGTACGCCGTTGCTGGTGCTGGCGCATGCGCTGGTCGAGTGGCTGGCGGCGTACCTAGTGTGGTTCAGCGGACTGCGCTACGCGGTGTGGACCGCGCCGGCGCCGCCGTGGTGGCTGTTCTGCCTTGCCATGTCCGGTACCCTCTGGCTGCTGGCGCCACGCGGCTGGCCGGCGCGCTGGCTGGGGCTGGCGACATGGATACCGTTGCTGGCGGCCGAATCCGTGCATCCGGCGTCGGGACGGATGACCGTCACCGCCTTCGACGTGGGGCAGGGCATGGCGCTGCTGATCGAGACCAGCGGCCACCGGCTGCTGTACGACACCGGTCCCGCCTATGGCCTCGATAGTAACGCGGGCGGACGCGTGCTGGTGCCTTACCTGCGGGCGCGCGGCATCGGCAGGCTCGATGGCATGGTGGTGAGCCATAGCGATGTCGATCATGCGGGCGGTGCGCTGGCGGTGCTGGACAATGTTCGCGCGGACTGGGTGCTGTCGTCGCTGAGTCCCGGCCATCCGATTGCCCAGGCGGCGCACCGGCATGTGCCGTGCGCGACCGGTCAGCGTTGGACCTGGGACGGCGTGCTGTTCGAAGTGCTGCACCCGTTGGCCGCCAGCCATGAGGATGCCGCGATGAAATCGAACGCGCGCAGTTGCGTGCTGCGCATTACGGCAGCCGGTAAATCGGTACTGCTGGCCGGCGATATCGAGGCAGCGCAGGAAGCGCAACTGCTGGCGCGCGACGCCGGACGATTGCGTGCCGACGTGCTGCTGGCGCCCCACCACGGCAGCGGCACCAGTTCCACGCCCGCTTTCTTGCGGGCGGTACAGCCGCAGACGGCAATCTTCCAGGTCGGACATCGTAACCGCTACCAGCACCCCAAAAAGGAGGTCTATGAGCGCTATGGCGAACTGGGCATCGAACGCCTGCGCACCGACCGCACCGGCGCGCTCACGCTCGACTTCGGCCCCAGGCTGGAGATTCGCGCCTACCGGCAAACCAACGCCCGCTATTGGCATGACCGATAGAATGGCATAGCTGGCGCACAGCGTCGAGGCAAGTGGCCGTTTAGAACCTTTCCACCAAGCAGGGCAGACAGCCACCCGTTACAATTGGCAGCTAACATAAAAACAATCTACGGAGAACGCCCGTGAGCCTGCCCAAGCTTCATTTTGCCCACGCCAACAGTTACCCGGCCGGTGTTTATCGCCAGATGTTCGGCGGCCTGGGCGAACACTTCGACCTGCAGGCACTGGACATGCACGCCCACAACCCGCATTACCCGGTCACCGACTGCTGGCCGCACCTGGTGGACGAGTACATTGCCGAGCTGGTGGCGCGCTACACCGAGCCGGTGATCCTGGTCGGCCATTCGCTGGGCGGCATGCTCAGCCTGCTGGTGGCGTACCAGCGGCCCGACCTGGTGCGCTGCGTGGTGATGCTCGATGCGCCCGTCGTGGCCGGCTGGCGGGCGCTGGTGTGGCGCCTGATCAAGCTCGCGGGCAAGGAATACGACATGCCGCCAGCCAAGTTCTCCAAGCGCCGCCGCTTTGTCTGGCCCGATGCCGAGACCGCTTATCAACACTTCGCTGCCAAGGATATTTTTGCCGCCTGGGCGCCGGGCGTGCTGGCCGATTACATCGCCTGCGGCCTCAAGCCGCACCCGGACGGCGTGCAACTGCGTTACACGCGCGAAGTCGAAACCAGGGTGTATGCGACGCTGCCGCATCACCTCGGTGGCATCCTGCGCCGCGGGCTCAAGGTGCCGATCGGCTTCATCGGCGGCGCCGATTCGTGGGAAACCAGCCAGTCTGGCCACCAGCACACCAGGGCGCTGGTGGAATCGCACTTCCGCATCGTGGCCGGGGGCCATTTGTTCCCGATGGAGACGCCACTGGTGGCGGCGGACGCCACCATAGAAATGATCGGCGAATTACTGATGGAGCAGCCTAAAAATATGTTGAAGGCCGGTGCTTTCGCGTAAAATCTCGTCCATTCGGCGCAGCCGCGCCCTCCCAGCACTCAGGATGACTTTGCGATGACGATTAAAAGCGATAAATGGATACGCCGCATGGCGCAAGAGCACGGCATGATCGAGCCGTTTTTCCCGGACCAGGTGCGCATGGAAGAAGGCCGCAAGGTCATCTCCTACGGCACCTCGTCGTACGGCTACGACATCCGCTGCGCCGACGAATTCAAGGTGTTTACCAACATTAACAGCACCATCGTCGATCCGAAGAACTTCGACTCGAACTCGTTCGTCGATATCAAGAGCGACGTCTGCATCATTCCGCCGAACTCGTTCGCGCTGGCCCGCACCGTCGAATACTTCCGCATTCCGCGCAGCGTGCTGACCGTGTGCCTCGGCAAATCGACTTATGCCCGCTGCGGCATCATCGTCAACGTCACCCCGTTCGAACCGGAATGGGAAGGTTATGTGACCCTGGAATTTTCCAACACCACGCCGCTGCCAGCCAAGATTTACGCCGGCGAGGGCTGTGCCCAAGTGCTGTTCTTCGAAAGCGACGAGCTGTGCGACGTGTCGTACAAGGACCGCAACGGCAAATACCAGGGACAACACGGCGTGACCCTGCCGCGCGCATAACTGTGCGCGAGCCTGCAATCGATTAAAATTTGCTTTTTAATTAATCAGGCGATCAGATGGCAACGCAAGGCGAGCACGAATATTTCGAAAAAATTGGCCATGACGGCATGCAGCACGCCACGCACAAGCCCTGGTCCGATGCCGAATGCGGACTGTACCTGATGGAGCTTGGCGCCATGCTCGGTTTGATGCCGGAGCGCGGCCGGTTGCTCGACATGGGCTGCGGCACCGGGTGGACCAGCGTGATGTTCGCCAAACGCGGCTACGACGTGGTCGGTACCGACCTGGTGCCGCAGGCGATTGCGGCCGGTTACCAGCTCAAGGAAAAGGAAGGGCTGGAAAACCTCCAGTTCGTGGCGGCAGACTACGAGTCGCTTTCTTTCCGTGAAGAGTTCGACGTGGTGGTGTTTTTCGACTGCCTGCATCACGCGGTGGACGAAGTGAGCGCCCTGCAGAGCGCCTGGCGTGCCCTGAAGCCGGGCGGTATCTGCATTACCTCGGAACCTGGTTTGGGCCATGCGCGTCGGTCTGCCGCTGTGATGGCGGAGTTCGGCACGACCGAGCGTGATATGCATCCGGCCAAGATCATCCGTTCAGGCAAAAAAGCAGGCTTCCGCGAATTCAGCGTGCATCCGCATGCCTCTTATCTCTACATTGCCTTGTACCGCCAGACCGCGAATAGCCGCCTCGGCAAGCTGCTGCGAATTCCCGGCATGCGTACCTTGGTCGGCCTGTTGACCGTGCTGCTGTCGAAGCACCAGGCCGGGATCGTGGTGCTGCGAAAATAAACGCCAGCGGCCGGCGGTCTTAACGCTGCTTTACATCGCTTTACATGACGCGGGCTTCGGCCCGCGTTTGCTTTGCCGTTAACTCTTTAACAGAAACGTTAAGGAGCAAAAAATGGTATCAGCAATAGGATCGAGCACGGCAGCGGTGAGCACGAGCGGCGCATCGTCGGAAAGCAGCACCATCGCCAACCTGCAAAAGCAGATGCAGGCGCTGCAGAAGGATTTGGCGGAGGCGAACAAGGATACCTCGGAGACGGGCCAGGCCAAGGCCAAGCTGCTGCAAACGCAGGTGGACGCGCTCCAGCAGCAAATTGCCCAGTTGCAGGCGCAGGCCGCGCAGAAGGCACAACAACAGCAGGCTGCCTCGGCCACCGCAGCCGATACCGCCAACACCGACACCGCCACCACCGACGCCGCCACCAGTACCAGCGCCGCCAAGTCACGCTACGACACGCTCGGTTCCATCATCGATACGACGGCTTAGAATTGTTCTCAGGCGACACGCTCCATGACGGCGGTCACCAGCGCCGCCGGCGCCCGGTACAACGGCACATGGCCGCGCAACAGCACCTGGGCGCTGCGCCGGTAGGCGGCGCTACGGATCTCGGGCAGCCCGGCCGCCATGCGCGCCACCACGGTCGCATCGAGGATGCCTGCCGGATTTTCGATGCCGACCTCCACGTCGGCTAACTCGCCGCCGAGCGACGGCACGCCGTGCGCCACCCGCTGCGCCACCGAGCCCGGCACCAGCACGGCCGCCGCCAGGCAACAACCGCCGGATACCGCCATCGACGCGTGTCCCAGTTGCGGCGTGAAGTAGCGGGTGGCGATATTGCCGCCTGCTTGCGGCGCGCCGACGATGCAAATCTTCGGGATGGTTTCGCTGCGCGCCAGCTCGTCTTCGGTCATCAGGGCCCCATCGCGCCGGCGCAAGCCCATGCGCAAGCCCGCTGCCACCCACAGGCGCTGCAAGGTTTGCTTGAAGACCGGGTCGGCATCGAGTTCGGCGATCGATTCGTGCGCGGTTTTGTCCAGCTCGGCCGCATCGCAGATCACCATCGGCACCGCCACATCCACGCACGACACCGAATAGCCGTCTATCACATCGACCACGCTGCCGGTGGGCAGCAGCCGACCGGTCTTGGCGCCCACGGGCGATTGCATGAACAGGTCCACGGCCGGGTAGGCGCCATCGACGCCCGGTATCTCGGCGGTCACGAAGCTGCCGTCAGGCGCCGCCTGCATGCGCGAGACGGTGGTCACGCCCGTGTTGGTGTTGCGTATCCGAAGATCCGCCGTTGAAGTCACCAGACCGCTATCGGTTGCCCACAACTGCAGGGCAGCTGACATATTGCCGCAATTAACGCTCCAGTCGATGGCGCCGTGGTTGTGCGCCAACTGGGCCAGCGTGCTGACCAGCACATCGCCTTCCGGGTCCGGTTCGATCGCGGCGAAGAACACCTTGTTGCTGGTGGGGCTGCCGCGTCCCAGGCCAGTGATCTGCTTGTTGCGGTCGTTCTGTCCGGCCAGCGGCACGCCCATCAGGTGGCGCAGCAGTTCTTCGCGCAGCGCCTGGTCCTGTGGCGACCAGCGCTCCCACAGCACCAAGCCGGTCGAGGTGCCGCCGCGCATGTGGTGGACCGGGAATTCCAGCACGCCGTGGCGCAGGCGCGGGGCGAAAGATTCATCCATGGCTCAAATCGGCTTGACCGGCAAGATGATCTCCACGCACAGTCCGCCGCCCTCACGGTTGCTGGCACGGATGACACCGCCATGTGCTTCGATCACGTGCTGGGCAATCGCCAGGCCCAGGCCGTGGCCTTCGGTGCTGGCGTTGCTGGAACGGAAGAACGGTTGGAAGATGGTGTCCAGATCGGCTGGCGCCACGCCGGGGCCCCGGTCCAGCACGCGTATCGACAGGCGTTGCGCACCGGGCAGTGTCTGCACTTGCAGTTGCACCTCGCCGCCCTCGGGGCTGTGCTTGATGGCGTTGCGCACCACGTTTTCGATGGCACGGCCCAGCAGGTCGGTCTGGCCGATGACGATCACGTCGGCTTCGCCGTGCTGCGTGACGCTGCGCTGCTGGCTGGTCGCTTCGAAGCGGGCATCGTCGGCGATCTGGTCGATCAGGTCGGCCATGCTGATTTCTTCCTGGCTGGCCTTGATGGCGCCCGCTTCCAGGCGGGCCAGGGTGAGCAGCTCACCGACCAGCTTATCCATGCGCACGCTCTCGCGTTCCACCCGCTCCATCGACGCGGCCATCTTGTCGGGCTGCTGGTGGGCCAGGCCGATGGCCGCCTGCAGGCGCGCCAGCGGCGAGCGCAGTTCGTGCGAGACGTCGTGCAGCAGGCGCGTCTGGCCGTCGATCAGGCTGCGCAGGCGCGCGGTCATGCGGTCGAAGTCGCGGCCCAGGTCGTTGAGTTCGGTACCCCGCTTGCCGGTGGCATTGACAAAGCGCGGCGACAGATCGCCGCCGGCGGCAGCGTCGAACGCCTGGCGCAGCGCCTGGATCGGACGCGAAAAATACCAGGCCAGCAGGAACGAGAACAGCAGGCTGGCCAGCACTGCCGCCACCAGCGGCACCCACGGCGTCAGCGGCTGGAAGCGCGGGCCCATCGGTCCGCGCATGTCGCCGCCCGGCGGTCCTCGCAGCTCGGCGCCTGGCGCTCCGCCCGGATCCATCTGGCCTCCTGGTCCGCCTTGACCGGTCCGGTTCGGTTGCCCCGGCTGCTCCCAACGCGGCGGCGGCTGGCCACCGGGCATGCCCTCGCGGTTCATGAACATGCGCACGTCGCGGTCGTTGATGCCAAGCAAAGAGCGCTCTTTGTCGTAGCCGCGCATGCGCTCCGACGACGGCAGGAACAGCAGGTAGCGGTTGCCTTGCGGATCATAGACATGGCGTACCACGCGGCGGCGCTCTTCGTCGCGCAGCAGGGCGCGCGATTCGCGCAGCATGGCATCGCTGACGATGCGGCCCAGCAGCTCGCGACCGGCATCGTTGACGGCGTACACGCGGCGGCGGTCCATGTTTTCCAGCATGCGCTTGAGCGCATTGGCGCCGCCAAACTCGAGCGTGGCGGCAGCGGAATTGATTGCCATTTCCGCCGGCGGACTGGTGTCGATGTCGGTTTGCTCGGCCTGCTGGTTGCGGTTCTTGAGCCACACCGCGCCGCCGATGCCCACGGTGGCCGCCAGTTGCGCCAGCAGGATGCACACGAAGAACTTCCAGAACAAACGGCCCACAGGCTTACTCCTTGATCAGCTGATAGCCCAGGCGGTACACGGTTTGCAGGCACGAGCGGCCGTCGGCGATGGTGCCGAGCTTGTGGCGCAGGCTCGAGAGGTGAACGTCGATGTTGCGGTCGAAGCGCGCCAGCGGTCGACCCAGGCCCTGTTCCGACAGGGTGTTCTTGCTGACCGGGCGGCCGGCGTTGCGGGCCAGCACTTCGAGCAGATTGAATTCGGTGCTGGTCAGCTCCAGCTTGCCGCCGGCCCAGGTGGCGCGCCGCTGTTCCGGCCACATGGTCAGCTGGCCAACCACGATGGCCGAAGCGTTGCCGCTATCGGCCGGCACGCTGTGGGCGCGGCGCAGGATGGCGCGGATGCGCGCAGTCAGTTCGCGCGGGGTGCACGGCTTGGCGACATAATCGTCGGCGCCCAGTTCCAGGCCGACGATGCGGTCGGTGTCGTCGCCGCGGCCGGTCAGCATCAGGATCGGCAACTGGCTGTTGGTGCGGATGCGGCGCAGGGTTTCCAGGCCGTTCATGCGCGGCATCATGACATCTAGAATGGCGATCGCATAGGCGCCGGTACTCGCCTCGATGGTGCCGGCCTCGCCATCGTGCACGGCCTTGACGTCGAAACCTTCCTGTTCCAGGTATTCCTTGAACATGCCGACCAGTTCGATGTCGTCGTCTATCAGCAGTACTTTGCTCTTCATGTGCAGCGATTCTTTCTATAGGGATCGCCCATCATAACAGCGCCTTCGGCGTGCCTGCGCCGTTTTACCCGGTTTTACAACGCGTTACTTTGCAGAAATAGGCTATCAAAACAACATCTTTACCTTGTTTTACCGTGGCTTTACGGCACTTAACCGGGGCAACCGGAGAATGGAGGTTCGCTTAGCAACCATGGATGAACGCATGAAAAACTCCACGCACCGTTTGAACCACCTCCTGCTGGCCGCCGCTGTCGCGCTGCCATTGTTGTCCGTCACCAGCGCCGTGCGCTCGGCCGATATGAATGCCGACCATCGGCCCACCATGGAAGAAGGGCGGGGCGGCGGCCACGGTGGCGGTCCTGATGGCCCCGACGGCGGCCCCGGCGGCCGCGGCCCGATGGGCCCGCCGCCAGGCGCGGGTTTTAGCTTCGGCCCCGGCTTCGCTCCGCAGGCGCCGCTGTTCCGTGGCGTCGAACTGACCGAGGCCCAGGAAGACAGGATCTTCGCCATCCTGCACGCCGAAAAGCCGTACCTGCGCGAGCAGGCCAAGGCAGCCGGCAAGGCCCACGAAGCGCTGCGTGCCTTGGCCGAGGCTGACAAGTACGACGACGCCAAGGCTGCCGCACTGGCCCAGGCGGCGGCCACGGCCAGCGCCAACATCGCATTGCAGCACGTGCGTACCCGCCAGAAGTTGCTGGCCGTGCTCACGACCGAGCAGCGCAAGCAGCAAAACCAAGAACGCCCGGACGATCGACCACGCCGCCAGCGTCCCTGACCGCGCAGCCGTTGCAGCAAGCCACCTTCAGCAGAACACATTAAACGAAAAAACAGGGAGCAAGCCTCATGCACCACGATGACCACGATAGCCACCACGACCACAGCCTGGCCGCCGACCTGGCCGCCATGCTCAACCTGAACAGCGACCGCCGCCAGACCTTGCGCTGGCTGCTGGCCGGCGCGTCGGCGCTGCCGATCCTCGGTTGCGGCGGTGGTTCAGATTCGGACACCTCGACCGGCACGACCACCACCACGCCGGCGACCGGCACCACCACCACGCCCGTCACCACTACCACGCCGACCGGTTCGTGCTCGGTGATTCCGGAAGAAACCGGCGGCCCGTATCCGGCCGACGGTACCAACAGCAACGCCAGCGGCGTGGTCAACGTGCTCACGCAGTCGGGCGTGGTGCGCAGCGATATCCGTAGCAGCTTCAATGGCGCCACCGGCACGGCCGCCGGTATCCCGCTGACCATCAAGCTGCAAATCGTCAATGTAAATGGCAGTTGCGCCACGCTGGAAGGCTTTGCCGTGTACCTGTGGCACTGCGACCGCGACGGTAACTACTCGCTGTATTCGAGCGGCGTGACCACGCAGAACTACCTGCGCGGCGTGCAGGTGAGCGACAGCAGCGGCAATGTGAGTTTCACGTCGATTTATCCGGGCTGCTATTCGGGCCGGGTACCGCACGTGCACTTCGAGGTATACCGCACGCTGGCGTCCGCTACCAGTGCCTCGAACCGCCTCAAGACGTCGCAGTTCGCGTTCCCGGATGCGGCCAGCAATGCCGTTTACGCCACCACCGGCTACAGCGCCAGCGTGCGCAATATGGCGCAGATCAGCCTGGCGACGGACAATGTGTTCAGCGACGGCTATTCGCTGCAGTTGGCGTCGATTACCGGCAACGTGACCGATGGCTACGTGGCGACGCTGACGGTGGGTGTATCGGCCTGACGACGACTGGCCGTCAACATCAGAATAAAGGCAGCCGAGGCTGCCTTTATTTTTTTACCGTCCGCCCATGGCGTTGCGGATTTTCTGGTCGGTCTTGTACTGGCTCAGCGCGTACACGGCCCAGATCGCGGCGGGCAGCCAGCCGATCAGCGTGACTTGCAGGATCAGGCAGATGATGCCTGCCACCGGACGACCGATGGTGAAAAAGGTGAGCCACGGCAGCAGCAGTGCAATGATCAGGCGCATACGTTTATCTCTCTTGGCCTGCGAACGACAGGAGCGTTCGGACAACATGTCCGTAGAGCCAATTTAGCATAAAAAAAGAGCGGCCGAAGCCGCTCTCTCGCGTGCAGTGTGAGGCAGTAAACACTGCCTGCTACATCACTGTTTCACGCAATCGACGAAGTAACCGCGCTTGCCGTCAACTTCGCGTTTCACCAGGCCGTGCACGTCGGTTTCGAAGCCGGGGAAGCGCTCGTTGAAATCGCGCGCGAAGCGCAGGTAATCGACGATGGTCTTGTTGAAACGCTCGCCCGGGATCAACAGCGGAATGCCCGGCGGGTAAGGTGTGAGCAGGATCGACGTGATGCGGCCTTCCAGGTCTTCGATCGCCACGCGCTCGATTTCGCGGTGCGCCATCTTGGCAAACGCGTCCGACGGTTTCATGGCCGGGATCATGTCCGACAAGTACATCTCGGTGGTGAGGCGTGCCACGTCGTAGGCCTTGTAGAAGTCGTGGATCTGCTGGCACAGGTCGCGCAGGCCCATCGACTCGTAGGTCGGGTTGGCCGCCGCGAACTCGGGCAGGATGCGCCACATCGGCTGGTTCTTGTCGTAGTCGTCCTTGAACTGCTGCAGCGCCGTCAGCAGCGTGTTCCAGCGGCCCTTGGTGATGCCGATGGTGAACATGATGAAGAACGAGTACAGGCCGCACTTCTCGATGATCACGCCGTGTTCGGCCAGGTACTTGGTGACGATCGATGCCGGAATGCCGCTGTCGGCAAACTGGCCGTCGAGCGACAGGCCCGGGTTGACGATGGTGGCCTTGATCGGGTCGAGCATGTTGAAGTTGGGCGCCAGGTCGCCGAAGCCATGCCAGTCGTCTTCCGCCTTGATCACCCAGTCTTCGCGCGAGCCGATGCCTTCTTCGGCAAATTCCTGCGGGCCCCATACCTTGAACCACCAGTCTTTGCCCCACTCGGCGTCGATCTTCTTCATGGCGCGGCGGAAGTCCAGCGCTTCGAGGATCGATTCTTCCACCAGCGCGGTGCCGCCCGGCGCTTCCATCATGGCCGCGGCAACGTCGCACGAAGCGATGATCGAATACTGCGGCGACGTGGACGTGTGCATCAGATAGGCCTCGTTGAAGGCGTCGCGGTCCAGCTTGACCGACTCCGATTCACGCACCAGCACTTGCGAGGCCTGCGACAGGCCGGCAAGCAGCTTGTGGGTCGATTGGGTGGAGAAGATCATCGACTCCTTGGCGCGCGGACGGTCCTTGCCGATCGCGTGCATGTCCTTGTAAAAATCGTGGAAGGTGGCGTGCGGCAGCCAGGCTTCGTCGAAGTGCAGGGTGTCGATCTGGCCGTCGAGCAGTTCGCGCAGCGTCTCCACGTTGTACACCACGCCGTCGTAGGTCGATTGGGTGATCGTCAGGATGCGCGGCTTCTTGTTGACGGCTTCGCGCGCGAACGGGTTGGCTTCGATCTTGCGGCGGATGCTCTCCATCGAGAACTCGGCCAGCGGGATCGGGCCGATGATGCCCAGGTGGTTCCGGGTAGGCATGAGGAACACGGGGATGGCGCCGCACATGATGATCGAATGCAGGATCGACTTGTGGCAGTTACGATCGACCACCACGATGTCGCCCGGCGCCACCGTGGAGTGCCACACCATCTTGTTCGAGGTGGAGGTGCCGTTGGTCACGAAGTAGCAATGGTCGGCGTTGAAGATGCGTGCGGCATTGCGCTCGGACTTGGCCACCGGGCCGGTATGGTCGAGCAGTTGGCCCAGTTCTTCGACGGCGTTGCAAACGTCGGCGCGCAGCATGTTTTCACCGAAGAACTGGTGGAACATCTGGCCGATCGGCGATTTCAGGAACGCTACGCCGCCCGAGTGGCCGGGGCAGTGCCACGAGTACGAACCGTCGTTGGCGTATTCCACCAGCGCGCGGAAGAACGGCGGCGCCAGGCCGTCGAGGTAGGACTTGGCTTCGCGGATGATGTGGCGCGCCACGAATTCCGGCGTGTCCTCGAACATGTGGATGAAGCCGTGCAGCTCGCGCAGGATATCGTTGGGGATATGGCGCGAGGTGCGGGTTTCGCCGTACAGGTAGATCGGGATGTCGGCGTTTTTATGGCGGATCTCTTCGACAAACGCGCGCAGCGATTTGAGCGCCACGTCGGTTTCCTCGAACGAGCCGGCGCCGAATTCCTCGTCATCGATCGACAGCACGAAGGCCGACGCGCGCGACTGCTGCTGGGCGAACTGGGACAGGTCGCCGTAGCTGGTCACGCCCACCACTTCCATGCCTTCTTTTTCCATCGCATCGGCCAGGGCACGAATGCCTAAACCGGACGTGTTCTCGGAACGGAAATCCTCGTCGATGATGACGATGGGGAAACGAAATTTCATGCATGTCTCCAAAAAAGCAAGCCGCCCCTGACTTGTGTGGAGGGGCGGCAAAGGCGCGACAGCTCTTTAGTCAAGCGTCGCCGAAAAAATAAGAACGGGATTCTCGCAGAAATGCAGCCGCTGCGGGGAAAAAATATCATATCTAAATACGGCCAAACCCGGGCAGAATGCCGCACCGGTGTGACCGCATTGTTACACGCATCGTTAAAATATGCGCTCAAGCGGTTTTTATCCGCGCCGGCTGTACGTCACGAACGCGTAGGGCAGGCCGGATGCGGCCGCAACATGGCTTTCGCGCGCGGTTTCCTGCCAGGCGGCGGCGTCGATTTCCGGGAAAAAGGCGTCGCAAGCGAAGGTCTGGCCGATTTCGGTGACGATCAGGGTGGTGGCCAGCGCCATCGACTGGGCGTAAATCTCGGCGCCGCCGATGACATAGCCGTCCGTGCCATCCAATAACGCTACTGCCGCCTCGAGCGAGGCGACCGTCTCGGCGCCGTCGTGGCGCCAGTCCGCGTTGCGGGTGACGACGATATTGCGGCGGTTGGGCAGCGGACGGCCGATCGATTCGAACGTCTTGCGGCCCATGATGATCGGATGGCCGGTGGTAAGGCGTTTGAAATGCGCCAGGTCTTCCGGCAGCTTCCAGGGCAGGGTGTTGTTGATGCCGATGCCGCGTTGCTGGTCGGTGGCGACGATGATGATCAGGTGGCTCATGACTTAAATAATACGGAAAACCGTATTATCGTTCATATTGTCCATATCGCGCCACGCTGTCATTTGGGCGCCAGCTCGCGCGCGAACTGCGCCAGCAGCGGCAGACCGGGGCTGTCGCGGGTGGTGGCGATATTAAAGCGCATGTAGTTGTAAAACGGCTCGCTGCCGAACAGCTCGCCCGGCGCCGCCATGTGGCCCACCTGGTGCATCGCTTCGGCCACCCTGGTGGCATGGGCGTCGCCGGGCAGCCTTGCCCACAGGTACATGCCCGATTCCGGGATATGGTCGATCACGCAGCCGATCTGGCGCAGTTGCTCCACCGTGGCCTGGCGGTGCTGGTCGAGCCGGGCGCGCAACTGGGTGCAATGGTGGCGGTAGCCGCCCTGCGACAGCAACTGGTAGATCAGGCGCTGGGGCAGGGTAGAGCCGGCGATGCCGGTCACCATCCGGTACACCGTCAGCCACTCCATCTGCCGGACGCCGGCGGCCAGGTAGCCCACGCGCAGTCCGGCGCCCAGGGTCTTGGAAAAGCTGCCCACGTAAATCACGCGCTGTAACTGGTCGAGCGTGGCCAGGCGCGTGATGCTCGACGTTTGCGGCGCCAGGTCGCCATAGGTATCGTCTTCGACGATGGTGAAATCGAATTCTTCGGCCATGCGCAGCAGCTGGAACGCCTTGTGCGGCGCCATGCTGGTGGATGTGGGATTGTGCAGCACCGACGACGTGAAGTAAAAGCGCGGCTTGTGGCGGATGCACTGCTGGCGCAGGACGTCAAGATCGGGGCCGTCGGCCAGGCGCGGCACGCGCGCCACGTCGAGCCCCGTGGCCATCATGCGGTCGCGCAGCAGGAACGAGCCGGGATCGTCGATCAGTACAGATTCGCCCGACGCGCGCAAATAACCCATCATGATCAGGTTGATTGCTTCGGTGGCGCCGCCCGTGATCATGATCTGGGCCGGCGGCACGTCCACCTGTATTTCTTTGAGCTTGCTCTGGATTTGCTGGCGCAGCGGCAGATAGCCCTGCGGATCGCCATAGTCGGCCAGGCCGCGCTGGCTGGCGCGCGACACGGTGCGCAGGGCGCCGCCCAACGTGCCTTCATCGAGCCAGTGCGGGGGCAGGACGCCGCTGCCGGTGGTGCTCAGGCTCGGCCGCGTTGTCATCAGCGGCCGCAGGCGCCACCAGCCCGCCAGCATCGCTTCTGCTTGCGCGCGGTGGTCGCCGTGCGCCGTGCGGCCTGACTGCCGCACATAAAAGCCCGAACCGGCACGCGACTCCAATACACCGCCGGCCACCAGCTTGTCGTAGGCGCGGGCCACCGTGTCGGCGCTGACGCCGCAATCTTCGGCCAACTGCCGCACCGACGGCAGACGGTGCCCGGCGCTTAGTTGTCGGCTCTGGATCTGGCCGGTGACCATTTCGCACACGCGCCCCACCAGCGACAGCCGGCCGTGCGGGCTCTGGATGGCGTCGAGCTGCTTGCGGGTCAATTCTGCACCGGGCTGGTGCGATTTGCGCGTTCTTGGCATATGCTTTCCTGTTTTTATACTGTACTGAAAATCGCGGCCATACAGATTGCGATAATTGCCATGCCAGTGTACTGATATGACACTGGTATGACAATAGCCTTGCCTTTATATTGTGCAACGTCTACTGTTCATCCACGTAAAGGCCTACCCCATGCAACGATCGAATCGCCGTACCGCCCCCCACCTGCTGTCGCTGCCCGCCGCGTTGCTGGGCTGTTGTATCCTGTCCGGCGCCGCGGTGCCGGCGCTGGCGCAGCAGGCTGCACCGGCCCGGGAGAGCACGGATGAAAAAGAGCCGGCCACCGAGCCGACGGCGATCGTGATCACCGCCCAGCGCGACCAGGCGGAGACCAGTTTCAAGGCCGATCGTTCTGATACCGCCACCCGCAGCGGCACCAATCTGCATGACGTGCCGGCGTCGGTCACCATCATCACCAGCAAGGTGATCGAATCGCAGCAGCAGACATCGATCCAGGACGTGCTGCGCAACGTCAGCGGCATCCGCCTTACCCAAAGTCCGCAAAGCGCACCCACCGTCGCGGTGCGCGGCTTCGGTTCGGTGGTGACGTCGGGCGGGCTGGAGGACCGTTCGGCTACCAGCACCAATGTGTTCGGCGTGGAGCGGGTGGAAGTGCTCAAGGGGCCGCAGGCCATCCTGGCCGGCAGCAGCGCGCTGGGCGGCGGTGTCAATATCGTGGCGAAAAAGCCGCAAGCCGAGGCGATCCGCGATCTCACGCTGCAATACGGTTCGGGCGCGGACAAGACCGCCGCCGGCGATGTGTCGGGCGCGCTCACGGCGGACAAGAAACTGACGTACCGGCTGATCGGCGTGAAGACCAAGGCCGACCACAACGACGCTGGCTTCCACGGCCGCGAAGAAGCGTTCGTGATGCCGCAGCTGCGCTGGAAGGATGCCACCACCGACGTCATCGTGGGCATCAGTTACGGTGAGCAGTCGCTACCCGTATATGGCGCCACGTTTGCGCGCCGTGACGGCGTGATCCTGTCCACACCGGCGATTTTGCTGGGCAACCGCGAAGACGGCTTCGACACACGCCAGAAAAAAGCGTTCTACCAGCTCGAACAAACGCTCACGCCCAATATCACGCTGGTGAGCCGCATGCAGCGCACGCTCGATACCTTGGGGCTGCACACGTATTCTCCCAACGGCCTGTCGTACGCCACCGGCGCCGCCCCATCAGCGCCCAATGTCAACATGACGTTCTACAGCTCGCGCACCCGCACGGAGAATGCCACCACCGCCGGCGACCATTATCTGCGCACCAGCTTTGACACCTGGGGCGTGCGCCACAAGCTGTCGGTGGGCGTCAACCACAGCACCTACAGCTACGTACAGGCGCAGTGGTCGGCGCCGTCGCTGGTGCGGGCGCCGTATAATGCGGCGTCGGCGCCGCTGCCCGATGTGCGCGACACCGCCGTTACGCCCAATATGCTGGCTACCTACCGCCAGGAGCAGCGCGCACTCTATGTGCAGGAGCTGGTCAGCGTAGGTAACTGGGATTTGCTGCTCAATGCGCGCCGCACCCTGTACAAGCTCGATCCCGCCGTGACCAACTACCTGACCACCAACCCGGTGTTCGTGTATCGCCAGGATGGCCGCAAGACAGCCGCCAATACGCCGGGCGCGGGACTCGTTTATAAGATCAACCCCGACATCTCGCTGTACGCAAGCTATGCCGAAGGCTTCGTGCCGCAAACCGCGCTGCAGTGCGGCGGCGGTATCGTGCCGCCGATCGAAACCCGCAACAAGGAGGCTGGCGCCAAGTTCGACCTGCTGGGCAGCCGCCTGATGCTCACCACCAGCGTCTTCAAGCTGGCGCAATCGAACCAGCTGCAATACAACCAGCAAAACAATTGCTACAACGTGCGCAACTCGCAGGAGACGCGCGGCGGCGAGATCGATTTGCAGGGCCGTCTGGCCAGGGGCTGGGACATCATCGCCAATTACACTTACAACACGGTGGAGGACGTGGGCAATGCCAGCGCCGTTTATCCGGGCATCCCGCGCCACAAGGGAAGTGTCTGGACCACGTACAGCCTGCAGGATGCCGGTTTGCGGGGATGGGGTGTGGGTCTGGGCGTGAGCGCCAGCAGCAGCTCGCTCGGATCTTACGACACCATGTATCCGTTCACCGTGCCGGGCCAGGCGCAGATCGACGCCAATGTGTCGTGGCAGGGACGCGGCTGGAACGTCACGCTCGGCGCCAAGAACCTGGGCGACCGCGTGCTGTATGGCTCGTCGGGCAGCAATTCGTTCGTGCCGGTGCTGCCAGGGCGCCAGTTCATGCTGACCGTGAAGCGCAGCTTCCAATAATTCCCGCAATACCGAAAGAGCTTGATCATGGAAAGTGTTATCGCTGCCGGCCGTCCCGGTTTCATGCACCTGCTGGTGCCTTACTGGTTCAGCCGGAAGCGGTGGAAGGCGCTGCTGCAACTGGCGCTGCTGATCACCATCATGTTCGGCGGCGTCAAGCTGCACGTGTGGAGCAACCACCTGTATGGCGACGTCACCGATGCGCTGGTAGCGCTGGACTGGAACACCTTGAAGACGGTGCTGACCTATGGCGTGCTGGCCGGCGTGGGCATCGGCGTGGTGGGCGCGGTCAACACGGCGCTGAGCCAGTCGCTCGACCTGGGCTGGCGCACGTGGTTGACCAATCGCCTGCTCGAACAATGGTTTGCCAGTCATGCCTATTACGACGTGGAGCGCGAAGGGTGGCTGAGCAACGCCGACCAGCGCATCGTGGAAGACGTGCACCTGTTCGTCACCCAGACCATCAACCTGTTTACCAGCTTGCTGAGCGTGATCGTCAACATCATCACGTTCACGGTGGTGCTGTGGGGCCTGTCCAGCGTGCTGCGCTTTTCCGCCGGCGGCATGGCGTTCGCCATTCCCGGCTACATGGTGTACGTGGCCTATGCCTACTCGCTCGGGAACTTCGCCGTGGTGCACTGGGTGGGCAAGCGCCTGGTCGGACTGAACAACGAAATGCAGACGGTGGAGGCGGACTACCGCTTCGGCGCCATGCAGGTGCGGCAGAACGCCGAGCAGATTGCGTTTTACGGCGGCGCCCAGCGCGAGCGTTCGCGCCTGCTCGAACGATTCGAGGCGGTGCGTCATAACTTTATCGCGCTGATCTTCCGCAACGCCAAGCTGCAGGTTACCCACAGCACGTACGGCCACCTGTTCAGCGCGCTGCCCACGCTGGTGGCGCTGCCGCTGTATTTCGCCGGCGAGATCACGCTGGGCGGCGTGGCCCGCATCGACCGCGCGTACAGCACCCTGACCGGGACGCTGGCATTTTTCCCGCAGGCTTATGCGGGATTTGCCAAGTGGACCGCGCTGGCTAACCGGCTGCGCGATCTGATCTGGGCCATGAACAAGGCGACGTCGCGCCAGAGCGGCTACACGCTGGTGCGGGCCGTGCAAACTGCCATCACCACCGGCGCCATCCACCTGCGCGATCCGCTGGACCGCGATCTGTGCACGGTGGCGCCATTGACGTTTGCCGCCGGCAGCCGCTGGCTGGTGCGCGGACGTTCCGGCGCCGGCAAGAGCACCTTGTTGCGCGTGCTGGCGGGCCTGTGGCCTTACGGCGATGGTCACATCACCGTGCCGGAAAATGCCCGCACCATGTTCCTGCCGCAGCGCAGCTACCTGCCGGCAGGGCCGTTCAAGGCGGCCATGTGCTACCCGGCGCCACCGCAGCAGTACACCGACGACGAATGTTTGCGGGTACTGATCCTGTGCGGGCTGGGCGAGCGCATCACGTCGCTCACGGCCAGCGACAACTGGCAGCAACTGCTGTCCGGCGGTGAACAGCAGCGCGTGGCATTCGCGCGGGCGCTGCTGCACCGGCCCGACTTCCTGTTCCTCGACGAAGCCACCAGCGCCCTCGACGAAGCCACCGAGGCCGCGCTGTATCGCGCGGTGCTGCGCGAGCTGCCCGGCAGCGCGGTGATCAGCGTCGCGCACCGGGCGTCGCTGGCGCAGTACCACGAGCATCATCTCGAGATCGGCTAAAAACTCCTAAACTGTACTGAAACTGTATGCTACGCGTACGGTGGAATGCGGTGATCCGTATCGTTCATTTTGCGGTTGCCGCTGCTATTGTGACAGCCATACAACCACAGGAAAATCCATGTCACATAATGTCTTCACCGTTACCGACGCAAGCTTCGATGCCGACGTGGCCAACCAGCGCGGCGTGGTGCTGCTGGACTTCTGGGCCGACTGGTGCGGCCCATGCAAAATGCTGGCGCCGGTCCTGACCGACATCGCCGACGAGTATGCAGGCGCGCTGCGCGTGGCAAAGCTCAATGCCGACCAGAATACCGCGACCTGCGAGCGCTACACGGTGCGCGGCCTGCCCACCTTGCTGCTGTTCGTCGATGGCATTGAAAAAGAGCGGCTGGTGGGCACCATCTCCAAGACCCGACTGGCGGCCGTGCTCGACAACTACCTGGAGGATTGAGATGACACTGTCCGCCTTTCACGGTAGCGAAGCAACACGCGCCACGCTGCTGGCGCGTCTGCAGCAGCACGCAGCAGCCGACCGCCTGCAACCGGGGCCGCTGGCCTGGGACGCCGGCACCGGGGGCAGCCTGGTGGGCTGCATGATCGAAAGCGACGATGCAGCCGCCTGGCAGGCGCAAACCGGGTTGCCGGTCTGGCTGGCCGTCGCCATCGACGGCATGGCCGGCCTGTTGCCCAGCCGCGCCGACGCACTGGCTTTCGGCGAGCGGCTGCTGGCAGCCATCGCGCCGGGCGCCGATCTGCATGGCGCCGGCAGCACGCTGGTGATACGCCTGCTCGACAGCATGGCGGCGGGCGTGTCGGCGGCGCTGGTCACACCGGGCCTGGCACAGGCCTTGACACAGGTCCGCCAGTTGCATGAGGCCAGCGCTGCCGGTGCGCAGACGCTGCCGGCCGACTGGAAAACCGTGCGCCGGCTGGCGATTGCCGCCACCGACGCGCTCACCGATCCGGTACAACTGGCCCTGGCGCAGTGCGTGGAAACCGCCGCCTGGAACCCGGTGCGGTCATCTTCCTGTGTTTACGATACGATGCGCGTCTGGAGAAGCGCGTTGAACGACCAGGCGATCCGCGAGTTTGGCTGGACCGATGCCGACGACAAGGACATGGAGACGATACTGAGGCAGCTGCACGACACCTACCTTTTACCGGCTCCCCACTTGAAATTGACGGTTTTCG